>RCUK01000138.1_pt1 | contig 90464 bp, 97 predicted proteins | sample 2166381 | NCBI WGS metagenome assembly RCUK01 (sample SAMN09932809, study PRJNA488358) | compost metagenome | isolation source: compost soil in an enriched community | place: Germany: Experimental Botanical Garden | reverse complement strand
CCCTTCTTGCGCTCATCGGAAATTTTATAGGAGTCCAATACGATATCGAATGGTTCCAGTGGCTACCCCTCTTCTTCCTACCGGCAGTCGCCGGTTACTATCTACCGACTATTCAGCGATGGTGGAGCCACCAGACGCCTCGCACACGAACACGACAATCGCTCGCACTCTATGGGATCACGAGCGCTGTCCTTTTGCTCTCGGCAATCTGCACGTTTATCATACCTGATAATTCTGTTGCATTTTTTCTCAATACACTCTTTTCAAAAGAATTTGCGCTTGATCTGTGGCGATCTCTCCTCGCGCTGATCTGCTTCGTTGCGTTCGCACTCGCTTTCAATCGCACCCTACCATGGCTTGAACGTTGGACGAAATGGCTACTATTGCCCCTTGGCCATCGATCACTCACTGTCTATATTGTCCACGGGTTTGTCATATTTTTGATAAGCTTCTTCTTTGTCGAGAGCGCGAATATCCTCTACAATACGACGCTCGGTATCGTCGCCGTTGCTGCGTCCCTCTTGCTTGCGCAAAATCGCATTATCCAGAAACTTATACCTCGCTAAGGGAGCTGGTTCACCCTCTCGATATCAGCTATACTAGACACTACCTATGCTGCATCATCTTACTCGCACTCGCACACTCGTCGCTGTAATCATTACCCTTATTATCCTCCGAATTATAACCCTGTCCTGGTCGCCGCCAGGCTTCTTCCTCGACGAAGCGGCAAGTGGCGCACACGTCATTGCTATGCTGACCAACTGGACAAACGCACACGGTGAATTCTGGCCGTTGTTCTCGTCCAGTCTCGGCGGAGGCTACACTACACCGATCTACCTGTATCCAGTTACGTTGTGGGCAGCACTATTTGGGACGAGCGAACTTGCCCTGCGACTCTTTTCTCAAGTTGCTACTATCGGAGCCGTTCTGCTACTGGGCTGGTCACTACGTCTTTGGCTTGATAAAAAAGCTGCATACGCAGCAGTTATTATAGGACTGGCTCTTCCATGGGGGTGGCTTCAAGGGAGCCTTGCGTGGGACCCTGCGCTTATTCCACTTGTTGTATCACTCTCGTTCTATGCCTTTAGTCTGATCTGGTTCGCGCCTTCGTATCGATACAAGATAATTGGGCACGTCCTTCTGCCAACCAGTCTGGTTGCCTTGGCCTACCTCTATCCTCCGTGTCGAGTTACGGCTCCCTTGCTGTACGTCGGCGCATATTCTTTGTTGTATCGCTATGCGCATATCTCACTCCGTCATTTACTCATTGTCGGGGCTTACAGCGCGCTAATCGCCCTGCCCTTACTTGTATTTATTTTGCAGCCAGAAGCGCTTGCGCGTAGTAGAGAAGTGAGCGTCTTTCATGACACACCGCTTCTATTTGGTATCGGCCATGTTATTGCCAATATCTTCCTCATGATAAACCCTATCTTTCTCTTTATCTTCGGTGATCCAAACCTTCGGCACGCTACGGGATACCAAGGCATGCTCGGGGTTGCGGCAGTACTACCCCTCGCAGTACTCGCCTGGCATAGTATCGGTATATTCAAACATGCAAGCACGAAATCATTGTCCAAGAGCCAGTCACAGCAAAAAATTCTTATTGCTATCGCCGCAGCAGGCGTTATTGCTAGTATTCTCGGCTCCGCACTTACAAACGAAGGGCAGCCTCATAGCCTCCGCGCATCAGCCGCCTGGCTATTTATCGTCATCCTTATTGCAATCGGATCGACTATAATCTGGCGATCACGTCGGCGATGGCTCAAAATCTCAGCCGTCGCAATATTCGCGATTGGCACTTCTGCGTATGCAGTAGACCTAACGCTCTTCTATCCGAGTCGCGCCGCTGGGTCATTTGATGCTTCAGTACGCGCAGAAATTCAACAAGGTCAATCGCCAGCCGGATATCCAGATCTATCGCTTGAGTACTACCGCACTAAGTAATTACCTCTTATATACCTTCATAGATACTCTATCGAGTGCGTCAGTTGCAACAAGCCTGTAGCGTGAATCAGGTATGATATGTGTTATCTTTTCATCATACGAGATTACGACAATACGCTCGGCCGTAAGCGCATCCGTGTTCGTAAGTCGTTGCGGACTATTGTGTAACGAGGCATAGCCATGTTTAAAAGCGGGATTATTAGATGCATAAAACCTCAAGTCGCATGATCTGAATTCATAATACATATCGACATATTCAAATAGATCATTACTGATAAATGTCGTGTTGCTACAGCCATACATCGAGACAACTTCCTTGCCTCTAGGAGTTTGCGCTCTCAAAAAATTATAGTTACCGGCGGCTTGCAGTGTGGCTACTCCACCAATGAGAATGACACATGACAGGACGGCCAGGGAGCCCGACAAACGACGCCACCCCATTCGCCAGCCAATCGCAACGATAACACCAATGAGCGCATACACATACGGAGCAATGTGCGCCACGTATCGCTCATTAAAACGGGGAGTCATCGGCGGAAGTGACAGCAAGGCGTAAAATGCCATCCCGACGACAAAGCAGAACGCCAATAGCAATAAACCCTGGCGATAGCGTAGGCTTGCATGCCTCAAGATCCTGGAGTAGAGCATAGTAAAGAGCACGATCATGATAACAATCCCAAGAGATAACCAGGCGCCCATCTGCCAATTTGCAACATACCCCAGCAATAATCCGCTTACATTCACGAGCTGACTAAGCGTCACGCCGTCCATTGGCGGTAAAGCCGAATCAATAAACTGACGGATGACAGTCGGCAACCAAGGTAGAATCGCCAATGCAGCCACGCCATACGCAATCCAATAAGGCTGCTTGATCATGGACTCTCTCTTCTGCTTGGCCACCACTAGGAGCCACACTAAATGCCCAAGCCAAATTACCGCTGACATATACAGCGTATACATTCCGATAGCCACTAATATTCCGTACATGATCCACCATATATATCCACGCGACTGCGATGCTCGTACCAGTACCCATGTGGCAAGAACGCCAACAAACGTAACGAGCGCGTACATTCGTATTTCGTAGCCATAACGCAACAAGAACGGTGCGAATACCATAAAAGGCAGTACGACAATCGCCACATTACGTGTAAAGAGTCGCTGCACGAGCAGCGTCATCATACCGACAGTCAATGCACAGAACACAGCGCTGAGACTTCGAAGAGCCAACTCATTCCAGCTGAACAGTGTCCCCCACGCCTTTAGAAGCAGATAATATAACGGTGGATGTGCGTCAACCGCCGTCAGGGCAATGAGCTCCGAGACAGGCCGCTGGGCCAATATGATCGAATAGTTCTCGTCAAACCATACACTTACACCTCGGCTCAGCCAGAGCGTCAGACCAAACGTCGCGACCATTGCAATGATCGTCAATACAACCCAGTAGCGCCCAAGCCGAGTAATGCTAGCGCTAATTATGTCTTGCTGATTTATGGCAGTAACTGTTTTTTTCGTACCCATATATTAGTAATAACTATATATGACCCTCTATTGAATTACTACTATTGATGCAGTATAATCATCAAGAGTCAATGCTAGAAAAGCATTAGATCACACCATCGGGGTGTGGCGCAGTTGATAGCGCGCTCGGTTTGGGACCGAGAGGTCGAAGGTTTGAGTCCTTTCACCCCGACCAAATAAAAGAGATCGTCATTTGGCGGTCTATTTTATTTGTCTTTAACCCAACAACGAGCAGCCTGAGCCGATAATACATACCGTACATGCTGCAGGTAGCTTCACCCTGTAACACCGCGTCTGCTATCATAGACACATGTCGCATCTCTCAAAACGAGTATACATAGCCAACTTATTTGGCACGCTATTCTATCTGAGTTGTCTCCTGCAGTGGATGTGGGCAGCGCTACCTTATATGCCCTGGATTGTTCGTATAGCCGAACTGCTCCAAGCGCCAGTGGCCGCACCCGCAGAACCTGCGAATGTCCCAGTCATTACCAGCAGCCCACCATCGATGACGCTCGTTATTATTACAGGCATTATCACAGTGGCCATTATTGTCGCGACGATTTACGTGCTCATTAAAATACCTACGGCAGTCGCAAAATCGGGACAAAAAATTACACAAAATGCCTCAGCTCGCATCGTACCTATTGTTACTCATCATACCAAGCTAACACCGAAGAAGCGGCGTAGATTAACAGCACGTATAATAATCTACCTCAAACTCATAGTCTGTACTACCCCAATTATCCTCAGCGCCTGCGCATTCACTATAAACACCAGCCTCGACTACGCAATTATTATGTTTGTCGCTGCAGTGTTAGGAATTGGCTCATTCACACTACTAGCCCTTCAGGCGTTTTTTGCAAAATGGCTAAAGCTTAAACCTGAAGACATCTGGTAGTCCTAGCAGCATATACAGCCTAGCGAGTCTTTACTACCCTTCTCTTTTCTCTCTCCAGGCTCTTATCGCTCTCCTCTTCGGCCTCTATAAGGTCGTCGTCAGTAATGTCATGTTTCTTCATAATAGCGTCTAGCTTAATATTTAGTGCAAGATTATCTCGGTTCTGTGTGTTTTGGATTACAAATACCGTAAGAAACGTAATAATTGTCGTACTTGTATTGACAATTAGCTGCCATGTATCGGAAAACCCGAGCAAAGGACCGCTCAACGCCCATGCGACTAGTAGACAAAGAGCCACAACAAATACCCAAGGCCTACCGAGTACCGTCGACACGTTCGTCGTAAATTTCGTAAACATATCTGTCTTCTTGCCTTTCATATACTACCTCCAGCCTACGGCTTACTATTCTTTAGTGCGCCACTTCCCAGCTTCATCCTTTTCATATTTCTTCTTCACGGCGCTCCAGGCAACCTTGTGAGCTACCTCCTCCCTATCTTCGCGACCACGCCGATCCGCTGGATCTTTATACTCTTCATAGGCGCTATTAAACGCCTCTTTATAGATATCTTGCGCGTGCGATGGTAGTACATTCTTAACGCCATCGGGTAGCTCTTGTGTTGATGAATATGGCATATTTCCCCCCTTATGATATCGGCTTCCCGCCAGTTACTCCTATTATCTCAGCAGTGATGTAGCTTGACTCTTGCGATGCTAGAAAGACATACGTAGAGGCAAGCTCTGCCGGCTGTCCGGCACGTCCTAGCGGCGTGTCAGCGCCAAATTTCTCTAGTTTCTCAGGCGGCTGCCCGTGACTTGGCTGCAAAGGTGTCCAAATTGGACCAGGCGCGACCGCATTAACTCGTATACCTTTTCCAACAAGCATCTGAGCAAGCCCTTTTGTAAATGTCGTAATAGCCCCTTTTGACGAGGCATAATCAAGCAGGCCAGGTGATGGCTGATATGATTGAATCGATGTCGTATTAATAATAGTGGAGCCTGCCGGCATATGAGCGACGGCGGCTTTCGTAACCCAGAACATTGCAAAAACGTTCGTCTCAAATGTTTTCAAGAATTGCTCAGAAGTAAGGTCTTCAATGTTCTCAACATATACTTGCTTACCGGCGTTATTTACCAGGATATCCACCCTACCAAACAATTTGACGACCTCTTTGACCATATCCTTACAAAAACTTTCATCTGTAATATCGCCAGGGACAGCGAGTGATGTGCGTCCAGCCTTTTTAATTTCGGAAATGACCTCTTTTGCATCGACTTCTTCTTCGGGCAAGTAAGATATCGCCACATCAGCGCCCTCGCGGGCAAACGCGATTGCGACCGCTCGGCCAATTCCCGAGTCGCCACCAGTGATAAGCGCTTTCCTTCCCGCAAGGCGACCGCTGCCTACGTAGGTATTCTCGCCGTGATCAGCGCTAGGCTGAAGCATTTTATCAAGTCCCGGCTCTGATTGAGTCTGCTCTTTGTTAATATCTGGTTGATCGTACTGATCCCTAGGATCCTGTACTGCATATTGATCTTTATCGCTCATATACACCTCCTGAATTACCAAAGCACATGCGAGATTGCTCTATATCTATTATACGCCTCGACGATGCCTAGGAAGCATATGCAGAACTCTCTTCGCCTAAGAAAACTTTGCTGCTTTCGCTTTTTCACTCCTAGCCGTATAATAAAGCTACCGCTTAACTATGAACAAAAAACAAACGCGTACACTCCTCACGGTCAGCTGCCTTCTGGCGATTATTATTATCTCCCTGCTTTTGTTCCGCTATCATTCACTTCGACCGCTCAACGTCAGCTCAACAGATACTCCGCTACTCATCGAAACTGAACCGATTGACCACACACAGTCAGTTGGAGGCACTCCAACTGACAATCCTGAGCCTACTACGCCACAACCATCATCCGATGTGCCAATACGCGAATCGCCGATAGTACCTGCACCAGTTAATAAGTCAGCCGCCCCAAAGCAAGCTGCAATCCGCGACAGTGTTATTACCGAATATCCCTACTACGCGCTCTTATTGCCCAATGATCCCTATGCACAATCTAGCTGGGCTCTGCAAAATACGCTTACGCCAGCAGCCTGGAACCAAACTACCGGCAGCTCGGCTATTGTTGCAGTCATAGACAGTGGCTTTGCAATGAATCATGAAGACTTAAAGAACCAGTGGTATCAAAACCCGGGCGAGACAAGTACCACCAAACTAGGTGATCGCTGCTGGAACAATACCCCTCAGAACAAGGCGACTAATAACTGTGACGATGATAATAACGGCTACGTCGATGACGTGACTGGCTGGAACTTTGTGTCCTCCACTAACAATCCACAAGCCGGGCAAGATAACCCGAGTGGCGCCGCCGTATCACATGGTACAGAAACGGCTGGACTAGCCGGTGCAACAAGTAATAATAACTTAGGTATTGCCTCCCTCAATTGGAGCACTCGCTTGATGCCTCTGCAAGCACTCGGTGATGATGGTGCTGGCTACACGAGCGACGTTATTGCTGCGATATATTACGCAGTCGATAATGGCGCAAAAGCGATCAATATGAGCCTTGGCGGTAGTCAGCCAGACCCTGCCATGCAAACAGCTATCGACTACGCATATGATCGCAATGTCGTGATCATAGCTGCCGCTGGCAACTGCGGCACAGGCCAAGAACTTGGCTGCGACGCAAGCAAGCCAGGTGCAATGAGCTATCCTGCCCTAAGTAATCATGTCATTGCGGTTGGTGCGACCGACAATACAAACCAACGGGCAAACTTCAGCAGCTACGGCCCGGGGCTTGATGTTGTTGCGCCAGGTTCGGGTAATATCGTTTCGCCAATGTGGCAGCTTGGCAATCAAACAAGCAGCTACGCCGGCAGCCTCTACGGAACATCGTTCGCCACACCTTTTGTCACGAGCCTAGTATCATTGGTCAAGTCAGTTCGTCCAGATGCGTCGGTAGACGACATAACTGCGCTGATTGATGGATCAGCGCAGAAGGTAAGCGCCATGGGTAGCAAGCCATACACACATCAATACGGTCATGGCTTAATCAACACTCAGTCTACCGTAGCTATTGCAGCAGCGCTCAACGCATCGTCAACAACACAGCCATTGCTGCGCCAGACTGGTAACGCCGTATCGGAACACAGCTTCGCACCTAGCTCCAACATGGCGAGCGGCTGTGAAGTTGCGCCCGAGAGCTACTGTACAGTCTGGTTCCGCAATGAAACAACCGGATACGACCGTTACCTGCCATATACCAAAGCAAATGCTAATGGGCTCGCTGGCTGGTCGTGGACTGGAGACCTTCTTCAATCCGATCTATGGTCAGTACGAACTGTCCAGGGACAAAACATCTCTACCACACCGTACCTGTTATTCTCAAAATAAGCTGTCGCTATCAACACAAGTTCTATCATTTATACACGCTGGTCTGAATCTAAGCTATCGCTAGTCTCGTCATCCTCATCCTCGTTCTCATGAAGACGCTTTCGAGCCTCCTCAATGCCACGATAAGGAGAGTTCCAATCCATATCGGGCTCATCTGGCTCATCCTCACGAAATGGATCACCAAGATCAGGATCATCATCAATCTCATCGTCATAGTCTGGAAGCTGCGTCTTATCATATTGCCGTATCATACTCACCTCCTCTCGATCACCTTTTACAATTTCAGTATACGAACTTTATAGCACTAGCAATGTGATATATTTCACATACTTTGCTACACTAACACTAGTATGCATAAAATATTTCAGCGTAATCATGACCCAATCTGGCACGCACAACTCGCCCTACTGTTTGTTGTCGGGCTACAGTTCTTTACCAGCTCAGCCCTGTTACCGTTTGATAAATTTGGAATCATCGCACTTGAACTCCTGCTGATCGTCATCCTGACATTCATTACGCCGGCTGGCTATGGTCGCGTCAGTAAAACCAGACGAGCACTCGGCATTGGACTTATTGGCTTTATCACATTAATAAATATTGTGTCATTACTACTGCTACTAGGCGCTCTTTTCTTTGGCGGACAGATAGTAAGTGGCCATGACCTTCTCATTAATGGACTGGTTATCTACGTTACAAATATCATGATGTTTGCACTTTGGTATTGGGAGATGGATGGAGGCGGACCGGAAAAACGCGCAACGAATACAACTTCACGCGAGGATTTTATCTTCCCACAAATGCTTCACCCGCTTGTTTTCACAAAAAAATGGCTACCTGGATTCATTGACTACCTATACTTGTCGGCCACTAACGTAACCAACTTTGCATCAGCAGACACCATCCCTGTATCTCGTCGTGCTAAAGCACTGATGATGGTTCAGGCTCTTGCCTCAGTTATTACCGTCGTACTTGTTACAGCTCGAGCAATAAATATCCTTCAATAAACTCTATTCTGCACTGCCGAACGTTTGCTCGATATATCCGGTCACATCGTCGGCCCAGTTCTTGATCACTTTTCCATATTGTAGCTCGTTCGCCCGTACGTCCTCGCGAGTCACGAGTCGGCTTTCGTCAATCTCGTCATGCTGGAGAAGTATCTTTCGCTTATCAGCTTCAGATAACGCTGCCTTGAAAACAAACTGATATGTCATCAACTGTGGACTCGTGCGTGATGCAATCCAGCCAAATGTCACAGCAGACTCATTAAGCTCAATGCCAACTTCTTCAAATACCTCGCGAACAGCTGCCTGTCGAGGTGATTCGTTGTCATCGAGCATGCCACCTGGGAACGTCCAATAGTCTTTATAATGCGCTTTGACGATTAATGCCCTACCAGCTGAATCCTCAAGAATAACACTTGCGCTAGCTACTCTTTTGTCAAAGCTATCAAGCCAGGCGGCCTTTTGTTCAGCAGTATACTTATACACCACCTGACCTACTTGGCGAATTCTATCGCACGTGTTTCACGAATAACGTTTACCTTAATAGTGCCCGGATACTGCATAGTGCTTTCGATTTTTGTAGCAATATCACGCGCTAGCTTAATCGCATTGAGATCATCAACGGCTTTTGGACTAACAATCACGCGAACTTCACGCCCAGCTGAAATAGCGTACGCCTTATCGATCCCGTCAAAACTAAGTGCAACATTTTCAAGGTCACGCATGCGTTCCGAGAAGTTTTCAGCACTAATATTGCGTGCACCGGGGCGTGCCGCTGAAACTGCATCCACCACCCGAACGACAAGCGCCTCAGGAGTTGTCGCCTCGACGTCATCATGGTGCGCCTCAATCGCATGTGCAATATCTTCGCTCATGCCATATTTACGAGCCAGCTCGGCACCGATATGGTGATGCTTGCCTTCAACTTTGTGGGTCACTGCCTTGCCAACATCATGAAGTAATGTCGCAATCTTAGCGACGCGTACATTTGCACCGATCTCTTCAGCGATCAAACCAGCCATATGAGCCATTTCCGTACTATGTAATAAAACATTCTGTCCATATGACGTACGGTACTTCAGCTCGCCGAGCAGACGTAGCATTTCCTTAGGAATTCCTACGACACCTACTTCGCGAGCAGTGTCTTCACCGGCACGAATAATATCTTTCTCAATTTGCTTTTCAGCCTTTGCAACAACTTCTTCAATGCGTCCAGGATGTATGCGACCATCTTTCATTAGCATCTCGAGTGTCAATCGAGCTACTTGGCGACGGATAGGATCAAAGCTACTAAGAACAATCATACCTGGCGTATCGTCCACAAGAATATCGACTCCTGTTGCTCGCTGTAGGGCTTGAATATTACGGCCTTCTTTACCGATAATGCGGCCCTTCATCTCATCGTCGCTTAACTTAATCGCTGTAACGGTTCGCTCGGCTGTAACTTCAGAACTCATGCGTTCCATGGCAGTTACGAGAATGGTCTGAGCACGCTCTTCTGCGTCCTCTTGAGCATCTCGCTGCAATTTATTCACAAGACCGACGAGATCATGTTTAATATCCCGTTCAGTCATCTGAAGGAGCTTATCTGCAGCATCGCTCTTCTTAAGGCCTGCAATCTTTTCTAGTTTCTCTTGCTGTCTCGTGCGAATTTCGCGAATCTCAGCCTTCAATTCTTCGACTTCGTCCTCCTGTCGACGTAGTTTCTCTGTGCGATTATCAAGTTCGTCGAGCTTGCGGTCGAGCGTAGTCTCGCGGTCAGCTAGACGATTTTCGGTTTTTTTCCATTCACTCCGCCGTTCATTATCGAGTTGCACAGCTTCATCCTTGGCCTTAAGTACGATGTCGCTCGCCCTAGCCTTGGCTTGAGCAATTTCTTTCTCCGCACTGGCTTTTCCGGCAGCTATTTGGCGCTTTTGATAAGCGACCGTTCCTCCGGCGCCAAAAACAACCCCAAGAATTGCGGCAATAATCCCCTCTATCATATCTATTCCTTTCTTCGCATCGCCGACGGTCGATTAATGAAAAAAGTCTAACGGCAAAAATCAGCGGCGTGCGTGTTGTTTATCAAAAATATCATCAAAGCTTTTTTATAAAGCTGCTCTTATTGTAGCGCTCTTTACAGCAACGGGGCAAGTGTGAAAAGAAGCAAATCGGCTATCTATTTTCGGGGTTGAGTAATATGGGCTTCGCCGCCGTATTCTGGGAGTACGATCTTATCATTATCGCCAGTATTCAGCCGAAGCACTGCTTCGTGCTGCCAATCATCACCAGCCACGCCGACAATCGGAATAGCCAAGGTGTCGGCAATTGTATTAAGCACGGTCAGTCCAATACGAAGACCAGTAAAACTTCCCGGCCCCTTAAAGACGCCAATGCCAGAAATGTCCTGCCACGTCTTACCCTTGGCCTCAATCTGGTCTTGAATATAACCAAGCAACCCCTTGGCGAGTGTTCGGTCTGCCTGCCATTCAACGTCAGTCTGCTGACTGTCTATAATAAGGCTCAGCTTACAGAGCGGCGTAGATGTATTGAGCAGAACGATCATACAATCCTCTCCACGAGAGACTTACTTACCAGCCCACCAGCTATCAACTCAATCTGACGCGAAGTCTCGGTCGGAGACGTCAAGCGAACCTGTAAATGGTCTTCCGGTAAAATACCCGTAATGATATCAGCCCACTCAATAATTGTCACATTCTGTGGATCGTGCAGCGTTTCGTGCAGCTCGTTTGCCATAATGCCAGCGTCGTTCAATCGGTAAAAATCATAATGCGACAGCTGAAGTCCCAGGGGCGTCTCATAAACACGACTGATAGTGAAGCTCGGACTCTGTACGTCCTCGTCGATCGACATACCCTGTGCAATTCCTTTTGTCAGTGTTGTTTTTCCAGCTCCGACGTCGCCGACCAGCTCAATCGTTTCGCCACCGCGAAGAAGTGCGCCAAGTTGCGCACCAAACTGCTTCATTTCTGTTTCGCTCTGTACCTCGATAATCACTGTCACCTATTATACCATTCAAAAAGCCCTCAAAGTCACTAGTACTTTTTTATCACCTGACGTATAGTAGAGCATAACCAGTATGCGTATTTCAGATGTAACAATCGAAAAATTGCTCGAGCGCAGCGGTGCGGCTACTAAGGAGCAACTTGCCACCCTTAAAGAAGAGGGTACTCGTTCGCGTCGCCCGATGCAGGATCTCGTTATTCAGCATGAACTCATTACAGAAGAAGGACTTGTGCAGGCATTTGCAGCCTATGCTGAAATTCCTTATATAAAGATTGATCCCCGTGACATAGCCAGCGACGCGCTCGGTAAAATACCTGAACGAATCGCTCGCCAGTATAGCGCTGTTCTATTCAAAATCGACGAAGACGGATTACTACATCTTGCAATGGAAGATCCTGACGACGTACAGGCTCTCAACTTCATCCAAAAGCAAATTGGCGAAAACGTCAAAGTCTATATTGCTACGCATGAAAATATCTTATCGTGCCTTGAAAACTATCGCGGTGACGTTAACGAAGAACTTAATGAAGTTATTGATATTCAGCGTGATGATAGTGAAACGCAAGACGTCACCGAAGCTGATGTTGCCGAAGACTCACCAATTGCACAAACAGTTAACCTTCTCCTCGAATACGCCATTCGCTCTAGTGCCAGCGATATCCATATTGAACCACGGGAAGATTTTGTCCAGATCCGCTACCGCATCGACGGCGTCTTGAAGGAAGTGAACCGTCTTCCACGTAATGTTCTTGGCGCCCTCGTAAGCCGTATTAAGATTCTTTCAAATCTCAAGATTGATGAGCGCCGAGTGCCGCAAGATGGTCGATTTAAAATCAATGTCGGTGGAAAACAATACGCACTCCGTGTCAGCACCCTACCAATAGCCGACGGCGAAAAGATCGTCATGCGTATTCTCGATGAGTCCAATCAAGCCGTCACCCTTCAGCAACTTGGTTATTGGGGGCGTTCGCTCTCAATTATTGAAGTAGCACTCACAGAGCCAAACGGCATGGTGCTTGTGACCGGCCCGACTGGATCTGGTAAATCGACCAGTTTGTTTAGTGTCCTGACTCGGCTCAACACCCCCGACGTCAACATCTCAACAATCGAAGATCCAGTTGAGTACAAGATTCCCGGTGTCAATCAAACTCAAACTAACGCAAAAGCCGGTATGACCTTCGCCTCAGGCCTCCGCGCCCTCCTACGTCAAGATCCGAACATCATCATGGTAGGTGAGGTTCGTGACGGCGAAACAGCCAACTTGGCTGTGCAGGCGGCCCTTACTGGACACCTGGTGTTTAGTACACTCCACACCAATAACGCCGCGACCTGCCTACCCCGTCTCCTCGACATGGGCATCGAGCCGTTCCTTATTGCAAGTACCGTTAAGGCTGTCGTAGGACAGCGTCTCGTCCGTCGCCTCTGTATGAACTGTCGCCAAAGCTATGTCCCTTCGGAAGAAGAAAAACAAGCAATCATTCACCTCTTCTATCTTAAAAATGGGCAAGATTTTAAACACATTCACGACCTGGAGCAGCAGGCGGTGGCACAGAAAGTCGGAGGTGATACGCCCCTTGGTACGGATGAATCAACTCTTCAGACGCTCTGGAAAGCTTCACCTGATGGATGTGATGAATGTAGTCATACTGGCTATAAAGGCCGTATCGGTATCTACGAAGTACTTGGAAATAGCGTACCAATGCAAAAACTCATTGTCGCAAACGCAACCAGTAATCAAATTCAAGATCTTGCAATCGATGAAGGCATGACGACAATGCAAACCGATGGTCTCATTAAAGCGATCCGTGGAAACACGACCGTCGAAGAAGTCCTCAGGGTTACAAAAGAATAAAGATGGCAACATTTAACTACACCGCGACTAATGCGCAGAACCACACCATCACTGGCTCACTCGAAGCTGCTGATCGTTCATCGGTTATTGCGGCACTTGCAAAGCAAGGCCTACGGCCAACTAGTATTAAAGATGGCTCATCGAGCAAGAATCAATTCAGTTTTGGCGACCTGCTCGGAGGCAATAAGGTTAAAGCTGATGATATCGTCATGTTTACGCGACAGCTCAGCGCCATGATTAGTGCCGGGGTACCAATTCTTCGCGCGCTTAGTTCACTTGGCGATCATGCCGAGAGTCCCGCTCTAAAGAAGATTATTGGCAATGTAGTAAAAGATGTCCAGGGTGGATCACCCCTAGCAGATGCTCTAGGTAAATACCCAAATACATTTAGCGATGTCTACGTTAACATGGTACGCGCCGGAGAAGCGGCGGGTATCCTTGATGATATCCTTAAGCGCCTGGCATTGCAGCAAGAAAAAAATGCTGCTATTCGTAAGAAGGTCAAAAGTGCCATGACCTACCCAATGGTGCTTATCTTTATTACCATTGGAGCTTTCTTTGGTCTGATGATATTTGTCATCCCGATGATCGGTAAAACCATTAAAGATCTCGCCGGACCAGATGCGTCTCTTCCGGCAATTACTCAGATCATGCTCTCTATCAGTGGCTTTATGATAAGTTTTTGGTATATCCTGCTACCACTAACCGTCGGTGGCATTATCGTACTACTCCGTTACCTTAAAACACCAGTTGGCAAGGCTCAGTTCCATCATATTATTCTCAAACTACCTGGAGTGAAGACGATCATCCGTAAGCTGGCAGTCGCCCGTTTTGCACGTACGTTCTCGGCGCTCATGGGTGCCGGTGTGCCTGTACTTGAGGCTCTTGACGTCACCGCTCGTGCCATCGGTAACGTTGTGTATGAAAAAGCACTCAATGAGGCTGCCGAAGGCGTCAAAAACGGTAAGCAACTTTCGGAAATTATTGAATCAAACTCAGAACTTTGGCCAGCCATCGTCGCACAAATGCTTTCTGTCGGCGAAGAAACAGGTCAAACTGATACCGTACTCGTCAAAGTAGCCGACTTCTACGAAGAAGAGGTTGATGTCGCAATTGATGGGCTCAGCTCAATTATTGAACCGGTCATGATCGTCGTCATGGGTGGCATGGTCGGCCTTATCGCGGCCAGTGTTATGTCGCCAATTGCCGGTCTTGCAAATCAGATTAAAGGCTAGTACATTTTCATCATGCTCATGGTATACTAAAATAAGTATTTAAGTGGGCATCAATGGCAAAATTATTCTATCAAGACAAGCCAATTATCGGACTTGATATCAGTCAAACTGGTATCAAGGTTATGTCGATCGATGCAAAGAAGTGGCTCGTACACGGCTACGGCTCGATCGATCTCGACCCAACACGCGTTCTCGCATCTCTTGAGGGCGATGACAGCTATTTAACTGAGAATCTTCAGCTTCTTTTGAAGGAGAAGATTGTCGGGTCACTAAGTAGTGATCACGTCGTACTTGGTGTGCCAACAGCGCGCACTTTCTCGCGAACCTTTACGATCCCCGTAACAGCCGAGAATACCCTTAAAGATGCGGTAGAGATTGAAGTCGATCAGTATATTCCAATACCAATCAGCCTTCTGTATATTGACTATGAAATTATCAAACGTACAAAAACAGACCTCACTGTTCTTATGTGCGCCGTACCAAAAACCCTTATTGATAAGGTTACGGCTACCGTTAAAGATGCTGGTCTTAATGTCAGCATGATCGAACCTGGTATCAGCGCCGTAGCCCGTGTACTCGAAGCTACCGAAGAAGGCCATCTCCCGACGGTCATTGTTGATATTGGCCCAGCTACCACTGACATCGCCGTACTTGACGGCTCGATTCGCGTAACAGGCGGTCTTGGCGTTGGAGGCAATACCTTTACACTTGATATTGCCAAAAAACTTGGTGTACCTCTCGAGAATGCCCACCAGCTTAAGGTTCTTAATGGACTTAACGCTGGCCCACGTCAAGAGAAAATCACCACAGCACTCCGTCCGAGTTTGCAGCGCATTATTGTCGAAACTCGCAAGGTTATTCGCTACTATAATGAGCGACTTAGTGACGATCGCAAGCTTGAGCAAGTTATCATCGTTGGTGGCGGTAGTAACGTACCCGGTATCGGCGACTACTTCACTAATGAGCTTGTCATGCCAGCACGTGTCGCCAGTCCATGGCAGCAGCTTGATTTCGGAAAACTACCACAGCCATCAAAACAGTTCCGTCCGCGTTATATTACCGTAGCTGGCCTCGCAAGCATTGAACCGGGGAGTATTTGGAAATGATAAATCTCCTTCCCCTTGAAGAGAAGCGCCAGATTCAAGCAGCTCGTACCAACGTACTCCTGCTTCGCTATGTCATACTGACAGTTTGTGCCATGGCAGCAACAGGCCTGATGGTTGCCGCCGGATTCGTAATCATGAACACAAGTAAAGCTAGCGCCGAAAAGGAAATCGCAGCCAACGCCAGCAAAGCAAGCTCGTATAGTACCGTACAAACACAGGCCGAGGCGTTCCGCACCAACCTTTCAACTGCAAAAACAATCCTCGACAAAGAAGTAAACTACACCCAAGTTGTCATCGCTATTGCTCAAACTCTTCCAGAAGGCATTATTCTTGATAGCCTCGATCTTGATGCCACAACCTTCGGTACGCCATTTGTCATGTCGGCCAAAGCCAAGAGCTACGAAGACGGCCTCGGTCTCAAAAAGGCACTAGAAAACTCGAGCCTATTTAGTAACGTATCGCTCCAGGGTATGACAGACTCTTCTTCGGGCGACACGAGCGGCTACCCAGTGAGCGTACAGATGAATGTCACAATTAATAAGCAGGTGATAAAGTAATGACAGCTAAAAAAGAAATGACAGCAACGAATCTTCGCATCATCCTTAGCGTAGCAATCGGTCTCATAGTAATTGCGAGCATAGCAGGGTTTGTGTTCTTGTCTGGTTCACTTAAAAACTTTGCATCAGAAGTAAGTAAAGTCAATGGCGAAGCGGCTGCGAGTAAGAACAACATTCAATCCCTTCAACGGACACAGGCAGAACTTCAGAAATACAAAGACACGGCGAGCCGAGCTGAAAGTATTGTATCCGAAAGTGCCAGCTACCAATATCAGGACCAGATTACTCGCGACCTCAATAACTATGCCAATAAGGCAGGTATTAAAATTACCGGGTTTACGTTCGACTCATCTTCCGCGGGGGCGCCAGCGGCGGCCGCACCCGTGGCAGGTGCGCCTACTGCCGGTGCGCCGGTTGCAGCTGCTCCAGCCGGGCTTAATTCAAAAACAATCACTATCCAACTTGAATCATCGGTTCCGTACAAGAGCCTTCTGACGTTCATGAATATGATCGAGCAAAACCTAACTAAGATGCAGGTTGCCAAAGTATCACTCGCCAAATCTTCGGATAACGACGAGAATGTAGCCGGTCAAGCTTTAGCAATTGAGGTGTACGTAAAATAACATTATGAATAACATATCCCTTAACGGACTTCCAAAGTCAATCTCGAACTTCTTTCATCGCTACCATGTGATTACTTTCTCATTAGTAGTACTCGGTGGCATGGCTGTGGCAATTCTCCTGCTCAATAACATCCTAATGGCATCGTCTCAATCAACTGAGAGTGCCGGTATCAATACGACTTTTGATCAAGCGACTATCGATCGTGTCGATCAGCTCAAAACTATCGAAGACGTACCAGAAACAATGTCATTTCCAACCGGTCGCATTAATCCGTTTGTTGAGTAGAACGTAAAAAACGCTTATACTATAACTATGCTACTTATCGGCTCTCGACTTATCGGCACCCCCATCATGGGACTACAGACCGGCACTGCGCTGGCGCGTACCGCCAAAGCCATCATTGACCCTCGCAATCTCACTATCGTCGCGTACGAGCTGTCCGGCCCGTTACTTGATCGCCAGCCATCACTACTGCGAATCGTGGACATTCGTGAGCTTAGTGACATTGGCATGATCGTAGACTCTAGTGACGAATTCATCACGCCGGATGAAGTAATTAAAATTCAATCTGTTTATGATCTACACTTCGATCTCATTGGCCTTACTGTTATTGACGATAAAAAACATAAACTCGGCAAGGTTGCAGCATATACAATCGAGGCAACCAGCTTTGTGATTGAACAGCTCAATGTAAAAAGACCACTGCTTAGAAGTTTTGGTGACACAGAATTACTCATTCACCGCTCACAAATTATAGAAATCAACGATACAACTATAATCGTACGCTCGGCTCAAAATGATGCCCACGAGCCCGTAACACAAGCGATCCGAAGCTACAGCAACCCGTTTCGCGGAAATTCACCCCAGCCAGAAGCTACGACTACTCGCCAAAGCTAATTGTCGTGGCCATCGTCACTGAGTACTGACGATATATCATCGTATGAGAAGCCTTGACGCGCTAAGTATTGCATAAATTTCTGTCGGTCCGGATAGCGAGCCTGCTTTTTTGCAACAATTTTTTTCAACTCATCACTATCACTACGTTCGGTTTCACTCAAAAAACGTTCAATAGTTGTCGATTCTACCCCTTTAGCCCGTAGCTCCGCCTGCAGTTTTCGGTGGCTTGCCCCCTTCGTAAGACTTCGATTCTCTACCCAGTAGCGCGTAAACTTTTCATCATCTATGTATCCTTTTTCAACTAAACGATCGAACACGCGTGCGGTCACCTCTGGCGAAATACCTTTTTTAACATCCCCTGTCTTCGTACGCGTATCGCGTGTTTTTCTATATAAGTAATCGCGCACCTCTTTTGCACTATGAGGACGCATTAGGCAGTACTCTAGTGCGCGGACGTACACTTTACCAAATGTACTTTCTTGCTCTAGGGCCGTGAGCTCATCGTCGCTATACTCTTGCCCTACTTTTAGTCCAAGATCAGCATACTGAAATACATCGAGTGAAAAGCGATACTTACCATCAACCATCACGTTGACACGATTCTTATCTTTCTGTTGTGTCGTAATAGCGGTAATCTGCATATCTCTAGTATAATCGAGATATGAAAACAGATAAACAACCAGACTCCTCTAATCCTTCGGCAGCACCGCTCACGGCGCCTCTCTATCGACAATCACGCTACACGAAGTTCTACCAAGTGATGTTAGTTCTCAGTACTATCGGTACTGTTTTAGGCCTCTCTGAAGTTCTACGTACCCCACAAGTCATTAATGATCTGCAATCGGATCCCGCAGGCTCAATTATAAGCTTAGTCGGCACATTCATCATCTTGCCAGCGGCAATCATTGCGCTTATTCTACTGTGGCGGAAGCAGATAGCTGGTCTTTGGCTAAAGCTAAGCACATACGCAGCAACACTCCTCACTATCGTCGCTAGCTTTATTTTCAGCGAAAGCACGATAAAACAAATAACAAACGCAACTCTCGAAGAAGCTACAAAAACCGACAGTGGCCTCGGCCGCGACTTTATCGTTGCCTTTTCGACCAGTACATTCTATATTGCCATGGGCGTAGCAGCCGTTGTAAGCATCGTCTTTGGTATCCTCTGGTGGTTTGCCTGGAAAGATCAAGCAGAAGCCGACTCGAAACAATAACACGACGACATATAAAAAATACCCCGCCAATCGACGGGGTATTTTCATGTAGCTTCTGTGCTACGCTTCAGCTTCCGCAACCTTCGCGCGTACCTTAGCGTCAATTTCAGCCAACACCTCAGGATTCTCTTTGAGATACGCCTTACTTGCTTCACGGCCTTGACCGATTTTTGCATCAGCATAATCAAACCATGCACCAGCTTTGCCGACAATGTTATGAAGAACCGCAAGATCAAGCACGTCACCCGTCTTTGAAATACCTTCATTGTACATAATATCGAATTCAGCTACGCGGAATGGAGGAGCAATCTTATTCTTTACTACCTTCACCTTCGTCCTGTTGCCAATAATCTCTTCACCATTCTTAATCTGGCCAGTGCGGCGGATATCAAGACGAACAGATGCGTAAAACTTCAACGCATTACCACCGGTAGTTGTCTCAGGATTACCGAACATAACACCAATTTTCATACGAATCTGATTAATGAAGATAACTGTCGTCTTGCTCTTATTGATAATACCTGTCAGCTTACGTAGCGCCTGGCTCATCAAACGAGCTTGCAAGCCCATGTGGCTGTCGCCCATGTCCCCGTCAATCTCTGCCTGCGGCACAAGTGCAGCAACAGAGTCGACCACTACAAGATCAACGGCGTTTGAACGAACAAGCGTCTCCGCAATTTCAAGCGCCTGCTCACCATTATCCGGCTGTGACACCAGGAGGTTATCGGTATCAACACCTAGCTTACGTGCATACGCTGGATCTAGTGCGTGCTCGGCGTCAATAAAGGCCGCCGTGCCACCCTGCTTCTGAATCTCAGCGATAGCATGCAACGTAAGTGTAGTCTTACCTGAACTCTCAGGGCCATAAATTTCAATGATACGACCTCGAGGGTAGCCACCACCAAGCGCCAAGTCCAAAGATAGCGCGCCAGAAGATACAAGTTCGACATCGACTGTTTTAGTATCTCCAAGACGACGAATTGCGCCATCACCAAACTGTTTATTAATCTGTTCCTGGGCAAGCCCCAGTGCTTTTAACTTTCCCTCACTTGCTACCGGTTTAACGCCGATAGGTTCTTTTTCAGACTTTTTCGCTGCCATAGTCAGTCCCCTCTCTTAAAATCTATTTCCATTATACGTTCCCTGGGCGAAATTTGCTATAATAAGGCTAATGAAGCGCGCTCACGGATTTACTATTATTGAACTACTCGTTACTATCGTATTCCTTACGCTTATTGGTACGCTTTTCTTTATCCAGAAAAATAATCTTCAAATTGCTAGTCGCGATGAGCAGCGCAAGATCGCTATCAATACAATCTACTACGGTCTTGAAGAATCATTCCACACGAAAAACGGTTTCTATCCTTCTGCGATAGATGAGAAAACGCTTACCACTGTACCCTCAGAGCTCTTCAGTGACCCATTCGGCGTGAAACTAGGCAACAGTGCCTCAAACTATCGCTACGAACCCCTTAACTGCACAGATGGCAAATGTAAGGGATACAGCCTTCGCACAACGCTCGAAAACGAATCTGACTTTGTTAAGTCAAATCGTTCAAACTAACTTTCGTCCGTACCGACTGGACGACCATTCTTGAAAGCTTCAACTGCATTATTCAGTAGCGCAATCTGCTCTTTTGGATTAGCAACATATTTAAAACGGTAGGTAGTTTCATCGCCCTCGGTCGATAGACGGATTGAACCATAGTTAAGTATACTTTGAAGCATTCCTTCCTGACGGAAGCTAGCGTCTTCGATATTACCCAAACTAACAGTTTGCTCGTGGCGAGAAAACAAAGTAAATTGAACTTCCTGAATAACACTTTCGTTTGTCAAAAAAAACTTATTGGCAAGGTATACATAAATCACCGCAAAACCACCAAATGCAACTGCTATAATCAGTGCCATGAGTGGGAAAAATACATCTTGCACCGGCGGAAGGGCGAATGTTGTACTGTTCTCGGCAATACTAGTGTAATTAAATAGAACTAGTAGCAGCATACTGATTAAAAATACCGTGATCGCCACAGGACCAACTAAGCCGATCGGGTGTCGACGGACGGCACTAAGAATATACTCGGCGTCGCTAAGATTTAAGAATGGGTATTGTCGTACCGAAGCATCGTGCTTCGTTTTCACTTCGGGACTTATGTCATACTTAACTGGCTCAACCGCACGTGAAACATGGACAATTTGAGGCGCTACCGCAGGAGCTTGAGCAGCAGCTGCCTCTACGACTGGCGGATGAGCATACAGCGGGCGGCCTTCAGCGTCGTAAGCGACAGGCTGATTATAATCTTGAGGAGGTTGAGAAGGCTGTTTTGGTTGCATAGTATTATTATACCAACTTTATTATGCGGTTACTTCAGTTAATGGATACGCTTTGCCAAGATGCTTGTACGCCTTTGCCGTAACGCGACGTCCACGCGGAGTACGCTCGATAAAACCTAGCTGAAGTAAATATGGTTCATAAAAATCTTCAATCGTCGTCGCTTCATCGCCCGTCAGTGCTGCGATCGTATTAAGCCCAACCGGATTATCACCATAGTTATCAATAATACTGAGAAGGAGATTGCGATCAGCCGGATCGAGTCCGAGCTCATCAACTTCTAGAAGCTCTAATGCCTTCGTGGTCGTAACGCGATCAATGATGCCGTCTCCGTTAACATCAGCATAGTCACGGACGCGTTTTAAAAGTCGATTGGCAATACGTGGCGTTAAGCGTGCGCGCGTTGATAGCATTAAAGACGCCTCAGGATGAATCGAACTCTCAAGGATCGAGCTTGCCCGCGTAATAATCTGCCCAATCTCATCAGTAGTGTAGAATTCCAAGCGATGAATGAGGCCAAAACGGTCGCGTAACGGTGCTGCTAGTGCACCAGTTCGGGTAGTTGCGCCAATGACAGTGAACTTTGGTAGGTCAAGTCGCACACTACGCGCTGCAGGGCCCTTACCGATTACGATGTCGAGCTTAAAATCTTCCATGGCGCTATACAGCACCTCTTCTACTGCACGTGAAAGGCGATGAATCTCATCGATAAACAAAATATCGCCGTCCCCGAGATTAGTAAGGATACTTGCGAGGTCACCAGCTCGTTCGATTGCCGGACCGGCCGTAACTCGGATACTTTTACCCATCTCATTAGCAATGACAGTTGCCATCGTCGTCTTGCCAAGCCCCGGAGGACCGTACAAAAGTACGTGGTCAACGGGTTCGCTTCGAGCCTTAGCGGCATCAATTGCCAGCTTTAAATTACGCTTCAATCGATCCTGCCCAATATAATCCGCAAATGTTTGCGGTCGAAGGGTCACTTCAATCTGCTGCTCATCGCCGTCTTCGTCGTGAGTGCTTGTATCAACTATTCGTTCTACAGCCATAATCTATTACTAGTATACCAGCTCAAGAGCTGGAGCGTCAGTTATCATAGCGCTAGAGCTTAACTTTTGAGCGCCTGCGTTACACGATCGGCTGTCGAAAGCTCGGTTGATACACCCTCGAGAGCACGGGTTGCGTCGTTAAGGCTATAGCCTAGAGCCATTAGTGCTTCGAGCGCTTCATCACTATGAGAGATCGGCTGAGTCATACCCGTAGCCGTTTTATTGTCGTAATAAAGCGGCATGCCAACTTTATCGGAAAGATCAACGACGACACGCTCGGCTGTTTTCTTACCTACTCCGCTCGCCTTGGTGATATACGCGGCATCACTATTGGCGATCGCATTACGCACAACTTCACTCTCATCAAGACTTAAAATAGCCAGTGCGGCTTTTGGTCCAACTCCCTGAACAGTAATTAGCATTTCAAATAACTTTTTCGCGGCCAGGCTAGTGAAGCCAAAAAGCTCCTGGGACTGTTCGCGAATATGGTGATGGGTATAGAATTTCACCTGTTCACCTAGAAGGGCATGCTCGAAGTCGCCGCTCGCGACTGATATTTCATAGCCAACGCCATGAACGTCAATAATTACGGATGAGTTAAATTTTTCAGCCACTACTCCAGATACATGTGCAATCATAGTATCTATTATGCCATACCTGTTAGCAAAAAGCTTATTGCTATGGCGTAGTCGGTGTAGACCCTGGATCAGAAGGGGTGGTTGGATCGGTAGGTGTGGTTGTTTCATCCGTCGGAGTCTCTTCTTCAGGAGGAGGCGCAGCACCCTCTTCTTCTGCTTCTTTAGCAGCCTCGTCAGCTGCTTTTTCGGCAGCCTTCTTGGCCTCCTCTTCTAGCTTCTTAGCCTCCTGTTCTGCTTTTTCACGTGCTTTTTTCTCATCATCTTCCGTGTTTACAGTACAGCTAGTAGTCGGTAATGCTGATGTTAAGAAATACTCACTATACACACCCTTGCCTGCTGTATTAGCTAGGCCACCATTAGATGAACAAACATTTCGCTTAACTACACCGCTCGGGACGGTAAACTCAGTATTATTTACACCCTCTAGTGCCGCCTTCATCGTACTGATCCAGATAGGACCTGCCATATCAGAGCCGCCTGATTGCATAATCGCGTTATCGTTATTGCCCACCCAAATACCGACAGCTATCTGTGGCGTGTAACCAATTGTCCATGCATCCTTTGAATCATCAGTTGTTCCAGTCTTCACGGCAGCGGTACGGTTTGAAACGGTCAAAGCATTCCCAAACATCGGCGCACGCGCATTCGTATCCGATAAAATATTTGAAATAAGATAGGCGCCTTCTTTACTTATCACCTCCTTGCTAGTCTCTTTTGCTTTGAATATATTGTCATTGAACTTATTATTTATCTGGCGCACAGTCGTCGTGTTAAACTGCTGACCCTGGTTCGCATACGCGGCATACGCATTAGTCATTTCGATCAGTGACACCTCAGCCGACCCGATCGCAAGCGACAGCCCGTAGTCCGCACCGTCCTTAAGTGTTGTGATCCCCATCCTCTTAGCAGTAGCGACGGTAGTATCTAGTCCAACTTTCTGCATTACCTTTACGGCTGGAATATTCAAAGATCGAGCCAGCGCACTGCGAACAGTAACGTTGCCATAATACATTCGAGTGGCATTTTGTGGCGTATACCCACCGAAGTCCGTCGCCTCATCCTTAAGGATTGTCGCCGGCGTAATAACACCGCGTGCTAATCCGTCGGCATAGTAAATCGACTTGAACGTCGATCCAGGTTGACGCGGAGTTGTCGCCATATTTACCTTGCCAAAGGTTTCATTGTTCCAATCGGCGCTTCCTACAAGTGCGCGAATCTCTCCGCTAACCGGATCAATTGCGATACCACTGGCATTTGATCCACCGTTTGCCTGAATATGATCCATGTGGCTGGCGATATTTTCGTTCATTTTTTTCTGAAGTCCAAGATCAAGTGTCGTTTTCACTTGATAGCCAGAACGTGTTACACGTTCTTCTCCGTATTTTTCATATAGCTCATTGAGCACCATCTCTGTAAAATGCGGCGCGACATTCGAGGTTTCTGGGGATTCAGCATCGCCATAAACCAACTGCTCAGCGAGAGCGGCCACCTTGTCATCCTCGGTGATGAATTTATTATTAACCATTCGTGTCAGTACTGTCGCCTGACGCTCTTTAGCAAGTTCTGGATCGCCACTAATCGGTGAATAATTAGCCGGAGCCGGCAAAATTCCGATAAGCATTGCACTCTCGGCCAAACTTAGATCTGCGGGTGATTTATTGAAATATGTCTTGGCTGCGTCTTCGATGCCGAATGCACCTTCACCGTAATAAACAGAGTTTAAATACATACTCAAGATTTCATCTTTTGAATAAGTGCGCTCGATAGCGATTGATATGGACAACTCCTGATACTTTCGCAAATAATTACGGTCGTCGCTCAGTAGCGTATTCTTTGCCAATTGCTGCGTAAGGGTCGAGCCTCCATATGCGGTTGCTCCAGACGTAAAGTTGGCATACAGCGCACCAAGCATGCTTCCAACCGAAAAGCCAGGATGTTCATAAAAGCCCTTGTCCTCTGACGCGACAAGCGCGTCCTCAGTCGTATCTGCTATCGCATCGAGGCTTACTTCTTCGCGGTGCTCGGCTCGTCCAGTTCGATAAAATGTCTCACCATTTTTATCCATCAATACGATACCTGTGTTATTGCGGTTCATAAGCCGTTCCTTGTCAGCAATGTCACGCGCAAAATAAGCATAGGTTACAAGAGGGGTCAGAATTAAAAAAGCAAGAAGCGGGCCACCAATAACTATGGCTTTTTTAGGCTTGCTCAACCCCTTAAACCACGTCCATCGCCTTCGGGCGTAACGCTTTGTTTTCTGTAGGAGGGTTAACCGTTTAGTATATTTTCCTTGACGAATCATCTATCCTATTATACCATTTTTGCTTAAAGTCGGCTTACTAGCTATGGATTAACCGATAAGTTCTTCCAGACCAGGCGGCGATTAAATTCTCGTCTCACACCCGGAGCACTAACAAAAATACACCTAATTATACGGCGTATTTTATTGCATTCGGCTCATCATAGCGTAGGTTATGGCCGCAGCAAGTGCATCTGCGCAGTCATCTGGTTTTGGCACATCGCGTAGCCCTAATTGAATACGAACCATTTCTTGCACCTGCTTCTTATCCGCTTTTCCATAGCCAGTTAGCGTTTGCTTTATCTGTAGCGGTGTATATTCGGCGATACTTAGGCCTCCCTGATGTCCTGCGAGCATCGCTACTCCACGAGCATGAGAGACACTCATTGCTGTTGTCACGTTACGAGCAAAGAAAAGTTTTTCAATCGACATAACTGTCGGTTTTGTTTCTGCAATAATGTCCGTTAAGCCGTCATAAATATCCGCCAAGCGAATCTCAAGTGGAGTATGAGCAGGTGTTGTAATGACACCTGCTGCCACCATCTTGGTTTTGCCATTAACATAGTCCACAACCCCGAAGCCAAGGATACCAGTACCCGGATCAATGCCAAGAATTCTCATGCTTCTTAGTATACGTTATCCGCTGATCTATTCAGGCAATTCGGCAGTAATGTCGGCGTTTGTATGAACATTCACGACATCGTCAAGATCATCAAGCGCATCCATCACCTTGAGTATTTTTTGTGCAACTTCAGGATCATCAATTGTCACTTGAGCATTCGGCACATATTGCAATTCGGCTTCTTTCACGCTAAGTCCTGCGTCGATAATTGCCTGGCGTACTTTTGCGAGGTCCTTCTGATCAGTGTAAACAGTAATCTCACCGTCTTCTTCGATTGCATCCTCGGCACCTGCGTCAAGGATCGTTAGGAGTGCGTCTTCTCCTACGGCAGCGACCTGTACGACACCCTTGCGTGCGAATTGGAACATTACACTGCCAGCATCGGCAATGCGGCCACCATTTTTCGTCAAGGCATTTCGCACATCGGGAAACGTTCGGTTTTTGTTATCCGTGGCTGTTTCGATAATAATACCAACACCTTGAGGGCCCATGCCTTCGTAGGTAATTTCTTCAAGTACTGCAGCGTTCTTGTCACTAACGCGGTCAATCGCACGTTGAATATTGGCGTTTGGCATATTAGCCTGCTTCGCCTTTTCGATAGCAAGAGCCAAGTTTGAGTTCATAGCTGGATCGGCGCCGCCACGTGCTGCGATGGCAATTTGATTACCTATTTTAGTAAAAACAGCGCCACGCTTAGCGTCTTTAGCACCTTTTTCACGTTTAATTGTTGACCACTTGCTGTGTCCTGACATAAAAGAATCTCCACTACGTTTTTGTCGTATTTATTCTATTATAACAGATTGGTATCTAGGGCAGCGCGAGAGAACACTGCGTGACAATGCCACCTTCTGTCACTCCCGACGCGCCACTGAGTACACACGGCTGGCTGGCACCTGAAAGATAATAAATGATTCTTGCAGGACTGGCGGTAAACAGAGCACCTGCGCGAAGGTTATCGCCTATGCCGATCGAAAAAAGACTTGTAGCAAGCGTCGGCTTGCTACCCATAAAACCTGCAAGGCTCGCATCCAATGTGCCGCTAACAAACTGATTGCCGCTTACTCCCTGCCAACACTGGCTACTAGGATAATTAGCGCCTAGGCAACCTCCTGCGGTTGGATATGCGGAGTTCACGGAAGCATACTGCATCAGAGCTTTTCGATATGCCTCAACACCCGCAACCACTTGAGTATTCTTAGCCCGTTGTTGGATGCCGTTATATGCAACGACAGTGATAGCGGCCAGGATGCCAATAATGACGATGACAATAAGCAACTCTACGATCGTAAAACCTTGTCGCGTCCAGTTCTTATTGTGATACGCTCTATTCATTACGCTTAAGTATAGAGTATCTTACAGTACTCTCCAAGGAGAGATATAGGGTGAAAATATAAATTTGCTACTAAAGAAAAAACACCCATCTTTCGATGAGTGACTTTTCTTGGTGAAGCCGCTGAGACTTGAACTCAGGACACCCTGCTTAAAAGGCAGGTGCTCTAACCAGCTGAGCTACGGCTCCTTAACTATACAAAGATATCATTTTAAAGGGTGGCTTGTCAATGTTTAGCAGATTCTTTATGACGCTTTGGCGTTTTTGTGGCCAAGATATCAAACAGGGCGAAGATGAGCCCACCAGTCACAATATAGACACGGTTTTGTACAAAGAAGTCATAAATTTGCTTACCGGTATCCTGAAAAGCCAAAGTACTACCAAGCGGCTCAAGCAGCAGTACAAGTGCCAGCACGGCGAATGCAAGCGACCCGAACACGCGATGCCCTTTGCTTTTATACACAGGACCGCTGAAAAAGAGCAGAACTGCAGGCAGCAGCACCAAGGCAGCAGCTACGAGGCTCGCAAGTAGTGGAAGTGTAGCAATACTCACGATACCAGATTGCTCTACTAGTGGCGTTAGCTTTTCAGCCCACAAGCTACTGAGCATAGCTCCAGCCGCAAGCGCTAATCCAAGCACGCCAAACCGTCGCTTAGTTACAAAGGACATAGTAAACAATACTGCGACAACAATAAGAAAAATTACCACGACGTTCATTATTTCAACTTCCTCACCTCATCAAGATTAAACGTTGCCTTGCTGCCTATTTTTATTCTTTTTGCTTCAACCGTACCGGCCGGCAACTCAATTACATATTGTGCGGGATCGTTTGGGATGTAGGGTTTCGGATAGTCTTCTGGCGTGGCACCCTTAACGATATACACAACCTCCTGATTCTGGTCGAGCCAAACAATATCGAGCGGAATCTGCATGTCTTTCATCCAGATTGCCCATTTGTCGCTGTGATCAAACTCAAACAGCATCGCCTCGTTGCTGGCGAGGTAGCTAACACCCGACAGGCCCTTGTCGCGTTGCGCCTGTGTCTTGGCGACTCGTGCCTTATATAGACCATCTCCTATTGTCAGAGAGACGCTCGGGCGTAGTTGCGGCTCAATCAACATATAAGCCGCTACGCCAACTGCAAGAAGTAGCGCAGCAATCAGCCAAAACGATGTTTTGTCTTTTTGATTACTCATAATAAGATTCTACCCACGCTATCATAAGCCCATTATAACAGGGCCAGTAGAGTTCAGGTGCTAGGCGCCGACTTTGTCTTTTTTGTTGCGACGCTTAGCGTTCAGTTCAACATATTCAATGATCGGACTAGCTACGTCGCGACCAGTTACTTTTTCAATACCAAAGCCCGGGCTGGCATTTACTTCCAAGATAAGTGGCCCACGTGCAGAACGCATCATATCGACACCAGCAACGTTGAGTCCCATGGCGCGCGCAGCCTTCACTGCCATCTTTCGCTCCTCTTCAGTGAGCTTCACGATTGTCCCTTCACCACCTTTGTGGAGATTTGAACGGAAATCATCATCAAGACTTTGTCGCTTCATACTTGCAATCACACGACCACCAACTACAAAGGCACGAATATCCGTACCAGCTGATTCTTTCACAAACTCCTGTAGCAAGATGTTCGTACCGTCATCGTTTGTAAGATAGAAGGCCTGGAGGACAGATTTGGCAGCTTTTTTCGTTTCAGCCAGGACGACGCCGTTACCGTGAGTACCGCGAGCTAGCTTAATAATTACTGGCATGTCACCAAGACGGTCCAAGAGACTGTCAATATCGGTTGTATTACGAGACACGACCGTCTTCGGAATGCCAACACCGGCTTTTGCAAGTAGCTGCAGGCTACGTAGCTTATCGCGTGACCTAGAGATAGCGATGGAGCTTGAAATACTATAAACACCCTGCATTTCTAATTGACGCAAAATAGCCGTTCCATATCGAGTCATATTTGAAGCAATGCGAGGAATGATAGCGTCAAAACTATTAAGATCCTCTCCTTTATAGCTCACTGTTGGAACATTTTGTTCGATAGATGCGTAACAATCACGATACTTGATAACCTTAACTTCGTGACCACGCTGCTTTGCGACTTCTTTTAGGCGTTTTGTTGAATAATTGCCTGGACCGTTCGATAGAATAGCGATTTTCATTATGCTCGACCCTCCTCTTCGTCATTAGGGAAATCAATATTATAGCGCTGCTTGAGAGTAATACGGTCAAGACTTGTCTCGCTTGAATCAACAAGGAAACGGTGGTTTAGTAATTTGCGACCCAGCAAAATTGGATAAATTTTCTTTGACCTATCCGCTAGCGTAAAGCGTGCGTGAAAAATCTTTGGTCCAAGCTTTACTTTTAGCTTTACCTCAAACCGCTCTTCCTCATGTCCAAACGAGTTTGCTACTGTTACTTTCGTGTATTCCTCTGCCTCGATAACACGTGACATAGAGCCACATACCGCATGACCCCCGAGTAGTTCGAAAGTCAAAACACCATCATCACGTATGGCTATATTTGACGCATGAACCGCCGATCGATACGCTCCCGTATCTGTTTTTGCCGGTACATTAATAGCATCAGTACCCATAAATGTGAGCACTTCAGAGCGACCAATAATTACTTTGTGAAAATCATGTTTTGAAGCCATAAGCTTTATTATCTACCAGTATCGTATTAATTTAAAGACTTGATTATCTTAACATAATTTCGTATAATTTGCAATATGGCACACATCCTTATCGTTGGAAAAAAATTCTCAGGATTGGTTGATAAAATCAGCCAACTTGGCTACGAGTATACGGTCTTACAGGACGCAGCAGCGACCAAGTACCCTGAGAAAAAGATCAAGCATCGAATAGTAGCCGACTTCTCTTCTGAAGACGCAGTACTGCGCGCAGTGGATACCGTCCACGAAAAAGTGCCGATTGATGCGGTTATATCCGTTTACGAAAATTACATACTCATGACAGCTCTCATTGGGAAGCATCTCGGTATACATCACTTGCCGATCTCGGCTGCTGAGGCGTGTACTGATAAGTTCCTCATGAGGAGTCTTTTCGCCAATGCACCCGAAAAAGTCAGTCCATCGTTTGCTATCGTCAATAATGAAGATGACGTTCGTACATTTGCCGATACGCATTCTTTTCCACTTATCTTAAAACCAGCTAATCTCGCAAAGAGCTTACTTGTTACAAAGAGTAATTCCCTTAATGAACTCGTCGCGAACTATACCCATTCAGTTGAACTACTGCAAAGTACGTATAAAAAGTATGCTCCTAATCGCACACCTAAGCTCATCATCGAAGAGTTCCTCGAAGGAAGTATTCACTCAATAGATGCGTTTGTTGACTGCGACGGTATTCCTCACCTTTTAGAAGAAATTGTCGACTACCAAACCGGTTATGATATTGGCTATGATGACAATTTCCACTATAGTCGCCTTCTTCCAAGCGCTCTTTCAGACAATGACAAACAAAAGCTACGACACTGCGCCGAAATAAGCGTCAGAGCACTCGGTATGAAAAGCTCACCGGCACATATTGAAATTATTATGACAAAAGATGGCCCGCGAGTAGTTGAAATTGGTGCTCGCAATGGTGGCTATCGCGAGCGAATGCATAGGCTCGCTAACGGCATCGATATTGCACAAGCAGCGCTTGACCTAGCCCTCGGAAAGACACCTGTCGTCAAGGCGTTAAAGCACGACCCGGTAGCCGTACTCGAGCTATTTCCCCGAAAACCTGGTAATTTTATTGGCATACACGACGAAGAGAGCCTACGTCAGCTCAGCTCACTTGTATATCTGTCGGTGAAGCCTCAACTAAACGAATTCGTTGGTAAAGCGGGCGATGGCTATAAAATGTGTGCAGTCGTTATACTCCACAATAGTGACCGTGAGCAATTCAAACAGGACCTCGAGTTTATCAACACATCAGTTTTTGTTGAAACGATCACTCAAGACTAAGACGTTGCAGGCCGAGCAGCTTCAATTATCGCTGATGCTACCGATACGCCAGTGTACGCCTCAATGCCAAGGCCAGGTGATGGATTTGCCTCAAGTACAAGAGGACCATTAGCGGACATCACGATATCCACGCCGGCCACATCTAGACCAAGGCTTCTGCTGGCACTTACGGCAGTATTATTGATAATATCACTTGATTCAATCGCCTCAGCCGTGGCACCTTGATGAAGGTTGGCACGAAACTCACCAGCCTGAGCAATACGCCTCATAGCAGCAATGACTTTATCGCCAACGACTACGACACGCATATCAGTGCCTGCAGACTCTTCAATATATTCCTGCATGATACCCGATTCGGCAGGTAGATCTTCTTCTCGCCAAATAATTTTTATACCTTCGCCGTGAGTACCACTGATAGGCTTGAATATAAACGGGCTGCCGAGCACATAAACATAACCATCATATGCGAGCTCCGGGTAAAGCAGCGTCTTAGGCGTAGGTACACCATATTCACTAAATGCAGAATAACTTTTCCACTTATCCCGAGATAGCTCCCAAGAATCGGGTGCGTTAATAATACGCGCTCCTCGCTTCTGGAGATCAAACAGCAACTTCACGGCTTGTTGATTATGTGCCGGTGCAATTCGAGGAAGGACTACCGCGCCAGCCAAAGGACGTTGCAATAAAGTCTTGGCATCATCGAGTGATTGAATCTCTACTGAAATTCCAGTGCTTTTTGCTATATCACAAAGGCGGTGGGCTACTCGACCATTAGGGGAGGTCGAAAGGATAATCAGCTGTGCTGCCGACACTACTCACTCGCCTTTACGTGCAAATACTCCGAAAGGCCATATAACTCATCGGATAGCGTCCCTGGAACAGCCCTAATGCCAAAATTGAAGTTTGCCTCGAGTATAATCGGTGCCTGGGTAGCACTATTAATCATCAAGTCAACGCCACATATCTCACGCTCAACAGCCGCTGCTGCCCTAATGGCCAATTGTTTGTATTCCTCCGCCACCTCATCGAGGCTAAGGTACTGCTTGTCACCACCTTGAGAGACATTGTTTCGATGGTCGCCTGCTTTATGTAGACGACTGTATACGCACTCAACTTTGTCACCAAGTACGATTATACGGAGATCACCGTCATTAGGAACGTACTCCTGCGCGACAAACTTAACTTGCGAATGAGTCTTTAGTGTCTCGCGTAGCTCAGCCTCATCATGTATCAAAAAATTATCAGCGCCGCTATTGCCGGTGATTGATTTTAGAATAATAGGAAATGACAACCGACCCAATACACCCTTAATAAGAACATCATTCTTGCCAAATAGCGTGTACGGAATCGGAACTTTATTAAATGCAAAAGTAATATACTGCGTCAGCTTACTAATGTGCTGAAAGTTTTTAATATCAGAATTTAAGAACTTCCTTGAATGTTGCTCGAGATACTGTGCGATGGCATTACGCTCGAACTCATATCCCTGAAAATCACGAATATATACAAGGTCAAAATCTTTTAAGTCACCGGACTGATATGCAATCGAGACGCCGGCGTCACTAATTTCGTACAGCAGTTCACTATACCGGATCAGTGTGTAATCATCACGATTAATTTCACGAAGTCCAGCGACTGTCGCATAAGCCTCACTAGTGTCATCGGGTTTGTCGCCCTTAATTACTGCAATTCTTGCCATATATATTACCTATTTAAGAGTTTATTCGATGTCTTGTAAAGCTTTATTAATATAGGGCTGAAGCTCCTCGACAACCAGCGTCGTCCAATCAGTCGCTTCGCCGACAAATATAGGCAGCAGCCCATACTTATGAAGCCTTACTTGATCAACTAAATCAAGGCCTGTAATAGCGACGGCGCGTTCTTTAGCGGACAAGCTAGCGCCTTCGAGCTCTTTGTTCAAAATAGCTTCCTCGGCATATACCATCGACTGCGAACTATGACCACCTTGTCGGACAAGGCGCGTTACTCGATCGGCAGCCACTCGGGCAATGGACCTAGGTGAGTCGCTAGGAGCAATACGTCTTGCTTCGTCATAAAAACTGCGCGTTGCAGCAAATAGATCACCGCCCTTCTCAAGAGTCTGGAGTGCTTTCGCGTACGTCAATGCTACTGGCTTACTTTTTCCAAAAAACATCAGTTCAGCTTTGCGTTGATTGATGTTTGCACCGACCTCACGAAGCATCGATACTCGCTTTCCTTTAATTTTAGCGATACGAAGCGTATCACCTAGCACTTGATCTGCCTGTGCCTGATCGATATGAGTTAGCTCATGAAAACCACCAACTACCAAAACGTCATAGATCGAGCGAGATTCGGTGCCAACTTTGTACACACCAGCGTCACCATCTACCGACAGGGTTGCCTTATCAATATTCTCAACAACTTGAAATAAGCCATCCTTAGCACGAGTCTTGCGAGTAGGCGTCCAAGTACTCGGATCCTCAGAGCTCAGTAATCCCGTCTTATGGATAATATTTGCATAGGCCTGACGAATTTCTCCTGGTGTCATTTGGGTACTTTTTAATACCGCGATTTCTTCGGCGTTAAATATTGCTTCACGCGATTTGTTTTCAGGGAGCACTTCATCTTGAAAAAGATCAGCCGAAACTGCACTATCATCACCCGACTCGGCAGTCCCCATGCCATTTCGTACATAATCAAGGCGTTTTAATAACTGTTCACGAGCCTTAGGGTCAACAAGACTGCGACGCAAATTAGTCGGAATTGCGCTCTCGGCCACCCGCTTGCCGGCCTCATCGCCAATCATACGTGACTGATCCATAAAGTAATTGATGACCGGTATATCTTTAGCAATCACCTCGTTTACGCGCGCAAGGTACACATCGGCAATAGCCCGCTTTGCACCGTCAAGCCGTTCACCGCCCTCTTTATACACGCTGCGCATCTCTAGTAGAGATTGACGTGCGCTATTTGCCTGAATACCATGAAGAACAATATCCTCAGGCCGAAGCACCAGCGACATTACATCAAGCTGCTCGTCGGTTAATACCTCGCCTGCAATAAGTGCTTCTTCTGCTCGCTTTTTGTACAGTACATTACTTTGCTTAGCAATCAAAGCAAGCCTACCGGGGTCGACCGACTTATCGCGAACAACTGTAGCAACCCATTTGTATACGTCTTCGGCTTTGCTAAACTCAGGACTATCAAACTGACTCATGTCGATAGAACCATCAAGAAATGGCGCTGCAAAGAAAAGCGGAGCCGTAACAGATTCTTCCTTTTGAGAGCTAATCATAGACTCAATCGTGACGCCTTCGTCCAGTTGATGACTTGCCAGAGAAGCTTCAAAGCTATATGCTTCAGCCATTTGCTCGTCATTAAGCGGCAGCTCTGGCGATTCAAGAAGCGTCTCTACTAGGTCTCGCGCACCCTCGCCGCTACGCTCTAGGTAGAGACCGTTATATCTTTCAAGGAGACTGTTGTTTGTGTTCATAATTTTACATTAATATATCACAAAGCGTATAATAAGTCAATGCTCAAGAAGCCTCTTCTTTGTGGGCTACTTAGTGACACGCACTTGCAAAATAGCCATAAATTTCGTATAATACAAGGAGTTATCAACCACCTCTTTACCGATTCGCGTTATCAAATTGCATAGCTCATAAGATCATATTCAGGTTTTAAACTGGAGGACATCCCCATGAGCACCCACGATACGCGCGACGAACTAAAGGTCTCTACTCGTCTCATCTACGACGAAATGATCGCTCAAAATATACCCGTCACTATTATTAGCGCATCATCAAATCTATTAGAGTACACTGATGCTCGCAAAACTGACCACCTACTCTTTAGTACTTGCAGTGATAAGTCTTCTGCCGCAGGAAAAGCTATCGCCGACAGCAAGATAAAGACGACCCACATTGCCGAGTCTTTAAACGTATCTATGCCAGCCACAATTGCATGTCGAGATATCCGAGAAGCTCGTAAGTTTCTAGCCGAGCATCCTGCCGTAGTAGTAAAACCTTCTCTCGGTAGTGGTGGGGGTGGCGTTAGTACCAACATCCAGACCGAAGATGAGCTGCGACATGCATATGATTATGCAAAAAATTATAGTCACCTCGTAGTCGTTCAGCAGCATATCGTCGGAGACGATGTGCGCCTGCTGGTTGTCGGTGGCAAGTTCTGTTCAGCCGTCATACGCAAGCCCGCGCACGTAGTTGGCGATGGCATACATTCCACCGAAGAACTTATCCATGATGCGAACGCCTCGTTATCACGCAATGATGATTCGCGCTCATCGCTCATGCATATTAATCAGCATGCCGCGCGGCGCTTTTTAGGTGAAGCTATTCGAGGCATACCTCTCGCTGGAGAGGAAGTGCGCGTTGTTGGTCCTGCTAATGTCAGTTTAGGAGGTAGTTTGCACGAAGCGACGCAACTTGTCACGCCAGAAATGATCACAGACGCCGAGGCAATCACAAAGAAACTTGGACTAGGTATCTGTGGCGTTGATATGATGTGGGATCGAAAAACAAATAGACAATATCTCATTGAAGTAAACGCAACACCGGGTATCGATATCCACAATGATCCATTTAGTAATACATCAAGTGATGCGGTTGCACGATACGTTCAATGGCTCGCTAAATAAGCCGACATAACCACCACAACCTTCACATCCTATTGTGCTGAGGCGCCACTATTGCGCATTAGCCGCCACACAACAATGCCAATCAAGAATAGTCCGAGGAAACCAAGCCACAAGAAGGTATACTCCCGCAGGAAGTAAAGAATAGCAAGTATCGCAGCGATAATCCCCCACCAAGTAGCCCAGCTCTTTTGTATGAGAGCGCCAATAACAAGTAGCACCAAGTGCTCTGCCAGAAAGAGCAGCTGGTAGATACCATTACCTGTAAGCGCCATCGCGGCAGTGCTCATGCTGATAAGTGACATACCGATAGCCAACCGGACAGCACGATGACCCATACCGCGCCACCACGCAACTAGGCCAAGCACAATCGCCCACCAGTGCGCATAAAAGACCATGTCAGCCTCAGGTATAACCAGTCCCACTAAGCGCTGTAGACCGAAAGTAGCAATATAGATACTAGATTCGACAAAGTCGCGCTTTTCAAACAAGTACCCGTGAATACCTAGTGTAGCGGCGGCGGCGATAAGTGTAGCGGCGGCGGCAATTCGCTGCACGTCATCAAAATTAAAGAATTGCACCAAAACAGCGTACGCAAGTATCACCCAGACGGACCCTAGGCAGACCCATTGTCGCCATACATCATGGCGCTCGACCATTAGCCAGTATGCTCCATATAGCACGGCGGCGGCGATCCATGAAATCCCAAATACCGCCCAGTCGCTATCAAATTCAAGCCAGCGCCATAACACCGCTGTCATAACAACAAGAGCTACGTTACCTATGAGTGTAAGTGCGGGCAGTTTCTCAGCATATGATCCGAGCCAAAAAACAAGCGCAGCCAAACCGTATACAAGAACATGCCAACCGCCACTAAGAGGTAAACTACTGATCCATGCAAGTAAGATATATCCAAAATAACCAAATGTGAAGATTGATTGTAGTGTTGCTGATTTTCGACGAGCCGCCATGCGAAGACCATACGACAATAGAGTCGAGGTAACGAGTATTAATAGACTCGTCTGGGCGACACCACCATCTAGCTGGCCAAGGTTACCTACAAGCCCAGCAACGACGATCATACCAATCGACAGAAGAGCATTCCGGCGCTCAACTTCACCCCGAAGATGATGGGCAACACTAGCCGCAACAAGAAGACCAGATGAGATGAGGACTGTACCCGTTAGTAGCCATCGACTTTCAAGTGAGCTTTCTCCTAGCCAAAGTGCCACTGTAGGAACAAAAAGTACAGCCGCAATAATCTCACTCCAGACATAGCCACCGCTATACGATAGACCGATAAGTAATGCCGATGCAAACAGCAACGACCAGCCAAGCACTACTGCATCCTGGGAGATAAGACCGGACATTACAGCGAGTCCGATGTATGTCAACAACGCCGTCATAAACAACATGCCAGTAGATGCCGACATCCTATTTTTCATATAATGATACGCGGCAAGAGCACTCGAACCAAGTACAACGAAACATCCGACAAGCGCCGACCATGGCAGCGCAGGCTCAATAACCAGGCGCGCGATTGTAAATGGAAGAACAATAGAGATACCCAGGCCGATATAGCCCCAAGTAATATCTCTTAAACGCAATAGGCTTACGGCACTAATAACCCCGACGACAAGAAGACTTGCAGCAGTCCAGTAAGCCGCGTGTTCAGCGGTGGACCAGAAGACGATACCGAATAAAATCAATGCGGATGCAGTTATCAACCAGCCGTTTTCGACTGCTTTACTACTAGCGTTCTTGACCTGCACTCGCACTAAGCTATATGCCGCCTGGAGCACCGCGATAACTAGCCACCAAATGCCGAACTGGGTCACATTATTATCTACTACATCCCATGCAACAATCAAAAGAGTGGCGTAGGCCAATCCGCGCACGACCGATTCATACATCATTGTCTTTTGCTGTAGCCACACAACTAAGTAATGTGCCGTTGCAACACCGAAAACTACCTCATAGATATCAATCGTCATGCGAGGTACCACTAAACTTGCGAGCAAGGCTAATGGGGTGACAAACTGCCCAGTAGACTCAATCGGTCGACGGAATATCTCAGGCACCAGTGTAGGTCTTAGGATACTAAGACTGTTTGCGGTTAATGATATGCCGATGAGGACAATGAAATACCATACCATAGGTAAACTCGCAGATGCGACAGCAGAGCTAGCCAGAGATAGCACAAAGGCCATCGTTAAATATGAAATCACCTGGCTCTGCAATAGGACTGCCGCTGCAACATATGCAACCAGGCCAATGGCAGAAATAATCAACCAGGCCGTTGTCTCCGGAACGCCGCCGAGTAAATTCAGCGCCACGCCTACAAATGGCAAAATCGCTAAACCAGTTCCAAGAAAAGCGGTTGCCGCCGGACGAAGTCGCGCAACTGATTTATATAGTATCCAGCCTGCACCATAAAATAATACGACAATAACAATCAGTCCGATAAGTCGAATATTGCCTGGCATTGCAGTAGCGACAAACGCAGAGGCGGCTGCAACAAGAAGAAAACTAGCCATATAGAGTATCGTATTGAGATTTTCTAGTGACTTCTTTTCGTTACGAAGTGCTATTGCTCCACTGTCAATGGCGCGTACATCCGCAGCTAACGCCTGTCTAATTTGCTCATCACTCGAATAAGTCGAAGTTAGCTGAAGATCGTCGTAACCAGCAAGTGTCGTGCCATCACCAAATTCAGACTCATCCACTTTTGTCGTCTCTAGCGATTGACTGCGAGACTCCACAGAAGCCGGAGTGTTGTCGCCATGGCCACGATTTACTGCAATTTGCAGAGCATGACGATCAATAGTGTCGCTATCTAGTTCATCTTGTACCTTATCTCCAAGTGCCCGGTAACCATCCCAGTAGCCGCGGCCATACTCTTCGTCCGAACTAGACGCACTATTCTTCTTTGTCGCCAATATAATGACTAGACCGATGCAAACCAAAAACCAAAACCATGCCACAGTAGTATTCCCTCTTAAACTATACTAAGAATACCTTAAGCATCATCGACACGCTAGAGCTAAAATATACTGCGCTTCTTTGGGCTTTCAAATTGCTCGAGAAGCTCTTTCTGTTTTTTCGACAATTTAGTCGGTGTATCAACAATAATACTTACAATATGTGAACCGCGTGCGGTGCCGCGCATATGAGGTACGCCATGATTTGATAGCTTAAAGTCAGTGCCACTCTGCGTACCAGCTGGTACTTTCATTCGAATTGCACCATCAACCGTATCAACATCAATTTCAGTCCCAAGAGCAGCATCAATCATACTGATATGTTCGTCTGACAGAATAATATCGCCTTCACGAGTGAACTTCTTATGTGCTTGAACACGAATATGAACATATAGATCACCCTTCGCACCGCCGCCAATCGCTTCGCCGCGCTCTTTTAGACGAATGGTTGCGCCGTCATCGATACCGGCTGGCACCTTGAGCGTAATAGTCTGCTTACGGCGCTCAGTACCCCTACCCTTACATACGGTACAGACTTTTTCTGGCACCTTGCCGCGCCCACTACAGGTTTCACAAGTAACTGCTTGCTGAATCTGTCCAAACATTGTATTCATAATACGTGTTTGTTGACCTGCACCCTTGCATGTCGGACAGGTTTTCATCTCATGGCCAGGTTCGACAGTCGATCCGTGACAGTGACTACACTCATCGTCCATATCAAGACTAATCTTCTCCTCAACACCAAAAATAGCCTCTTCAAACGTAAGCTGGATACTCGCTTCGACATCACGCCCGCGGGCTGGTCCTTGGGAGCGTTGCTGCCCACCGAAAAACTGACCAAAAATATCACCAAGACCACCGTCACCAAAATCGAAGTGCATATTCTGACCACCGAATCCACCGAAGCCTTCAAATGGATTACCCCCGGAAGCACCGCCAGATCCACCCCCAACGCCTGCGTGGCCAAACTGATCATATCGTTGTCGCTTTGCACTGTCTTTCAAGACTTCGTACGCTTCGCTCGCTTCTTTAAACTTAGTCTCATCACCACCTTCTTTATCTGGGTGATGCTGTACGGCTGCCTTTCGAAATGCCTTTTTGATTTCATCATCAGAGGCATCTTTTTTTAAACCTAGTATTTCGTAATAATCACGCTTACTCATTACCTACCATTATAGATAATTAGCACTTACCTGTCTAGAGTGCTAGTTGCACAAACAAGCCCAGTAGGCTATTTGTCTTCAATGTATTTTTGAAGTCGTTCCATATATAGAACATAGCTCTTGCGAGAATGCGAAATTAATTTTAACATCTCAAGCTTTTTTAGTTCAATATTTGCCGTTTCTCGAGTTAAGCCAAGCGAGTCGGCAATTTCTTGCTGAGTAACAGATATCTTCAACCGGGTAGTATATGGTCGAAGCATAACACCCAGGCGATCAGCCATATACATAAGCGTAAGAGCAATCTTGTCACTAGCACTCGACTGCTCCAGTGCATGTACGCGCGAAAGAGTTGAGAGCAGCAAGATCGTCATACGCACCTGGCGCTTATACATACTTTCTACATTTGCATGTAAATGCTCCAGGTATTTCTCCCTAGGTATAAGCCTAACCGTACATCGAGTGAAGGCTTCATAAAAGTACTGTGATGTTTCAATTAGCTCAAATGCATAGCCAATGGGAAAATCTTCGCCTTTGCTGTCAATCGATACCAGACGCTCGTCACCACTAGATGTAATCGTATATGTCTTCACTAGCCCAGACTCAATAATAAAGAGGTTTTTTGGCCTGTCCCCCTTTAAGAGAATCGTTTCACCTTTCTTAAACGTCTGACACGGATATTGTAAGAGAAATTGTTTAAATACATCCATAGACACTCATTTGGGCAAACTGCTTCATTTCATTTTTAATGTCGCTAAGTGCCCTTTATTAATGTAGCCAAGTTAAGCAGTTCCGTGCGTGATAGTTATCAAGCAGATACTGTGATGTTGCGCACAATTAATATATGGTCTTAGTAGACGCAGCTTTACTATATGTCTTGTTTGCGATATAGCCCTATGCCCGCTGCGACAGTTGCACTAATAAGGCTAGCAATAACTAATGCCATCGAGATTGAACTAGGCTGCGCTGACTCGGAGATGACTATCGGAGTAGCCGTATCTCCCTCGATTATGACAGATGGCGCAGCCGTTACAGCACTGACAGCTTCAGCCGTCGTAAGCTCGTCAATTGGGCTTATGTTTGCAGGCCCAGCAGCAGTCGTCGTCGATCGTGTTGTCTCTCGGGGTTTAAAACCGAACTGCGGGATAGAAGTGACCGCAGTAGGTGTCGCGGGTGCTGGGGGAATAATACCCCCGGTAATCGGAGTGACTGTACCATTGGCGGTGTCGACACCAAAACTACCGTACCAGGTACCGAAAACATTAATGAACAGAACTCCGAACCAATCAGATATACTAAAGCTACTTGTACTAATATTTGCTATATTAGCCGATGCTGTTGCATTACCACTCGTCGCATTACCAGCCTGGGTATTTCCTTTCACTGTCGCATCTCCCGAAAGTGACGCGAGATCGATATTGTTCGTGATCGAAGTGGTCGCATTAGCATCAACTGTCTGAGTGCCACCATTTGTCGTATTGCTTGTCACTCCGTTGCCGAGTACGGCCGCTGTTGCGCCAACTGGTGCGTCAACAATAATACCCACCCAGCGCCCAAGAACATTTACAAAAATGAGCAGGCTATTGCTCGCTACGACCTGATGTCCAGTGTAGTTGAGAATAGTTAGATTCGTCGCTGCAGTACCGCTTGTAGCATTTCCGGCTTTCGTATTATTTAGCACATTCGCACTACCGCTTGCTGCGTTCAAGGTAACATTATTGACGATAGACTGCGTGTCATTAATTCCCAGCACGGATGGCGAATCAGATGCATCCACGATAGGTACGTTACTCGCAAGGAGCTGTGGGATAAAATCCGGTGAAACCAGGATGTCGCCATCGAGATTACCATAGATATTAATGGTGCCGACAAACGACTTGTTAGCGGCGATTATCGAGTTAATGAGATTGATGACATTAGCAACCGTATTCGCCGTACCCGTCGTTGCATTACCTGCTGTCGTATTATCAATAACTTCTGAATTACCGCTTACAGCACCTAGTGAAATGTTGTTCGTTAGGCTAGTAGCCTGGTCGGTCTGTATAGTTGTCGTACTACTCGGTGTACTTCCTGATTTATTTAGCGCATCGTCAAGTGCAGGGGCTAGGGTAATATCTCCGACAACATTACCATGTATATCAGCCGAGAAATGAGCTATGCCTGCTGTATCGCCCTGGACTGTTGAATGAACCGCATTAACAACAGTTGATGTTGCCGTAGCATCTCCGCTTGTCGCATTGCCGCCTGTTGTATTAGTCGTTACACCAGCGTTTCCTGTCTGAGATTGAGATGTTATATTATTCTCAACGCCTACAGTTGATTGTTGAGTTGTAGTTGTCGAGCTCGCTGGCTGCTGAGTGGTAGTTGTGCTTGATGTGCCCGCCGAAGGACTCGCAGGATCTATCGAGGCTTGAGTGCCAGCACCCGCGACCACGGGCGTTTCCGGCGTGGTTATGATAGGAGGCGCAGGAGCTGGCGGCCTTTGGTACGTACCTGTCTGAGGATCATATTTCCACTTATTACTATCCCAATGATTAGTGTCAGGGTTAAGTGTGTACGTCTCTTTCGGCACAGGTACTGGGGTGACGGCCGTCGACGATGTTGCCGATGGATCGGTTGATGCAGCAAGCGCAGAAAGTGGATATCCAGTTGCCGTAATAACGACAAGAACATAGAGCAGACAGGCTCGCAAGATGTTTTTATGGTTCCGCATAACACACTCCTTTTCGGGTTACGATTGCTGCTAAAAAATAAATTCTAGGTCGGGGAGAATCCCGCATGCTATTCTCCCCGAATACACCCGTGTCATACCAAAGATACGATCACTCTACCGGTGCTACTAGTTACGAACAGTTAAGTTAACTGTTGTCGTGTTAGTGTTGGTTGCGTTGCCAGTTGTAGCATCGCCACCTGTAGTGTTACCTGAAACTCGGGCGTCGCCAGATGTGGCACGCTGGTTGTTGTCGTTGTCGATATCGATGTCGTTATTGTTGTTAACGTACACCTCTGTTTTATCTTCAAACGTAACCTTGTTAACAGATCGAGGACCTGTCTGTTCAATACTTCCCGAGCTCTCACCACCGCCACCGCCGAGCACATCAGCCCAGTCACCTGCCGAAGATCCGTTATCAACAGTAGCTGTAACGCTCAATGAATTTGAGTTTGAGGCATTACCAGACTCCGCATCGCCACCAGTGGTGTTGCCAGTTGTTCTAGCATCGCCAGAGTCGGCACGTTGGTAATTATCATTATCAAGTCTCAAATCATTGTCATTCCAGACTTTGATTTTACGCTCAATCTCACTTTTAACCGTGTTGTAAGATCGAGGGCCCGTATCTTCTATAGAACCATCGACTGCACCAGCAAACCCGCTAAGACCGACTACGAGACTCAGCGAAAGTACAGCGGCACCTAATGTTTTTTGGACTTTCATATTATCCTCCTTTGGTTATAAATAGTACGTTCGGGTGTTCGCCCGACTCTGAAGGATGGTGTCCCCTCCGAGTCGAGTGACCACAAAAAGAAGGACCGTCTACGGCCCTTCTTTGGTTCCTATTGATGAATCAACTTCGCTGGTCGAATTTACTTGTACATTCATTGATGTACTCTTATCACTCGATCCGTTTGTCTGCGAATCAACTGATATATCGACAGTTGTCGTGCCATTTTCATCTTTTATTACCTTGTGTACAGTCCCTTCTTCCGGAATCACAACTGGTTCTGAGTTAATATTTAACTTGGTCTCTACGACAGGCTCTGCCGACACTTCTGATTGTGTCACTTCTAAACTGGCGTCGATTGAGTTGATTGAATCAGGGTTTGCTGTAGTTGTTTTTGGTGGTTCGATCTCCTGATTGCTCGACGATGATGTTTCGTGAGTCACGTCCATCGTCGTAGCTGGCTTTGAAGCCGAACTTGAGAACCAGCCGAGCGCGGAGGTTGCCGCAACAACAAATAAAGGCACGCCGATACGCAATAAGGATACGGCCTTGCTTCTAGTAAGGAAATACGCGCTATGATGTACGCCATTTTTTCTAATGCGATAGGCTGTCGGTTTTGAATAACTCCACATAATGTCGCTCCTCTCCACTCATTCACTGTTCGCGTGTACATATTCAGAATAGGCTTATATATTGCCTCGGTATGTGAAGATTCTCACATATAACACATTTTAAATAACCCTTCTCATAAGATACGACGATGCTATTTTTTGCTATTGTCGTGAAAATTGAGTTGATGTATAACGAAGACATACCAAGTGTAATACGGAGGTAAGGATATGAAACGATACATGCGAGGTTTCGTTGCAACAATAACAAGTCTAGCGCTCATGAGCGGTGTCGCAAGCGCAGACACTGCGGAGCCGGCCACGTGCACGGATGGTCAGGCAACCATTACTAGTACCGGACCCGGATCGGTCAACATAATACGCTGTGTTGATTCAAAAGAAATTCACGTTACATGCGACAACAACATCTATGTCGTAAATGATAATTCCCAAACAGCCAACTCCGGCAACGCCGACAACTCTGGTAATACCAACGGAGGCTCTTCTGTCACTGGTGATGCAACAAACGAAAACGGCACAACTGTCCAGATCGGCGCATCGTGCGTCTCCCCAGCTGCTGTTACTCCAGAGTCGCCAACCCCACAACAGCCAACTACTACACCTGTCAATGGTATGGGCGCAGGAGCTCCTTCGGCTGAAGCCGCCCAGGCAATTGCAGTGCTACCAAACACAAGTAGCAATACTGTACTTGACAGTATTCTCATCGGCGTCAGCAGCCTTGCGGCACTTCTGATTGCATCTCGATTCGGTGCAGCTGCATATCGCCGCTTTGCACTAAGGTAAATGTAATGTTTGCTCCGGCAATACTACTGCGAAAGCTTCGCTTTTATCTAGCTACTGGAGGACTGCATCTCGTGACGATTGGGCTCATAGGCTACGCAATAACTACAGCCTATGCGCCTCGATCGACTGTCGTAGCTGCGCCACCACTAGCTACACAGCAAACCCAGCCTGATAAAAAAGAAACTGCTCCAGCGTTTATTATCCTGTCGGGAAAACCACTTCGTCTGGTTATTCCCGACTCAGGGATAGATCTACCTATTGATGAGGGATTTTACAATGAAACAAGCGGCTCGTGGACACTCAGTGATTCGCGACTTCAATACGCGATGATCACTACTCAGGCGAACAACCATTCGGGCAACACATTCATTTATGGCCATGGAACCGACCAAGTACTAGGATCGCTCGCTAATCGGACACCAGCAGATGGCTCGATAGCTTATATACATACCGATACTGGGCGCGTTTTTATGTACACGTTTCAGTCGGCACGCAGCCTCACTCCAAATGACACGAGCGTATTCAACTATAGCGGCCCACCTATCTTAACAGTTCAAACCTGCACAGGTAGTCTCAGTGAATGGCGTACGTTATTTACATTTAAATTCGAGAAAGTCGCATAGAAATGATGGAATTATTCATTGCTACAAGCTGTATCGCTATTGGGATTATTGCAAGCGGAGTAATTATCGGCAGCTTTATCGATGATGTTCAAGATATTCGTCGCAGGTCACAACATAAAGCGCACCCCTATGCGCATCGCTACCGAACGCGACCTATCGTTACTGCTATTCTGATAGCTAGTAGCAACACAGAGGCTACCGCACAGGCAGTGCTCAGACTTCGCAGTAGTACCTACCGTCGATTAGAAATTATCATTATCAGTCGAGCACGCACTGCACGGCTAAGGCGATTAGCGCGTCAACTTAGCACAAAAAGACAACCAATCTTCATGACGACAAGCACCCTCACCGAGTCAGTCGCAGTTAATAATGCCTACCGCAAATATGGGCACGGAAGTATTGTCACTATCCTTCATGAATTTGATCAACTTGATGCGTCAGCTATTAGTCGGGCTGTTTGGCATTTTTCTGCACAAGACAACCTTTCAAGGCTTTGTGTCCATATTCATAGTTCGACTTACCAGACTACCCAGAGTCTACTTCGGATATATGCACACAAACTGGGTTATCTATGGCGCAAGTCCATGAATTCGTTCGAAAGCATATGGCCTACCGATACTACCGATCTTTCATTCTATCGATCAAACATCTTTTTATCTCGACATGCATTAATTAAATCAAAAGTATACTTTGCCAATGACGTTATCGCTCGACGCCCAGTCGAGTCAATAGGTGCCCGTTTTTTTGTCAATATTTACAATAAGAAGCGACGACAGCTATACGAGCTTGGTCGCAAGGAAAATATTACAGGCTACTTAGCTAAGAACTCTATCTCAGCAATACTCTATCTACTACTAAGGCTCAGCGCCATCTATATATTTATCGCCCTGCCTGTCCTGCTCACATTCTCTATCTTTTTCGCGTTCGCACTCCATCAGCCGCTACTATTCTTTATTACCCTGTTAGCAGCATATACCTGCATACTATTAGGCATATGGGCAGACAAAACAATTACTCCACTTCAAAAGATTCAGCTCAGCCTATTGGCACCGATGAGCTTCCTGCCCCTCTACCTCCTGAGCTGGGTAAATAGCATAGCGACGATGCTTGCAGCTCTAAGCATTATATGGACAAGAGGCAGGTTAATGACCAAACTACTCAGAACTACTACTCGCTAAAAGTGCTGTCGTATGTGGCTGAAGCTAAAGTCCCAGTCGGCGTCTGTTTTCTTACGGGGATTAAAGATATTCTGCGGGTCATACAGATATTTAATTTCACGCATGTAGCCGAGTACTGTCGGACCATACATCTGCTCAAGCCATGGACCACGGACCATGCCGTCATTGTGTTCACCAGACACGGATCCTCCGTATTGAATCACGAGTGTATTAACTTCTTTCATCGCAGGCTCAAGCTTTGCGCGCTCTTTAGGATCTTCGATTTTCATCAATGGAATCACATGGAAATTTCCGTCACCCATATGTCCAGCAATCGTAGCAAGAAGTTTGTATTTCTTTATAATATCGCGCAGCTGCGGTAGGAATTCAGTTAATCGCGCTGGTGGCACAATAAGGTCATCGATAAACGGCGCCGTATGCTTGTCTTTTACTTTGCTGCGAAGCAGGTTGAAACTCTCCCGTCGCATCAGCCAAAACTTTTGCGCCTTTGCCTCTGTCTCATCTTCTTCCATGTAAGTAAAGTTAAAACGACTAAGATCTTTTTTGGCGGTATGTATTTTATACTTCACCTCATCGACCGTTTCACCAGTAAATTCAATCAGCAAGATTAACTGAGGCACACCTTTTATGAGCATGACGCCATCTGGAATAAGTTGAATCGCTAGCTTCATCCAGCGCCACAACCCCAGCTTTGACAAGAAGGCGAAAAAGAATTTAAAACTTAACCATAGTGTATTGTCATCGAAACTCTCAAATGTTGCCGGCTTATGTGCCAGAACGGCCGGTATCACATCACCAAGTTCGTCGATTGTGCGCATATAGCAAACGAGCGTACCCGAATGAGCAGGCTTTGGTACGAGCCGAAAGCGAATGTCAGTTGTAATCCCAAGTGTACCCTGAGCTCCTACGAATAATTTCGTGAGATCAAATATACCCGTATCACGGTTCCAAACATTCCATAGATGATATCCGGTTGAATCCTTACTCACTTTTGGTGCAGCGGCCTGTATTTCGTCATATTGGCCGTCGAGAAGCTCAAACGTCTGTCGGTAAAGGTGACCCTCAAAATTATCTTGGCTCATTTTTGCATTTAGCTCGCTTCGATTAAGTGGCTTAAACACATATTCATTTCCGTCACTCAGCACCACACTAAGCTCAGTTACGAATTGGTCTGTCTTGCCATACTGAAGAGACTTTTCGCCACCTGAATTATTACCGACCATACCACCGACTGATGCGAGGTCACGGCTAGCGGGGTAACTTGGCAAAATACTACCTTGCTTGATAGTTTCAGTATCAAACTCTCGATATAGCATACCTGGCTGGACATGAGCAGTCGTAGGCGTAACATCGCGAAGTTTATTCATATGCTGACTAATATCTAGCACGATTGATTCACCGATTGCCGCACCTGACATATCGGTACCACGAGAGCGAGGTGTGATATTAAGCTCAGGATGCTGTGCTTTATGCTTATTTACAAACGCAACAGTCGCTTTAATATCATCAGCGTCTCTTGGGAAGCCGACAATTTGAGGCTTTAACTCAAACAGACTGGCATCATGGGAATAAAATTCACGAGTTGTATCGGTCGTATCGAGCTCGCCCTTAAAAATCTTCGAAAGTTCTGCATGTAAATCCATATCTATAAGAGTACTAATTCCAGATAACAAACACAAGCAAGATAACCACTTATAGCTCACTTCTCGGCAGCAGCACCGAGGCATCGCAACATCACATCACACCGTCTTAATATTCTCCGCACGCGCCAGAACAAGATCGCGGTACGACCCGACGTCAATTTTTCGCGACTCGATATCTTCAATTGAAGCCCATATCCCAATTTCCCCCTCTGGACGACTCGGATGTAGCGGAGTTGCCTTGTCTAACGAACCGACGTAGGCAAGAATGACCTTGCCAGATTCATGAACCCAGAAATCTCCGCGAGAAAGCCCACCAACCACAATGCCGAGTTCTTCTTTAATTTCACGAAGAATTGCTTCATCTGGATTTTCTCCATGTTCGAGATGACCTCCCGGAAAGCCATACTGATCTTTCACACCTTCCCAGAGATATTGCATCACCAATACCTCTTTGCTGTCCAATGAATAAAGAATCGCTTTTGCGCTGACAGGATGAAGTGGCCTATCTTGCATATAAAGTGCCGTAACCTATCTCGCCACTGCGCGCCACCACATGGATGGTTCGTCAATTGACTGAGCTAATATAATAGGCGATTCTTGTGTTTTTAGTGCTACTTTGAACTTTACCACACCGACAGAAGTGTCTTTTGATTCTGGCCGTACAATATCTAGTTGAATAGCTGGAGTTACTGGCATTCCAGGCCAAATGAACGCTCCTATCTCATTCTTAGCGACGGCCGAATATGTTCGTTTGGACCATCCTGGCGTATATGCCCCAATCTCCTGACCCTTCTTAGCAAGCACGACATATTTAAAATTATCCCGTGCACTAATATATAGCTTATAGCTATCTTGCTGTGCTATTCGACTCAAGTCTGCTCCCATGATGACAATGATTATTTGCTGGGTGTGGCCATCGATCGTATGGTTGGCAGCAAGAATAAAGTTGCCTCCCGCTTCGACCGACTCCCCGGTCTTAAGTCCGATCACGCCATCATCACCAAGCAGAAAATTTGTATTATTAATCTGACCAGCTACTGGGATCGTCGCTGTTTGCTGTGATGCAATACTAGCTATTACCGGCTGCTCTAGTGCCTTCTGCGCAATAATCGCTAGGTCGGCGGCCGTACTCAATGTACTCGCATCGAGCCCACTAGCATCACTTCCTATTACCGTGTCCTTCAGTCCAAACCTCTGTATCATATCTGTTGCATAAACCCGATAGGCCTCTAGTGAACCAAATGCCCATATTGCCAGACTGTCGGCCAGGTTATTACTTGATACCAACAGTACGCCTTGCATTGCCTGGCGCTGCGTAATGCGCTCGCCTAGTTGAACGGGCGCATTCGAGCCATTATTGGCGATGTAGTGATCGTATAGATCAACGTCAGTCTGATCAAGTACGAGCGTCTCACCGCTCATCCCTAGCTCAAATGGCTTCCGTTCCATGACCGCGAGCATAGTAATCAACTTCGCAGTACTAGCAGTCGGATGCTGCTTGATCACACCATGCGTTTCCAGTACTCCGTAATCACGAGTGGCAATGGCTGCCTGACCATAGCTAGGCCAGTCTAATGGTTGCTTTTCAATTACAGCTGGTGCTACATAGGTCGAGACGGCCGAGACAGATGTGTCCGCACTGGCGAACCGATAACTGCCGATAGCTAAAAGTAGCACCACAGTAAGGACGAGGCCAATTTGCCAGCGATGACTCTTTTTTGAGGACGTCGATAAGGTATTTAAGTGGTTCCGTCGTTGTATCTGAAAATCTGACATGATTCTCTTTAGTATACATAAAATAAGCCGCCAGTTGGCAGCTTATTTTATGTCGTAGATATTTACTCTACTTGTCTTTTTTCTCGTCGACAACTTCGCCTTCAACTGGCTCGTCATCACCCTTGCTCGTATCGTCCGAGGCAGGTGCATCCTCTTTTGATGCAGCTTCGTAAAGCTTAGCGCCGATTGGCATAATCGCGTCCGTCAGCGCCTTGGCAGCAGCTTCAAGCTCGTCCTTTTCGTTTGAGTCTTTATGCTTTTTCGCTTCTTCAACAGCGTCAGCGATTGCCTTCTTATCATCGTCGCTAATTTTATCCTTGTACTCGTCCGGCATCTTTTCAGCCTGATAAATAGCACTTTCTAGGCTATTGCGAGCATCGACAGCTTCACGCTTCTTTTTATCTTCATCAGCGTGTGCTTCAGCTTCTTTTTGCGCCTTCTCAATATCTTCTTTTGATAGGTTACCACTGTCAGAAATTGTGATACTTTGTTCTTTGCCAGTACCCTTATCCTTAGCCGTAACGTTCAAGATACCATTCGCATCAAGATTAAAGGTAACTTCGATTTGAGGCACGCCACGTGGCGCAGGTGCGATGCCGTCGAGCGTAAAGCGGCCCAAAGACTTGTTATCGCTAGACATCTCACGTTCACCCTGAAGTACGTGGATCTCCACCTGAGGCTGGTTATCAGCAGCAGTCGAGAATGTCTCAGATTTACTTGTTGGAATTGTACTATTGCGTTCAATAAGCTTGGTCGTGACGCCGCCCATAGTTTCAATACCGAGTGACAGTGGTGTAACGTCAAGGAGTAGTACGTCCTTCACATCACCAGCAAGTACACCACCTTGAATTGCCGCACCGACAGCAACAACTTCATCTGGATTCACACCCTTGAGCGGCTCTTTACCGAAGATAGTCTTCACTTTCTCTACTACCGATGGCATACGAGTCATACCGCCAACGAGAACAATCTCGTCAACATCGGCAGCCTTAAGACCAGCATCTTTAAGTGCCTTCTCAACTGGCTCAGCCAAACGATCGATCAAATCAGCTACAAGCTCTTCAAGTTTCGAGCGAGTCAATTTATACTCGAAGTGCTTTGGACCATCAGCATCGGCAGTCAAGAATGGTAGATTGATTTCAATTTCAGATGTACTTGAAAGTTCTTTCTTAGCTTTTTCGGCTTCGTCCTTCAAGCGCTGCATCGCAGCCTTATCGCTCTTTAAATCAATACCTTCATTGTTTTTGAAGACTTCTAGGAAATGATTAACGATACGGTTATCGAAATCTTCGCCGCCGAGGTGAGTGTCGCCGTTTGTTGACTTCACTTCAAACACGCCGTCACCGAGCTCAAGAATCGAAACGTCGAATGTACCACCACCAAGGTCGAAGACAGCGATCTTCTCATCCTTCTTGCTATCTAGTCCATAAGCAAGAGCAGCAGCGGTCGGTTCGTTGATAATACGCTTAACTTCAAGACCAGCAATCTTACCAGCATCTTTTGTCGCTTGACGCTGTGAGTCATCGAAGTACGCAGGAACGGTAATAACCGCCTCGGTGACTTTTTCGCCGAGGAATGCTTCGGCATCAGCTTTAAGCTTAGACAGAATCATAGCCGATACTTCCTCAGGGCTGTAATCTTTGTCTCCCATTTTTACCGCGACACCACCGTCTTTTTTGACGATTTCATATGGCATAATATCGTGGTCTTTTTGCACTTCTTTGTCGCTAAATTTACGACCGATAAGACGCTTAACACCGTAGATAGTGTTCTTTGCATTTGTCACGCGCTGACGCTGCGCGACCTGGCCAACAAGACGTTCGCCACTTTTATTAATAGCAACAACAGATGGTGTCGTGCGATTACCTTCCGCGTTTGCAATTACCTCTGGCTTACCTGCAACCATATACGCTACGGCGCTATTAGTTGTACCGAGGTCGATGCCGATGATTTTACCCATAGAGTATTCTCCTATTCGTTTCAATTACCATACATTATATCTGAATATATTTTAGCACTCTAGTCGATAGATTGCCAATATCTCCATTGTAATAAAATTAGCACTCTCATGTCAAGAGTGCTAATAGCATTATTATCAAGCGCCAATTTAGCCGTCGTCGCGCATGTCGTTTATGGGACTACGCCTACTATTTCGAAGTAAAGGAATTACCATTGCCAACAAGCCCACCCCAATAATCACCGCAACAATTACAGGCAAGTACCAGCTGCCGAATCCAATAAAATGGAATTCAAGCTTAGGATTTGAAGCACCGAATGCCAGTTGAGCGCCGATAGTAGCGTCGTGCCAAAGCATCATATTGAGCGCTAGAGCAGACACAATGCCAAAAAATACTGCAAATAGTACGATCCTCAATGAAAGAAGTAAGGTATACGTACTATAGATTCTCGCGATATCACCGCGCCTGGCGCCGATTGCGCGAAAGACAGCACTCTCCTTTCGACCATCAGCGATAGTCCTCCCGATCATGCCGCTCAAAATAATAATCGCCACCAGGCTTACTACTCCAACAATCCAAAGTAGCGCAGTTTCGAACCACGATCTCATCTCATCAACCACGAGACTACTACTCCCAAAGGGTGCAGCATGTACAGACCCGTTATTAGCCCCGAAGAACCCTGCTTTACTAAGCAGCTCACGGGCTTCGGCCTTATCCGTAAACTCTACTAAATACGCCTCAATGGAGAATGGGGTTTTTGTATCACTCGAAGGCTCAAATACAGCAGCGGGACGCGACGATTCGGGCACCTTGGCAAGCAGAGCACTCGGTATATTCCATGTTTGGTAGCCTAACGATGAAGAGAAGATACCCTTGATAATCTGAGCGACCGAGAACGAGACCTCGCCCTCAAATCCAAGATCAGATGACACTCCAACACCACGGACAATGACCTTATGCTGCTCCGGCTCGCCGATATACGTACCGATTTCCTTTTCATAGTTCTTTTGATTGTCTGCCTGCTTTTTTTCGATACTCGTACGGCTATCGCTCTGCACGACGACAGCACCACAATTTGCACTACTAGGTACGGCGTAGAGAAGTGTTGGCTTAACATAATCCGGATTATTCCTGTTGTCAACTATCTCTTTTTGTTGATTTATCGCCTGGGTCACCAGCGCCTGCGATGCAGAATTTCGATAACAAAATTTAGCAGTTATCTCGCCTACGCGACGTCGAACTTCTTGAATGCGATCAAGTTGCTGCTGAGTAGATACCGATGGTTCAAGCTTTTTTAACCCAAGTAACTTTTCGGCATCAGAATATGGAATAATTGCCGGTATCTCCCCTGACGCAGGGTCGTATGTTCTATTTGAAATAAATGGCTCAGCAACGCTACTGTCGAGTACCGTAAGGCTCTTATTGTCATCATCGCCTGGGGACATTGACCTATCCACTTCCGAAGATGAAGATAAGGATGCCTCCTTTCCGTCTTTCATAAATCGTAAAGTGTTCTCAAACTGATGCAGGACACGGTGCTCACCGATAATCTTTGCCGTTTTATATGGATCAATATACGCGGAAACGTCAAATGGCTTGTACTGCTCAGCTTCAAGCGCCTCAGCAACAGCAGCGACACTCGAGCTATCGAGATACTTATCACTGACAATCTTTTCTTTAGTCTCCTGGTCGATGACGATTGGCGAAGGGTCTTCACTTCGGGCATCGTACTCTATACCGTACTTTCTTGCAGCTGCCTGCTTTTTTGCAACATGCGCCGCATGTTCCGTTTCAACGCGGCGAACTACATCGGGGTTAGTAAGATTATCATAGATGTTGAATGCCTTATTGTCAGTACGGGCAACGTCAATAATGTAGCGACTATTGAGGCCCTCGCTACTAAAGCGAGTTGCGCTATCAAGAACACCTTGAGCAACAATAACAATCAATACCAAGAAACCGAATAATAGTCCCGCTATAGCAACTGTTACAGACGTACGAATCTTGCGTGCGCGTAACTTTGTATAGGCAAGGACAAGAACATCAGTTGACCGTATCATACTATCCTACCGTCCTTCATTACGATCTCCCTATCTGCTCGTCGTGCGATTGCCTGGTCATGAGTAACTATAATAATCGTCGTGCCGAATTTCTCCCTAATTGTCTCAAATAGTTCAATAATCGCTCGACTATTTTCACTATCGAGATTCCCGGTAGGCTCATCCGCTAAAATAACTCTCGGCCGGTTCAAGAGCGCTCGGGCGATGGCCGCTCGTTGCATCTGCCCCCCTGATAGCTCACGGGGGTAATGGCGCAGGCGATCACTCAGTCCAACCTGCGCGGCAAGCTCCCTCACGCGCACTCTGCGTTCTGCACGCTTAATTCCTGCAAACATGCCCGACACCTCAAGATTTCGCTCGAGACGAAGAAACGGCTGAAGATAGAAAAATTGAAAGACGAACCCGATTGTTTGTCCGCGAAAAAGAGATAACTTACTATCTGATAATTTCCGAAGGTTAGTGCCAGCGACTTTCACAACTCCCTCAGTCGGCTGATCAAGACCTCCTAATAACTGTAAAAGAGTCGACTTACCACTTCCGCTCGCGCCAGTTATAGCTACGAACTCGCCCTCATGGATATCCAGTGTCACACCCTGTACGGCATTGACTTTTGTCTTTCCTACTTTATAGGTTTTCTTTACTTCTTCAGTGCGAAGAAGCACTGGCGTCGTCGGTTTTTCTTTCACAGCGACAGCTACTCGCCGTCGCGCACCTTCATACTCCCTTATCGCGCGGACTGCCGCAACTGCATCACCATCATAGAGCGCAATAAATGCCCGGATCTCGTCATTAGATATAGCTGGGTGCTGATTCATTATCATTCATCATATCATAAGCATAAACAATACCCGCCAGACTATGGGGCCCGGCGGGTATTGTTTATGTCGGAGTGTATGACTACTTCTTTTTCGTCACTTTGACCATGGCGTGGCGAATTGGCTGGCCGCTTAGCGTATATCCCGCCTGAAGCTCTTCGGCAACGATTTCTTTGTCCCCTTCAGCCTCTTCGTCAAATTGAATCGCTTCATGGAAGTCAGGATTGAAATCCGCACCCTCTTTGGCGTCAATTCGCTTTAAATTAAGACTATCTAGCGACTTCTCAAGATTCTTAACGAGAGCTGCAATACCTTGCGCCCACTTATTGTCAGCAAGCTCCTCTGGCAGATACGCTACGGCACGTTCAATAGTATCAATAACTGGGAGAAGTTTTAGGATTGCCGCAGACTGACCATGTTGGTAGGTAGCTGCTTTGTCGGCTTCACTTCGCTTCCGATAGTTTTCAAAATCCGCGCGTGTACGCTGCAAATCAGCCGTCAACTCGGCAACTGTGTTTTCTAATTCTTCTTGCTTCTTACTTTTCGTCATTCTTTTTCTCTCCTAAATAAGCTCTCTTTGATTTAAACGGCCATAAGCCTCCGCTATATGCAAATGACTAATAAAGTTAGCCATTACAACCTAAAACATATTCCCAATCGCATTAAACAGGCCAATGATTGCATTAATAAGCGCTTGGATAACAGTGACGATTGCGTTCACTATAGTCGTAATGATCGTCACAATCCCATCAATGATTGCTTGAATAATTTCCATTACAATACCTCCTCTAACATTGCGCCTGCATGTCGAACAAGTCGCATTACTTTGCCATAGCTTTGACGTGTTGGGCCAAGCACACCAATATAGCTATTGTCGCTATACGGTGAACGGAAGCGACTGATAATTAACGTTGCTCCACTCGCCTTACCGATTGGATTCTCAGATCCAATATAGACGTTTAATGGTTCGTTGGGCGCCGCTTCTCGAAGCCACGGTTCAAGGTTATCAAGTAATCGCGCCACCGCTTGAGTATGGTTACCTTGCAGGAATTCTGGTTGGGAAAAAAGGTTTCCCATACCACTCATGTATAGTTGGTCACCGATGGTCGCAAGACCGAGATTTTGCGTAAGGTCTACAAGACTATCGACGGCGCTTCGAATTGCGCGATCAGCCCTGTCACTGTGCGTCTGTACGCGAGCTTCAATTGCCCGAGAGCCACGGTCAAGTGGAGACGGCACCTCATTAGCATGTGCCTCAGTTAGACTATTAACATACATTCGATAACCTTGATCGGTTGGGACGCGACCGGCGCTCGTATGCGGCTGGGCGATCAACCCCATCTCTTCAAGACGAACCATCTCGCTGCGGATAGTAGCGCTCGAGACATTAAATAACTTTGCCAACATGACGCTACCAACAGGTACGGCCACTTCGGCGTACTGTTCGATAATAGCGGCGAGGATTTGGATTTGACGCTCTGTCATATAGCCATTATAGCCCGATTTGGCACTCTTTGCAATTGAGTGCTAGATGTTATTGCGAATTGCTGCAAGTAGATCAGCGGCGAGAATACGAGCATCTTCATCGTGGCGGTTAAAGACATTATTGCCGTGCGCAATCTCATCAGTAACACGGACGGCACGCTCAAGATTGTCATTAATCATAAAGTGGAAGTATGGCATGGCTAGCGCGTGTTCAAGCTCGTGCTGAGCAGCCATCAAACGCTTAGGCAATTCTCTCGCCAACTCATCTTGTGAGCCATATCGTCCGTCAAGTCGCTGACGCCACGTAGAATAGTCAGGAGGAACGATAAAGATCGGGACAATGTTCTGTTCGGAGATTGCCTTAAATGACGCAATACCATTGACATCAATGTCGCCAAGTGCGATCTTACCCTGACGTTTTGCCGCTTTGAACTCACCAATGCTCGTGCCGTAATAATTATCACCGAAACGATTAACTTCAATAAAATCTTCATTGACAAGCATTTCATGCATCTTGCTCATTGATACAAAATGGTAGTCATCGCCATCTTGCTCAAGTACCCCGTTGTTAGTACGTGGCGCACGTGTCGTATGCGTGATAATTTTATGATATTCATCACTCTCAAGTACCCTATTTTGAATCGTATCTTTACCAGCCGCGGTGATACCTACAAGCAGTACGATAGGCGTAGTTTGAATTGTTGCGATAGAATCTTCGCTAATTTGATAGCGGGCAATAAGTTGGTCAAGTTCGTTCATTGTATCAATTGTAACAGGTTAATCGCGCTTCAACATCACCGTAAAGGCTTCCGATGGGATATCTACTTTACCGAAACGCTTCATGCGCTTCTTACCCTTAGCCTGTTTTGCGAGCACTTTCTTTTTACGAGATACGTCACCGCCATATAGGCCAGTCGTTACATCTTTTCGGTATGCCGATAGGTCGGCACGAGCAATAAATTTACCGCCGATTGCAGCCTGGAGTGCTACTTGGAAGTTTTGTCGTGGAATCACATCTTTAAGCTTATCGACAACTTCACGACCGAGCCGCTGTGATTCTGAGCGGTGAGCCATAACCGATAGTGCATCAACAATCTCACCGGCTACGTAAAAATCGACGCGCACCAAATCCTCTACGATATACGTGTCGAGTTCATAATTGAAACTGCCATACCCACTCGTCACCGATTTGAGCTGATCGTAAAAGTCAGTCAGTAAGTTCGCAAGTGGCGCCTCAAAGCTAATCAATGCACGCTCGTCAATATAGCTCAAATTACGCTGCTGACCACGCTTATTTACGATCAGTTGGATTACAGCACCGATATAGTCTTTAGGTACAATAATCTCACCCTTAATCCATGGCTCACGAATCTCTTTAATCTTCGAGACGTCAGGAAGATCGCTGGCGCTCTTAATATCGACTTGAGTCCCATCAGCCAAGCACACTTGATAATCCGTTGACGGGTTAGTAACGACAAGATCAAGGTTATATTCCCGCTCCAGCCGTTCACGAACAATATCCATATGAAGTAGTCCGAGGAAACCGATGCGAACACCGAAGCCAAGAACTGGAGAGTTCTCTGGCTCAAATTGAAGTGCAGAATCACTCAAGCTGAGCTTTTCTACTGCGTCCTTTAACTCTTGATAGTCTTCGTTGGATACCGGGAAGAAACCAGCGTATACGAACGGCTTAACGTTCTGGTACCCTGGGAGCATGTCGCTCGCCTGAGATCGTCGCGTCGTTACAGTATCACCTACTTTTGCATCACGCGTTGTTTTAAGGTTGGTTACGATATAACCGATCTCGCCAGTTGAGAGGTCCGGGCCAGCTTTCATAGTTGGATTCAATGCGCCAACTTCAAGTGCGATCCCATCGGCAGATGTTGCAAGCATATGAATCGTATCGCCTTTTTTAATTGTGCCGTCGACAACGCGGGTATAAAGAATCACACCTCGGTAATCGTCATAATAGCTATCAAAAATAAGCGCACGTGTCGGTGCATCAGGCTGACCGCTTGGCGGAGCAATTCGTTCAACAACAGCATCAAGCACTTCCATAACACCTTCACCGGTTTTAGCGCTGATCTTCAGAATATCGTCATCATCGCAGCCAAGCAAATTGATAATTTCAGCTGATACGCGCGGCACATCGGCGGCTGGGAGATCGATCTTATTTAGCACGGGAATGATCGTAAGGTCAGCGGCAAGCGCTAGGTAGACATTCGCTAGGGTCTGCGCTTGAATACCCTGGCTCGCATCAACAACCAAGATCGCACCTTCACATGCCTCAAGGGAGCGTGATACTTCGTAGCTAAAATCGACATGACCGGGTGTATCAATAAGATTAAGATCGTTGCCCTTATGTGTCATACGAACAGGAGCTAACTTAATGGTAATACCCTTCTCACGCTCGAGGTCCATACTATCAAGCAGCTGCGATTTCATGTCGCGCTTTTGAACGGTACCGGTTAGCTCAAGCATGCGATCAGCAAGTGTCGACTTGCCGTGGTCGATGTGCGCAATGATACAAAAATTTCTAATCTGTTGTTGATTCATAGTTCAAAGGTAAATTATACCATTTTATCTAGTGTGAGGCGAGCTAAACAGGATTTTTCTGATGCGATCAAATACTGGTACAACTTCCTCGAGCTTCATGAGGCGACAGACTGCGATATACGATACGAAGCTGATTGATACAATTAAGGCAAATTTCGGGAATGTCGCGAAGAAACTCTGGTTATCGCTTGTAAGCTGAAAAAGCGTGACGCTTATATAGCTAATAACTGCAGTTATAGCCGCAGCTGCTAACATTCTGGAGATGGCGTGAATAAACCGCGTATCAAACAGTCCAGGTGTATGTCGCGACATAAGTACAAATAAAATCGCTACCTCAATCACCGCCACAATTGACTGAGCCCAAGCCAGGCCTATTGGTCCTAAATCTAGACTCATCGTAAACCATACGGCTAATCCAACATTAAGCAAAATAGCAAAAATAGAGACATATAGCGGTGTCTTCGTGTCCTGCTGTGCATAAAAGCTACGAGCTGCAATATGATAAATTGAACGAAAAACAATAGCCACGACTAGTCCACCGAGAAGGCTTGCGATGAGTAGATCTCCACCGTTCGCGATAAAGTGGACTACATAACCTCGAGCAGTAAATGCAACAGCAGCAATAGGTAGAATTAACCAGATAATTACACGAATAATCTTTTGGAGTTCTGTCTTAAATAGGTCTGGTCGTCCCTGTGCAATGCGTTCAGTCATCTGGGGGAATGCAGCGTTACTAATAGCCACGCCAATAAGATTAATTGGCATCATGTGCAGCATTGACGCCTGTTGATAGGCGCGTATTGTCCCCTCTGCCATGCGAGATGCCAAGTTCGTCTCAGCCAGACTAACAACGTAGTCCATTCCTTGGTCAGCTGAGCGAGCAGGTAGAAGTGAGAGTACTTTTCGGAACCCTTTATTCTTCCAGTAGATCTTAAATCGATAGTCGAACCCCAGCCCAAGTAAACCTATACTACTAACGAGTAGCTGCATAATAGAGCCGAGAACAACACCGAGCGCCACGCCCATAATTCCCCCATCAAAAAGTTGCCAGCCCAGAATATTAATACCGTTAGTGAAGAAGACTGTACCAATAATAATGCCGACGCTATAAATAGCTGGTGCGAGGGCGAAGAAAGTAAATCGTCCTACGGCCTGCTGCATACTCGCAATCACCGTCGCAATTGCAAACAAGAACGGGTTGACTGCAATCACGCGCATCATACTTGTCGCGAGCGCCAAGCCGGATTCGCTTAAGCCAGGCGCAATCACATACTTCAGAATCGGTTCAGCAAAGGCAATAATCAAGATACTAGCAATAAGCGTACCGATCGCCATGATATTAATCATACTCGTCGATAGCTCCCAGGCAGACTTCTTATTACCCTTAACTAGCCGCTGATTAAAAACTGGAATAAACGTTACGCTCAGAGCACCTGAGACAAGAATGGTAAACATGAAATCAGGCACTGTAAAGGCGGCGGTGTATGCATCGAGCCCTACAGGGTAGCCCGCTATATTCGCTGCCTCATTGGGCATATACGTACTATTGAGCAGACGCTCACGAAATATACCAAGGAGACTTGCAAACAGCATCGATCCAGACAGCAAAGTAGCGGCCCACTTTAGTGTCAGCCGCTTATTTGCTCTTGTTACGACGCTTCGTACTCGATTCATGAGAGTTGCCTAGAAGCTATGCGTGGAGCTGTGCTTCTTTTGGAAGTGTCGTCTTTTTTAGGATGTCGATAACCTGTGTTTCGTCCAATGTTTCTTGCTCAAGAAGCGCATCAGCAAGCGCATCAAGACTCTTGCGGTTAGCTGTTAGTACAGCCTCTGCGCGCTGTGACGCTTCCTTGATTAGCGTCTCAACCTCTTTGTCAATTTCCTTTGCAGTGTCGTCACTATACGGACGCTCATGCGTCATCTTATCAAACACCATGCCGCCGTTATCATCGTGAAAGACCTGGTCGCGGAGCTTCGTGCCCATTCCCTGCTCAATCACCATATCTCGAGCGATTTCAGTTGCTTTGCGAAGATCAGAACCAGCTCCTGTTGTAATGCCGTCTGGACCATACATGATCTTTTCAGCGATACGTCCACCCATTGCACGGGCGAGAATATCCTTGAACTGGTAGACATTTGTATAGCTCGTGTCTTCAGGTGGCAAGAACCATGTCACACCGCCAGTACCGCCGCGCGGGATAATCGTCACCTTATGTACAGGATCACTGTCGGGAAGGATATGACCCACAATTGCGTGACCAGCTTCGTGGTAAGCTGTCATCTTTTTCTCGGCTTCATTCATAATCTTGCTCTTACGTTCTGGACCAATCGCAACCTTTTCAAAAGCTTCGGTTAGGTCGGCATTTGTAATCTTCTTGCGATTATTTCGAGCTGCGACAATTGCAGCTTCGTTTGCCATATTTGCAAGGTCGGCACCGCTTGATCCAGCAGTCTTTGCCGCCAAGGCTTCAATACTAACCGTATTGTCAGTCGGCTTCTTCTTGAAGTGAACTTTCAAGATAGCTTCACGGTCTTTTCGCTCTGGAAGCATGATATTTGTTCGGCGATCGAAACGACCTGGTCGAAGAAGAGCTGGGTCAAGAACGTCAGCACGGTTAGTCGCCGCGAGGACGATAACATTACTGCCAGTTTCAAAACCATCCATCTCAACAAGGATTTGGTTAAGGGTCTGTTCGCGCTCATCGTGGCCGCCGCCCATACCTGAGCCACGCTTGCGGCCGACAGCATCAATCTCATCGATAAAGATAATTGCTGGGGCATTCTTCTTTGCTTTTGCAAACAGGTCGCGAACACGACTCGCACCAACACCAACAAACATTTCAACGAATTCAGAACCAGAAATACTGAAGAAAGGAACATTCGCCTCACCGGCAACTGCGCGAGCAAGCATTGTTTTACCGGTACCTGGATTACCTACAAGCAGAACTCCCTTTGGAATCTTTGCACCAAGTTGCTCATATTTCTTTGGGTGCTTCAAGAAATCAACAACTTCTTCAAGATCTTGCTTGGCTGAATCATTTCCTGCAATATCATCGAAGACTACTTTTTCCTTATCAAGGCCATAAAGTTTTGCCTTTGATTTACCAAAGCCCATTGCCTGATTGTTCTGACCCTGTGCCTGGCGCATCATGAACATAAAGAACGCAGCGATAAGGAGGACTGGAATAACGATAATGGCGAGATTCCATAGCGTATTACCAGCTTCCGACGGAGCAGTATTTTTAATTTCAACCTTAGCGTCTTTATTAAGACCCTGTTCATAGAGGCTACTGCCAGCTTCTTTGACAGATTTTTCAGTTGGCTTGTCTTCGTTCTTCAGCGTGATCTTCATATCGATGCCCTGGACCTCGATCTTTTTAATCCCACCTTCGTTTGCACGCCTCGTCACCTCTGTGATTGATACTTCTTTTAGGTTATCGTGTGGCGAAAAAATCGCGATAGCACTAAGTACAGCGAAGACAAGAATAGCCCAGAATAGTCCCAATCGAACGAAGTTACTGGCTTTCTTTTTTGGAGGTTGTTGTTTGGTTGCCATAAAAAAGTATTAGTTCCTTTCAATATTGATTCAAGACAGAATTCCCACTCCTATAATGGTAGCATTTTTCAATCCTTTTGAATAGAAAAAGTCCGCAAGCGACAGACAACGCGGATACCATCACCAACCTGATGAACCTTGCCCGGCTGCAGCGTCTTAATTGCATGGAGTGCTCGCTCGCGCTGCGGAATTGTCGGACTACTCCCAACTTCCCACTGACAAGCCGTTCGCAGCAGTTCAAGCGCACTAGCCGTATCAACTGACGTAAAGAAATGTCGCGAATAATTATGGTCGCTTGTCGCCAAGATCCTTTGCGTTTCGCTGTCTATGAGCTGCTTTAACTCTAGTTGTGTTTGCCATAAGCTATATAGCTTCTGTATATCTTCAGTACTTAACCGTTCGCCAATGCGCATACGCAGCTCGTTACGGAGATAAGTTGTGTCTTTATTCGTACTATCCTCATGCCACTCCAGGTCGTGCTGCTTAGCATAGCTGATGATCGCCTGCTTAGAGACATGCAGCAAAGGACGAATCAAATCGGAGTCGAGTACCGCTAATCCGCGCCAGCCAGTTCCGCGCTCTATATTGATTGCAATCGTCTCAATGACGTCATCGGCATGATGAGCCGTCACGATCGATACATCGCCATAACGCGCCGCTACTTCTCGCAAAAAAACATAACGGCGTTCGCGCGCCAAAGCCTCGCTTGCCCTCATGCCCAGTTCCTCGCGCTTCGTCTCGAACTCAAGCCCATAGTTCCGCGCTAGCTTGCCGACAAAAGTCGCATCACCTGCCGAGTCTTTACGAATACCATGATCGAAGTGGGCCACAATGAGACGCGCCCCTCCTCGTTGCACGAGTTTATCGAGCAGTACAACAGAATCAACCCCGCCGCTAACTGCAACGATATAGGTCTTCACTAGCCCCACCTTTTTGAGACAACAACTCCCAGCCAGATACCGACTATTCCACCGATAGTACTCCCGAGAATGCTCCAGCCACCGAGCGGATCGCTATCACCAAAAAGAACCGGTATATATGCCCCGATAAGACCAAAGACGGCTGCGAAAAGGAGTAGGACTTTTTTATTCATATTCTTAGTATAAACTATGCCCCTACTGGTGGCGTCTCGTTACAATTGGTTATATTCGAAATCGTGTATGAGAACTTGTAGTAATCGACGTTGGCATTGTAGGCATAGCCCCCGATATTCGTATGATTGCAGTAGTAGCTGTTTGCGCCCACGTTAGCCATTTCACGGTAGCCGAGACGACGATACATGGTCGTATTTTGCGGACCGCCGTTGATCGCGTTCCAGGCAGTCACGATATAGCTCGTACCGTCACTAGAATACATATAGCAGCCACGTCCTCCTCCAATACCTGAGTTGGCATTAGATTGCGGCAATGCTTCGGTAACGCCCGGAACCCAGTCTGCCTGTTTCGAGCCGCCCGTACAGTTGGCGTCTGTACGCACGGTACTCAGGCTGCCTGTCGAGGGATAAGTGCCGTTGAGTGCGTTATATGACTCAACTAGCTTGTGGACATTTTTAATATCGGACTGAACGCGACTGTTAAATGCCCTGTTCTGGATGCCGTTATAGGCAACGATAGTAATGGCAGCCAGAATACCAATAATGACAATGACAATGAGAAGTTCGACGATCGTAAAGCCTGGGCGTCCTTTGATATTCATATTGCTTACGATTATATCATCGTACACCGTGAATACTTAATGGACATATTAGCTTCTTTAAGATCTATAAATACCGCGTGCTGCCAAATGGAATCTTCTGCTTCAAGAACCTCCCTGTGCCGAGCGTGTCGGCTGAGTGAATCACTCGCTCGCCGTATCGCTGATTAATTACATCAATCGCATCGATCAAACGATGCTCGCGCGCTATCTCGTCGCCAAATAGACTAAGCTGCGGATCATCGTCGTCGCCAAGCTCGTAGCAGCTAATGCCAATCTCCTTAATCTGCCCTGGCGCACCAGCAAACAGTAGGCTTGCCTGGATATAGATTGCCTGATCGCTAAAAAAGGGGAGTTCGTGCATCTTCCGAGCATGCCAATATTGCTTATCGTACGTTTTGGTATATATAGATACCCCTCGGGCTACCTTACGCTGCGATCGTAACTTCGCACCCACAGCCTCACATAAATGATGAAGGCGCTGTAGTATTTGTGTTTTCGTCAGGTCATTCGCTTCAAGTACGTACTGACGTCCGACAGTTTTTAGGTCGTGCACTACGTCGTCCACCTCCCATCCACGTAGGCGCTGGTGCCACTGATCGCCAAGTACACTTTTAAATACCATCTTATGAAGCGTTTCACGACTAGCGTCAAGAAACTCAAGTGGACTATAGATTCCAACCGCGTTCAGATGATGTTCATTGCGACCCGCAATTCCCGTCAGGTCAGTTAGTTTCAATGTCTCAAGTGTCGCTCGTAGCGTATCGTGTGTGATTACGTCTAGTCCGTCCGGCTTATGCAAACCAGCTGCCGTCTTAGCCAGAAACCGATTTGTTGCAATCCCTACATTACAGCGCATCGCGCGGCCAATCTCATCCCTGAGCCGCTGCTTTATTTCGTGCCCAATCTCCTCAAGTGGACGTTGCTTCATACTATCGGTTGCATGATGAAAATCGATCACCCCCTCGTCAATACTCTTCATTACTACGTGGGCCGAGTAACTCTTCATGATGTCCATCATCTTATGGTATACAAACCGATACTTCGCAGGATCACTCTCAAGCGCTATCAATCCCGGCACGAGCAACTTCGCATCCCGCACACGCATACCAACCTTTACGCCGTGCGCTTTCGCCTCGTAGCTCGCCGTCACGATCGAGGTATGGTCAGTCCGACGATTAACAACAACTACCGGCCGACCTCGTAGCATTGGCCGAGACTGTTGCTCGACAGTTGCAAAACATGAGTTTAAGTCGATATGCATAACAAGTGGACGTTCGGTATTATAGGACTCATTCATAATGGTCCGCCTCTCGCGTCAAGTGCCACGTCAGACGTTCGGTATCAAACTCCAGTCGATAATCCGCTCCGCCATCAGTCACGTCAAAAATATGCAGCGTCCGATGTCCTTGGCTACTTGGGTGTCGTAGGCCAATTTCAGTAACCACAACCTCTCGCCCATTTAGTCGTCGGAACTTAATTGGCCGACATAAATTCAGCCCCTCACCAAAAGCGGCTACCACCTCGATACGCTCATTTAAAAAAGTTTCATCATTCATCTCAAAAATCCTCTAAAAATTAGTTAGAGAAACGTTTTTTTGATTGTATTGCCCGTTTCTTTCACCCGTTTCTAGTGAAAAATCCGAAGACAATTGAATGATCCATTCGCGAGGGACGCTTGCCCTGGAAAGGGTAGTGAGTATCGCGCGGAAGTACTTTTATTATATACCTTTACACTCGAACAACATAGCTCCAGTACATAGGTAGATTGCCGGCTGCGCGTTTAGGGCGCAGCCGGCGGCAAGAAGGACCTTCCTTCTTACAGTGACGGCAGGGTCATAACCCATCGCTGAACAAAGGTGTAAATACAAGGATTGAGACCCTGCACCTTCGCCTGGCGATCCCATTCTTCAACCCCAATCGACGCTTCAATCCGCGAAAGAAGCCTATCGACCTGTACTCGTTCGAGACCACGATTGTGGTGACCGAAGCCGTCCCGACAGAGATTGTATCCGTCAGGTCGATCATCGTGCACGTACAGCTTATGGTACTGGTTCTTGAGAGACATGATGCCGATCGCCCATGCGTCCGGATCGAGGAGCATATCCGAATCGTCAATTCCCTCGATGAACATTTTGTCGCGAGACTGTCCGGTTGCAATGTGTAGAAAATCGAAATCGCATTCGCGACCCCGGAGACCGAAGCCAGGGTACGCATACTGGAAAAAGGCATCATTGCGCAGTAGTACTTTCCAAGTGTGCGATGCCAGGTCCGTATCCCAAGGATACATCCAGCTTGCGCGCTGCCTCAGTCGATGGATACTGATATATCCTTCCACGAGCAGCTGCCGTTCTCGAATTTCAATGTCCGGCAGTGGAAAATCTCGTTCAAAGCCGTTCTGATAGTGGGTATTTCCGAGAAGCAACTGGGCCAGTCGCTCCTTGTCCGTGCTTTTGTACAACGCCTCCATAATCCCCCCTTGGATCTCGAATGGTGGTCGTATGTCAGTAGTGTAATCTTTTTTAGTAAAAAGTAAACGAAAATGCTATTAATTAACGAAGTATTTTTTACTATTAGCCTTTCTCGCTCACGAAGTCTACAACCCTCTGGAAATTCTTAACATATTTTGCTACAATCAACCAAGGTAAATGGCAGCGTAGCTCAGTTGGTTAGAGCGCGAGACTCATAAGCTCGAGGTCACAGGATCGTTCCCTGTCGCTGCTACCAAGATAATCCCCTCATCGAAAGATGGGGGTATTTTCTTGGTAATAGTCAAAGTTGTGAATGTAACATCAAAATATACCAGTGAGGCAGGGTAAAAAACTAGTGTTTTCATCTCCCTATCTATCGCTATATTTGCTACGCTTACTCTATGAAAATAACGACGCTAAATCTCCAAGGTTTTGATGACTGGGAGACACGAACAAATACTATTGCCTCCTATCTTAAGCGCAAGAAGTCAGATATTGTCTTCTTCCAGGAGGTTGTCTTCCTGCCTGAGGTCAATGCGCGCAATCAAGTACAGCTCCTCAATAATGATCTTCGCTACCCATACCAACAAACAGTCATTAGCCGGCTGCAAGTTGGTCTTGAATACCCCGTCTACCGCGAAGGTCTTGGGTGTTTGAGCCGCTATCCGATCGTTTCCTCTGATACGATCGTTCTTCAACAAGCATCTGGCGATGAGCACCAGCGTATCGTGCAACTTATCGACGTGTCTGTAAATGGAGAGATCATCAAGTTCGCTAACGTTCATTTCTCAATAACTGATTTTACTGACTTTGCCACTGCTCATCTTGAAGAGACACTTGCTACACTAAAAGCTCGAGGCGAAAAGCGCATTATCGTCGGCGACTTCAACCTCAATCATCTCGAAGAGTCGATCGATATATGGGGTGAGGATTATAGCGCCTCAACTGATTTCACGTATGTTTCGTATCCAAGCATGGAAAAGCGTAATGACTACTTCCTTATTCCAAAGCAGTTTTCGTTTGAGGCGTTTGAGGTATCAGACGAAGAGAATATGTCAGACCATAATGCCCTGACTGCGACAGTAGCAGTACCTGCATTCCAGCAACAAGCTAAGCTAGCCTCGCTAGTTACAGCCTACAAGGAATAAAATAATACCCGCCAGGTGCGGGTATTATTTTATTCCTGTCTAGAGAGATGGGCTTAAGCGGCAGACGGATTTGTCTTTGTGAGCGTCGCAAGTTTTGCGATCCCCCAGGCAACTAGCGCATAGACTGCAATCGCTACAAGACTACTAACCTCGAGTACTGACTGGCCGTATGCCGGGACATAACTGAAGATGCCGTAAAATGGTGCTGCAAAAATCTCGCTTAATGCATAGACGAAATCAACAAATCCACTGTCCCTGTTTGCTCCCAGAAGTAGCAGGACGACACGGATAGCCAATAGGGCAATGATAAAGCCCGCAATGTACCAGACAACTCGTTTAAGGACGACTGCTCCGCTTGCAGTATTGTCGCTACGAACGGTTTGACGCGTTACGTTAGCATCTCCTTGTCGTTCGGACGTTTCACGGACTTCGGTAGTTTGCTGTTCTTGATCTTGATTCATACGAACTGATCTCCTACATTAAATTGTACTTATACAGTAGCACAATTTACTACGAAGAAGTACTCCGACCTCTTATAGAGACGGCCGAGAAGACAGGCTATTCAATTTCAGTATCATCAGGCAACGTGGCATGACGACTATCGATAAACTCTTGTAATTCCTGAGTACTACGCTGGCGATTCCAGGTAGCGAGGCCTAAGATGTCACTAATCGTAACAGCTTCAACGTTTGAGACGTTCTGTTCCATTTCCATGTTGTTGTGTCCTGTTTGTTTTTATTGTTTAATGTATTTATTTAAGCATAAATATGTTAAAAAAGCAATAGTATTTTACACGGCAAAGGCTGATTATTAACCCGTTCACTCATTTACCCTATATACTTTGACCCATACGAGTCGCTTATGGTATAAATAAGAGTAAAGGTAGACAAAAAAATAAACATATGGACATTTTCGGTTCGCTCGCCATCGTCGCATTCGCCGGCCTCATCCACGCCAGTTTCCAACTGAGTGTTAGTATGCTGAGTCTTATGAGCGGACACGCCATCGGCGCAAAGCGCTCTCACTCCAAACTAATGCGACTCATAGGCGGATTTATCTTTGGTGCCGGTGTCATGACAATGCTTCTTTTGTCGTTCATCTCTCTCGTACTTCTCCATATTTTCAATGGCAGCTCAGTTCCAGCGCTAGCATGGGTTATAGACTGCGGCCTACTCTTTGGAATTGGCATTGCTGTCTGGCTCTTCTACTATCGCCGTCAACGCGGCACTACACTCTGGATTCCACGCAGTGCGGCTAGCTACTTAAGTGAGCGGACTAAAGTCACGAAGCGAAGCGCCGAGGCATTTGGACTCGGTCTTACTAGTGTGATTAGTGAACTGCTATTTATTATTGCACCAGTTGTCACAAGCGCACTTGTTATTATCAGCCTACCGCCCCTCTGGCAACTCACCGGCATAGGTCTCTATACTGCTATTTCACTTCTTTCGCTTCTTATCGTGAGTGTTCTCGTTGGCGGCGGACATAAACTTAGCCTAATCCAAAAGTGGCGCGAGAAGAATAAGACTTTCCTTCAGTTTTGCGCTGGTTCTGGTCTGATTATTCTTGGCTTCTATCTATACGTTAATCAAGTATTGGCAGTGGACATTGCCTCGCTTGGAGGCATGTAATCATGAAGGCAATAGACATCGTTAAGCGATCAGGCAGCAGGCCGAGCGAACAATTTGAGCGAGATAAGCTTCATGCTAGTATTGTTGCCTCATGCCTAAGCGTGCGCAGCCCAGAAGGCGTGGCTGAATCGACCGCCAAAAACGTCTGCGACGCGGTGATCATCTGGCTTGAAACCAAGCCAGAAGTTACCAGCGCCGATATCCGTCGAGTGGCGAGCAGCACACTCGAACGATACCACCCCGAAGCCGCCTATCTATATAAACATCATCGCTTGGTCATATAAGGAGAACGAGTAATGGCAAAAAAACCAACATTTGACTACGACCTCATTGTTATCGGAAGCGGAGCCGGCGGAAGCGCAGCTGCAACTATCGCTGCCCGAACCGGAAAGCGTGTCGCTATTATTGAAGAAAGTACCTTTGGCGGAGAGTCGCCAAACTGGGGAGATGTCCCAACGAAGGCACTCCTACATGCCGCACATCTCTACGACGAAGCTAAGCACGGAGCTCGATTTGGCCTTCGGTCAGCGGCGATCGGCTACAATTACCCATCCCTCCAAAACTGGAAAGACCTTGCCGTCAAACGAACTGGCGCAGGTGGCAATCGTCGCTACTATGAAGATCATGGTATTAGCGCGTTTAATGGCACGGCTCATTTCCTAAGTCCAAATGAAATTAGTGTCAACCGCCGTCACATATCTGCCAAGCAATTCTTAATTGCCACAGGATCCCACTGGGAAGTCCCTGATATTATCGGCATGGACACTGTGTCATACCTGACACCCCGCACACTTCTTCAATTGACACGTCCGCCTAAAAGCTTGTTTATTATTGGCGGCGGAAGCGTTGCGCTCGAACTAGCTCAGCTCATGGCTATCTTTGGCACTAAGGTGTATATTGCAGAAATTGCCTCTCGACTGCTTCCCCATGAAGACAGCGAAGTCGGAGAACTGCTTGAGCGAACCCTCAGAGAACAAAAGGGTGTCACTAGCCTGACTCAATCCCGAGTTATTTCTATCCAAAAAGATGGGATCGGCAAGCGCGTCACCTATTCACGTGGAGGTCATGAGAAGTCAGTGCGCGTTGATGAAATTCTTCTTGCGGCTGGCCGCGCACCAAGTATTGACCTTGGTCTCGAAAACGCCACAGTCGCGTATACGCCAAAAGGCATCGAGGTCAATGACCACCTCCAAACGACAGCAAAGCATATCTTTGCCGCTGGCGACGTCCTTGGACGTAACAGTTACACCCACACAGCACTACTTGAGAGCCGGATTGCCGCTAATAATCTTCTTCATAAGGACAAGGTAGTCCCAGACTACACTGCCACCCCTCGCGTTACGTTCACGTATCCAGGTATTGCATCGGTCGGCCTACGAGAAGATGACTGCTTGAAGCGCGACCTACCGATCAACAAATCAATCGCACCGCTTAATATTATTGCCCGCAGCAATACGGCTGATTTTAGAGACGGATTCGTAAAAATCATTACAGACAAGAAAGGTGTAGTCCTGGGTGCAACTATCGTCGCTCCTCATGCCGCTGAAATGATCCATGAGCTGACTCTTGCTGTTAAACACGGCCTGACTGCCAGCGACATCGCTCAAACACCACACGCGTTCCTTAGCTGGAGTGAAGCAATCCGCGTAGCCGCCGCACGACTCGCGCAGTAGAACCGCCCACGGCGCCCTGTTAATGAATTGACACGCATTCAGTAATGTTCTAAAGTATATCCAAGTTCTATCACAGAGCTTCCGCGTGTCACATGACACAAATAAGAGAAGGGTCGTTGCGCATGTCAACTTGTAGGACCATTTCGGTTGTCATCAAAGGGCACCCAGGAACTGGGTATGCAACGCTGACAATCCCGCTGCTCGACGGCAGTGGATACGTCTCCTTGTACGGTGTCGGGATGGGCCCCCATAGAATAGACTCCGTAGAGAATAAAGATGGGACCATAACGCTGACCGGAAAGTCAGGTAAGCTGACAACATCGGTCACTGTGCCCTCCAGGGCGGCGCTCTCGTAGCAGCCTGAAACGCGGTGTTCATGGCGGGCTGCACTTTGTAGCCCGCCATGAACATTAATCTCATACTCATTGTTTTAGAAATATTTTAGCTAAGAAAAAACACCTATCTTTCGATAAGTGTTTTTTCTTGGTTGCGGGGGTAGGATTTGAACCTACGACCTTGTGGTTATGAGCCACACGAGCTGACCAGACTGCTCCACCCCGCGATACATATACAAGATTAACAGTTGAAGCTTATTTTTGCAAGTTCTTCGTATTGCCACCGAATAAGAAATTCATCCATTGTTGAAAATTACTTGTTTCGATTAAGGAAACTGTCGATGGGCCCGCTTGCTTGTCACCATTGATCACAGCCTGGCTATTTGGAGGCAAAATTACTACATGTTCCCCGGCCGCAGCCAACCCAAGCCGCTTACGAACTTCAAGTTCTTTATACTCATCACTCTGATAGTATTTCTTCTCAAATTCTAGAGTCTGCGCCTCAAGATCAGCCACTTGGAGCTGGCGCTTTTTACTATCGAGCTCACCTTGAAGCGAATAGTTTCGCTGCATAACATTAACCGATCCCCATGCCCAGCCAGCCGCAATAACAAACGCAATAACAATCACTAAGTTATTAAGCGTCAAATAATTACGTGTTACGTGGTAGTAAAGTCGTCGTATGTTTGTTTTTTTCATGATGTTCTACAGCATATTATAGCCGAACAGGGGGCAATACGCTATAATTGTGCAGACGGGGCTGTAGCTCATCGGTTAGAGCAGGCGGCTCATAACCACTTGGTAGATGGTTCGATTCCATCCAGCCCCACCATAGAAAATAGCAGATCATTTGGTCTGCTATTTTCTATGTAGAGATTACGGTTTTAATACAGTTCCTTTGCGATATTGCGAACCATCGACTAGCGCGCTACTCCCAGCGGAACACCTTAAAGGCAATGGCATAAATTACTACCATCCAGAGACCTATCAAACCGACTTGTGGCAATATGTCGATCAAGTGCTTACCTTCCGTGGCAATTAAGCGAATGCCGTCAATAATCGGTGTCAGCGGCAAGAAGGCTGAAATGTTCTGTAGCCACTCCGGCATCAAGAAACGCGGAAAGAAAGTACCTGACAGAAACATCATTGGAAAGACAATAATGTTAGCCAGAGGCGCCACTTGACGCTCATTCTTTGCCCAGCCACCTAAAGCCAAGCCTATTCCGAGGATGGTTATAATACCCAAGATAAGCAGAAGCGCAAGCTCGAAGTAGTTACCGACAATGTTAAGCTTGAATACCAGTATCGCCACAATGAACATGACGGCAAGACTAATAAGACCTATGAATACCTGGCCGATCATCGTTGCTAGGAAGTACTGCCATACCTTAAGAGGTGTTGTGCTTAGGCGACGTAAAATACCCATCTTCTTAAGCTCTGGGAAAACATTGATTGGACCAAAAATACCCATACCAATAATGGCAAAGCCAAGCAGGCCAGCAAAGGTATAATCAAACGCCGATAGACTGCGCTCATTAAGCTGCTCTGATGTTACAGTAAATGGCACATCAGTCGTGACGTATTTACTGTTTACAACCTTAAACTGGGCGTCCAAAATTGAACTCAACGCTTGAGCCGACTGCTGATTGTTCTGCGTATATACAATATTAGCCTTGCCTGTTGGGTATTCCCCGCCAGGTGCCGTATTGCCGAAATCCTCAGGCAATACAATAGCCGCGTCTAGCTCGGATCGACTCATCTTCTCCTTCGCCTCTTCAAGTGTTGAAATCTCTTGATCGACCTTTAGGACTTTGTTATTTGAAGCATTTTTTACGAAGTCTTGCGCAGACACATTATCCGATTCGTTGATCACTGCCACCTTGAATGAGATGTCGCTATTGCCGCTGTTAAGGCCGCCGAAGACAAACAGAAAGATGAGAGGGAAGCCGATTGTAAAGAAAAGGGCAACCTTATCTCGAAAAACACGGCGAGTATTGATCTTGGCCATCGTAATAATTGTGTAAAGTGATTTATTCATAGCCTAACCTTCCCTCAAGTCTTTGCCAGTTAAGTCAATAAAAACATCTTCAAGATTCGCCTGCTCAACATGCTGCTCTTTCTTGAATCCTCGACCGAGTAGCTGTTTAATTAGATTCTTAGGTGTATCAATCGCTACGATCTTACCATTATCCATAACGGCGATTCGATCGCATAAGATTTCAGCCTCATCCATGTAATGGGTCGTCATAACTACGCTGATCCCTTTAGCTCTTACCTGCTCAATCAAGTCCCATAAATGGCGGCGCGCCTGTGGATCAAGTCCGGTCGTCGGCTCATCAAGAAAGAATACTTTTGGGCCATGTACGAGCGCCGTCGTAATACTTAGACGTTGCTTTTGGCCGCCGGAAAGATCTTCGACATAACTGTCTGCCTTATCTTCAAGTTCGACATCACGCAAGAATTTCATGGCATCTACTTTTTCACCATAAGCAGCGCCGAACATCTCGATCACTTCTGTCAGCTTAGTCTTATCCTGAAACGCAGGGGTTTGAGGCTGAACGCCAATCACATATTTGATTTGATCAGGGTCAGTCGCAACGTCAATGCCATCAATAATAACAGTGCCACTATCGATTGGACGGAGCGTCTCCATCATTTCGAGTGTTGTTGTTTTACCGGCCCCATTTGGACCAAGAATACCGAAAATTTCACCTTTTTTTACCGAGAAGCTAATACCGTCAACGGCTTGTTTGTCGCCATAGCGTTTTTTGAGATTGTCTACCTTAATCATAACTGTCATATAGTCACTATTTTACACCCAATCGCCTCAGTACGGTACACAAACCAATCAAAAAAGCCCCTTTGGATGATTTGCGCATCCTCGGGGGCAATTTTGGCACCTGTTTGTTTGATACGAGTGTATCACCAAACAGGCTTATGTTTCAAGAAGAATATTATTTTTTCTTGCTGATTGTAAGGAAGCCGTTGCGTGGGTTTTCCTTAACTTCGCGATCTTCTGGAAGATCAGTTGGTTCGCCCTTGGCGTTCTTTTCTACCTTAGCGAAAAAGTAGATTGTTTGAGGCTTGCCACCGCGTAGTGTTACATCGGTTTTGTGCAAGTAGTAAGTGATACCCTTCGAATTTGTGTGACTGTAAGCCATAAGATCTTATACCTCCTAAGTGTTTAATTCTTACAAGGGTAAGATTACCCCCTCGTGTCACCAGTGTCAACACTTTACACACTCTTATAGTGCTGTTTGAGCAATAAACCGAGGATAAATAGGCTAACAAGACGAACAATAATCATGAGCGCTAAGACGGCACATGCAAGTAGCGAGAAGCCAGCGAAGTCAGGTGACCAAGCCGGTGAAACATAGCTATGATAGTACATGCTCACATCAGGGACCTTGATACTCGTAACCGGCCCATCGGCTGCTGGATACTTGTTCAGTTCGGTATCTATACAGGTGGTATAACGGGGGTCAGGCCATCGCCAACCCTCCGCGCGCGCAATTGGGTCACATACGGCCGCAGCCTTCTGATAAACATTACCGCTTGAGGTATCCTGGCTTGCCGCTTCATCCTTTAGTTTTTGACTATCTCGCTGGTACTGACCATGAAATGCAATGCGCCCCGGATCGGCGTTCATATGGCTATTTACATATCGTTGTAAAGCGAACAACCTTTGTTGCGTCACGGCACTGTCACCGGCCTCATCGGCTGCAATTACCGCAGAGCGACGCTCGATCATACCTATGTTATTGAGGCGCAAAAAGGTGGCTGCTATAAAGCCACATAAAATCAAGATAACGCAAAGTTGCCACGTCCTAACGTGCTGTAAAAACTTAAGTGTGCTCCTCACCTTGCGTTTGTCTGTCACTGAAAATATATCCCACCTCGTGATACTCCTTATATTGTAGCATGAGCACTATTTTCGGTAGAGACGAAACTTCGGCGTTGCAATAACAAGTACGACAGCCGCAGCCACAAAGAAGAATGATCTCATGCCGTCGATATCACCAAATAGCATCACACACACCATCAAAGCTACACCCGCCAGGGCAGCGCCCAGATTTGCCATCACTTCGATACAGGCGAGGTATGTAATGCGATGACCAGACAGATCTGCCGTATCAAACATACCGCGCGTAAACGCCATAGCATAACCCGTCGTGGCAACCTCATTGGCCGCATTAGTCGCAAGAACCGCACCGATACTTCCCGTAAATGGCCGCGTAAGATGGATGAGCGCATTGCCAATCACCGAGATGCGCATTAAATCACCGCCACGACGTCGATCGATAAGCCTGCCGTACATATACGATGACACGATGGCCGCCAAAAGAACGATGGACAGTAGCCCTCCTAACTTGGCATAGACTTCATTACTTCCCGTTCCAATAATTGCCACCGCCACCAACAGCGACCAGACAATACCAGACGCAACCACATCAAAGCCGACACCAGTTTCAGCTACAAGGCTTCGCCATGTCATTTGCCACGGGAAGCCGCGGAACACCAACTTCTGTCGTGATTTTGGCGGCTCACTTGTCTGCAGTAATGGCAATGCAGCTACAGCAAACAGCGCCGCCGCAGCCCACATCGATGCCTCAGGACCCGCCATGAACGCCAGCAATCCACCAATCAGAGGACTCAACCCAGTTGCAATCTTTTCAACGATATTCATGTAGGCAATCTCTTTACCGGCGTGCTCAACACTTTTAATCTTTGAAAAATTAATGTAATAACAAATGTTATACATTGTCGCCGATGCCCCCTGAAGAAGTCCCGAGGCAATAATCGCCACTAGTCCCCACTCGGGTACCAATGTAAACAGGATCATGGCGGGAATATAGAGTAGGTTTGAAATCAAAATACCATGTTTTGGTCCAAACTTAGATGCATAGATAGCCGACGGAAATGCCATGAATATTTTAAGGAAATAATACAGCCCCCAATACCCGGCAATAAACAAGATGCTGTAGCCATTTTGCAACAAAAATACCGACATAAAGGCAGCTGATATATTAATCGCCAGTCTACGCATCATACTTGAAGCATACAACTCAGCCACCTCGGAAAAGGTAGCGTGACGCCAGAAATGCCGGCGCAGCAGGATACGGTGAATAATGGTTTTTATCATATGTTTATATTAATTACGCTTGTCTCTATTACACCACATCCATTCACCCCAGGGCAAGTGATATACTACATATATGAATATATACTTCTCGGGTATTGGCGGCGTCGGTATTGGCCCTCTGGCGGAAATTTCACACGATGCCGGCTACCAGGTACAGGGATCGGATAGCCACGAGAGTCTCGTGACACGAGAGCTTCAAGATCGTGGCATTGCGATTGAGATTAATCAAAGTGGCCTGTTCCTAGAAAGCTGCCACGAGCAACAGCCTATCGACTGGTTCGTTCATACTGCAGCGCTTCCACATGATCACCCCGAACTTGTACTCGCTCGTTCACTCGGGATTCGTACCGCTAAACGTGATGAATTGCTTGCGCATATTATTGCCGAAAAAAATCTAAAGCTAATCGCCGTCGCTGGCACCCATGGTAAGACGACGACAACTGGCATGCTCGTATGGGCCCTCCAGCAGCTCAACATTCCCGTTAGTTACTCTGTCGGTACTACGCTCAGCTTTGGGCCAAGCGGCAAGTTTGATCCGAATAGCGAATACTTTGTGTATGAATGTGATGAGTTTGACCGCAACTTCCTTCATTTCTCTCCATACATTTCACTTATCACGTCTATCGACTACGATCATCCCGATACGTACTCGACCGAACAAGACTACCTTAAGGCATTCGCGTTATTCGGAACGCAATCAGACGGGCTAATCACCTGGCGGACACAGCACGGCGAACTGTTCGCCCACCATTCTAACGCCTGGATTCTCCAAGAGCCCCTAGCAATAAACCTACCGGGTGCCCATAACCGCCACAACGCAACACTTGTTCTGAAAGTACTTGAAAAGCTAGGCCTAGAACATACGCCTTCACTCATGGAAAGCTTCCCTGGCACTAACCGCCGATTTGAAAAGCTTGCAGACAACCTGTATAGCGATTACGGGCATCATCCGGTTGAGATTGCCGCTACACTTCAGATGGCCCGCGAACTGTCCGATCATGTAGTTCTTGTCTACCAACCACATCAGAATGTACGTCAGCATGAAATAAAAGATCAGTACACGACCCAGTTTGAGCTGGCTGATACAGTCTATTGGCTCCCTACCTATCTCTCGCGTGAGGACCCGCAACTTGCGATCTTATCCCCTGATGAGCTGACACGACACATTACGAATCACGATGCTGTTCATATCGCAGAGCTTGATGACAACTTATGGCAGGTCATCACTCAGGCACGTGCCAACGGCAAGCTTGTCCTTGGTATGGGCGCTGGCAGTATTGACTCTTGGCTCCGACAGTCGCTAACCGCCTAGCGAGCAGATTACCAGATGAAGCCTATGCTTATCCCGTGGTATACTACTCGTATATGGATCAACTTGCTGACGTATACAAAAACATCGGTATCGAAAAATGGATAGGGCAATACGGTATTGGTATAGCGACAACTATTATCGTTGCTGTCATACTCTTTTACATCGGTAGCGGACTCCTTGCAAAATTAGTCAAACAAGCTGTTAAAAGCACCGCTAAACATCGCGACTGGCATAGAAAAGACATGGAGAAGCGTCAGAAAACGCTCTCCGCCCTCTTTGTATCTATCTGGCGCATTATGATCATCACTTACGTAGCCGTTAGTATCCTAACGACGGTCTTTCGCGTCGACCTAGGCCCGCTATTCGCCAGTGCAGGCATCATTGGTGTCGCACTTGGTTTTGGCGCCCAGTCATTGATCAAAGACTTTCTATCGGGCATTTTTATCATTGCCGAGAATCAATACCGCGTCGGTGACATTATCGCTATCGAAGGAGCAAGCGGAACCGTAGAACGAATCGGCACACGATCAACCGTTATTCGCGACATCGATGGAAATGTTCACTACTTCCCTAACGGCATGGTGATGCATGTCATTAATAAGACGATGGGGTATAGCATGGCCCGCTTTAATATCGCGATCCATCCCTCGAGTAATATCGATGAAGTAACAGAAATCATCGACCGACTCGGCGTCGAGCTTGCGGCCGAGAACGAATGGAAAAATAAAATTATCAAAGCACCGGCTTTTGTCTCAATCGGTGAATTTACCGGTACATCAGTCGATCTACAGATTGCTGGAAAAACTCAACCCTCGGATCAATGGGCGGTTATTGCCGAGATGCGCAAGCGTCTACTTGAAGCGCTCGAAAGCGCCGATATCAAGCTCGCGATCACGCCAAGCCTCTTGCCAACACCTACTGTCAAAAAATAAGCCAATTCAATTAAGGCGTAGTGGCCGCTGGGCTATCGATTCTTAGCGCAGATTCACTTAAGACGTCGTTTGCAAAGGCGTCAAAACTTGTTGCCTTTTTCGATTGCTCGTCAAATAACTTACGAAATTCCTCAAGAGAATCCTGGTCAATCGGACCGGCAGCCGAAAAGCCCTCGTATTTATCGGCCGATTTAGTTGCCTCTGAGCGAACTGTCGCATAACCAGGGCGGCTCAAGTCGAGCTGAGCAGCGCCGCTGCTTGAATAGAGCGCCAGGCCAACACCAACAAGAAACAATGAGATAAGAACCGAACTACCGATCATAATCAAAAATCGATGCTGACTCCAGGCGGTTGCTACGTGATCTTCAGTACTTTGCGTATCCTCAATCATATTATTTCTCCTCCTGAAGCGACGACAGGTACTGTTTTTCGAGTGCATCAAACGCTATCTTGTAGTCATTAATCTGTTTTGATAGAGCAACGATATGCTCGCGCACCTTCATGCGCTTTTCGCGCGCCTGTCCAATGGCATCATAAAATGCAACGGGCTGCTTGGAGCAATCTATCTTTAAGATATCCGACATCTGCTGTTCGTATAGCTGATAATCTGTCCTAAACGCCGCTAATTCACGTTCGTATATACTCGATGACATCACGAGCTGCGTTGCGTCTAAGCGATTCAGACTAACGCGACTATTAAAAGTTGCCATTAACTTTGTTGAGATTGATTCATAAATCTGACCTCTGTTGACACGCAGTAGTGCGTCGCTGGCGTGTAACTGCGTAAGGGTAGCGTGCGCATCGGTACAGTTGCTTCGAATTCGTTCAATATGCGCTTCACTCATCAACGGCTCCGCAGCACGGCTAATCTGATTAACACCTAAAAACACCAGCATACTAGTGCCGGCTAATAAGCCAAGTAGTGCGAGTCGTTTCATTACCCTCTCATTATCCCCCGAAAAGAGCTATTTCGTCAAATGGAGCGTGTCGCCTTGTTGGCTAACGAGACCATCGGCCATCACTCCATCAAGCGCTCGCCTAAATCGTTCGTCTACCGTTATAGCAGCCTGAAGCTGATCGGCCGTCATATCATTAATAGACAGGGCGCGCAGTATCTGACCACGGATTTCGCGCACGCTGCCTGATAGTGCTGATTGTTTCTTGTAATGAATGCTCTGTTGTATACGTCCGACCTTCTGTTTTTTCAGCCAACTGCCATAGTCCATCAGCGCCCAATAGAACTCGCGCGGATGATCGCGATCAAGTGTCGACGTCACTATCTCGACAAGCTGCGTATCATGCACTCGCTCGCCATCGATAAAATAATGATAAAAATAGACCGTCCGTACATTTGTTTCGATAAACACAGCAGGCTGGTTAAATGCGTAGGTCAGTATTGCCCCTGCTGTATTAGGCCCAACGCCAGGTAGGCTCATTAAATCAGTTTTATTTTCCGGGAATTTTCCTTCAAAATTAGTAATAATTTTCTTAGCGGCATCGTGCAGATATTTTGCACGGCGATTATACCCAAGCCCCTGCCAGAGGATAATGACATCTGCTAGATCGGCCGTTGCAAGAGACAATATATCCGGAAAACGCTCGATAAAGGCATTGAACTTCGGTATGACCCGGTCAACCTGTGTCTGCTGCAACATTAACTCGCTCACCAGTATGTAATACGGGCGCGTATCCTGTCGCCATGGCATATCGCGATATAGCTCGCGGCTTTTTTGCCATAGTAATTCTCGAAATTCATCATTATTCACCTCTTTAGTATAACGGCGTATACTTGATGTATGACAACTTTCATAATCGGTGGTGGCTGCTTCTGGTGCATAGATGCCGTCTTTCGGCGCATTAAGGGCGTCACGCTGGTTGAAAGCGGTTACGCCAACGGAAACGACGGCCTCGAACCGAACTATTACCGCGTCGCTGCTGGCCGAACAGGGTTCGCCGAAGTTGTTCGTCTGACGTTTGACGAGTCGACGATACCCGGTGATACAATTCTCGATATCTTCTTCCTGATCCACGACCCTACAACACTCAATCGTCAAGGTGCGGACGTTGGCACGCAGTACCGCTCTGCCCTACTTTATAGCGACGAGAACCAGAAACGCTCTTTTGAAGCAGCTGTCAAACGTGCCGAGACTGTATGGGACGACCCTATCCTGACAGAAATATCACCACTTGAGAACTTTTTTGTCGCAGAAGATGAGCATCAAGACTTCTTTTCTAAGCAACCGGAGAGTGGCTACTGTTCAATCGTAATTATGCCGAAGATTATTAAAGCACGAGCCGCTTACTCTGAGTGGTTCAATAAGGAGGGTGTGTCATGAAACTCACAAAATATGAACACGCGTGTTTTACACTCGAGAAAAATGGCCAAGTTTTGGTTGTTGATCCAGGCAGCTTCACGACTGACTTTATCGTACCGGAAAACGTCGCGGCTATCGTCATCACTCACGAGCACGGCGATCACTTTGATCCCGACATGCTTGCTGCAATTTATAGCAAAAACCCAAGTTCGCTCCTACTTGCCGACCAGTCGGTCATAAAGCTACTACCCGATCATCCCGGACGGGCCGTGCGCCCCGGCGAAACCGTATCCGTAGGAGAATTCCGGCTTGAGTTTTTCGGCGGACAACATGCGAGTATCCACAGTAGCCTTGCGTCGATTGCTAATCTCAGTGTTCTTATTGACGAACGCCTCTATTACCCAGGTGACTCGTTTTACGTTCCAGACGTTGCTGTTGACACTCTCGCACTACCAGTTACGGCCCCGTGGCTAAAGATTGGCGAGGTGATGGATTTTATGGTAGCAGTTCGTCCCCGCGCAGCATTTCCTACGCACGACGCCATCGCCTCAAAGATAGGCAAGGACTTAGTCGATCGACTCGTTGGTGCAGCCGCGAGTGCACATGGCATTGTCTATAGCCGCCTCAGCGGAGCTATAGAGATCACATGACAGCCGCCGCCACTATCCAATACGCTATTAAGCATCTCGTAGCGCATGATCCATTCTTAGCAACTGCCATTAGTGAGACAGAGGTACTGCCGACCTTTACTCCACATACTAATTACTATCACGAGCTAACCAGCAGCATCATCAGCCAACAGCTCAGCCTTAAAGCAGCGGCCACTATTGAAGGAAGGTTCAAGGCGTTGTTTGACGGTCAGTTTCCGCAGCCTGAATACATCTTAAATAGAGACACCGAAGAACTTCGCAGTGCCGGCCTGTCTTATCAAAAAATTAGTTACCTACAAGACCTAGCTCATCGCATTCTCGATGGAACAGTTCAATTTGATACGTTCGATCAACTAAGTAATGAAGCAATTATTGCTGAGTTGACCAAGGTAAAGGGCATCGGCGAATGGACAGCTCATATGTTCTTGATGTTCTGCATGGGTCGTCTTGACGTCCTGCCAACTGGGGACCTTGGTATACGAACTGGCATCATGCGACTATATGGACTCGAAATCCTCCCTAAGCCAGACGTTATACGCACGATCGCAGAACTACACAGCTGGAGTCCGTACGAATCCGTTGCCAGCTGGTATATTTGGCAATCACTCGACAATACACCAAAGCTATGAAAAAACACGACCGCTGATGGTCGTGTTTTTTATGGCATATTACCTACTAGCTACTTTGTCGTACTAGATTTTGCGTCAGCTTGAACGGCCTTAGCAGTTTTGGCAGCTGTCTTTACGACACGCTTACTTGTTGCCTTTGCCTTGCGAGTCACCGACTCGGCTGATTTCTTGACGTCATCACCAAGATCTTTCAGCTCTTCCGCAACTTCTTTTGCGCCAGTTTTAATTGTTGTGCTACTTTTCTTAGCAACGCTACGTGCATCCTTAAGCTCAACTTTAGCTTTAGCCTTTAATTCTTCGGCTTTATGTGCGATGTCGCTACGAGTTTTCTTTCCGCTTTTTGGAGCGATCAAGACACCGGCGACAAATCCAGCAGCAGTAGCGAGGGCGATTTTAAAAAGTTTTTGCATAATATTTCTCCTTTTATTTACGAAATAGTTTTGTTACTTCACCAACAACCTTGGCGATCGATAGCCATTCAGTTGCTGAAGCGACATTGACAGTCACTTGCTCAATATTCCGGGCAATCTTGCGTACTTTTACAAGTAACGCAATAACCGCAGCCAGTAGTCCGAGTATCGTAACTGACAGTAGCACGACTGTTATCGTCAGAAGCACCACGATGGTCTGCATTTCCATAGTAATAGCCTTTCGAATTGTTCTTTATTCAGTTTGTTTATTTGAAGTTGTTTAACTTCTATACATTAGCATTATATTGACATAAAAGCAAGTCTTTATGCTGAATGTGCTTTTTTAAAAGTACGTATGAGATATACAACATAGCCACCATACAGACTAAGACAGAGAGTTATCGTGAAAAGATGACCGACACTCCAGGCGACACACTGACGCGCACCAGTGATCACACTGGAGTGTTTCGGCACCACCGAATCAATGACCGCGCGAACACTACAGACTCTTGTGAGGTTAAGCATATTTAACGAACTGTCCAGTCGACTAATCGCTTCATTAAATGCGGGTGACTTTTTTCGAATTAACGGCGAGACTTCAGCCTGTGAATTTGTAATACCGCACACCGTTACTAAACCGTCAACATCTGGTCGATGAGCAACAACATTAATCGCCATACTTGCGCCCGCACTCTCGCCAACCACCACTACTCGATCTCCTCTGAGCTGCGCCTTATCAATTGCAGCTACTACTGCATCATACCGCTGGCTGAAGTCACCACCTCCGTACCACTGCATAGGTATAAGCTCAGTCGATACACCCCACAGTTGCCATGAAGCGAGCCCTCGCCGTCGTAGGCCATCGTAGCTATCCCCGAGACCAGGAATATAAATACAATGATACCGAGGAGAGCGACTGCGCATCATCTAGACTCGTATCCTTATTCGGACAAGACTGTTTTGATCGACAGCTCTTTAAGTTGAGCGGCATCGACTGTACTTGGTGAGTCCATCATAAGATCAACTCCAGAACCATTCTTTGGGAACGCCACAACTTCACGAATGTTCGGTTCGTCAGTCAACACCATAAAGATACGATCGACACCAAATGCCATACCAGCATGCGGAGGTGCACCATATTTAAAGGCACTTAGCATGGCGCCAAACTTCTGTTCGACATATTCACGACTGTACCCGAGCACACCGAAGGCTTGATACATTACTTCAGGATTGTGGTTTCGGACTGCACCCGAAGCAATTTCATACCCATTCATCACCATATCGTACTGGTCGGCAACAATTGCTAACTTTTTCTCGTCAGTATCTGCAGCAATAAGTGCCTCGGCACCACCGCGCGGCATACTGAATGGGTTGTGGCCAAAATCAACCTTCTTAGCTGAATCATCCCATTCGTAGAACGGAAAATCAACGATCCAAGCGAGTGCGACCTTAGTCGGATCTTTTAGATTAAAGTGCGTCGCAAACTCCGAGCGCAATCGTCCGAGCACTTTATTGACAACAGTTCGGCTGTCGGCGCCGAAGAAAATTGCGTCACCGTCTTTTGCATTAAGGTGCTCCTTGATAGCAAGTAGTTCATCGCTTGTTAGGAACTTAGCAATTGGAGATTTTACTTCACCGTCAACAAATGTCAGATACGCTAGACCGCCAGCGCCCTCGCTTTTTGCAATTGCAGTAAACTGATCGATTTGTGAACGGCTCAGTGTCGCTGCGCCTTCAACTCGGATTGCCTTAACGACACCGCCATCGGCAATTGTGTTGGCAAATACGCCGAAACCAGTGCCCGCCAACGTATCCGAAAGGTCAACCAATTCCATGTCAAAACGGAGGTCTGGCTTGTCTGACCCGAAACGATCCATTGCTTCTTGGTATGGAATACGTGGCACATCATCGCTAACAAGTGTCTTGTCGGCAAAATTTGTTACCAAATTTTTAATAAGCGGTTCCATTGTTGAACGTACGATCTCACCTTCTTCAACAAAGGACATCTCAAGATCAAGCTGGTAAAAATCGCCGTACAGACGATCGGCTCGTGGATCTTCGTCGCGGAAACAAGTCGCGATCTGGTAGTAGCGCGACACGCCACCGACCATTAGCAGCTGCTTGAACTGCTGTGGAGCTTGCGGTAACGCATAAAACTTACCCGGGTGAACACGTGATGGCACGAGGAAATCACGGGCGCCTTCTGGGCTTGAGTTTGCAAGAATCGGTGTCGTTACCTCTGTGAACTCACGTTCTTCCATATAGTCACGAAGAATACGATAATATGCCGAGCGCATACGTAGCATGTCTTGCATCTTCGTACGACGAAGGTCAAGATAACGATATTTAAGGCGCAGCTCTTCGCTAGCCTGTGGTGCATCTCCGTGAACCGGAATTGGGAGCGCTTCGGAGCGGTTAAGTACCCTCAGCTCATCAGCCACTAGTTCGATATCGCCAGTTGGAATGTTAGGATTTTTTAGTGATTCATCGCGCTCTTTAATTAGCCCCGTAATAGAGATAACAAATTCATCACGAACCTGTTCTGCTAATGCAAATGATTCTGCCTTTTCCGGCTGTACGACGATCTGAATAATACCGGTATGGTCGCGTAGATCAATAAAGATCAGTCCACCGTGGTCGCGGCGGGCATGTACCCAACCACTGACGGTACGTGTCATACCAACGTTTATGCCTAAATCTCGGACGAGTGTTCGTGTCATAATAATAATTCCTTTTGGATTAGATAGTGTTAATGGCCAAGAATGGGTCGATCACAAGCAGCTCGCCTAGCTACTTGCCGACCCGTTGATTATTATCGATTACTACTCGCCATGTCATATATGGCCATTTTACCACTGTAAAGGCAATAGATCTAGACGTCTTGGCTGGTTGGCGGATGGTTATTGCCGTGTGGATTACGAAGTGCGACCGCACGAAGATCATCATGGGCATCAAATTCGTCAATTATTTTGCGTCCAAGAAGTGCCTCAAGTACATCCTCTAGGCTAATAAGACCGACGGTTTCGCGGAATTCATTAACGACAATGAATAGATGGTGATGAGTGCGAAGAAATGCCGATAGTGCATGATGGAGACTCTGGTCTTCGCGAATATAGAATACTTGGGATGCCATGGTCTTTTCGACCGTTTCAGATCGTTTTGCACCAGCAGTTAGTAGATCCTGGACATACAGCATGCCAACGACATGATCGATGTCCTTATCGATCACCGGGAAGCGGCTATGGCCTGTTTTATGAAGGTCGTCGAGTACAAGAGGACCGAGCAGTTCTTTTTTATCAATACTGTCGATCATTCCCTTTGGTGTCATAATCTCATTAACAGTACGGCTTCCGAATGTAAGACTGTGAAGAATTAGTTTACGTTCATCAGAGGTTATTAATGAGCCACTCCTCGAGACAAGGTGCTCGAGTTCTTCGCGTGAATCGAGTTGACGACTCGGTGCGGTCTCGTCGCTTACACTACGAAGCAGTCGTGCTATCATAGGGAATTTTTCAACAAAATTAAGCAACCGCCCTTCGTAGCGCACATATATCTGTTGAGCTCGTGACTGCACTGGGCGCATCCTTGCTACAACTCCGTACTCAAGTGCGATAGCGACTGCGAGTATCGTTCCAAAAAGCCAGCCAAATGCCGAAACTGCCAGTACGACCGACATTACTAAAAATAGCGCAACCACTGCGCGCTGAAGCGAAATGACATCATCGAGAAGCTTTTCGCGACGAGCCACCTCTACTGCTATCTTATCGCCAGTCGCCTGGCGACGATCAAGCTCAAACTGGCTCATTGCACTGTGCGTTGGCCGCACACCAGCCGCAAGAATCAAAAGTGCAAAAACCACAACAAGGATAATTACCGTAAACGTAAACATTCTACCTTCATTGTACCCCATGTCGGCTTGTGACAACACTTATTATCTACTACACTAAATATAGTAATCATAAGGAGTTCTTTAGTGGATAAAAAAGCATGGATTATTTTTGCAGTCGTGGCCGTCGGTCTATTAGCGGCTCTCGTCGTCGTATCTGGACGTGGCAAGGTCGACGTCAATAGCATTAATACGAACAGTATATTAAGCGCCAGTGAAGCCTCTGGTAATATTGCCGATCGAGTGTACGGCAAGGCAGATAGTAAAGTAATATTGGTCGAGTACGGCGACTTCCAGTGTCCGACATGTGGCACCGTCCACCCGATCATCAAACCTTTAACTGAAAAGTACAAGGACCAAATTGCTTTTGTGTACCGAAACTTCCCGCTCACGAGTCTTCATCCGAACGCACGTGCAGCAGCAGCAGCTGTTGAAGCTGCTGGTCTTCAAGGAAAATACTGGGAAATGCACAACAAGATCTTTGAAAGCCAGTCGAGCTGGGGTACAATCTCAGCCAATGACCGTGGAGCATACTTCACGAATGCTGCCAAGGAGCTTGGTCTTAATGTAGACACATTCAACGCCGACCTTGCCGGCCCTAGCGTAACGAAGAAGATCAACTTCGACCTAGCACTTGGAAAAAAGGATAAGGTCTCCGGAACACCAAGTGTTTTCCTCAATGGCCAGGCCGTTGAACTAGCAGTGCTTACTGACAGCACGAAGCTTGAGGACCTCCTTAAATCAGAGATGAAGAAACAAAACATCGAACTACCTGCAGAAACAAAGTAATCTTAACCCGTTAACAACTAAAAACCACCCCGGTGCCTTGGGGTGGTTTATTTTTTTGAGGGATGAAATCTCGGGGAGAGATTTCATATGAACCGTAAATTGGTTCTAGTGGGCGATATACAGTTGCCATTCGGCAGGCACCACATCCACTGCAATCTTTTTGCGTCGCGTAGACACAAATTCGATAGCTATTGGCATGTGTTATTGTACTCCTTGTACTATGTACAGCCTCACGCGCTTCGACCTTTAAATTAAAATTTTCGTGTTTTGGCGCGAGACACATCAACTATAATAACAGCACGACCTACGTGCGTCAAGTAACGCGTGATTTGATCACGCTATTGTTTAATACTATAGGCGATAGACCCCTCTCGATGCAAGGACTTTTTATATATTACCGTTGTTATTACGACGACGCACCGCTCCCAGCCACCAACTAGTGCCTGCAACTGTTGCTACAGTAACACCCACACCCGTTACAACGACGGCTGGAGAGCTATACCAGGGAGCCGAGGTTTCTACTGTCGGCTCGGACTGAGTCGCGCGATCCGATGACGATGAGCGCCGCCCAGATGGAGCATTAGACATACTAGCTGGCGTTACTAACTCCTCCTCGGAAGGTTGCTGTTCGATACCCTGCCGCTGAAATGGTGTTACGATAGTCGTACTTTTAGGTGAATCTTCTAGTTCGACAACAGCCTGACCATAATCGCTATAGGTGGCTTCATAGCTACCCGGTCGCGCATCAAATACAGCATATGACACACCCTTTACTACTTTTAAGTGATAGTTAACTTCCACACCATCGCACAGAAGACGCGCTATCGTACCACTAGCATCACGGAACGGGAGCATGGCCTGTAAGCCATGGGCGCCTTCACTAGCCTCGATGCCGAATACTAGCCTCCCTGGCGTCGAACCGTCCATCTCGCGTATTGTTGATTGCTCTCGGCTTGTTAACCACTCAAGCGCCTGCTCTGCGCTAATGAGAGGCACTCCTCGGCTCCTAGCCATGTCAGTAAGCTTTTTGTGATATAGGTCCTCTGGACCCATATCATAGTGACTACCGAATATACCGTAGTACCCATTAACGCCAATTGCGTTATCAAGCATTGCAGCAATTGCCGTTTCATTAGCGGCAGTATTGTCAAAATTAGTAACGCCTTGGTGAACGTCAAGTAGTGCTCCCGTGGCATCTGTGAATCGCATATTCATACCTGATCCCGTTACCATAGGGCTACGCGAGCTTACCCAGCTGGCGGGATAGGCTACTGTATTGAGGTCATATCGCACTCCAAGAGCCTGATTGGCTCGCGGCATCATATCCCAGTTGCTCCAGCTATAGCAGTGATACCGCGCTGAGGTCTGGTAAGGTACGCTACTATACTTAGATCGCCATACTGTCAAATCGGACGAATACTGTCCATATAGCTCACTATATGTATCGTCATAGCTACACTGGCCATCTTCAGACGGATGATCACCAATCTCAAAGCCGTATTCTACTAACTGAGATGCCTGCGCATCAGTCAGGCCTGAACCTGCAAATACATAGTGGGTTGCGCGTAGGCATTGCCAGTCGACCACTGAGCAGCCCGAAGCGCTTTGATTTAGCCAGTTATTGAGATGTTGCCGCGTGCCTTCATGATCTGCTAAATTGTGGTCATCTCCAGCCAGCACCAATGCGGCCTTTTGGTTATTCGGCAAATACCAAAAGCGCGGCATCGGTAATTTGTCTCTTGTCACTTCGGTCATAAGGTTGATCAATAGGCGCTGTTGCTCGTCGGCCTGTGGAATAGCCATCTTATCCGGATCAAGCCAGTCGGACTGGATATCGCCGAGCTTCGCTCCATAGAAAAGATCATTCGTGCGTATAACCCCGTCACCATTACGATCCTGGGCCGACCATGCCTGGTTACCTTGATGAAGTGCAATTACCGAGCGCGCGAGATCATATGTAAAGACACTGGCCGTCCCTCGCCCCACCTCCCGAGTAGTAACAGCCGGGAAGGGTGTCGACGTCGTCGCATCACTATAAAGCCGAGCGATTATCGTCGCCCCACTTGACACATACTGATCAGCCAAGCCCTTGAATTGAATCGACTGACTGACAATCCCCGTGCCAACAGTCGTAGTCGGATCGACACGCAAATACCGATTCAAGCTCGTAGCGCCAGTATCGGCTAGACCAGCAAGTTCAGCTAGTTTTTTATCTGGCCGCATTGCTATCAAATTACCCCCTACCTCCGTCCACGATCGCAGCACGTCCACCTGTGGCTGGTTCAGATTCGCCTGAGCGACAATTACCGTGACATAATCAGCAAGTAACTCTAGCGTCAGTTGGTCTATACTCTTTACATCAAAATAAGGAATACCTTCAGTCCGAAGGATTTCGGCATAATAGTTTCCGTAGGCGTCTCCTGGTGTAGTTAAGATAAGGATAGGCCCGCCAGCCCCTCGGTTGATATCAATCGGGTTCGTCGCTGCACCTGTTGTAAATGACCAGCTATAGGCATCGTTCAGCGCCACGCCACGCTTATCCTCTATGCCCGGCTGAATTGTCACCATATAACTCATGTTAGCTCTTAATGTTTCTGTCGGAGTCACTTCAATTGCTCGACGTGCCGGATCGACGGACACAGTACGAGACACCAGCTGATTCG
>RCUK01000137.1_pt1 | contig 90468 bp, 68 predicted proteins | sample 2166381 | NCBI WGS metagenome assembly RCUK01 (sample SAMN09932809, study PRJNA488358) | compost metagenome | isolation source: compost soil in an enriched community | place: Germany: Experimental Botanical Garden | reverse complement strand
GAATCGAACCAATGACCTACTGATTACAAGTCAGTTGCTCTACCAGCTGAGCTAAGGAGGCTTTTTACTTTTTAATTAATGTGGCGCAAATATATAAAAATTTGTTTTCTTACCTACTAAATCGCACATTTTTTATTTTTTTTTCTCTTCACAGAACGAACCATTTTTTCTTTGCTACACTAGCCGTTTCCGAAATGGAATGCAAATATACATGCATTATTCTTAGTTGCAAACATTTTTTAAAATAAAATTGGCGAACCTAGGTTCGCCAATTTTATTTTATCCTTTTAAAGCAAAATATCATTCTAATAATCAGACAGTTCATCTGCATTAGTTAGCGCCTTATGCTCACTCAATTTTGCTCTAGTTTTATCTTTATGTTTTGTAATTTGTTTCCTCAACGACTCAATTGCCAGGTCGGTGGCTTCTTCGAACGACTTACATTGCTCCTTTGCGAACATGGTTCCACCGGGCACAATCAACTTAATTTCGCTTATTTTGTTCGCTTCATCATCTACATTTTCTAGTTTCAGGTAAACTTCACCACTTATAATCTGATCAAAAAACTGATCTAACTTATCTACTTTCTTTTGAATAAACTCCAATAGCTTCTTGTCTGCATTAAAATGGATAGACTGTACTCTAATTTTCATTTTTCCTCCTTTTTTACGCCCTGGGATGGGCTTGTTTATAAATGGACTTTAATCTTTCTACTGAATTATGCGTATATACTTGAGTAGCCGCTAAGCTGGTGTGCCCCAAAAGCTCTTTTATTGCATTTAAATCTGCACCTCGGTTTAGCAAGCTACTTGCAAAAGAATGTCGCAGCACGTGCGGACTTTTCTTTTCTTGTGTAGACACTAATTTCAAACAACTATTTACGATGCGGTAAATCAGGTTAGGATATGCCTGATCTCCACTATTGGTAACGATTAGATATGGACTTTTGTTGTCGAACTTTTGCAAAGTTTTCAACGATACGAATTCCAATACTTCGTTTTGCAGCGCTTTATGTAAAGGGATTAACCTTTCTTTATTTCTCTTACCCAGCACTTTAATGGTTCCTTCATACCCATTGAAATCCTCTTCTTTTAAACCTATAAGTTCGGCCAAACGTATCCCTGTTCCAAAAAGCAATTCCACCACCAACTTATCCCTCTTACCGGCAAAGCTATCATCAAAGCTATGTTCGCCATCTAATAGCGCATCCATCTTCACATCTTCAATAAAAACAGGTAGTTTGTTAGGTGTTTTTAATGTCTTAATTAATCTAGCTGGATTCGAAGCTATTTTATCTTCGCGATGCAAAAACTTGTAGAAACTTTTTAGTGACGATAGTTTTCTGTTCACGGCACTTTCCGCAAGATCTTTCTTATCCAGCAGTTCTACCATGAAATTTTTAATATCGGATGTTTTTACTGTTTCAATACTATTAGGCAATTCTATTTTTAAGAAATCTTCGAATTGTTGCAAATCTGCTTTGTACGCCTGCAAGGTGTGCGGCGAGTAACGTTTTTCATACTGTAAATAGGTGAGAAAATCGTTGATCAGCATTTTACATTTTAGATTGGTTGATGAGTCAATTTACAAAAGAAAACGACATCACCAAAGGTTTTTTTCAAATAATGACCAAAATCCTTCGATGCATTGAATTACATCAAATTTTAGGAAATGTGACGAGGAAAGTTGTATTTATGATGTAAAAACTGCGTAGTTTATAAAGAATGGAACAAACTTCAACAAGATTGGGCATAAAAAAAGAGGACACCTAAATAGGTATCCTCTTTTATATATTCATTCGAAAAGGAATTAAATTGTTCCTTCTTGATTTAATCCTTGGATATAAACCGCTTTCTTAACTTCAGTACGGCGAGCTACAGATTTTTTCTCGTATGCTTGACGGCTACGTAGTTCTCTTAAAACACCAGTTTTTTCGAATTTTTTCTTAAAACGTTTTAACGCTTTATCTAACGATTCACCATCTTTAATATTGATCATGATCATAACGTTGAAATACCTCCTCTCGTTTTTTTTAATTTCCAGCTTTTCTGCTTGGGGCTGCAAATGTAGGTAATTTATTGAGAAAGAGAAAGTTTTTCCGTTTTTCTTTAAAACAAAATTAAAGGGATGCCCATTGAGCATCCCTTTATCAAACCAGAAACTATAAAGTATGAGCGATAATACTAGTCTAGTGTATTTAAAAATGCATCTATTTGAGCGGCAGTAGCTGGAGCTACATTTACATTTAAGTGCAGATCAGTGCTTACGGTAAAGTTTGTTTGACCAAAATAAATTACATCGTTTACATCGGTAGATAAAATCACCAATTTGCCTTTTAAGCCGATTGGCATAGAGTTGAGATAAGATTGATGTTTGTTAACAGCTAGTACGAATGGCAAGCCAGCAACAGTTTTTAAATCATCAAAAACCATATATGCTCTTTGGTCTTTAATACTTGGAGCTGCGCCGGCATAAACTGGGCTAGCAGTAACGGTTGTTTTGGGATTTGGATTGCTATAGAAATAATCGCAGTTAACCCAGCCAAAGCCCGGCAAGTTGAATTGATAGAAATCGGCACTAGAAGCTACTCTTGCTTTTTGGTCTAATACCCAAGTACTGTCAGCTGCTGCCGTTGGTGTCCAAACGAACAAGTCCATTGGAGCAGTATTAAATGTTGTTGGTACTTTTACAGCTACGGCAATTGCTGGATTTAATCTAAGTGCTTGTCCATTTTGACTAGCTAAAATTTGAAACTCGCCTCCTGATATTAGCAATTGACCGTTAGATTGGGTTACTTTTCCGGAAAGGATAATATCTCTTTTGCTCAGCACTTCTTTTAGGCTTACTACTACTGCACCTGTTACTGGGTTTCCACTTGCATCAATAAATGAGTTAGCAGGGAAATCAAATTTCATTCCTTTGGTTCCAGTAATGCTAAATGCAGTGGCTCCTGTGCCGTTAAATTTTTGTGTAGGTACCGAAAACCTAGCATTAAATTCTGCTGCGGTTAATTTGGTTTCATCGTTTCCTTTATCTTTTTTACAAGCAAACAATGTAGTTATTACAACTAATGCGATTAAAGTTAAATTTTTCATAATACTAGGTTTTAATTAAGCTTATTTTATGGGGGCTGTCTTTTTCGCCCTGTTTATAAGCATATCAACCAGTATTAAAATTTGTTACCTATATTTTTTAATCTTTTTTTTTAGAGGGCAAAAGTTAGCCACAGATGCACAGATATTATTCGATTAAAATACGTACGTAGTTCCAGCTCACACTATATGAATGAATAGTTCAGGCTCAGCGAGAATACCCTTAATATCAGCAAAAAAGCCACAGATGCACAGATATAATTAAACATCTGTGCATCTGTGGCTAAAAATATAAATACGAAAAAATATTATTTCATGATCTCTCTGGCAATTACAATTTTTTGGATTTCTGAAGTTCCTTCACCTATGGTACAAAGTTTAGCATCTCTGTAAAACTTCTCTACTGGAAAATCTTTGGTATAGCCGTAACCACCAAAAATCTGTACGGCTTCGGTAGCGCACCTAACTGCCACTTCAGAAGAGTAATATTTAGCCATTGCAGATTCTTTGCTCACTGGCTGATGTCGGTTTTTCAAATCTGCCGCTTGACGGATTAACAAATCTGCTGCTTCTATTTCAGTAGCCATATCCGCCAGTTTAAAGCTAATGCCTTGAAAATTAGAGATACTTTGACCGAACTGCTGTCTTTCTTTTGAATAAGCTAATGCTGCTTCAAAAGCACCTTTTGCAATACCCAAGCCTAAAGCCGCAATAGAAATACGCCCCCCATCAAGTACTTTCATAGCTTGTTTAAAGCCTTCTCCCTCTACTCCTAGCAAGTTTTCTTTAGGCACCCGACAGTTATCGAAAATCATTTCTGTAGTTTCTGAAGCCCGCATACCAAGTTTATTTTCCTTTTTACCAGCACTAAAGCCAAGTGTTCCTCTTTCTACTACTATTGCCGAAATCCCTTTAGAACTTCCGGTCTCGCCAGTACGCACCATTACAACCGCTACGTCACCAGATTTACCATGAGTAATCCAGTTCTTTGAGCCATTAATTACATATTCATCGCCATCTAAAACCGCGGTAGTTTGCATACGTAGTGCATCCGATCCTGTATTGGCTTCGGTTAAACCCCAAGCACCAATCCACTCTGCTGTAGCCAATTTAGGCAACCACTTTAATTTTTGTTCTTCGCTACCAAACGCTAAGATATGACCAGTACATAATGAGTTGTGCGCAGCGAGTGACAACCCTATGGAACCACAAACCTTTGCAACTTCTACAATTACGTCTACATATTCTTGGTAGCCAAAACCAGAACCTCCATATTCCTCTGGAACTAAAACGCCCATTAAGCCAATTTGGCCTAATTCTTTAAATAAGTCAATGGGGAAATGCTGTGCCTCATCCCATTCCATTATATTTTTACGAATATTTTTTTCTGCAAAATCACGCACCATCTTCTTGATCATGGCACGATTCTCTGTTTCTTGGAAACTAACTCCTGTTTGAATCATAGTTGCTGTTAAAAGAAAAAACTGTTTAAATACCTTGCTTTTTGGCTTGGTGCATTTAAACAGTTTAGTAAGATTTATATTTGGTTAAGGGCAATGTTAAACAAATTAAATTACACTTTCAACGCAATAATATTCTTTATTTGGTGGAATGATTTGGTAAATAGTTCAAATCATTTACTCATGACACCTAAAAGCGGACAAAACACCGACATCATAATCTAAAACTTTTTTTAAACTTTATTTGCGATAGGTTAGAAACCCAGCATTTTTCGTTAAAATATCCTTTTTGTTCTTTAGTTTGCTGTTTTTTTAGAGAATGGTCTTCGACAAGCCAAGCTTGACATGTTCCAGAAAAATTTAATAATCAGCCAAAGAAAATAACTTATCGCTATAAGTCTTCAATCTTTGTTTACCATTCAGAAAATCTAAATTGATTAGAAAAGAATAACCTGCTACTTCTGCGCCAAGTTTCTGCACTAATGCAGATGCGGCAACAACCGTTCCTCCCGTTGCTAACAAATCATCATGTATCAGTACTTTTTGTCCAGCATCAAAAGCATCTTCATGAACTTCCAAAGTGGCGCTTCCGTATTCTAAATCATAAGACTGTTGGATGGTTTTATAAGGAAGTTTACCTGCTTTTCTGATAGGGACGAAAGGAACATTCAATTTTTGCGCTAGGGCCAAGCCAAACAAAAAACCTCTACTTTCTATTCCTGCAACTACATCTACTTTCACATTTGTTAACTGTTCTGCCAAAGCCTCGGCAATTTCGTTGCACAAAGCTGGATTTTTAAGTATTGGCGTAATGTCTTTAAAAATTATTCCAGGTTTTGGGAAATCGGGAACATCCCTAATAATTTGCTTGATTTTATCGGATACCATTTAAGTTAAATTGAAAAGTTGAAAGTGAAAAGTCAAAAGTAAAAAAAGCAAGCTGATAAAGGAAAAGAAACCACATAGGCACATAGGTTTTATTTAAATTAAGTGTTACGAAAGCTGGCATCAACGCCGATGCAACATATTCAAATCGTTCGAACATCTTCCACTTCTCCCCTAATTAAACTCTAAATAAGGTGCTATTTTCTGGATGGTTTCTGGCTTCAAAATAAGTATCTTGTTCAAATCAGCTATGTTTTTATAGGGCCCATGTTGCTTTCTATATTGAATAATGGCATTCATTTGTTTAAAAGTTAGATAAGGATGTCTTTTCAAATCATCAAATTCTACCATATTAATATTTAATTTCACGATACCTTCCATATCAATTCTTACTTGGTCTTTTATCTCGTTAAACTTAGGTGTATCTACCCCAAAGACTTCAAATAATTGTTCCTTATTATAAAAACCTCCCAAACGTTCTCTGTACTTTACAATTCTTCTGGCAAAGGCCGCTCCAACACCTTTAATTTTATCGAGTTCTAAGGTATCTGCAGTATTAACATCTACAATTACCACCTCCTTCTTCGTGTAGGTAAAGTTTGTCTTTTTTTCGAATTGCTCGATTTTTGGGATGGAAACATAAGGCAGCAAAGCTTCATACTTTTCTGGTGAAATTGTATACATCCGCTTTAAATCTTCAGGTTTATAGAACTTGCCACCCTTTTTCACATAGTTTACTATAGACATGGCCTGTTTATTTGAAAGTCCAAATTGTTGCCACTCTTTTTCGGTAATTGTGTTAGGGTTAAATTCGAAATAACGGATTGGACGTTTGGCGGTAGCACTCTCAATCTCATCACGAGTATTGCTATACCTTTTCTTATTGTAGCGATCTACCAATGCCAACGTTTGGAGTGCCAACTCATCATTAGCACCTTGTTCGGATTTGTTATCCAAATAATATCGGTATAAGTAAGGAATAAAAGTGACTACAATAATTATAATCACTAAATACAAAAGTCCGTTATACTCTCGTTTGCTAAAACCGAAGGTATTGATTAGCCAGTTCTTCATCATTCATAGGTATTTGATGAATTCATTCTAATTTCTTTTGGCATAAGAAATCAAGATGTTTTCATAGTTTAGATAGTTACTCTAAAATAAATCTTATTTTTGACATTGCATTATACTATATTTTTATAGCACTATACTTAACCTTATTATTTGTACATGAAGATTATTACTAAACAAGAATTTGCACAGGCAACGAAGATAGATAAGTTGGGGGTTCCGGGACTTGCGGCGCTGTTAATGGAGGTAATGAAACTCAATGACATCAATAAGGTATTTTCTATGAACCAGCATTTCGAAGGTTTAGAATTTGTAGATAAAATATTAGAAACTATTGGTGTTACTATCGATTTTGATGAAGATGACCTGAAAAACATCCCCAAAACAGGAGGTTTTATTGCCATTGCAAATCATCCCTATGGTGGTGTAGAAGGTTTGGCCTTGGTAAAGTTACTTTGTACCGTTAGACCAGAAGCTAAAGTGATGGTAAATTTCATCCTAAAGAAAATCCCAAATCTGAGTGAGTTCTTTGTGGCAGTAAATCCTTTCGAAAATGTGCAGCACTCGTCAAGTATCAGTGGGTTAAAATCAACGTTTGATTTACTTAAAAGTGGTACACCTATCGGGATTTTTCCAGCTGGGGAAGTTTCTACTTTCAATTTGGAGAAACAAGAAATTACGGATAGGCTTTGGCATCCCGTAGTTGGTAAATTGGTTGCAAAATCTAAACTTCCTGTGGTACCAATCTATTTCCATGGCAATAATGGCGTATTGTTTAATATCCTAAGCTTTATCCATCCTACTTTAAGAACAGCGAAGTTACCTTCTGAATTCTTGAACAAACAGGGGTTAAAAATTAAAGTTCGTATTGGCAAGCCTATTAAAATTGAAGACATCAATTACAATAAAGACACCAATAAATTATTGGATTTTTTGAGGGCTAGAACTTATGCCTTGGGTACAAGCTTAGAACAAGAAAGAAAGCTTTTCAACCCTATCAATTTATTTAAGATCAAGAAAAAACCAGCTGAGGTGGTTGAGGAAACTCCAAAAGATCTAATGGCTAAAGAGGTGGAAGGCTTAACAGACTACCGTGTTTGGGAAGAGAAAAACTATGAAGTTTACATTGTGCCAACTACCAGCATTCCGAATATTTTAAGGGAGATAGGACGTTTGCGTGAAGTCACGTTTAGGCAGGTTGGCGAGGGTACCAATAAAAAAATAGATCTAGACAACTACGACATTTACTACAACCACCTTTTTATATGGGACAAAGAAACCCACATGATTGTAGGTGCCTACCGTATTGGCAAAGGCGATGAAATTTTAGATACGATGGGCAAACGTGGTTTCTATATTTCGGAGCTATTTAAAATTAAGGAACCTTTTTATCCAATTTTAAGACAGGGCATTGAGTTGGGGCGCTCGTGGATCAGGAAAGAATATCAGCTAAAACCTTTACCGCTTTTCTTGTTGTGGAAAGGGATTTTGAAATACCTGATTTTAAATCCGCAATACCGCTATATGATTGGACCAGTAAGTATCAGTAATAGTTTTTCGAAGTTTAGCAAATCATTAATTGTAGATTTCATTACCAAAAACCATTTTGATTATGAACTGGCTCACTACGTTAAACCTAGGAACAAATTTAAGGCCGACCTTAGCCCTATTGATACTGATTTATTGATTGAACAAAGTGAAAGCTTAAAAGACTTGGATGGATTAATTGGTGACATTGAAAACAACCACATTAAAATACCTGTGTTGTTGCGTCAGTACATGAACTTAAATGCAAAAATTATTTGTTTCAACATCGACCCTAAATTTTCGGATTGTTTAGATGGATTTTTGGTGGTAGATACCCATAAAATTCCAGCAGACATCTTGGAGAAGGTAGGAAAGAACCTTTAATTGGTTTGCGATCGACAGTTATCAGTTGACAAGCATACTTTCAAAACAATATTAAAAAGCAAAAGCCTCGACATCCATCGGGGCTTTGTGCTATCAACTAACCTAAACTGTATGATAAATACTAACCAAATATTTAACGTCACAAATGTAGGTTTGCAATGTTAAGCCTCTGTAAAAACTAGGTTATTTTATATTTACTTAACAGGAAAAATCAAATTCGAGTAAAAACGGCTTTTTTCTGAAGATTTCTCTTGCATTACTAGGTTAACTTTACTTAAATTTATTGTTAACCCAATGTTAATAAATGTATTTACTCAAGAGATACGGCCTTACATATTTATTGGCAATGCTGATAAATATATTCGCTTTTGCTACGGCAAAGGGGCAGCTGTATAGTTTTGAGTTTTACAATGACACATTTAACATAGCGCTTGATTCATCTATTTCCATTCCGCAGAAATTTGGATTAAATACAGAAAGCATAGCTAACGTTTACGATAAACTTGAGAAAGGAAATTATCAGCCAATAATAGATTTTTTAATTTCATATAAAAGAAAGAAGCAATTAAATGATTGGTTATTTTACCAATTGATAAGAAAAACAGCGGAAACTATTAGTCCAAAAAAGCAAAATTTTGAACGCTATACTCTTTATAAATGGTTCTTTCTAGGTAAATCTGGTTACGATACTCGTTTAGTAATTACCGACAATAGAATTATTATGTATGTATATAACGATGAGAATATTTTCGATATACCATACGTAATGATGGGCGACAAAAAGTATATGTGTTTAAATTACCATGACTATGCCCATACCAATTTTACATCTATCCCAGATACTGAGATGATAGGTATAGCAAATTCGAAAAAGGCATTCTCGTATCAGATTACTAAGATGCCCGAATTTGACCCAAAAAATTATAGTGAACGCAAATTGGCTTTTAGGTATGGAATGAAAGATTATCACTTTGATCTAAAGGTTAGCCCTGAAGTTGAGAAAATATTTAAAAATTATCCGGGTGTTGATTTTAAATACTATTTCAATATTCCAATGACCAAAGAAACCTATGGATCTTTAATTCCTTTATTGAAAAAGAACATTAGTAATCTCTCTCAAAAAAATGGCGTAGACTACCTCATGCGCTTTACTAGAAATTCATTCTTATACGAAAATGACATAGAAAATTTCGGTAAAGAAAAGAGATTGTCTCCTGAACAAACGTTACTGAATGAACATAGTGACTGTGATGATAGGGCTGCATTATTTTTCTATCTCGTAAAGGAGATTTACGATTTACCTATGATCGTTCTTTTATATCCAACACACGTTACCATGGCGGTTCAGTTTAATAAACCTGTAGGAAAGACTATTAGCTACAATAATAGAGATTATACAGTTTGCGAACCTACCCCTCAAATTAAAGATTTGCCAATAGGTAAACTTCCACCTAAATTGAAAAGGGCTGCTTACGAAATTGTATATGCTTATGAGCCTGAAAACAAAAAAGGTGTACTATAGCTACAGTACACCTTTTTGCATTTAATTTCTTAATTATTTAATTAGGAAATGTTCTTTTATCTGTTCTTACCCAAGCAGCATTTGTCCAATCTGAACCAGTTTGCACAGCACCTTTATAATTAGCAGCAGTAAAGAATGCGTCTAAAGTTGTAGGGTTGATCGCGTCAGTTGCAGTAGTACCTACAAACACACTTGTCATATAAGATGGTCTAGTATTTGATGCAGTTGTAGTATTTGCATAAGTTGCAGAGATGAATGGATTAACGCCTGTAAACGGAGGACGAGTAGCTCCTGTAGTTGAAGGCAAAGTATGTTTCAATGCCCAAGGGTTAACATTTGAAATGTCCGAGTTTTTGATGATAAGTGTAGCATCTGCAACATTGTTTAATGTCTCATCATGCTCTACATCAACACCGTTATTAAAGTTGTAAACAACGAAGTTATGTAACTTTCCTCTTGTTCCTTCACGTAATTTCAAACCTGTTGTTTTACCTACATCTGTTGCGTTGGTTGGATCATCACCAGTTTTAGCAGTTAACGAACCTACTAAAGTTACGTTAGAGATAGTTGGGTTAGAGTAAGGGCTAGCTGTACGGTTTTTGTTGCTATTATCAGCTTCTATACCTCTATCAGCAACGCCGTCTGCTTGTACACCTACTAAAAATTGAGCTTTTCCATTCCAACCGAAAGTCCAATCGAAAGTATCATCTTGCGCTCCGTAAGCGAAAAGGTATTTTACATTTACAGTACCACCAAACCATTCAAAAGCATCATCACCACCTCTGTAAACTGATAAGTATTCTACTGTTGTTCCGTTACCCACACCTTCAAAAGTGAAACCGTTATGCTCTTTATCTGCAGTTTGCTTTTTACCAGTATATTCTACACGGATATATCTCAGAACACCTGAATTATCGGCTGCATTAGTACCACCATAAATTACACCAGCACCCATTTCTGAAGCAATACGACCGCCTTCACCATTTACAGGAGCTAAACCACAAACGATAATTCCTCCCCAATCTTGCTCTTTAGGAGCAGTTGCACCCGAAGTAAAGATGATTGGACTAGCTGCAGTACCTTGTGCCATAATTTTAGCACCTGGTTCTATTAACAAATAAGCTGTTGCTGGTTCATTAGCATCAGATTTTACAGTTACACCTTCTTGAATAGTGATGGTTTTTCCCGTTTTAACGTGAACACCACCCTTTAATACATAAGAGTTGCCTTTTAACAAAGTTACATCGTTAACCAACTCACCAGTAATAACCGTTCCATTGGCCAAGTCTCCTCTAAGTACAGTTTCTCCATCGGTACCTTTGTCTTTCTTACAAGCTGTAAACACAGACACACTTGCTAAAGCTGTAACTAAAAGAAATTTTGAAAATTTTAGCTTATTCATTTTTTTTTAATTTGTTTATATTCAATCTTTTGATCAACACAAAGTAACAGCACTTGTATTAAGCTTAGATTAGCTTACCGTTATCAGTCCGTCAATTAAACATTAATTAATTGTTAATATTGATTAGAAAGTATAGTTAAGATTTACACCTACATTTACACCTCTTTTGTATTGGTTATAGATTAGATTATTATCCTTGTACTCTTGTTGAAATTTGATATTTGGATTTAAGAGATTTCCAAAAGAGAAATCTAAGCCTATTTTGTTAGCCAGCTTTGTATTCACTACAAAATCTAAGGTATTAACCGGCATTTCGTAAATGTCTCCTGACTGCTGTGCTCCAGCTACGAATAAACGTTTACCGTAAATATTGTAAGCCAATGTGAAGGTTGTATTGGACCTAGTTGACCAATTATGCTTGTAGCTATAATCGAAGTTAATTAGATATGGAGATGCACCGAATAAAGGTCTCGAACGATTAGTTGGAGCGATAGGCCTTGCAGAATTGTTTATCGTTTCTTGACTAATTTCTATCTTGCTGTAGATGTAAGATCCATTAAATCCGAGAGACATATTTTGTAGTGCTTTTGAAGATGATCCGAAAATTGAACCAATATTTCTATTATACTCTAACTCCACACCAGCTAAAGTTGCATTATCTGTATTGATATAGGTAAACAACGGATCTGCAGAATTTACTTGGCTTAATTCGATTGGCTTGTCAATGTATTTTCCGAATAAGCTCACTGCAAACAATTCACCTGCAGATGGATACAACTCGTATTTCAAATCCACGTTATAATTATTACTATTTACTAAGTCAGGATTACCTTCACCTTCAGCTATACCAAAACCTACATTGTATCTAAATGGTGCTGCTTCCACAAATTGGGGGCGAGAAATAGTTTTACTTGCTGCTAAAAGAACATTTTCCTTATCATTAATGGTATACTTTAATGTAACAGCAGGTAACACATCTAAACCATCGATAGTTTTAACTCTAAAAGGAGAATCGTAAGTTTGGCTACCCAGTTTATAGTAAGTGTTTTGCTGAGAATACTCCGCTCTAACGCCAGCAATTAATTTCAATTTATTGTTAAATTCAAAATTGAAATTTAAAAATGAAGCAGCAATTAAAAGATCAGCCTCATAATCATTTGGTGCGTAATAAGATTCAGTATATCTAAATGTATTCGCATCATTCCCGCTACCCAAATTACTATCTTTTAAGTAGTTGTCTACTTGATCTAAAGTAAATGTAGGATTTAAGCCTATTCGAGTTTCAACCTGTCTTGAATTAAACACTCTTGATTTATATCTTCCCTGAAAACCGAATTGTAAACTTTTCAAAGAGGATTCTTTTCCTTTAGACAATAAATCAGCAGAAATACTACCTGAGAAATCATCTTCATTTAAATCAGCAAAAAACCTGTGGTTATCACTATTATTAAGTTTAAGAAATGAGTAAGAACCATTTTTATTATCTATAAAACTATTTTGAGTTCTATCAGGAGTGCTACCTGTAATGTTAGTGTAACCTAGAGTGTATTTTAATTTAAATCTATCGCTAAAATTATTTGTACCTGAAAACTGGCTTGTCAAAAGTGAATTTTGAACATAAGAATTTCTTCTAGCATAAATATCACCACTTAAATCAGATTTGAAACCTTGTTGATCAAAGATGTCATTGCTAGAATCATTTACATACAAACCTGTAATAGAGTAACTGCTTTTACTTCCTGCTTTATAGTATAGATTTATTAATGCTGATGTATTAGTAGTGAAGCTATATCTTTCTGTTTGGTAAAGATAATCTGGTGCCTGCTGAGCATTATAAATAGCGCTGATACCGTCGTTATATCTTAAATCGTTTTTGTAGCCTAAATTTGTTAAAAAACCAAATTGCCTTCCGTTACCTAGATCATACAAATCACCTCCAGCAAAAGAAATGCCTGTACTTACTGGTGCCTTAATTTGTTCCGGCGACCACTGTGTTGCAAAACCAGGCTTTGGGTTTGAAAAGTTGGTGGATTCGTAGCTTTTAGTTCCAGCTACCACAGTCGGCATTGCTCTTTCCGCTCTATCGAAACCTGCAACATTCAAGAAGCTTCTTTGTGTGGTGTAAAAGTCTTTACCTGTAGTAATTGAGTTATAACCGCTAGACAAACCAACTTTAAAGAAACCTTGTTCAGGATAATCTTTAGTTACGATATCAATAGAACCTCCTGAGAAATCTCCGTACAATTCTGGCGAGTAAGATTTAGTAACACCAATGTTTTTAACTACCGAAGTTGGAAAGATATCTAATGGAATTAGTTTCAAATCTGGATTGGTAGATGGAATTGGTAATCCATTTAACGTAGTGTTGTTGTAACGATCGCCTAAACCTCTAACAAAAACATTTTTATTGCCCACCATTGATACGCCAGCAATTTTACTTACGCCTTCAGCTACATTTGAAAGACCTTTACGGCTTAGCTCTTGTGCTCCAATTTTTTGAACTATTAAAGTTGAATTTTTACGCTCTGCAAGAAGTGCGTTACTTGATTCCTTATTTGCTTTACCAGCAACTACAACTTGATTTAAGGTAGCACTAGATTCTTCTAAACCAATATTTAACGTAGTCGTAGCATTATCTTTTACTTCAACTAATTTAATGGTCTTTGGAAGGTAGCTAACGTAAGAAACTTCTACCGTGTATTTCCCTGCTGCTAAGCCTCCAATCGAGTACTTACCGTTAGCATCAGTTCCTGCAACTTTATTTGCACCCACTACCTTAACAGCGGCACTAATTAGTGTCTCTCCAGTAGCTTTATCAGTTACAGTTCCTGCGATTTTTCCTGTTCCCTGTGCGAAAACAAATACACTTAATAACACCAAGGTAGTGGTGAGCAGTGCTTTTTTTAGAGTTAGTTGTGATTTCAATTTGCCTTATTTTTAATTAGGGCAAAACTATTATCACAATGTTAGCTTCATGTTAGCTTGAAATTACCATTTGTTTACCCACAGGTTAACAAATTGTTAAAGCCCGCCAGCATGGCTTTTTAAGAGCATTTAAATTAATATTTTAACCCGATTTTCTTGCATATAAAGTGTAATAACCAAATTGGGCCAATTAACAAAAACTTAACATCTTCTAAAAATGAGGGCTTTTTACCTTCTATCTTATGACCGATGAATTGACCCACCCAAGCAAGTACGAATATGAGAGCATAAATACCATAAGCTGTTCCGCTGCCTAAGCCAACAATCAATTCTATTTTCACAATTACATAGCTCATGGCTGCTACCACCCATATCATCAAGAAAAATAAAACCGGAGAAAGTGTAAAATAATAATACAGCGAAAAGGCGAGTAAAAAAGAAGCCCAATTAAGAAATGTCTGGTATTCTCCCAAAAAATCTAACTTAGGAAATGGAATTTGCCAAACTAGCCCCAACAAGCTAAATACAATCAAAGGAACACAAATCCAATGAATGAGTTTATTAGTTCCATCTTGATGGCTTTCTGCGTATTTATCGAATAAGATATCTACAGGCTTTCTTTCAGGGGCTTTTACAGTCTTGCTCATACTTGGTTATTTTAGTTGCGGGTTATAAGTTACGAGTTATGAGCCATTACCTGCAACCCATAACTCGTAACTAGTAACTTATTACTTTGCAAATGCTACCGAACGGGTTTCTCTAATTACCGTTACTTTGATTTGACCTGGATAAGTCATTTCAGTTTGGATACGGTTAGAGATATCTGCCGCTAACAATTCTGCTTGCTGATCGGTTATTCTTTCACTTTCCACGATAACACGTAACTCTCTACCTGCTTGGATTGCGAATGTTTTCTCCACACCTGGGTAAGACATTGCCAATTCTTCCAGTTCTTTTAAACGCTTAATATAACTTTCTACAACTTCACGACGAGCACCTGGACGGGCACCAGAAATAGAGTCACATGCTTGGATAATTGGAGAAATCATCGAAGTCATTTCAATTTCGTCGTGGTGGGCACCAATGGCATTACAAACCTCTGGATGCTCTTTATATTTTTCGGCCAACTGCATACCCAAAATAGCATGTGGTAATTCTGGATTGTCATCAGGCACTTTACCTATATCGTGTAATAGACCAGCACGTTTAGCCAATTTAGCGTTTAATCCCAATTCTGCTGCCATAGTAGCACAGAAATTTGCTACCTCACGAGAGTGATGTAATAAGTTTTGTCCGTAAGAAGAACGATAACGCATACGGCCAACCATTCTAATTAACTCTGGGTGTAAACCGTGGATACCTAGATCAATTACGGTACGTTCACCAATCTCAATAATTTCGTCTTCGATTTGTTTCTTCGTTTTCGCCACAATCTCTTCGATACGAGCTGGGTGAATACGACCATCTGTTACCAAACGGTGCAAAGCCAAACGAGCAATCTCTCTTCTCACAGGGTCGAAACCTGAAAGAATAATCGCTTCTGGGGTATCATCTACAATAATTTCGATACCTGTAGCTGCTTCTAAAGCACGAATGTTACGGCCTTCCCTACCAATTACACGACCTTTAATTTCATCGTTATCGATATGGAAAATTGAAACTGAGTTTTCAATCGCTGCTTCTGCCGCAGTACGCTGAATAGTTTGGATAACTACTTTTTTAGCCTCTTTGCTTGCGGTCAATTTAGCTTCGTCAACAATGTCTTTTACTTGCATTAAAGCTTGCGAACGAGCTTCTGCTTTCATATTTTCTACCAATTGGTTCTTTGCTTCTTCGGCACTTAAACCCGCAATAGTTTCTAATTGTTGTACGTGTTGGTTTTTGATGGCATCAACTTCTTCCTGTTTTTTAACAGCCAAAGCAGTTTGTTTCTCTAAATTATCTTTTTGCTTATCTAAATCCTGCTCTTTTCTATTGGCATTCTCTAGTTTTGAGTTTAGTGATTGCTCTTTTTGTTTGATGCTATTTTCGCGTTGCGCAACTTCATTATTTCTAGAATTAACCTGTTGCTCGTGCTCTGCTTTCATTTGCAAAAACTTCTCTTTTGCTTCGAGCAATCTATTTTTCTTTAAGATTTCGGCATTATTCTCTGCATCTTTTAGAATTTTCTTCGCCTTTGTCTGTGCCGCTACTTCCTGTTGCTTTAACAGGTTACGCAGCAGGTATCTGCCAATTACTACACCAACAATTAAGCTGGCAAGTATGCATCCTACTATTCCTAATATTTCCATTGTCTAGTTTTTGTTTTTATTGGTAATGGAGCTATCGTTTCCGATGGTTCCATTGTCTATTGTTTGTTTTTATTGGTAATGGAGCTGTCGTAACCGACGGTTCCATTTTCTAGTTGTTGTTTATGTTGATGATGCTCCGCACCATCTAGGTTTTGTATATAAAAAAAGCCGTTACTAAATTATTATGTTCCAAATGTGCATTCACATCAATTAAAATAAACATAAAAATTTAGCCACGGCCAAATTTATAGCTATAGAAAACCCTTTTGAATTTCAAAAAGGCATAAAGAACATTTTATTTAGCGAAAAATCCGTTCAATAAACTATCTAACTCCTCAACTTTATCAGCAACTGTTGTGTCTTGGTGTTGTACCTTATGCTCGGCTTTTAAAACTGCTGTTGCATAATGTAAAACTGCCATCGACAGCAAATCTTGCTTATCTCTAACCGCATAATTTTCTTGGTAGTCTTTTATACGTTCGTTGATAATTTTTGCCGCCCTTCTCACAATTTCCTCTTCTTCCATACTTACCTTTAAAGGGTAAATGCGGTCGGCGATAGTTATTTTAATCGAGATTTCTCCCATTTTCGTAGCTTTGTTTCAATTAATCTGTTTGCTTATTTCTTAAGCAATGTCACACACTTATCAATTTCACGCACAAAATCGTTAATTTTTTGCTTTATATCAAGTGTCTTTTCACTTGTACCTTCAATACTCTTTGCTAATTTGAGCACTCTTATCTTTTCATCTAGCTCTAAATGAGTGTTTTTAGCACTCACCAACGCTTGCTTTTGTTGCTGATTTTCTGTCTTTAATAAATGATTTTCTTCTTGTAAAGCACTACAAAGCTCAATTAATCGAGCAGTTTTTTGCATTACACTATTTAGTTGATCAGCTACAGCAGCCATCTATAATTTAAATTTTGAATGAGTAAATTTTGAATGAGTGAATAGTGCTCTAGCGCATCAATCTAACGCTTATCCTCAATCATTCAGTTAACACTATCTTATTTCTGCTTTAGCAGTTTGTGCTAAGTTAGTAATAATCTTTTGCATAATGCTATCGATCTGTTTATCAGTCAAAGTCTGTTCTTCATCTTGCAAAGTGAAGTTTAAAGCATAAGATTTTTTACCTTCTGGTAATTTATCACCTTGGTAAACATCAAAAACCTGTACATTTTTTACCAATTTCTTTTCAGCTTTAAAAGCAATGGTTTTCAATTCATCAAAAGTTACAGCTTGATCTACCAATAAAGATAAATCTCTTCTTACCGCTGGATATTTAGGCACTTCTTTGTTGATGATTTTGTTTTTCTTCAAAGCATCCAATACAAAAGCCCAATCGAAATCTGCGTAGAAAATATCCTGTTTCAAACCCGCTGCTTTTTTGTCGGCTTGGCTTACTGCTCCAAAACTTACCAAGGTCTTGTCTCCTCTAAAGTATTTTAAGCCATAGGCGAAATTCTCGTCTTTAACTTCCGCAGTTTGGAAACTAGAAAGACCTAAACGTGTTACCACAGCATCTACCGCTCCTTTTAAATTATAAAAAGTTGAATTAGCAGATTGATGGTTCCATTGTTCACTTTGTTTTGCACCGCTCAACGCAATTAACAAACGTGGACGTTCCACATATTTACCTTCAATTAAATGATAGGTTTTACCGAACTCGTAGAATTTGATATCTGAGTTTTTACGGTTGATGTTATAAGCTACACTTTCTAAAGCTGGCTGCAACAAACTTTGGCGCATCGCATTTAAATCAGAGCTTAACGGATTTAAAATTTGAACTGCCTCTTCTTCGTTTTTAGAATTTGCCAAACGTGTTAGGGAGTTACACCAAATCTCTACAAAACCATTTGCAGTAAGCATATCAGCTACTAAGTTTTGGATATTTTCTCTATTCGGTTTAACTGTGAAAGCCAACGAAGCATTTACTTTCGATGGAATTTCGATGTTATCGTAACCGTAAATACGTAAAACTTCTTCGGTAATATCACATTCACGGGTTACGTCTACTTTATATGCGGGAACCAGTAAATCTAATCCTTCTGCAGTTTCTTTAGCAACGCTGATACCTAAAGCCGTGATGATTTCCTTGATTTCTGCAGCAGGAATATCCTTACCAATTAAATCAACTATGTTTTGATATTTTACAGCAACTTCAAACGGGTTAGCTTTTACTGGGTAAATATCAGAAACTGATGAAGAAATTTCACCACCAGCAATTTCCTTGATTAACAAGGCTGCTCTTTGTAATGCCAAAATGGTAATTTCTGGATCTGTACCGCGTTCAAAACGGAACGAAGCATCAGTTTTTAAGCCGTGCCTCTTAGATGTTTTACGAACTGAAACAGCATTGAAATAAGCACTTTCTAGGAATATGTTCGTGGTTTGCTCAGTAACTCCCGAACCAATTCCACCGAAAACACCCGCAATACACAACGGTTTTTCAGCATCACAAATCATTAAATCTTCTGCCGAAAGTTTACGTTCTACTTCATCTAAAGTTACAAACGGTGTACCTTCTGCACATTTTTTAACGATGATTTTTTTACCTGCAATCTGATCTGCATCAAAAGCATGTAATGGCTGACCCAACTCGTGCAACACGTAATTGGTAACATCTACTATGTTATTAATTGGACGAACGCCAATTACCTTCAATTTATCTTTTAACCAATCTGGCGATGATTTTACAGTAACTCCACTAATACTTACACTGCTGTAACGAGGGCAAGCATCTGTAGCTTCCACCTCCACAGCGATTTTTAAGTTTTCGTTCTCGATTGCAAAAGCACTTACATCTGGTAACTCATAGCTCGTACGTAAATAAGCTGCTAAATCTCTAGCCACGCCTAAATGAGATGCAGCATCAGCACGATTTGGCGTTAAACCAATTTCGAACAAATAATCATCATCAACGTTGAAATATTTTTTAGCTTCTAAACCTACGGTCGCATCTTCTGGTAATACCATGATACCAGCATGAGAACCACCTAAGCCGATTTCATCTTCGGCACAAATCATTCCCTCAGAAACTTCACCTCTAATTTTCGATTTGTTGATTTTAAAAGGCTCACCTTCATTTGGATGCACTGTAGTACCCACAACAGCTACGACAACTTTTTGTCCGGCAGCAACATTTGGCGCACCACAAACAATTTGTAATAGTTCTGGTCCGCCAACATTTACTTTGGTAACGCTTAATCTATCTGCATTAGGGTGCTGTGCTCGCTCTTCTACATATCCAATCACCAAACCCTCCAACCCACCTGGAATAGTTTGCACTTTCTCCAAGCTTTCTACCTCTAACCCGATATTAGTTAAGATTAGCGAAAGTTCTTGAGGAGTTTTATCCGTTTTTAATATTTGTTTAAGCCAGCTATATGATATTTTCATTTACTTAGATTTGAGATAGGAGATATGAGATTTGAGACTAATGCCCGAACCACACCTCATGCAAAATAAAATGCAAAGATATTATTTATAAAGCTAAAGGAGAAGGAATGAAGAATAAGACTTACGAAGTTTCATAAACTTCGTAAGTCTTATTCTTTCAAGTACCTAAATCAGTTGGCTAAAACAACAATTTAGCCAATACAGGCATATGGTCTGAAAAATATTTTTGGTCTTTACTATCTGTTAACACACCATACTTTTGCACCTTAAAGCCTTTATTTACGAAGATATAATCGATTCTATCTTTTAAAGGACTGTTAAAATCAAAGCCATTAAAAGTTCCTTCTGGACCATAAGGAGGCTCTATTGATATTTCTTTACTATCGCTTAAAAAAGATTTAATAGTTGCAATGGCATCAGTTTCTGGAGTTACATTTAAATCGCCAGTGTAAATAACAGGTAGTTTTGGTGCTATTTCTTGTATTTTCTGCTTGATTAATTTTGCAGATTCTATTCTTGCTTGCACACCTACATGATCGTAGTGTGTGTTGAAGACCAAGAATTCCTTTTTATTTAGTTTATCGTACAATCTTACCCAAGTACAAACACGGTTAAACATGGCGTCCCAACCTTTGCTCGGTACATTTGGCGTTTGCGATAACCAAAAAACGCCACCGTCTTTTTTGATAAATCTTTTTTTACTGTAGAAAATCGGAGAAAACTCCCCCTTGCGCTTACCATCATCTCTACCCGCTCCTACTGCTTCAAAATCGGAGTTTTCTAAAATTGCATCATACTGTTCTGCCAAGGCTTCTTGCGCACATAAAATATCGCTATCATGGAATTTCACTAAAGCCTTTACATTATCTTTTCTCTTAGACCAAGCGTGAATTCCATCCTTTTCAGTACTATATCTTACGTTATAAGTTATCACATTAATGGCTTGATTTTTCTGTGCCTGAACTTGGAAACCAACAACAATTAGCAACAGAACGGCTATAATTTTTTTCATCATTTTTAAAATTTGATTTAACCTTAGGATAGTATCAAAAGTAAAAATTCAAACCTAATTATGATGGCATCTCATATTATTTCTATATAAACAACACTACAAAACAACTACTAACAAACTCATAACCAAACAAAAAAGCGAACTTATCATTATCAAAAAGAGATCATTTTTAAACAAAAAAATATAAAATGAAAGCATTTTAAATAAAAAACACAACATAAAGTTCATCATTTAATCACAATAAGTTTATTATCTTAGCCTACTTTTGACCAAATATGAACGACAGGGAACTATCTTCAGTCAGCGACGAGCTTCTGCTTTCGCGTATCTGTAACGATGACGACCGCAAAGCATTCGCCATGCTTTATGATCGTTATTGGGAGGTGCTTATCCAAACCTGTTTCAAACGTTTAAAGTGCATAGAGACTTCAGAAGAAATTGTTCAGGAAATTTTTGTAGACTTATTTATTCGAAGAAACGAAATTGAGCTAAAATCAACTTTAGAAGCTTACTTAAAAACAGCGGTTAAGTACAAAATATACAATCATTACCGCTCGCAGCAAATACATCAATCTTATTTAAATAGTGAACTTAGCGTACAAAAAATTCATTCTCCAGCTCCAGATGAAGTTTTCCAAAAAAAGGAACTGAACGCTTTAATTATTGCTGCTACAGCACAAATGCCAGAAAAGTGCAAAGAGGTTTTTATGTTGAGTCGCTACCAACAACTTTCGCACAAGGACATTTCTGGCCAGTTAGGAATATCCGTAAGTACCGTTAAAAAGCACATTACCAAAGCTACCAACATTTTAAAAGCCAACTTCAAGCATCACAGTCCGGATTTGTTGGCGATTTTATCCAGTCTATTCTTGCTTTAAGCCAACAATTAACATTTTTTTATTTTTTTTTAATTTTTGACTAGCACCTTTTAGCGAGTTAAGTTATTTGTATTTGAAATGGATGTACAAAAGAACCGAATACTATTTCTCCTTGAGCGATTTGAGCAAGGCATTGCAACGCCCTCAGAAATGGAAGAGCTTGATGCTTGGTACGCTTCTTTTGAGGATGAAGCAACACCGGCGTTAACCGAAGCCCAAAAACAAATGGGTAAGCAACGGCTTTTCAATGAGCTTGACCAACTTACCCCCGAACTACCTAAGCAACGCCGCTTACCTTTATTAAGATATGCTTCAGCTGCCGCTGTGCTCTTGATAATTACAGGGACATTTTTATTCTGGCCATCCTCAAAACGTGAAAAAGAAGAGATTCAATTAGCTACTACTGTAGATGTAGCGCCTGGAGGCGATAAAGCTGTTTTGACTTTAGCGGATGGAAGAAAGATTGTTTTAGAAGACAGCCCCGATGGACAAGTAGCAGCTGAAGGAAATATGACCATCATCAAATTGAATAGTGGTGTGCTTGCTTACCAAAACACTGATAAAAATGCCAATGTAACAAGCCAATTGAACACCATCACTACTCCTATTGGCGGCCAGTTCCAGGTTGTATTGAGCGACGGCACCAAAGTTTGGCTAAACGCAGCATCATCTATTACCTTTCCAAATCAATTTAATGGCAAGGTGAGAGAAGTAAGCACCACAGGTGAAACCTATTTTGAAGTGGCTTCACTTAGAAATGGCAAAGGCAAAGTTCCATTTAGGGTAAGCACTGGCGAGCAAAAAATTGAAGTACTGGGAACACAATTTAACATCAATGCTTATGGCGACCAAAAACAATATCAAACCACTTTAGTAGAAGGCAGTATCCGGCTTTCGCAAAACAAAGCCACCAAACTATTACAACCGGGGCAACAAGCAAGCATTCAGCTGGAAAAAGACATCATCAATATCTCAGAAACGGATGTAGAAAAAGCAATTGCCTGGAAAAACGGCCTCTTCAAATTCGACAATACGGATATCATCAGCTTAATGAGACAGTTAGAAAGGTGGTACCCTATCGAAGTAGTTTACGAAGGTAAAATACCTGATGAGCGCTTCTTCGGAAAGATAGAAAGAAACTACACGTTGAGCGAAGTACTTAAAGTTTTACAACTAGGGCAGGTACACTTTAAAATTGACGATAAAATAAATACGAACGGCAAAAGGAAGCTGATCGTAATGCCATAAAACCTACCAGATTAAAACAGAGAAAGGAAAATATGAACAAAAAGTAACTCTACACACCGTAGCCAAAAATAAAAAACCGGAAGTGCTCCAACACCCCCGGCAAAAATTATCTGGCCCAAAATTATCAAACAGTGAATCTAATTAATTCGTAAAACCAAATAACACAACAAAAGTATGATTTTAAACTTAGGTGTTAAAACTGTTTTTAAACAGTTTACAATCCCGAAAACACTAGTCAAAGCAATGAAAATCACAGCATTATTGATTACCATTGCCTGTTTACAGGTATCGGCCAAAGGATATGGCCAGCTCATATCTCTTACAGCAAAGAACAAACCTATTACTACCGTATTTTCTGATATAGAAAAACAAAGTGGATATAGTTTCTTCTGGAAAGGAAATGACATCAACCAACTTAATGTTAGCGTAAATATTAAGTCGGCAAATATTGATGACGCAGTTTCTACTTTACTTAAGGAACTACCATACACCTATACCATCGCTAAAAAAACGATTGTAATACAACCAAAAAACAAAGTAACGATAAGCGATAACGTACCGTCCGTACAAGCCCTTATCGATATTAAAGTCAGGGTTTTAGATACGACTAAGTTGGCCTTACCAGGTGCAAACATCACCATCAAAGAAACTGGCAGAAACTACAGTACTGATTTAAATGGGGAAATTACCTTAAAACAGTTAACGCTAGGAAATACTTTAGTGGTTAGCTATTTGGGATTTATCACCCGAGAAATCCAAATTACTGATGCGACACCGGCGACATTAGAGGTTGTTTTAAAGGCTTCCGCATCTGCTCTGCAAGAAATAGTGGTAGTAGGTTATGGCAGCGAAAAAAAGCAAAACATTACCACCGCAATCAGTTCTGTACAAAGTAAAACCATAGAAAAACTATCGATTACCCGTGTTGAACAAGCGCTCCAAGGAAATGCACCTGGCGTACTCGTACTTAACCAAAACGGACAGCCAGGAGATAAACCAATGATTAGGATTAGGGGCACGGGAACTAACAATAGCCCAGACCCACTTTTCATTGTTGATGGATTTCCAGTAAGCACGATTGAGTACCTTAACCCCGGTGATATTGAGCGAATGGACGTATTGAAAGATGCTGCTTCTTCTGCTATTTATGGTGCTAGAGGTGCCAACGGTGTAATTTTAATCACCACCAAAAAAGGAACTGCGGGTAAACCTCAATTAAGTTACGATGGTTATTATGGAGTGCAAAACGCTTGGCGTAAACTAGATGTATTGAATGCAACACAGTATGCTGAAATGATGAATGTTGGTGCTATCAATGCCAATCCAACCAATCCTTTGCCCTATCCAAATCCGTCTGCACTCGGCACTGGAACCAACTGGCAAGATGCATTATTTCAAAGCAATGTACCGATATTTGACCATCAAGTTTCTGCGTCGGGTGGTAATGATAAATCAACTTACCTAGCTAAGTTCTCGTATTTTGGTCAAGAAGGTGTGATTGGCGGAAAAAGTTCTGAATTTACACGTTATACTTTCAGATTGAATGTAGACCAGAAAATAACTGATTTCTTGAAAATCGGGACCAACCTAAACTACATTAATACGGATAGAAGAGCGATTTTTGACAATGGTGATCAAGGTGGTCACGTATTAGGAAACGCGATTAGCATAGATCCTATTACCCCACTTTACGAAACTGACCCAGCAAAACTAGCGGGTTACAATGCAAATGCAGTTCGTGATGCCAATGGTATTTTTGGCATCTCGCCAGAAGCTACTTTCGCCAATCCTTTAGCACAAATTGCCATCATTAACGGCAATCGTAAAATAGATAAGCTATTAGGAAATGTTTACGCAGAACTTAGCATTTTAAAAAATCTTAAATTTAGATCTAGCTACGGAATAGACTTAGCTAACGAAAATGTAAATAGCTATACTCCTATTTATTATTTGCTACCTACTTCTAACCAAACTTTCTCAAGAGTCACTACTAACTTCTACCGCACCAATACTTGGCAAGTAGAAAATGTATTGAGCTATAATCTAGATGTTAAAAAACACAATATCCAATTAATAGCAGGACAATCGGCTTATAAATACTTTACTCAAAACCTAAGTGGTTCGAGAAATGATAATTCTCCAATTGACCCTAATTTAGCTTATATCGATGTAGCTACAGACATCACCTCAAGTGTAAATGGTGGAGGTGCTGATCGCAGAACATTAGCATCTTATTTCGGCAGGTTTGCTTATAGTTATGATGACAAATATCTACTTTCTGGTATTATTCGTCGTGATGGTTCTTCGCGTTTTGGAAGAAACAACCCTTATGCAACCTTCCCGTCTATCTCTGGAGGCTGGGTGGTCTCTAAAGAATCATTCTTTGATGTAAATGCAATTTCGTTTCTAAAACTTCGTGCTTCGTGGGGACAAAATGGTAACGAAAACTTAGGGAGTTCATTTCCTTGGGCATCGACTATCAATACCGCAAATAATGGTTACACTTTCGTGAACGGTACTGGTGCAGAATATCTTTATAGTGGTGCCTCGTTAGGTGCAATTTCTAACCCAGATCTTAAATGGGAAACAAGTGAGCAAACTAACTTCGGTTTAGATGTCAACTTCTTTAAAAACAAATTATCGGTATCTGCTGATTACTATAAGAAGACTACGAAAGACTTATTGATTCGTCCGAATATTTTGACGAGCGTGGGCTACACGGCCCCTTTTATAAATGGCGGGAATGTACAGAACAAAGGGATTGAGTTGGGAATTAACTACAATGAGAAGTTTGGAAAAGACTGGGGCTTAGGTGTTTCGTTCAACATCTCACATAATAAAAATGAAGTTACCCAAATCAACAATACTGCTCAAGCTTTAGCTGGCGCAGCATACATTAGCATGGGAAGCATCACACGAATGGCAGTAGGACAACCTATTGGTTATTTCTGGGGACAAAGAACAGCGGGTATTTTCCAATCACAGGCTGAGGTAGATGCTTACGTTTTCACTAATCCTACCAGTGGAGCAGTAACTAAAATTCAACCCAATGCAAAACCGGGTGATTTGAAATTCATAGACACCAATGGTGATGGCGTAATTAACGATAACGACCGCACCAACATTGGCGATCCAAATCCAAAATTCATCTCTGGCTTAACCATCAACGTAAATTACAAAAACTTCGATTTAAGCATTTTCGGTATTGGTATGTTTGGCCACAAAGTATTTAATGGCAATTACAGATTTGATAAAACAGTTTCAAACATGCCTGCAACGATGCTAGATTACTGGTCGCCAAGCAATACAGATGCGAAATTCCCTCGTTTTGTAACTACAGATCCAAACCGTAACTACGCAACTGTTTCAAATCTTTTATTAGAAGATGGCAGCTTTGTCCGCGTGAAGAACATTCAATTAGGTTATACATTACCTCAGTTATTAACTCAAAAAGTACGTTTAAACGGCTTGAGACTTTTTGCAGCTGTGGACAACGCATTCACCCTCACCAATTACTCAGGATTTGATCCAGAAATTGGTGCAAGCAGCCCGTTATCATTAGGAATTGACAGAGGTGTTTATCCTCAAGCAAGAACATTCCGTTTCGGTGTAAATGTAAAGTTATAACCCTTAAAAGAATCTAATCATGCAACATATACAAAAAAATATCATGTTCTTGGTAGCTACAACTTTACTGCTAGTTACCAACGGATGTAAAAAATCATTCTTAGAAATCACCCCTGCTTCTCAAATCGAAGAAAGTAACTTCTTTAAAACAGAACTTCAGGCTACACAAGCTTTGGCAGGTATTTACCATGTTCTACAATGGGGAAATATCAACCAAGGTCACACACCATTAATGGGCTGGGCGGAAGCTGCTTCTGACGATGCTTATTCTGGCGGAGGAAGTTCTTCTGATGCAGTTGGTGTAAAGGGCATCGAGAATTTTAAAGTAACTACAACCGCTCCATTTAATGCAAATGATGGTACCTACGGAAGTGTTTGGAGCATCTACTATCAAGGTATTGCCAGAGCAAATACTTATTTAGCTAACATCGAACGCGTAGAAAGTACCGATAACTTTAAAGCATTAACAACCGGCGAAGCAAAGTTCTTGAGAGCACATTTCTACTTCGATTTAGTGAAATGGTTCGAAAACGTTCCTTTGATTATAAAACAACAAACACCAGACGAGTACAATCAACCTCAGGCGCCGCCTCAAGAGGTATTTAACCAAATTGCGAAAGATTTGGTTGATGCAATGGCAGTTTTACCTAAAACCAGCATGAAGGCAAATGGTGGTCGTGCTACCTATTGGTCGGCTTCTGCTTTGCTAGCAAGGGTTTACCTATTTAACAAAGGTGTTTACAATACGGATTTAAATACTGGAACAAGAACAATAGATGCAGCAGCAGTGCGTACTTATCTGGACGAAATTATTGCCCCTTCTGCAGGTTTCGACCTTATTGGGAATTACAGCGATGTCTGGAGAAAAGCCAATGAACTAGGTATAGAATCTGTTTGGGAAGTGGTACACAGTAACGTACAACCTATCTCTGGCAGTACAAGTGATCAATTTCGTGCACAAGGGAACTATAACGTGCTTTATTTTGGCCCTAGAGGAGTAAACGGAACCCCTTACACGGCAGGTTTTAGCAATGCCGTTCCTACAGAATCATTGTATCAAGCCTTTGAAACTACACCTATTTTAGATCCACGCCGTGCAGCCACTATATTGGTATTAAACTCTACCACTGCTGCACCAGGAATAATCAAAGGATGGCAACATACAGGCTATTTCAACAATAAGTACAACACCACTGCCGAATACAAAACAGCTTCCGGCTTAAATGATATCAACTGGGGGCAAAATTTACATGCCATTAGGTTTTCTGATGTATTGTTGATGGCCTCAGAATTGTACATCGGTGTAGATCAAACCAAAGCCGATGCCTATTTGAATAAAGTTCGTGGTCGTGTAGGCTTAGGAAACCGTGTAGCTACCATAGATAACATCAGACACGAACGTAGGGTAGAACTAGCTGGCGAAGGAATTCGTTATTGGGATTTACTACGTTACGGCTTAACCTACGCTAAACAGATGATTGATGCTTCTAGTTTAATTGGTCCCTATTATAACGGAACTAGCAGCTTAGGTGGCCCAGTTACGTTAACAAGCGGTGCAAATACACCAGCAAACGCCTACCAAATGGATTGGGATGTTTCAAAAAGAGGAAGATTACCTATCCCTCCTGCACAAGTCACTTTATCTAACGGCTTACTTAAACCAAATCCTGGTTATTAGTAAGCTAGTCTAATCGGCACGCTGAGCTTAAAGCAAGTTCGCGTGCCGATTTTAAATCCTAAACATATCCTTCATCCGCTAGACTTAAAAATGCATCGTTATAAACGATCAAATGGTCATGAACGGCAACTTCCATCATCTTTCCCAACTCCATCAATTTCTTGGTAATACTTATATCTGCGCTGCTTGGCTTTAAGCTCCCAGAGGGATGATTATGTACTAAAACAACAGAAGCTGCTCCTTGCTCCAAAGCAATCTTAAAAACCATCTTTGGATCTACTACAGTACCCGCTTGCCCCCCTTTACTTAAAAAGTGCTTTCCAATTACAACATTGGCTCGGTTCAACAGCAACACCCAAAACTCCTCATGAGGTAAATCTGCCAAGTCTGCTTTAATTACCCGATGTACGTCAATAGAAGAGCTTATTTTCTGCACCTCAGGTGGTTCAATATCTTTTCTTCTTCTTCCCAATTCTAAGGCAGCAACAATGGTAATTGCTTTGGCTTCGCCGATGCCTTTAAATTTTGATAGTTCTTTTACTCCTAATTGTGCCAATTTATGCAGATCATTTTGACAAGAATTAAGGATTCGCTTACTGAGGTCCACAGCAGTTTCATTTTTACTTCCAGAACCAATTAAGATGGCAATAAGTTCAGCGTCTGTGAGCTGCCTTCGCCCCTGCTGTAAGAGCTTTTCTCTAGGACGATCGGCTTCTGCCCAAGCTTTAATGCCGAGTTTGTTTTCATAGTTAGACATAGATGTAGAAATTTAGGCACAAAAAAAAACGGCATCATCTTACGATGATACCGTTTCTAATATCGTTTAAAAAAGCGACTATTTCAAAGTGTTAACGAACTTCGTTAATTTTGATTTATTGTTAGAAGCTTTGTTTTTGTGGATAACGTTCTTTTTAGCTAAACGATCCAACATAGAGATTACTTTAGGAAGCAATTCTAATCCTGTTTTTTTATCTTCAGCAGCACGCAATCTTTTAATAAAAGTACGTGTAGTTTTAGCTTGATATCTGTTACGTAGACGTTTTGCAGCGTTTGCTCTAATTCTTTTTAATGCTGATTTATGATTTGCCATTGTTTAGCCTTTTATTTCTTCTTGTATTTATTTTCGGACTGCAAATATAGAGGTAATATTTTTAAATGCAAAATGGTTTTGAAAAAATATTTTCATCTAATGATTTAACCTCGAAGCTTTTGAAAGCAAAACTTTTATATCGCCATTCCATTTTCAACAAAATTAGGTTTTTTGGCCTAAAATTAGTGTGAAAAGGCTTAAAATATTATTTTTGAAAAAAACACAGAACTCAGTGAAGAAACGTATCGCCATTTTTGCTTCAGGATCAGGATCAAATGCTCAAAAGATAATGGAGCATTTTAAGCGTAGTACAGAGGCAGAAATTGCCTTAGTGCTCACCAATAACCCAGAATCGTACGTGTTACAAAGAGCCGATAGCTTCGAAATACCTTCCCATATTTTTGACAGGCATGAGTTTTACCAAACCGACGATGTGTTAGACTTACTGAAAAACCTAGATGTAGATTTAATTGTACTGGCGGGCTTTCTTTGGCTAATTCCTCAAAACCTATTAAAAGAATACCCAGGAAGAATGATCAACATACACCCTGCCCTACTACCTAAACATGGCGGAAAAGGAATGTATGGCGACCGAGTACACAAAGCGGTAATGGAGGCAGGAGACACTGAGGGCGGTATTACTATTCATTATGTGAATGAACATTATGATGAGGGAGAATTCATCTATCAGGCTAAATACCGCATTGAAAAAGACGACAACTTGGAGATGATTAAGTTCAAAGGGCAACAATTGGAGCATTTACACTACCCAAAAATAGTAGAAACGTTGATCAAGAAAATAAAGAAATAAACACAAAAAACACTTTTATAAAAACCCAATCCTAAAGTCAACTCGTATATAAACAAGAACTCATCTATGATGAATGATTGTTTATGGCGAAACTTCTAATTTATTTTTTTTCATTTCTATTAATTTCAACTCTACTAACCAAGGTTGCGACTACCGTATTCAAGCATTTTTCTTCTCTAGCTTGCGAGCAATTTGATTACGAATTAAACGAAAAGTTAAGCGAAAAAGAAAACCCGGAACCTAACAAATCATTTAAAAGCACTGAATTTATTGATTCAAATCTTGCATTTTCTTTCGAAAAGCATGACCCTACACATACCTACTATATTTCTGCCACAACAATACTTTATTCAATTCTAGAGATCCCGAAGCGGCCGCCGCGAAAAACAAGTTAAATACCAAAAATAAAATCAACCATTTAACTTAAAATAATCTTTAGAAACATGATTAATCAAAAAATACAATCAATAGCAATACTTGCTACACTATTCATTTCAATCGCTTTTAGCGCCTGCAAAAAAGACAGAAACACTGAAAGCTTTGCAAACGGACCGAATGTTAATTTGTATGCATTAACCAACGACGGCAAACTGCTGTGGTTTAATGCGCAAAACCCAAAATATATCACTTCTCAAGTTACCATATCTGGACTTGTGACAGGAGATAAAATTGTTGGAATTGATTTTAGACCAGCAACTGGACAGTTATATGGACTTGGTAGCAACAGCTATGTTTACGTAATCGATCCAAAAGCTGGAGTAGCCAGAGCAATTAATTCAACTCCATTTACTCCAGCACTTTCGGGCACTAGTTTCGGCTTCGATTTTAACCCAACGGTTGATAGAATTCGCGTGGTGAGCTCAAGCGGCCAAAACCTACGCTTAAACCCAGAAAATGGAGCGGTAGCGGCAACTGACCTAAATATCGCCGATGTTCCTGGTGCGAAAATTGGAAGTGTGGCTTACACGGACAACAGAGCTGGAGCAGCAACAACAACCTTATTCGATATCGATGCGACTACAGACAAACTTTACAAACAAATCCCACCAAATGATGGAAAATTAATGGCAGTTGGAAATTTAGGTTATGACGTTGACGAAACTGGCGGCTTTGATATTAGTCCAGATGGTAATGCAGCATTAGCGGCACTTGGTCATAACGGAAATTCTGCTTTATTCAACATTGATATTAATACAGGAAAAGCATCTAAAATCGGTGAATTTAACCAACAAATCATTGGCATTGCCATTCCAACAGAACCAGTGGCTTACGCTATTTCGGCAAACAATGAGTTACTAATTTTCAACCACACCAGCGCAACACCTACAGCTGTTACAAAATTAATCACAGGTATACAAGCTGGCGAAAGCATTCTTGGCTTAGATATGCGTCCTAAAAACGGACAGCTTTACGCTCTTGGCAGTTCATCTAGAATTTACACTATCAATGCTTCTTCTGGCGTAGCAGCTGTAGTTGGCGGTCAATTAACAACTTCACTTACCGGATCGCAATTTGGCTTCGACTTTAACCCTCTTGCGGACAGAATCCGTATTGTGAGCAATCTCGGACAAAACCTAAGAATTAATCCCGACGACGCTTCTCTAAATGTAGACGCACCAATTACATTATTGAATGCAGCCATTAGCGGCGCTGCCTATACCAACAATTTTGCTGGAACCGCGACAACTGTACTGTTTGACATTGATGCTTCGACAGACAGACTTTACAGACAAGACCCACCTAATAATGGTGTACTTGTTGATATCGGTCCGCTTGGTATAAACATAGAAAACACAAATGGATTTGATATTGGAGGAACCAGTGGAATAGCTTATGGAATTTTCACTGTAGGTACAACCCAAAGAATATACACGGTAAACCTTACAACAGGTGCCGCCACGCAAATGGCTGTATTTACTCCAGCAGCTAAAGCATTCACGTTAGGCTTAGGCTTTTAAAACACCAGAAGTCCTGCAGAAAAACAACTGCGGGACTTCTTTTTAAAGATGGAAAACCTCATTTTAAATACGATTTTCAATTATTGAGTATTAAAATTTACGGCTTAGATTTTATTTAAAAAAACCTCGGTTAAAAATCGTGTCATTTTCATACCTTTGCGGCTCAAAGCAAACCCCTCAAAATGAGCCAATCAGTAAAGATCAAAAACGCCCTAATTTCAGTTTATTATAAAGATGGTTTAGCACCATTAGTTGAGTACCTTGGCAAGCAAGGTGTAACCTTATTTTCTACCGGTGGAACCGAACAGTTTATTAAAGACTTAAACGTTCCTGTTACCGCTGTAGAAGACTTAACTAGCTATCCTTCTATTTTAGGTGGACGTGTGAAGACTTTACATCCTAAAGTTTTCGGTGGTATTTTAAACCGCAGAAATTTAGCTGGCGACCAAGAACAAATTGCTCAATACGAAATCCCTGAGATTGACCTAGTAATTGTAGATCTTTATCCTTTTGAGGAAACCGTAAAAGGTGGTGGAACTGACGAAGAAATTATTGAGAAGATTGACATTGGCGGTATCTCATTAATTAGAGCTGCTGCTAAGAACTTTAACGATGTGGTAATCATTGCATCGAAAGATGATTATTCTACTTTATTAACGCAACTACAAGAGCAAGGTGGCGAAACTACTTTAGCGCAACGTAAGGCTTTCGCTAAAAAAGCGTTCCATACTTCTTCTCACTATGATACGGCTATCTTCAATTATTTCAACAATGAAGAGCCTTTAAATGTATTCAAAGAAAGCATTGCTAGTGCACAAACTTTACGTTACGGAGAAAATCCTCATCAAAAAGGAACATTCTACGGCAATTTAGATGAGATGTTCACTAAATTGAACGGAAAAGAGTTAAGCTACAACAACTTGGTAGACGTAGATGCTGCCGTGAGTTTAATTGATGAATTCGAAGAGCCTACTTTTGCAATCTTGAAACACACTAACGCTTGTGGCATCGCTTCTAGAAGCACTGTTAAGCAAGCTTGGGTTGCTGCTTTGGCCTGTGATCCAGTTTCTGCTTTTGGTGGAGTTCTAATTACCAACAGAGAAGTTGATTTAGCAACTGCTGAAGAAATCAACAACTTATTTTTTGAGGTTCTAATTGCACCTAGCTACGAGCAAGCGGCGATTGACTTGTTTAAAACGAAGAAAAACCGTGTTATCTTAAAACGCAATTACGTTGAATTGAACAAAAAACAATTCAAAACTTTATTGAATGGTGTTATTGAACAGGATAAAGATTTAATCATCGAAGGTCCTGAGCAAATGACGGCAGTTACTGAGAAAGCACCTACCGCACAAGAATTAAAAGACCTACATTTCGCTAATAAAATTGTAAAACACACTAAATCTAATACTATTGTTTTGGTTAAGGATGATGTTTTAATTGCTAGCGGCGTTGGTCAAACTTCTAGAGTTGATGCTTTAAGACAAGCGATTGAAAAAGCGGCTTCTTTTGGTTTTAGCGTACAAGGTGCTGCCATGGCTTCTGATGCGTTCTTCCCTTTTCCTGATTGTGTGGAGATTGCTGCTGATGCTGGTATCACTTCGGTTTTACAACCAGGCGGTTCTATTAAAGATGCTGATTCTGTAGCAAAAGCTAACGAAAAAGGTATTGCAATGGTAACTACTGGTGTGAGACACTTTAAGCACTAAACAGGGATCAGGAATCAGTGGCTAGGAATCAGTTTTAAAATACTGGCTGTATACAACCTTACAGGTTTTAAAAACCTACAAGGTTTGACAGAGAGGTTTTGATTTTCAAACAGAAAAAAGAAACTTAATATAATATTTTGTCTAATTTTACATTTAGATATTAGACATTTTTGTTAATACATACAATAACATACCTATTACATGGGATTATTTAACTGGTTTACGCAGGAAGTTGCCATTGACCTTGGCACTGCGAATACCCTGATTATACATAACGATAAAGTTGTGGTTGATGAGCCTTCTATTGTGGCTTTCGACAGATCGACAAATAAAATTATTGCTATTGGCCGCCAGGCGATGCAGATGGAGGGTAAAACCCACGATAACATTAGAACCGTTAGACCTTTGAAAGATGGTGTAATTGCAGATTTTAACGCTGCAGAAGCCATGATCAAAGGAATGATTCGTATGCTAAACGGCGGTAAAGGATGGATGTTCCCTTCGTTGAGAATGGTGATCTGTATTCCGTCTGGTATTACCGAGGTAGAAAAACGTGCGGTTAGAGATAGTGCAGAAATTGCTGGTGCTAAGGAGGTTTACCTGATCCACGAACCGATGGCTGCTGCTGTAGGTATTGGAATTGATGTAGAAGAACCGATGGGTAACATGATTATCGATATCGGTGGTGGTACTACTGAGATTGCGGTTATCGCACTTTCGGGTATCGTTTGCGATCAATCTATACGTGTGGCAGGAGATAACTTCGACTCTGATATCGTGAACTACATCCGTCGTCAGCACAACATTATGATTGGTGACCGTACGGCAGAAAAAATTAAGATTGAAGTTGGTGCTGCATTGCCAGAATTGAGCGATCCACCTGCTGACTTTGCAGTTCAAGGACGTGATTTGATGACTGGTGTGCCTAAGCAAATTACGGTTTCGTATACTGAAATTGCGCACTGTTTAGATAAATCGATCTCTAAAATTGAAGAAGCGATTTTGAAAGCGCTAGAGATTACTCCTCCAGAACTTTCTGCAGATATTTACCAAACTGGTATTTATTTAACTGGTGGTGGGGCCTTGTTAAGAGGCTTGGATAAACGTGTGGCTGCAAAAACTAAATTGCCTGTTCACGTTGCCGAAGACCCATTACGTGCAGTAGTGCGTGGTACTGGTATCGCCCTGAAAAACATTGGAAATTATAAATTCTTAATGCAATAATTCGAGTTGCGAGTTACGAGTTGCAGGTTAAAAGTCTTGGCTCGTAACTCGTAACCCATAACTCCTAACCTAAATGCGTAACCTTTGGATTTTTCTTAGTAGATACAACGCATTTTTCTTTTTCATCATCTTTTTTACCGTTGGAATTATTTTAACGATTAGGAATAATGTATACCAACGCAGCGTTACCTTTAGTTCTACCAACGAAGTTGTAGGCACCGCTTACAAGCGTTTGAATGTTATTAAGCGTTACTTAAACTTGGTGCAGGTAAATGATAGTTTAGCTGCCGAAAATGCTTCTTTAAAAACACAATTGCTCTCAATTGCGAGTATAGATAGCACACAGATTACGAAAGTAACAGATACAATTACCCACCAGCAATATACTTTAATTGCGGCCAAGGTATTTAAAAACTCCGTTACGTTAACCAACAATATCATCACTATTAACAAAGGAATTAAAGACGGCATTACGAAAGATATGGCGGTAATTTCTCCAATTAGGGGCGTTGTTGGATTTATTCAAAATGTATCTGAAAACTTTGCGACTATACGTCCATTGCTAAACCAAGAAACAGCAATTAGTGTGGTTTTGAAAAAAGATAATGCCTTTGGTAGCTTGGTTTGGGGCGATGATAATTTCGATTACCGCAAAGCACAAGTGAAAGAAATACCAAACCACTACAAAGTTAAAGTTGGTGATACGATTGTAACATCGGGCTTTGGTGGTTTTCCAAAAGGAATTGAAGTGGGCAGAGTAACCAATACCATCAGTACAGGCGACAGCTTTATGACTTTGGAAGTTGCGCTATTTAACAATTTTAGTACTTTGCAAGTGGTGTACGTGGTGAAAGATAAATTTGCAGAAGAAGTAAAATCGATACAACCAGAAGTGAAAAATGAACAGTAGAGTTGTAATAATAAATATTTTCAGATGGATAGTCCTATTGTTTATACAGATATTTCTGTTGCGCAATATGGCATTCTACAACCTTTCTACGCCTTTCATTTACGTTCTATTTATTTTGGTGCTACCTTTTAACACGCCAAATTTGCTGTTGTATATTATTGCATTTATCACCGGTTTAACACTTGATGCTTTTTACGATACTTTAGGCGTGCATACCAGCGCTTGCATTGCATTAACTTTTGTAAGAATCCTTTTCATCTCTGTGAGCTTAAACAGAGAAGCTATTGACGAACCAGAGCCTTCTTTGGGAAATATGGGCTTTAGGTGGTTTTCTTTATATGCAGTATTGTGTATTTTTGCTCATCACATCGTATTATTCTTTCTAGAAGCTTTTAAATTTACATCACTAACTTATACTTTGGGAAGAGCTTTACTGAGCGTAGGATTTACACTGTTTACTGTATTATTGGTGGAGTTCATCTTCCATAATAGAAAATCGGCTTAATGGACCAACTGTTTAATAGAAAATATATTATACAAGGCTTATTTGTTCTACTTGCGCTAACATTGTTGGGCAGGCTTTTCTATATACAGGTGGCTAGCGATAAATATTTTCTTGATGCCAACAACAACGCTTTGCGTAAAAAATTCATCTACCCTGCTCGTGGCGTAATTACCGACCGTAATGGACAAGTTTTAGCACAAAATCAGCCTACTTACGATTTGATGGTAACACCTAACGAAGTCAAACCTTTCGATACCCTTTCGTTATGTAATATCATTGGCATTACGATGGAAGATTTTAGAAAGAAATTCCATAAAGCGGTGGTACAATCAAGATACCAAGCTTCGATATTCCAAAAATTGCTTTCTGTACAAACCTACGCTACTTTACAGGAACGTATGGCGAATTTCAAAGGATTCGAGGTTCAAAAAAGAACTATCCGTTATTATCCAGACAGCATAGGCGGCCAGTTTCTAGGTTATATTAGAGAAGCTAACCAGCGGGAAATAGAAAAACATCAAGGTTACTATAAACCTGGGGATTACATTGGAAAATCTGGAATTGAAAAGCAATACGAGGTTGACCTAAGAGGAACAAAAGGCGTAAGGAACATGCTTTACAATGCTCATAATGTGGCGCAAGGAAGTTATGCCGATGGAAAATTTGACTCTTTAGCAGTTTCCGGAGAACAACTTACTACCACTATTGATGTGGAAATACAAAAATTGGGAGAACAGCTACTGAATAACAAAGTAGGAAGTATTGTTGCTATCGAGCCTGCTACGGGTGAAGTATTAGCGTTTGTGAGTAGTCCTGGTTACGACCCGAATATGATGGTTGGTCGCGAGACCGGTAATAACTACATGAAGATATTCTCCAACCCCTATCGCCCATTCTTCATTCGTCCGTTAAAAGGTAGATATTCTCCAGGTTCTGCATTTAAGCCTTTAAGTGCCTTAATTGCTTTGCAAGAAGGCTTGATCAATGAAAATACGACTTTCAACTGCCCTGGTTATTATCAAGTAGGCAGAACAAGGTTCAAGTGCGAACACGTTGATGGAAATATTGCCCTGAAGAGAGGGATAGCCCGTTCTTGCAACACTTATTTCTGGAGCATCTTTGAAAAAGAGATGATGAAGAAAGGCAGAAAGAATCAACATAAAGCGTACGATGAATGGCAAGAAAAAGTACGCAAATTTGGCATCGGTGATACTTTGGGAGTAGATTTTCCAGGTGAAAGCGCCTACAAATTATTTAGGGCAGAAGACTATACCAAACGTTACAGCAAATACTGGAATTACGGAACCATTTTATCTGTAGGTATTGGTCAGGGAGAGATTACTACTACCCCTTTACAAATGGCTAATATTATGGCCATTATTGCCAATAAAGGTTATTACGTTAAACCTCACTTGGTAAAAGGAATTGGCAGCGATAAACGTATCGACCCAAAATATAAGGAAAAACATTATGTTGGTGTAGATGCGAGACATTTTGGGCCAGTGATAGATGGAATGCAGGACGCTGTAAATAGTCCAATTGGAACAGCAAGAGAATCAATGATACCTAATATCTTGATGTGTGGTAAAACGGGAACGGTGCAAAATACACATGGCAAAAACCACTCGGTATTCATCGGCTTTGCCCCTCGAGATAATCCTAAAATTGCCATTGCAGTCATTGTAGAAAACGGTGGTTACGGCGGTGCTTATGCTGCGCCAATAGCCAGTTTCATAACCGAAAAATATTTAACAGATAGCTTAAAAGGCCGAAGAATTAATGGCGCCACCGTTGAACAATACAAAGCGGACAACCTACTTCCAGTTTTAAAAGACAAAATACCTAAACAGAAACTTAAAGTAGATACCAGCAAAGTAGATACAACTAAAAAGACAGCTCCGTTAAAAACTACTGTAGCTAGCAATACATTTAATAAAACTGCCATAGAACCTAAAAACAATGCAACAACAGAATAATAGATTCTTCTTTAATGTTGATTGGATTACCATATTAATTTATATGGCTCTATGTGCTGTTGGCTTCATCAATATCTTTTCGGTACAATACGACCCTGATAAGTCTGAGGCTTTTAGCTTCGCTGCCGAATACGGAAAGCAATTGATTTTTATCATTTCTGGTTTAATCTTAGGTCTATCTATTCTGTTATTAGATTCTAAATTTTTCAGTGTTTTTGCGCCAGTAGTCTACGGCATAACCATTATTTTACTGATTACGGTTTTGGTAGTTGGTAGAAATGTAGGTGGTAACCAAGCTTGGATTCCCTTGGGTTCCTTTCGTCTGCAGCCTTCAGAATTTGCCAAGTTTGGTACAGCGTTATTATTAGCTAGGTACATCAGCACTTTCAACCTAAAACTAAACACGTTTAAACCCATTATTATCTGTGCAGCAATTATTGTGTTGCCAATGGCCTTAATCATGCTTCAGCCAGATGCTGGTTCTATGTTAGTGTTCCTATCTTTCATGTTTCCCTTATACAGAGAGGGCTTACCAGGCAACCTGCTAATTATCTTTTGGGGAGCGGTACTTTTGTTCATCCTCAACTTATTCGTCACGCCTTCTTTGCTTATCATCAGCATTTTAATTATTGGGGGATTGTTTGCCTACAATACGAGGAAGAGAGTTCAGAAAGTAATTAATGTAGGTGTTATTACCGCAATTGCTATCTGCTATTTATTCGTAGCTAAATATATTTTTGAAAATGTATTGAAGCCTCACCAGCGTACGCGTATTGAACTAATTTTAGGTTTAACAAGTGACAATAGAGGCGCAGGATATAATGTGATACAATCTAAAATTGCGATAGGTGCAGGTCAGCTTACAGGACGTGGTTACCTAGAAGGAACCCAAACTAAATTTGGGTATGTGCCTGCACAAAGTACCGATTTCATCTTCTCTACCATTGGCGAAGAATGGGGTTTTGCAGGTTGCTTTGTTGTGATTGGATTATACGTTTTTCTCTTATTACGTATTTTGAACATGGCCGAACGACAACGGTCTGTTTTCTCCAGAGTTTACGGCTATAGCATTGCCTGTATCTTATTCTTCCACGTATTTATTAATATTGGAATGACAATCGGAATTATGCCCGTAATTGGTATTCCATTGCCATTTATTAGCTACGGAGGTTCGTCTTTATGGAGTTTTACGATATTGCTATTTATCTTCCTAAAGTTGGATTCTAATAGGATGGGGTTTATTTAACCCTACAGCACGTCATATCGAAGAAGCGCAGCGACGAGATATCTACAAAAAATCACCAGTTATAAATATCTATTGATAGGTCATCCCAATTAGGATTTATACTTTCTACTAGTGCTATCTTTTTCTCTCTTCGATACTTTCTCACTTGTTTCTCTCTATAAATTGCTTCCTCTATGGTAAAGCAAGCCTCAAAATAAACACAATACGTTAAATTATATCTTGATGTAAAAGAGTTTGGAAATTTATTTGATTTATGTTCGATGATTCTAGATAAAAGATCAGATGTGACTCCAACGTAAAATGTAGTCTTATTTTTATTAGTCATTATATAAATAAGTCCACCACGTTCCATCTAGTTGAAAATTAAAAGCAAAAAAACTTGGAGATTTCTCCCAGATGAAAAATCTGGTTCGAAATGACGCTTGCTACAACTTTAATCTTTAAACCTCTTATTCAGCAACAAATAAAACTTATCTACGGTAGCTTGTTTATCGGCCCAATTGTTCTTTACAGCGTAGTTCTTTTGGAAGAAATTATCAGCAGCATCAAAGTTTGGCATTTTATTGGCGATGTCGATAGCCTCTGCATAAGCCAAATTATAACCATTGAACAAATCTTTGATGTAAAGCAATTTATCGTTAAGGTTAATGGCTGCTTTCAAATCTGATATTACCGCACCAGAAGTTTCATTGATTCTTGAACTGGTATTTTTTCCAGCTAAAATATCATTTAAAGTAGGCTTGTAAGTGGTTTCAACTTCTACCGTTTTAGTCTCTGTGACTACTGTTTTAACTTCTACTACTGGAAGCTCAACTTTTTCAATTACAGGCTCCACAACTGGTGGTGAAACTGTAGCTGCTACTTCTTCTTGTTTCTCTTCTTCGTGATGTACCAAGAAAGGCTCTGGACCAACTTCATCTTCCTCTAAATCTTCAGGGTTACGAATCAAGTTTTCCTTTACCTTCTTCTTTTGCTCTAAAATCAGCGCTTCTTCTCTACTTAAGGGTCTATCAAAAAGCTGTTCAGTAGTTTTCTCTTCGAAATCGAACTTATCATCTTCAGTAAACGCATCTCTATTTAGAATAAACTCAAAAGTTTGGTCTGGCTCCGAATCTAACCTAAAGATTTCCTTTTCCACCTCTTCAACTGGCTCGTCTATCTCAAAAACTGGAACAACAATTTCTTCTTCTCTTATCACTGGAGCTGATGCCGCTTTTTCCTCTTCCACTACATTGGCAAATGTAATGGCTTCCACTTGCTGTATATCCTTAAGCTCGTCACTTATTTCATCGTCAACAACCATTTCATTGGTTACTTCCTCAACTTTCTGCGTAAGCACTGGAGTTAAAACAGACAAGTTTAATTTCTTGATGATCTGGATATGGTCTGTCAAAAAACTAGCATTGGCTAAGAATAGTTCTAGCTCTAACTCGCTTAACTGTTCGGGATTCTGAGCTAAAAACTCATACTGTTCGTTCAATTCGTTAAGTATATTTCCTAGTTTTTTAAAAAGAGCTTCTTGCTTCATCTGCTATTTTATTTCTTTATATTATCCACTGAGGCAAAGCCTACTACGTTTCAACAATTATTAAACCATAATGTTGTAACGAAAGTTTTGGCTTTTTATGTTGGTAACTGACAATCAAAAATACTATAAAAATCTTTTATATTTGGCTAAAAATACCTTTACAATGTTATTTAGCGAGCAAAATTTTAGACGGGGAGAGTTCAGTGGTAGTATTGAAGTTGTTTGCGGTTCCATGTTTTCTGGCAAAACAGAAGAACTCATCAGACGACTAAAAAGAGCTCAAATTGCTAAACTTAATGTAGAGATTTTTAAACCCAAAACAGACACCCGTTACGACGATACCGCTGTAGTATCTCACGATAAAAATGCGATACAATCTACTCCGGTTGACCACTCTTCTTCCATTTTATTGTTAGGAGCAAACACGCAAGTGGTAGGCATTGATGAAGCTCAGTTTTTTGATGACGGACTTCCAGAGGTTTGCAATACCTTGGCAAAGAAAGGTATCAGGGTAATTATTGCAGGGTTAGACATGGATTTTCTAGGTAAACCCTTCGGGCCAATGCCTGCATTGATGGCCATTGCAGAGCACGTCACCAAAGTAAACGCTGTTTGTATGCAATGCGGTAGTCCAGCGGTTTATTCGTTCCGTACCTCAGCTAGCGAATCGAGGGTATTACTGGGCGAAAAAGATAGCTATGAGCCTCGTTGTAGAGCTTGCTTTAATAAGGATTAATTTGGTTAAGTGTTTGAACTGGTTAATTGTAGGATAAAAGAATAAAGAGCAAAGATTAAAGACAAACAGTTTAACCTATCTATTTAGACACAATCATCTTCTTAGCCTGCTTATAGTTTGAAGTTTTCAGTTGATAAGTGTACACTCCATTAGCAAATTTGCTCACATCCACATAAAAACGATAGCTCCCTGCATTTAAAGTTCCATTGGTTACCTTACTCACTTTTCTGCCTGTAACATCGTAAATAGTAATATCAACATTGGTTTTTTCTGGCAAGTCTAAAGGGATATACGTAAAGGTTTTCGCCTGATTAGGATAGTTTTGCTTTAGCGCATACTCCACAGGGATGCTTTTAATTCGATCGGCTAATACTTCCTTATATTTGAGTTCAGCTGCACCGCCTACCGTCGCCAACTGACTTAAATTATCTCCAGCCACAAAAGCATAGGCAACTTTTACGGTTCCATTTTTTGCGATATTGTAAGGGCCGCTGCCTACGGTAAACATCACATCGTAACCATTGGCATTATCGTGTCCCAAACCTGTAGCTTGTATACCAGAAGTTAATGTTTGATACTTTTCTGCTACAGTAAAATTGTTATCCGCCAACAAACTATTGGGCAACTGATACGACAACGGATAATAAGCGGGAGCTGTACTTAAACTCAACAATCGTATGCCAGCGTATGGATAAGCCGCGTTTTTCTTTGCATAAACATAAGCAGTTTTTGTAATTGCGTCATATTGGGTTGCATTAGCAGATGCATCATCCAAATCCCAATCGGTAAATAAACCAGTGTAGATATTTTGCAAATCGGCATTACTGGTATTAGTGATTTCATATTCCATGATGACGTATTTTTCATCTGCTGTAGAATTAAAAGCTAGTGCCCTAGAAAGAATGCTCAAACCCAATGGATTTGTACTGCCCGCATCAGTAAATACACTGGTACCTTCAAATGCAGCCGTAGACGAAGAAACCATTGCCGCTGTTTGCTGCCTCTTAAAATCTTCGCTACTTGCAGCAGAAGCTCTGGCGTTATTCATCACCTGTGTTTCAGATTTAGCGACTAACAAAGCCGCTTCAAACAACATATTCTCATCTTTATACATGAAACCTAAACCTGCAACAGCATTAGCTTTGCTATAACCTATCCTACCGTTTGAGGTAAACGTCGTATTAATTTTATTGACCGAAATATTCAGATAATCTAGTGCAACTACCGTTTTGAAACTCTCCGAATCTAGGTAAGTGCCGTTATTGCCAGTGTATTTTAAAGTCAAAATGACCTCATGATTTTCTGGAGCACCAGCTAATACCTTTACCCGTACTGGCCCAATTCCTGTCTTCGTTTCTAAACTAGTGAAATTACCGGCGCTGATATTTTGGTCTACAACTTGTACAAATGCACTATTGCTCGTTATATTCACGGTCAATCCCGTTACTGGAATCAGGAAGTTTTTCAAAGCAAATTGCATGGTTATTTCCGTATTTGGCGCCCTATTTCCTAAGCTTTGGTCTGTAATGGAAACGCTTTGTGTACGAACCGATGCAGGGTTCTCTGTTAATGCTCGAAGAATATTCAAGCGTCCCTTGCCTAACAAATTGACATAATTAGGGTTCAGGGCATCGATATTGTCTGCCGTTGTTCTTAATATTTCGCCAATCTGTAAGCCTGTGTAATTTGGGTATTTCGCTTTAACCAACGCAGCTGCACTAGAAACTAATGGTGCCGACATAGAAGTGCCCGAATAATAACCATAGCTATTATTGTAAATCGTGTTGTAAATCCCCTGTCCTGGAGCAGACAAATCTACATACGTACCGTAGTTGGAGCCTGAGTATTTAGTATCGTTGGGGTTTACATTTGCTACTGCCAATACACCTTCAAAAGCTGCTGGGTATACTGGATTGTCATCTCCAGAATTGCCGGCAGCAGCTACGACCAGACAACCTTTGCTAATAGCGTAGTTTACCATTTCTTGCCCAAACTGACCACCGCCAGCACCACCCCACGAACAATTGATGATATGCGCACCTTTATCTGCCGCGTATTTGATTCCTTCATAACCTTTGTAAATGGAAGTTCCATTATCGTCAGCACCTGTTTTTACGATGAGCAACTTTGCATTATAAGCCAAACTCGCAACACCAACTCCGTTATCTGAAGCAGCGCTGGCGATACCACTTACATGCACACCATGTTCTGCCCCATGACTTTTTACATTCGGGTCGTTATCGCCAATCATAGTAGTTGCAGAAGCACCACAAAAATCCCAACCAGCATAATTATCTATGTAACCATCTCCATCATCATCAATGCCATTTATAGGATCGGCAGTATTATAATAAATATTGGCTGCCAAATCTGGATGGGTAGTTTCAGAACCTGAATCTACGATACCGATAATTACATTGGATGAGTTTTTCAAAACATCCCACGCTTGTGGAGCCTTAACCTGTGGCAAGTAAAACTGACTACCATACGAAGCATCATTGGGTGTATACCAAGTACTGTGAATATAACTCGGTTCCACATAAGCTATACTTTCGTTCTGTAATAAGGTGTTGATGACTGTTTCTATCTTAGCATTACCCTGATATTTGGCATGGTAATAATTCTCAAAATGGAAGCCTTTATCGTTGGTAGAAGCTTGACTTGCTTTAGCACCAGAATTGAAAATCGGCTCCAGCAATGTTAAGGAAATACCGTTGGCGCTCAATTCCTTTTCGGCGCTTTGCGTAGCAATATCCAACCTTGTCCCCTCTTTAAATTTGATGACTAAATTATTGGGAAGATAGTCTTTCGAGGTAATTTCGGAAGGCAGCTTAAACTTAGCTTTTACCATTGGAGTTTGCTCTGTAAAAGCAAAAAGTGTAAGTAGGAAAACAATGAATAGGTAGCCTTTTTTCATAGGTTTAATTGTGTTGATCTAAGTTACATAATATTTTGATTAGAAATATCGACGTACTTTTCGCCCGCTATATTGTCTCTTTTAACCCCTTCAACACCAACAATTTTCGTGAAATTTGGTTATATTCATTAAACAAATCAACCATGACGAAAGAAATTTGGCTTAACCTGCCAGTTAAAGACATTCAAAAAACCACTATTTTTTTCGAGAGAATTGGTTTCACATTGAATACTCATGCGCCACAAAGTGACAACATGACTTCCTTTAAAATCGGGCAGAAGGACTTTATAGTTAACTTTTTTACAGAGGAAGTTTTTAACAGTTTCACACCTTTTAAAATCGCTGATTTAAACGACAAAACGGAATGCTTAATTTCTATAGATGCAGAAAGCACCGCAGAAGTTGATGAAATTTTAGCGAAAGCTGAAGCCGCAGGTGGTGACATTTATGCAAAGGGCGGAGAAAAAGACGGCTGGATGTACGGCGGTGGCTTCACAGATTTAGATGGCCATAAATGGAACGTTTTGTTCATGGATTTTAGTAAATTCAATAAATAAATTAATAAGCCACAGATGCACAGATACCTTTTGGATTTTTATATGATATAAAAGGTATTTTTTTTAACATCATTTTATATATCTGTGCATCCCGATATCGGGACAAGTGCTGTGGCCAAAACTTGTTACTATGGAAAGAATATATTTCAAAATCGAAATTGATGCTACCAAGGAAAAAGTATGGGATATCCTTTTAGGAGAAACTACTTATCCAAAATGGACTGCCCCTTTCTCTGAAGGGTCTAGAGCAGTAACCGATTGGCAAGTAGGTAGCAAAGCTTTGTTTCTTAATGCTGAAGGCGACGGAATGGTTTCTAAAATTGCAGAGCACATTCCCAATGAATACATCTCCATTCATCATTTAGGCATCTACAAAAATGGTGTAGAAGATTACGACAGTGAAGAAGTAAAGAAATGGGGTGACGCATTTGAAAACTACAAACTAAGCACCAAAGACGGCAAATCGCTATTAAGTGTAGAAATGGATACTGAAGAAGACTACAAAAAGTATTTCAAAGATACTTGGCCAAAGGCTTTGGAGAAGGTTAAGGAATTGGCGGAAGAGGCTTAGTAGACATATTAAGATTAGCAGAAATATTAAAACTTACGTCATTTCGAACATAGTGAGAAATCTAGCGATTTGAAAAATGAACAGCTAGGCGCAAGTCGCTAGATCTCTCCTCGTAACCTCGTTCGGAGATGACGAACTATTTAAGTAATCCTTAATTTCTTACTACAGTTTTAATCAGCGAGTGACCTAGCCATTTCCGTCATTTGGAACGCAGTGAGAAATCTAGCATGCCATCAAATTAATAATATCAAAACTTTAGATTTCTTTTCATACCTCGTTCGAAATGACGAAACTGACTTGGAAATTATTGCTATTTTCAACTATGGAAAGAGGCGGATACATCTACATACTTACCAACGTCAACCGTTCTGTACTCTACATAGGAGTGACTTCAGATTTAGTTTTTCGTTTAATAGAACATCGAGAGAAAGTACATTCGCAATCTTTTACAGCGAAATATAATGCAATAATTTGTGTTTATTACGAAACATTTACTGATATCGTAGCAGCTATAGAGCGAGAAAAAGAAATTAAAAAATGGCGAAGAGAAAAGAAGGAACAATTAATTAATACTGTAAATCCATCTTGGAAAGATTTTTGGAATGAAGTGAAGGAGTGGTAGAATACTTAGCCATATCTGCAATTCATCTAGCATCCAGTCAAATTAATAATATCAAATCGCTAGATCTCTCCTCGTACCTCGTTCGAGATGACGAACTATCTAAGCAACCGCTAATCTTCTTTCTCCAGTTTCAATCGCCAGCAAAATTAACATGTCGTCATTTCGACCTTGGGAGAAATCTAGCAACTTAGAAAAATCAAATATTAAAATAAAACAACAGAATGCTAGATCTCTCCTCGTTCCTCCTTCGAGATGACGAATTATCTAAGCAACGGCTAATCTTCTTTCTCCAGTTTCAATTAGCAATAACATTAAAGTATCCGTCATTTCGAACTTGAGAAATCTAGGAACTTAGAAAATCAACATATACAATAAAATAACAGAATGCTAGATCTCTCCTCGTTCCTCGTTCGAGATGACGAACTATTTAAGCAACCGCTAATCTTCTTTCTCCAGTTTCAATCAGCAATAACATTAAAGTATCCGTCATTTCTAACTTGAGAGAAATCTAGCAACTTAGAAAATCAACATATACAATAAAATAACAGAATGCTAGTTCTCTCCTCGTTCCTCGTTCTAGATGATGAACTATTTAAGCAAGAACAACAAAAAAATCCCCCGATGAACTATCGAGGGATTTTTATAATTACTAGATACTAACACCTAGACACTAATTCCTATTAATTAACTATCTACCTACAAACTTGCCAAAGCATTGTTTAATGTAGCACTAGGGCGCATTGCTTTTCCAGCTAATTCATCATTTGGATGGTAGTAACCACCAACTTCTTGCGCCTTACCTTGAGCCTCGATTAATTCGCCAGTAATCTTAGTTTCGTTTTCAGCTAATGCTTTTGCTAAAGGAGCAAATCTCTCTTTAAGCTCAGCATCTTTGGTTTGTGCAGCTAAAGCCTCAGCCCAATACAAAGCTAAATAGAAGTGCGAACCACGGTTGTCGATAGTTCCTAATTTTCTACCTGGAGATTTATCAGTTGCTAAGAATTTCGCGTTAGCCTCATCTAAGGCATCAGCTAATACTTGCGCTTTTGCATTGTTTTGCGTTTGCGACAAGTGCTCTAAAGAAGCTTGCAATGCTAAAAACTCACCTAATGAATCCCAACGTAAGTAACCTTCTTTTACGAACTGCTCCACGTGTTTAGGCGCAGAACCACCAGCACCAGTTTCGAACAAACCACCACCATTCATTAACGGAACGATAGAAAGCATTTTCGCTGAAGTACCCAGTTCTAAGATTGGGAATAAATCGGTTAGGTAATCACGTAATACGTTACCCGTTACCGAAATAGTATCTTCGCCTTTACGGATACGCTCTAAAGTAAATTTAGTAGCTTCAATTGGTGCTAGGATACGAAGATCTAAACCATTGGTATCGAAGTTTGGCAAATATTTATTTACTTTTTTGATGATTTCTCTATCGTGTGCTCTGTTCTCATCTAACCAGAAAACAGCAGGAGTGCTAGATAAACGAGCTCTATTTACTGCTAATTTAACCCAATCTTGGATAGGTGCATCTTTAGTTTGGCACATACGGAAGATATCTCCAGTTGCTACCGCTTGCTCGAAAAATACGCTACCAGCAGCGTCAGTTACACGGATTGTTCCATTAGCCGCAGCTTGGAAAGTTTTATCGTGAGAACCGTACTCTTCTGCTTTTTGTGCCATTAAACCTACGTTTGGTACCGAACCAATAGTAGTTGGATTTAAAGCACCGTTTTTCCTACAATCGTCGATAGTTGCAGTATAAACACCTGCATAGCTTCTATCTGGAATAATTGCTACTGTATCTTGTGGCTTACCATCTTTATCCCACATTTGGCCTGAAGTACGAATCATTGCAGGCATCGAAGCATCTACAATTACATCTGAAGGAACGTGTAAATTCGTAATTCCTTTATCAGAGTTTACCATCGCCAAAGCCGGACCATGTGCGATAGTCGCATCAATTGCCGCTTTAACCTCCGCTTCTTGTGCGTGGCCAGCAATTTTCGCATACACGTCACCCAAACCATTACGTGTATCCACACCTAAAGTTTTGAAAAGCTCAGCATATTTAGTGAAAACCTCAGAAAAGTACACCTCTACAATTGCGCCAAAAATGATAGGGTCAGAAACCTTCATCATCGTTGCTTTTAAGTGTGCTGACAATAATACGTTAGCGGCTTTAGCTTGCTCAATTGCATCTACTACAAATGCTTTCAATTTAGCAAGGCTCAATACAGAGCTATCAATTACTTCGCCTGCTTTTAAGTTAGCTAAACCTTTCAATTCGGTTACAGCACCATCAGCACCTACAAATTCTATTTTAAATTGCGTGTCGTTTTCAACGGTAACAGATTTTTCTGAACCATAGAAATCGCCTTCGCTCATGCTTACCACTTTAGTTTTAGAATCTGCAGACCAAGCGCCCATTGAATGTGGGTTAGCTTTTGCATAGTTCTTCACCGCTTTTGGTGCTCTACGGTCTGAGTTACCTTCACGTAAAACTGGATTTACAGCAGAACCCAATACTTTTGAATATTTTGCTTTGATTGCTTTTTCTTCATCAGTTTTGGCATCTTCTGGAAAGTTAGGTAATGCAAAACCTTGTGATTGCAATTCAGCGATAGCTTCTTTCAACTGTGGAATAGAAGCAGAAATGTTTGGCAATTTGATGATATTGGCCTCTGGTGTATTTGCCAAAGAGCCTAGCTCTGTCAATGCATCTCCAATTTTTTGGTCATCTTTTAAAAACTCAGGAAAGTTCGCTAAAATTCTTCCTGCTAAAGAGATGTCCCTAGTTTCTACATCGATACCTGCCGAAGCCGTGAAAGCTTGTACGATAGGTAAAAGAGAATAAGTAGCCAACAATGGAGCCTCGTCTGTTTTGGTATAGATAATTTTTGATGAGTTTGACATGTATATTTATTTATGAAGTTTGAAAAATGTCCGCTAATAGCGAACCGATTGATAAAATCGTCTAAAGATAAAATAAACAAGCGAAAAATATAACAGCTTAGTGTTATTTATACATTAAAACAACGCAGAAATAATCAAATTAACACATTGGCGAGGACGCCAACGTGAGCAAACGTATTATCAAGAGTGCTCAATTAAATTTGACTATTAAAATCTATGTGGTTTCAATTTTTCGGCTACCCTTTTTTCAATTAGTTACTGTAACAAATCCACCATTGTCTCGTTCTAAACAAAACCTAAAATAAACTAAAACATGAACAGAGAAGAACTCATACAATCCAAGTGGGTCAAAATCCTTTTTCCTATCATTATTTTAATTGTTGCCATAGGGATTTACCAAAACGGTTATGCTTTGGGCCAATGGATTTACGCTAAATTACATCCTTAAGACAGACTAGGTTTCTAAATTTAACTAACTTTGCCTCATTATTTTTTGAAGCGTAACTAAAAGCCCATGTCTATTACCAACGAAGCCGAATTACAAGGAATGCAAAAAGCCAGCGAAGCTGTAGCCCTAACTTTAAAAGCGATGAAGGACTATGCTAAGGTTGGAATGAGTACCAAAGAGTTAGATGATTTTGGTGGTAAAATGCTAGAAGAATTTGGTGCTAAATCTGCCCCTTTTCTTACTTATAACTTCCCTGGATATACTTGTATTAGCGTTGATAATGAATTTTGTCACGGCATACCTACTGCTCAAAGAATTTTGCAGGAAGGCGATCTGATTAATATCGATGTATCGGCAGAGCTCAACGGCTTTTGGTCTGACAATGGTTGTTCTTTTGTCTTGGGAGAAGATATCCATCAACATCAAAAATTAGTGAATGCTTCAAAAGAAATCCTACAAAAAGCCATTGCCAATATCAAAGGTGGTGTGCGTATTTCTGATATTGGACATTTAATAGAAACTGAAGCTAAAAAACGTGGTTACAAAGTGATTAAAAACTTGACTGGTCATGGTGTTGGTCGTAGTTTACACGAAGAACCTCATGAAGTTGCTTGTTACAAAGACCGCTTTAATTTAACTCGTTTCAAGAAAAACTCTGTAGTAGCTATCGAAACCTTCATCTCCACAGATTCTACCATTGCAGAAACTTTAGCAGACGGTTGGACCATGGTGGGCAACAGAGGTGGTTATATGGCACAACATGAACATACTATCATCGTAACGGATGGTAAGCCTGTTATTCTTACAACAGGAAATGGTGTGTGGGATTAGTTAGGGGTCAGGAATCAGTAGTCAGGGATCAGTTGGTTTCATAGCTCCTTTTCCTATTCTTGCCTAGTTTTTCAGCAGTTCTACTCCTAATGCCGTCATCCTCAGCTTGACTGGGCATCGTAATGCGGTAGCTAGGCTTTTAAAGATTACTTTACTCCGTGCTTGCACAGCCGTTGTTCGTCGCTAATTTTTCGTCGTTGGAAATTGATTATTGGATTTTGGTCATTCTTAGTTGACTATTGGATATTCCTCATTTACTCTTTCAAATTAGCCTTTATAAATAATAACTGGTAATGAATAGCATCTGCCCAATATTTCCAATTGTGAGCTCCTGGATTGGCGATAAAAGTATGTGGAATATTTTGATAGGTCAACTTTTCGTGTAACGCTACATTCACTTTATAAAAGAAATCTTCGGTACCACATTGTACAATTAACGCCAATGAATTAGGCGTTAATAAATGGGTTAAATTAATTACAGATGCATTATCCCAATTGGCGGGCTTTGCAGCATAAGTTCCCAATAGCTTAACCATTTCCCAACTATTTGGAAATGGTCTGAGATCTACACCACCACTCATAGTTCCTGCCACGCTAAACACATCTTGATTTTTAAAAGCGAGGTACAAAGCACCATGTCCGCCCATACTCAAACCTGTAATGGCTCTAGCTTTTTTGTCGGCAATGGTTTTGTAATTTCCGTCAATCCATTTAACCAACTCTTGCGCAACATAAGTTTCGTATTTTGAGTTCGGTAGCTCTGGGCTGTCCAAATACCAACTACTATAATTTCCATCTGGACAAACGATAATTAACTGATGCTGATCTGCCAAATTTTTAATGGCTGGCACCGAATTAACCCAACTTGAATATTTCCCTGAGTGACCATGCAATAAATACACCACAGGGAATTTACTTTTTTCCTTGTAGTTGGCGGGTGTAATTACTACCGCTTTGATTTCCTTTTTCATGGAAGGACTGTAAGTCTTAACGGTATCTACGTTAGCTGCAGAAGATTTTAAGGCAAATAATACGAATAGGGCTAGGAATAGCTGTCTCATGGTTAATTCAATTCAAACTTTAATTTTGTAGTGCGATGTTAATTTACGCTCCAATTTAGGAATTCTAACTGAATTACTGCATCATATATTGAACAGGCACATTGACTGGTCTGCTTGAAAATTTGTCAAGCGTAAACCTCAGCTTTAAGTAAAAATAGCGGGTTACTTGATTGCTCCTTGTATCCGTAACTCTATTTGCTGAAACCAAACGTTGCTGGTTATTGCCTTGGTTTAATAAATCGTTAACACCTAAAATGATGGTTCCAAGTTTTTTATAGACGAACTTATTTATAGACGAGCTAACGATAAAAGGATTTTGCTGATCAAAATTATATCCATTGTTAATTTTCTTACTAAACTGACCAACAAAACTATAGCTATCATTTATCTTAAAATTTAAGTAAGACATCAGTTCCAAAGTACTTACGTTTCTTATGTTTTCACTCCCGATAGAATAATAATTTTTAGCAATATCATATTTTATCATGTTAAGCGTATTAATCCGATTTGTATTTTTAGAAAAACTAAAGTTTTGACTAAAGTTAAAACTACTGTTCAATCCTCTTATGTGATCTGTAAAATACACACTATTTGAATAACTTGCAGATGCGCCATAATTAAGCTGGTTTTTAGTATCATTGAATAAATTCATTACCATAAAATTTCCGCTTGCATTATATGCGCTTCTTGCATTTAAATAATGAATTTCTTGACGTATACCATTCAATTGATCTTGAACCAGTAAGATATTTGTGGTGATGTTATTTCGTATTATATTACCTTCTAAGGAAAATTGCAATATTCTTGTTTTTAAAATTGGGGTCTGAAAGTTTATCTGCAGTTCTTGGTTCAATTCCTGTTTAAGATTTGGATTACCAATATTAATTCTTTGCAGATTTCTTTTATCTGGTACAGCCTGTAATTGGTTGATTTGAAACGGAGGTACACTTTGACTAAAATTGATGATAAAATTGGTTTTTTTATTTAATAAAAATAATTTAAATATTGGGTTAACGTATAAAGAGCTACGACTTGTTTCGTTTAGACCACTTTCGTAATCTATGTATATAGATGATAATATAGAGTTTACACCTAAAGAGTAACGCAATCCTTTTTTCGAGAAATGATAAAACGCTTTCAATTCCTGATTTAATAGCAATGGTTTAAATGCATTACTCAATGAATCTACTAATATTGGAGTACCTAGGTCATTGCTAAAGGTTAACAATTGGTTTGCATTGATTTGTAAATTACCTGAATACCCTAAAGAAATATTACTGCGTGTTTTATTTTTTTCATCTATTTTTAAGCTGCGGGTATAAGTGACCTCCCCATTTAAAGTACTTTCGCTTTTATCTTCTTCAATACTGCGATCGAGTGCATAATCTTCTAGCGTATTTTTTGAATTGTAAAAAGTAGTGTGATCATTTAGATTTTCTCGAGAGATAAAACGCTTATTTCCATACCCTATCGTATAATCTATAGTTCTACCTACTTTAATTTGGTAACCAGATGATAGGGCTACTTGTAAGTCTGTTGTTTTTAAAGAACTTGTACTTATATTATTTAGCTCTTGTATATTCAGCCCTCTCTGCAGTGATTTACGCCTATTCGCATTAGTGGTGTTGTTAAAATTCCCACTCAGCGTAAGTTTATTGAATTTTCCTTTTTCTCTGTGATCAATTTCGGCTGAAAAGTTATGTAACTGGTTATCACTTTCACCTTTACTAGTATCCTCATTATAGATAATTCCTTGGTTTAATAATGTTTCTGAATTACTAAATGATTCGTTATCATTAGCCGAACCCGCATAGCGATAGGAACTCCTGAAGATCGTATTTTTATTTAATTTATCATTGTAAGAAGCATTTGCACCTATTCTGTTGGCTATTCCAGCACCATTATCCTGTGTACTTAATGTTAGGTCAGTAGAAATCTGTTTTTCATCTTCCCAAAAATTGGCGTTACCAGCAAAACCAAATTGCTTATTAGTACCGCCTGTAAATTCACCATTACCAAATCGCCCACTGTTTTTCTTGTCCTTGGTTACAATATTCACTATTTTTTTGGGGTCGCCAGTTTTAATACCAGTAAAATCAGCCCTATCTCCGTAATCGTCTATGATCTGCACTCTAGCAGCTAGGTCGGCGGGCAGTTTCGCCATCAGATCTTTAAGATTACCTGTGAAAAATTCCTTTCCGTTGACACGCATCTTATCTAATTTCTTACCCATGTAGGTCACTTCACCATCTTTCGAAATCTGCAATCCGGGTAGTTGCTTGAGTAGTTCTGACAACCTTGCTTTCTCTACTGTAGCAAAAGCGGCAGCATTAAATTCTAAGGTATCTTCCTTTATCGTAACAGGATTGATTTTTCCTTTGATGACCACATCTTTCAGCATTTGGGCTTCCTGTTGGAGAAAAATATCAGGAAGTTTTAGAGAGCTCTCTCCATTAAAATCATATTCCTGCACGAAAGTCTTGTAGCCCAAACTCCTCACTTTTAAGGTAAATTTTGTAGCTGGCAACTTATTGAACGAAAAAAAACCTGAGGTATCTGTTATGGCTTTCAGTGAATCTTTGCCATAAAATACAAATACAGAAGCACCCCCAATGGGTTGGTCAGCATTTTCTGATAAAACTCGACCATTTGCTTTATGGCTTTTTTGAGCAGAAGAGGTTAATGAGAAAAATATCAATGAGGCAAATAATATCAATATTTTCATGAGGCTGCGTTGTTGAGAATTTAGATATGATTTTAGGAGATAAATATTTGTGAATAATGTATTGTAAAGATAAATATTTCAATTGCTTTGGAAGAATTATCATTAGGAGAACCAAAAAGTTACAGTATCTCCAAACTGATTGCAAACCTTATTTATCTATTTTTTCTCCAAGCTCATAACAAGTACTACCCCGAGGATGAGAGGAAGATCATTTACAATGTTAAACATTAACAATCACATATAGATTTCAGGTAAAAATACGCTAAAAATCAAGTAAATATACGTTTGTTAAAGAACTTTCACTTATGTAATTTTATTTAAAATAAAAACTAAAAAACATGAACAAAAAAATCTTTATTATCGCCTTAACACTTATCTTTTTAGGTACTGTTAACGCTTTTTCGCAAACGAAAACTTGGAAATTCACCGTAATCAGTCGTTGCGACGACCAAGGAATACCTAGTGCATCAGTTATTCAAATCGGTACAACAAATGCTGTTTTAACCGATATTGATGGTATTGCTTACCTAACGGTTCCCGATGACAATACAACTATTCAGGTTGGAATTGGTGTAATAGGATATACAGGACAAAATGCATTTATCCCTGGAACATACGGAAATAATTCACATTTTCAAATTTATTTCAATTGTCCTGATGGGGAAAGCTTAGACTTTAAAAGTCTAAAATATCCTTATTTAGAAAAGGTTAAAAAAGTAGATATATCCGAATGGATAGGAAAGAAGCACTAACTTAGAAAAAATATTTTTATTAAAAAGGGTCACCTGATTACAAGTGACCCTTTTTAATTGAAATATAAAATGTATGTAAATTTCTCATTAGATTGCTCTATTGGCAAAAAAATAACAAAGCTATTTATTGATGCTTTCTAAATTAATATTAAACTGAAATATTGATTTAAAAAAGTCTGCATTAAATTCAAAGTGGTAGCGAAATACCGTTTAGTTTATATAAAAGATCTATTAATAACATAACAGGTCCTTATTATTCAAACAATTAAGAGAAATAGAACTATTTATCTATAAGAACATCGCTTGACACAAACTTTATTACAATTTTAGACTGTTTAACAAGCAAACGGTTGGATAGTGTTACTACATTAACTACCCAACCTAAAAGATTATCGTTTCCAACAATCTCATTTGCATTCTTAACTAACCTATTCTTCTATGCTTTGTTAGCCTTCAAAGCTCTATTTACTTGCAACAACATGTACTCGTAATTTGCTTTTTCTGGCCCATTATAATCTTTTACCAATTTTTCTAAAATCGTTTTATTTTCCACTAACCAACCATACCAAATATGGCTGATATCATTTGGCTGATATAAAATTCTCGGTTCTGCTCCATAAGCAGCAACTTTTTCTGCGGCTACCGTAGATTTGTTTTGCGATTTATCGGCCATCATGCTGTAAAACGTAATTTCATCATCTGTTAAGCCAGCATTAGTTTTACGATTATCCCCAGGAATATCATTTACAGTAGAAGAACTGATCAACGTTTGCACCAAGGCCTGTTGCATAGATAACTTCTCTGGAGTGGTTTGTTTTCCATCCATTGTATCTTTCCACACATAGTCGAAGATATCCTTTACACATTCTTCTTGCGTATAGCTATTCAAAGGATCTTTAGTTTCTGCATAACCTACAAAAGTTACCCAGCGCAACATATGCGGAAATAAAATACGGCGCATATATTCAGAAGCATTACCGTTGATACCGTCCATATCTTGAGCAATTTCTTCATTGTTAAACCACGATAGGTTTTCTAAAACGCTCATAGCGTACAACAAACTGTTTCGTTGTGTATCGCGTGGTACTGCGGTATAGGCTTTCATCGGATCGCCTTCAAAACGCTCATACTGATACATACCGCCAATATTGGCTAACAACTGAGTGAAATACCAGTAAAATTTGATATTGATGATGGCAAAATTATTTGTACTTCTAAACGTATAATCTTTATCCTCTTGGGCTACCCAACTATTCATGTTTTCCATTACATAACGTAAATTTTTATACGCATACTGCAATGATTTTACCTTGTCATCTCCCAAATCATCGGCCAAGCCATAAGGATTTGAAACACCATTGGTAGAAATTTTAATGTATCTGTAAGTTGAATCTACAATCTTCTCGGTAATCCATTTGTTTAGCGTAGCTTCTTCCTGCTGAGGTGTTGTTGCACCAACAATAGGGCTATACAACCAATTAATGGCATATTTATCGTAACGTCCAACTTTAGTTTGGGTCATTACTACGCCTTTTTCTACATCACCTGGTTGGGCTACAATGTTGTAAAGCGCATCGTCCATTACCGAGTTGGTTATTCCATACTTCTGCGTATATGATGCAGAACGCAGCGAATCAACAGGAATAGACGAAGAACCTCCGTAATTTTTCAGCAAACCTAAAGTTTGTCCTGTTTTTTGCATTACCATGTAGCTTAGTGCATTGCCCATTGCCGAAACTGGAATGTTAATGGTACGCATGCGCTTATCCGCAGCAGATGTATGTAAGAATAAATCTTGCGTAATTCTATCAGCAATACCTTGACTAATAAAAATCGAAGCACTTAAAATTTCTCCCGATCGAGGATCTACCCAACTTGAAGCCAATAGATCTTGATTGGTACTTGGTGCAAATTTGATGCAATTGTATTTGATGTTATTAGGATCAAACTCAGGATCATTTTTTGGATATAGCTTCGTAACTAAAACATTCTTGTAGCCCATTTCCTCAAAAGCATCATTCCAACGTTCTACACCTTGTTTAATAAAAGGAATCCATGTTGTTGGAAACTGATCATCGATATAAAAAACAATGGGCTTAGCAGGCTCTACCAACGTACCTTTTTTTAACACCGCATTAGCTTTGGGCTGCAAATTCCAATGATTAGCGTAGTAAATCTGCTTCATTCCGTTATCCAAACCCGATAACTGATTTCTTCTGGTAAAAGCTACGCCGATACGAGGATCGTTTAACCTTGGACGCATAGTTGCTTCTGGCAATAGCATTAGAGAACGTTTCACTGTAATAGTGGCTGCTCTGCCCTCTTCTGATACAAAACCGAAAAACGACGAAGTAACCTCATAACTCAATAAACTGGATATCGAGATGTTATCGCTAAAAGCATTGATATCGCCCAACAAAGACTTGTCTGACTTGAAATTGGTACTACGCCCGTATAAACCCGAAACAGGCTTAAAAGGATCTGTAGAACGGTGTCCGTTCAAGAAAAAACTAGTTGGCTCAAACACTACCGCTTTATCATTAGGCGAACCCGCAATCATTTTAAATGCTGCAATTACAGGATCCATCGCATTTTTCTCTAATGCTCTTTTCATCCCATCATCCTTCGCATCAAAAGTGTAGTTATAAGTTCCAGTTTTGATGTAAATGGTAGAATCTATCTCCGTAAAGTAAATATTTAATGGAGCTCTACCCTGAAAACCAGCATAAGAATCTCCGGAATTACTTACCGACTCGACTACAGACGACATCAGCATCGGCTTATCTAACAAAGCTTTAGGGAATTCGAAATAAACTTTCTCCTCCACTTTGTACAAAGTAATCATCCCCTTCACTGTTTTGACAGCTTTGTTTTTAAAGATTTTCTCGAAAGGCGTTAGTGCCTTTACCGAATCTGCTTTTTTTACCGCGGCCGTTTTTGTAACTGCAGGTTGCTTTGTCTTAGCAGGAGTAGTCTTTTTGGTTTGGCCTTGAGCAGTAAACACTGCCAGCAAAGCCAATACTAATAAATTATATCTCTTCATCTTATCCGCCTACTGTTTGGTTTAAAACTCTATTTAACTGGCTTAACATTAATTGATAGTGTGCGCTAGTTTTTTTGTCGTTCGTATCTTTAATGGCTTGTTCCAAAATATTTTGTAGTTCTTTTAATTTTACAAAATAGGCGCTTTCTAGGCTTGGCGCCAAGTTAAAGCTTACCGAAGTTCTGCCCATTAAATTAATCTCTCCTGTTTTAGAAAATGATTTTTCGTCAGGATGAATCAACGTACAATCATGAGTTGAATTTAAGCCATGATCTGCCACAGCCGTAAATGCGGCTCTATTTGCAGGAATAAGTTTTGACGAAGCAATACCCGTTTTAAGGAATGCCTTTTGCAAAGCAATTTGCGCCGCTGTTGGTACTTTATTTTCTTTAGCAGGTTTCCAAGCCAAATCAAACATCATATCAATAGCTTGCTCTGGTGTAAATGGATTTTTTTCCTTCGATTTTAAAGATGATAAATTAACAATGTTTGGTGTTTGCATTAACACCTCTGCAATTTGCGTTCTCAACAAAGTTGATGGCGTACCCATTAACGGTAAATTTTTCAATACGTCTGGATTTTCTAACCAATCTAAATCTTCCTGAAGTTTGATCACAAAATTCAATGAATTTAATTGCTTTTCTCTAGATACCACTTCGTATAAAGGTTGCGGATCTCCAACTACTTTTTCGTTAGTGATGATACCGCCAACATTTGCATGTACATGATTGATGTATCTTACTAATTGAGAAAGCACTCCATCCCAAATCTCTACCCTATATTCGAAATCTTTGTCTTCACGACCTACCCATTTGTTAAGGTTAGTCATGATATATTTTAGATTTTTTATACCGTACTCCGAAGCTTTAACGGCATCATCACCTAAATCTTCACTTTGTGATGAAGGATCTAAACCTTTACCTTGAGCACCGTAACGATATTTTTTATCTCCAGCTTTATCAGCTACCATTTTAGCCAAAACTTCTTCTTCTTTAGCTACACTTACTTCTTTTGGATCAAACCATTGGTAGTTCCATTTAGTGGCGTAATAATCATACAATCCAAATGTAGGTGGCGATAATTGTACGCCTTTTTCCTTATCTCCCGGCTGTGCTACATAGTTAAATCTAGCATAATCCATAATTGAATAAGTGGTACCGTATTTCTTGGTGAAAGAAGGCGAACGTAACGACTCTACAGGAATAGAAGAAGAAGCACCGAAATTATGCATAAAGCCTAAACAATGGCCTATCTCATGACGGATGACATATTTTATGCCATCCAATTTGTATTGCTCTGGTAAGGTAACGCTTCTCACTGCCTTATCTGCAGGTGCAATTTGCACGAACATCCAGTTGTTAAGTAGTTTCACAATATCATGGAATACATATACCGAAGCATTGATAATTTCTCCAGAACGTGGATCAACCCATGATGGACCCATAGCATTAGCTACCGGCGTAGGCGAATAACGCACACAATTGTATTTCAAGTTATCTGGATCGAACGACGGATCGTCTTTCGGATAATCCATTGCAATTACCGCATTTTTGAAACCAATAGCTTCGAAAGCCAGCTGCCAATCATTAATGGCACCTTTCACAGTTTCTCTCCATGCCAAAGGAAAATCGCTATCTACATAAAAAACAATAGGTTTAACAGGTTCTACCTTTTCGCCACGTTTATAAGCGGCAGCATCTTTTGGCACTAAATTAAATCTATTGGCGTAATAAATGATTTCCGTTTTATTTACTTCATTAGAGAATTTATACTTTCCAGTATAGAAAACACCTACACGACTATCAGATTTTCGTGGCCTAACCGGCTGATCTGGCAAACGTAAAAACGTATGTGTCATTACCGTACTGAACGGCTTATCTTTTGCGTAGATTACATTTGCTTGCTGTAAAGTGTATTCATAACTCAAGTGAGTTTTAATAGTCGCATTATCATCAAATGACTTGATTTCGCCTAAGTAAGAACGATCTTTTTTAAATGATTCGGTACTCTTTAAAGATCCTCCAACATTCATACGGAACATACCAAACGGTGTTAGCGCTTTATTATCGTTCAGAAAGAAATCTGTCACATCAATTACCATTGCACTATCCTTGGGATTGAATGCTTTAACTGGAAATTTTTCCATGATGGCCCCAGCGCTATTTTTGTTTAACGCACTAATCAAATTCAAATCTGATTCTGGCGCTATAGCATCTTTTACAATCTTAGTAAGCAACAAAGTTGAATCTACCTTTTTGAAACGAACCTGAATAGGCATTTGAGGTTTTGAACCTACTACACCGTTTAAATTATCACTGGTTTCAGAAATGGTAGAGGCCAAAAGCATGTCTTTTTCTAAAAGCGACACTGGAATTTCCAAATAAAGCTTTTCCTTCACTTGGTAAATATTCACAAAGCCTTTAGCTGTCTTCTTCGGATTTTTCAGCAATGTAGCATAACCTTGTTTAGGCGCTGCCTTTATACTGTCTGCCTTTGCCTTTGCAGCATCCTTTTTGTCCTCTTTCTTCTCGTCCTTTTTCTCTTGGGCAAATAAACTGGGAGAGATTAAAATCCCCCCAGTTATTAATAACGCTGAAACTATTTTTTTTATCATTTGTGTGTTGTTGTGCTTTTATTTATTAGCAGTGATAGCAGTAACTCTATCAAAACCTGTATAAGTTTTAATTGCCGATTGATTGATATTACCTACACCTAGGTTGATCATTGGCATGATATATACTTTACCTGTACCAGCTGTACCACCGTAAGTAGACATGATTAACTGGTTGTTATTACTTGGCAGAAATGCAGATCCCCATCCGTAATCACTTTGTTGATAAATTTGAAGCGTAGTAATACTTTCGCCGCCAGCAACGGTGTAACGCTCTTCGAAAATTGGGTTAGCACCTCCATATAAGATAGCGTAGATTTTATTACCCGAAGTATAGTAAACCACACGTTGGTTGTCTAAAATTACAAAGTTGGTTGCTTGGGCAATACCTGGTGCTGTGCTTATATCAAAGGTAGCTTTTGGCGCTGGAGCTCTCGTAGCCGCATCATATTCTCCCTTATCAAAAATATACATATTCAATTTACTAGTTGTTTTATCTTTTAAGATATGAACGAAATCATCGTCTGCACCGATACCAGCCGCAACGTTTGTTTTATTTGGCAAACTACCAGCATTAAATACCGCAGCTGGCTGGTTGGCATGAGCATATAAACTGCGATCTTGAAAAGTAAAATTATTCATAGATGGCACGTACATAAACAACCCTTTCGACTCTTCGTAAAAATTGAACATGATTCCTGTAGTGCTGCCACTACGATTTAATCCAAAAACGCTTGGAATACTGGCCTGAAAATCAAATGGAATACCAATCTTATCCGTTATACCATGATAAATTACTGTTGCCTGACCGTTTGCGACGAATAAGTCTGCCTGATTACGCCCGCTCAAAGCCTGAAAATTATAGGCTGTTTTTGGCGTATAAAATAATGCATCGTTCTGTCCTACCAAACTAAAATCAACCGTATTGATCCTCGTCATACTATTATCAGTGATAGCAAACAAAGTGTTTACCGTTCCTCTCGGCACCAACCTAAGCGCACCAGTGAAACGCATTTGCTTCACTAAACCTGGAATAGTCTTATTATTAGCTCCAGAATAAATGTTTAATTTAACCCTTTCGTTAGTATAATTAGGAGTTACTAACGGTGACATGATATGTCCTAAATCTGTATTCGAGCCATCACTCGTAGAAGCGACTACCAAACCTTCACCAATAGAACTTAGCACAGACAATGGCCAATAGGTAATGTACTTTAAACCATTTTCTTTATCGGTAGCGATGAAACTTAATGCATAAAACTGATTTGCTCCAGTTGGAACCATCGAAATTTCAGCATCCAAGTTTTTTGTGTTAGTCAATACTTTCGAAACCGTATCATTATAAGCCAAATTCACCCTCCATTGATAAGTAAATTTGCTCTCATCAGCACCATTAAAATTAATTTTCGGATTAATTACTAGGTGATCAAACTGAGTTACAGACAGTGTGGTTGTACCTTCTTTATCCACAGCAACCCCGGCTATTGGATTTAAGTCTAGCGTACTTAAATCCTTTTTACAAGATGTAAAAGCCACACTTAAAATTAACGTTGCCAGATATAATATATTTTTAATCTTCTTCATGTTAGTTGTATTTAGACTTGGTATAATACTTAGGAACAATCACTTGACCTGCTGCCGTACCATCATCATGTTTTAAAAGATCATTCGGGTGATCTAAGTTCCATTGCTTTACATAATCGCCAAATTTGGTACCTGCGGCTGTTAAGGCAGCCTCTCCTCCCATAGCTGTATATTGTGCCGCTGTTAAACTAGCTATACCAGTAGTTTGCAAAATTAAACGATAAACTGCGGTGCTTTTAGTGGCAAAAAAAACATTATAATAGGTCCAGGTTGTTGGCACTACAATTTTATTGGTCCAGCCCAGTAAAAATGTATTGGTTTCTTTATTACCTGCCTTAAAATCACTACCATCAACCAATTTTAATTTCACAAATACCTCTTTGGTATTTAATTCTGCACTGTTCTTCACTTTAACAGAAAGCTTTCCTAAAAAACTTCCTTTCTTAACTATCCCCCCAATAATTTCGTATTGAGCAGGTGTTGCGGTAGTACTGGCATCAGCTACCACTTGCGCAGAAAAAGTACGATCTACATTCACCGAATCACCCATTATTTTTACCTCTATCTCTTGGATATATTCGGGCTGCGGATTAGACATGAATGAATACACCGTTGAAGTAGTAGTAAAATTAATTGCTGGTGTTGCAGAGAAACCAGTGATGTCTTTTTTCTTGCATCCTTGCAATACAATGCCTACCATCACTATGACAATTAGGCTAAAACGATTTTTAATATTTTTCATCATCATTATTTTATTGTACTCTTTGTCCAAATTCAAACTCTGCTTGCGGATAAGGCAGCATGTAAATGTTATCTGTGGCAGCAACCGAGTAACCAGGGATGGTTGCGAAACCTAGACGCTTATAGTAATAGAATAACTGACCTTCGCTAATGTATTCTTTACGATATTCTTTGGTTAATTCTTCTTTAACTTGAGTAAGTGTAGCATTAGCTGGAATGGCTTGAATAATACCTCTAGCAGTACGAACGGTATTTAAATAATCTATTGCCTTAGAGAGATTAGTATTGATGTAATTTTCCGAAGCGATGTAATACATCTCTGGCAATTTCATTAAAGGAACAATGTTTTTTGTCGGGTGGTCGTTACCAACTTGTCTAAGTTTGATACTTACCATGCCTCTACTTTCACTTACCAATAGCGTGTTGTAACGAATATCTACTAAACCAATGTTTGGGTTGGAAGTTTCATATAGCGTTTGCGCTGTTGCGGGAGCAATTAACAAAGCATTTTTATTCTCTACGTTATTACCATCTAAATATATGTTAACAAAATCTACCAATCCCATTACATTTAAGTTAAATAAATGCTCCGCATACAAACGTGGATCGGAAGCCACCGAGGTTGACACTGCTAAGTTTCTACCACTATATTGAATTACTTCTTCTGCCGCAATTGCTGCATTTGCTAGGTTTTCTGCACCTCCCATCCATTGTAATACCCTTGCTTTTAAACCATTTACGGCATAATAATTCATTCGCTGCTCACGCTTGTTAAAGAAACCATCACGATTAACTTCTGCGTAGTAGGTCGTAGGCTTTTTAGGATTGTTAAAAATCGGGTCTTCTTTAAGCAATTGGCTTGCCGCATTGATGTCATTTAACAGCAAAGCAAAGGTTTCTGCGTACGACAACTGGGTAGTAGCATTTTTATTAAATTCTTTCACATAAGGAATTGCTAATTTCCCAGTTAAATCGGTACGGGCAGCTATGTTTCCGTAACCATAAAGCCTCATCATATCAAAATGTAAATAAGCTCTTAAGCCTAATAATTCGCCTTTAATGATCGAATAGCTCACAGGATGAAGTACACCTTTATTTTTATCGATATAGCTTAAAGCGTTATTGATATTAGCAATTACATTATAAGTCTTGTTCCAAATGGCATCTACCTGAGGTGTTGCTGACACAGAGCGATAGTTGTGGTTTTGAAATTGAAAATATACAGCTCCTTCTTGAGGATAAGCCTGATATTGATGCGAAATCAAATCCAATGCGCCCCAAGTTAATTGACTTGCATATAAAGATCGGTCGGTCATACCGATGTATACGCCTATTAGGGCATCCTTAAATCCAGCTTCCGAAGTAAACTGATCCTCAGCTCTAATTTCTGAAGAGGAAGTCACATCAAGCCAGCCTTTTTTACAAGAACTCGCTCCTAATGCAACCAATAATATAGTGACTATAATTTTATGATTTAGTTTCATGTTATTCAATTAAAACGTTGCAGATAAGTTGAATGATAAGGTTCTGGCAAATGGATAACTGGTACCACGTTCTAGTCTGATGGTAGAGAAAGTAGCTACTTCATTCATGTTAAAGCCAACTTTTAATCTTTCCATGCCCAAGCGTTTTACAAATGGCTGATTAAATAAGTAGTACAAATTAACCGCTGAAATTACGATCTCATCACGATTTTGCACAAAACGAGACGTCGCTCTAGTTAACTCCCTTGCTGGTGTAGATGAAGTACCATCGGCCGTTGGTATGCCATATTCACCCAAGCGTTTAAATAAAGCCTGGTCGCCTGGTGCTTTCCATCTACCTGTTAATACTCGCTTATCTACGTTATAGTTCATATCTACATTCTCCACACGGTCTACCAAAGTTTGGTTATACAATTGGCCGCCTCCTAAATAGCGAGCTACCACACTTAAGCCTATGCCTTTGTATTCACCAGAGAAACCAAAAGTTCCTTGAAAATCAGGATTAGAATGTCCACCTACTACCATATCATTGGCATCCCAATTGTAAGTGGTGTTACCATTTCTATCTACGTAAATTTCTCTACCTGTAGCAGGGTCAATTCCCAATGATGGTACTACCCAAATGGCATTCATCGACATCCCATCTTCGTATCTTTTCACAGGCTTACTATTTCCACGATCTGCAGCAATTTTGTCCATGTTTGCATTAAATGTCCTCATCGCATTAGACAAACGCACAATCTGGTTTTTATTGGTTTCTAAACCAACATTTAAGCTCAAGAAATTACCTCCTTTATTAAATACCATGTATGAGGCATACAATTCCACGCCACTGTTTTTAACTTTACCTAAATTATCGCTAACCGTACCAAAGCCTGTAGAAGGAGCAGTAGATATATTTGCCACCAAATTCTCCGTAAAAGCTTGATAATAATCAAAACGAAGATTCAAGTTGCCCATAGAAATATCTGCTCCAGCGTTGTAATCAAACTTGCTTTCCCATTGCAGATCAGGATTAGCCAACGCGGCCAAATGCGAACCTGGAAAGTTTTGATAAAGCGAACTCTGATAATATTCGTAAGTAGCTATAGCTCTATTTGTTGCGAAGTTTGAATTTCCGGTTGCGCCTAATGAACCTCTTAATTTGAAGGTTTTAAATAAGTTAGTTCTTTTTAAAAAAGATTCGTTATGTAGATTCCAGCCCAGTCCTAAACTCCAAAAGCTTGCCCACCTTTTATTGGCACCAAATTGTGAAGAAGCATTGCTACGGAACGTAAAATCAGATAGAAAACGATTATCATACATATAAGACGCCGCTGCCAACACGCCTAATTCTCTCCTAACCAAATCCAATCCTGTTGGTCTAGAATCAAATTTATAATCACGGGCGAAAATGATGTTCTCCATTCTGTCGCTAGGAAATCCCTCTACGATGTGGATAAGCTCAGTTGATTTATTCTCACTGATATTAAAGCCAATATTACCGAAGATCACATGTTTATTGATTTCTTTCGAATAATTAACGTTTAAATCGCCTGATAAATAAGTGCCATTACCATTGTTAACTTGGTAAGAACCTTTACGTAATTGAAACTCTTCAGTATCAGGATAACTATCAAAACGAGTATGTCCTGCTGGATAAAACTCATCGGCTTTGTTATTTTTAACATCAATCCCTAATCTGGTAGTTGCCCTTAAGCCAGGCATCATCGTCCACTCTAGGTAAAAGTTATTGATGAAATTGAAATATTGTTCACTGTTATTAGAATTGATGGTAGAATTATATAGAGGATTGGTATAGCGAAGACCAGTTGGTCCTATCTCTGCATAAAAAGGAATCGTTCCATCTACATTTTCTGCTCTCCAATAAGGGTTCATCTGTACATAATCGGAAAACGTTCCATAAGGAGATTCAACAGCTTTATTGCTAATGGCGGACATGATGTTACGGAACAAGAAGTTATTCAAGCGGTATGAAGTACTTACATTTCCTGAGATGTTCTCTCTACTAGAACCAATCATGGCACCAGTGACATTACGATAAGCCACATCTATAATGTTATTTAAATTAGCACCGCCCAACTCTACCGTTAAGGCATGTTTTTGTCCAACCCCATTCTGTAGCGGTTTAGCAATCCAATAAGTATCTAAACCTTCTAATGCTAGTTTTTTACGTGTATTATACAATTGTTGCGCAGCAATTTGATCTGCTGAAGTAGTCGTAGGACTTTGCGGAGCATAAAATCCATCAATGCGTTCTGCTTCTAATTTTTCTAGAGAGTTTGTTAGATTGTAACTCGTTAAATCTGGCAATTCTAAATCTACCGAACTATTGTAGCTCACTCGTGCACGACCAGCGGTTAATTTTTTAGTTTCAATAACGATTACACCATTAGCAGCCTTGGATCCATATATAGCTTTAGAGGCCGCATCTTTCAATATCGTCACACTCTCAATCCTGTTCATATCCAAATCTAGAATTCGCTCTGTATTTGTTTCAAAACCATCTAAAATAAACAAAGGTTCATTCGGGCTTTTCACATAATTTCCTTTTAAACCAGGTGCTAAATCATCATTGTTAATTGGAAAAGTAGAAGTACCCCTCAATTGAATATCAGGTAGCGTATTAGGATTAGAACCTGCAACAAAATTATCTAACACCATTGATGGTGAGATATTTCTTAATGATTGAAAGAAATTAGCGTTACCTACTTTCTTCAATTCTTCGCCGGTGATGGTCAAAGTTGCACCAGTGTAACTATTTGCCTTACGTGTATAAATACCCGTATTAATTGTTACTTCTTTTAAACCTACAATCTCTTGTCTCAAAACCACGTTAATGGTCTGGTTCAATTCTCTATCCGCACCTGCAGGAATAGTTACCCTCTTAGTAACATAGCCCACTGCCGAAAATACAATGACTGCACCTTCGGGAACGTTGGTTAATAGATAAAAACCACTTGCATTGGTAATAGCAGTGTGGGTTGAAGTTTGCGTAACAGTAGTTTTGTTGATCTCGGCACTTCCCGGCGCTGCTAAAGTGGTTTGGGTACTGGTCTCTAACTTTACGTTAACCTGAGGAAGTGGTTTTCCCAAACTATCTTTTACCACTCCACGAACGTTGATTGATTTTTGCCAGCTAAACATCTCGTAAGCACTTGGCGTTACCTCTTCTTTAATACTTTTAAGCGTGATGTTTTTATCGACAATGCGATAACTTAAACCTGCTGCCTTAAAATACTTAGATAACACTTCATTAATTGAAGCATTTTTTACATTGATAGTGATTTTGTCGTTTGGTAGTTTATCCTCATTGTAAAGAAACACGTATCCTGTTTGTGCTTCAATGGCTTGGGTTAACTTTATAATTGAAGCTTTTTGCATGTTAAGGGTAATTTGCCCAAAACTTTTAGCACTAAGTTGCATTATTGACAAAACGACCAATAAAGCTGCTAGTCTCATGGTGAGTAGAATTTGCTTATACGAGTCCCTCTGCAGTACAGAGTATGCTGTATTACTTTTGATAAATTTCATTAAGTTTGTGATTGTTGGGTTATGGATTATGCCTATAATCATTATTTATCGGTTATCAATACCGATGGGATAACTCAATTTTCCACGGAAGTGCTGGTAACACTTTCGTGGATTCATGAACCACCCGCTTTAATTTAAATGACGAGTATTCTTCTTAACATAGTTTTTTAGGTTAGTGATTAGTTGATTGGTTAGTTTGTTTTGTTTATTAATTTATTTTGATAAAACGGTTACGTTTCGGTTCTCTATTTTAAATCTTACCCCTAAAAAGGTGAGGTTATTTAAAGCATCATCGAGATTTAAGTTCCTGTAAATCTTTCCTGTAAAAAATATATCGGGAACATCTTGTTCAAATTTCACATCTATATTATACCAACGCTCAAATTGACGTAGCACGGTTTGCAAATCAGCTCGGTGGAAACTAAACATGCCATCTTTCCAAGCCAAAAACTCTTCTGTTTCTACTTCCCTTATGCTTATTTTTTGATGAACTGTACTCTGCGATTGCTCTCCTGGTTTCAATACCACATTACCAAACTGATTAGATACCTTAACGCTACCTTCGATCAAGGTAGTGGCCAGCTTAGACTCATCTGCATAGCTATTGACGTTAAATTTAGTACCTAATACTTGGATCGCTTGGCCTTCTACTTTTACCGTAAACGGACGTGTACGATTTTTAGCAATTTCGAAATAAGCTTCTCCTTTAAGTTCAACTGTACGTTCGGTAGCCGAGAATGCGGAAGGAAATTTGATACTTGAAGCCGCATTAAGCCACACCTTAGAACCATCTTCTAACAGTACATGGTAGGTTCCGCCGCGGGGCGTTGCAATGGTATTAAAACTATTTTGGGCAATTGCACTGCCCTTGGCGCCAGTCATGTCGTAAACAATTTCGCCTGATGCCTTTTTGATAATCGTTACACCAGACTCTTCGGCCAACTTTCCTTTGGCTGTCTCCTCCAAATTGATTTGACGACCATCTGCTAAAATCAACACCGCTTTATTACCTCCAGGCTCAATAGCATTAACCATATTAACTTGATCAGTATCATTAAATACCTCTTTACGTTGCAAGAAATAATAACTTAATACAGACACCAATAATATTGATGCAGCTACAGAAACTTTTTTCCATAACGGAACCATACGAACCTTATGAATATTCAAAGCATACATCATTCTAGATTCTGCCGCCTCAATATCAGCTAAACGCAGCTCTAATTCTTTATCTTCATTTAAGTGAATATACCATGTTTCAATCCAAGCAATTTCCTCTTCACTACACAGCCCACGCTCATATTTACTCAATAAATCTTCTGCTTCTTTCTTGGTCATTAATCTACTTATAAGGTCTTTTCGAATAACAAGACGGATAAGTAATGGGAAGGGGGGATAAAAATTTTAATTTTTTAAAACAATTTCAAGTTTTTGAGGTTTAAGCTTGTTACATCATGATAAAAAAGCACATCCCCATCCTTGTTCTTAGGATTTTTAACGCCTTTTTGATCTGATCCGTAACCGTTTGTTCACTCAAATTTAATTTTACTGCAATTTCTTTGTGAGAAAGGTGCTGGTTTCTACTCATTTCAAAAATAGCACGCATTTTTGCTGGCAGCTTGCTGATTTCCCGTTCGATAATTTCTTTCATCTGCTTTTCCCTTACCAGATGATCTGTAAGTACCACTGCATTATTGACAAAGTTTTTAAGAGAGTCTACATAACGGGCTTCTGTTTTTTTACGGGCAATAAAATCTAGCGCTTTATTTTTAACAGCGGTATATAAGTAGCCAGATAAATTGGTAGCGACATTAATATTTTCTCGCTTTTGCCAAAGTACAGAAAAAACCTCCTGCACAATATCTTCGGCTACCTCCTGCTGCTCTAGCTTTTTATAAGCATGTACAAACAAAATTCGGTTATAACGTTTAAAGATTTGCGAAAAAGCATTCCGATCTGCCTCCGATAATAACTCGGCAAGCTCCTGATCAGAAAACCTATCATAATCTCTCACGTTACGCATCTTGAAATATTAATTATGGAGAGAGCGGAGCTTGCTTAACTAAATTTCAACAATAGAAACAAGTTTCACTTTGCTCCACTAAGATAGTGTTTTTATAGTACATTATGAAGCTACAAAGCATACGGTACATTTTTGCTATACAATAACTATATCATAATGGTACTCATTAATTTTATAAGCTAACGGTTAAGATGCAGCATTTAATTACGCAGCATAATTTTCACTACTTTCAATAATTGGATGCAGCATTCATTTGTTCCAGCACAAATGTCGCTCTATTTTTGACGGTATCTTTTGGCACTTCCACCACTTCATATCCATAGTTGAGGTAGGTTGCTTTCATTTTCTTAAATGTATACAGTGCTTCGTCCCAAGTTTGCTTTCGCTCCTTATCAGTATGGTAAATCTCTTGCCAAGGTGGCAGCATAAAAACTTTGATGTTGTACAGTAGTGTTTTAGCTAGTTGGTCCATTTCTGCAGAAATATTAAGACCTATCATATCGGCATAACAAATGGCATCTAAAATTCCTCGGTCAAAAAAGTAAATTTTATCATCGTTAACAGATATCCTATGATAACTTAATACAGCTGCATCTAACATTAAATGGGTATAACGTTCTTTGTTTTTCCAAGGAAGCCCATCTCCTCCGCTATCCATTTCTTCTTTAATGATCGCTCTTGCATTTTCAGGCACAGTGCAATAGTTATGTTTAGCTAATTCATTTAAAAGCGTTGTTTTGCCAACTCCCGGGCCGCCTGTAATTACATAGCAGTTATGCTTCCTTAAAGTCATAGTTAGATTTTAAAAGTGTTAAGAACTAACAAGTTTATGAAATTAAATTTTTCTCATTTGCGGTGCCGGATCCCGAAGCAAATAAATTTCTATGCTCTATTTTTCTTATATTCATCCAAAGATTACATCACGGCAGAAGGCAAAGTCCCTTTAAGTCCGTTCAAGTCCCTCAAAGTCCGTTCATTTCCGATCAAACTTTTACTTTAGCGCTATATAGGCATACTATAACTTCACTATTACTGGTTAATTCCTTTATTGCTTATTTTCAACAATAGGCGTTTCTACCTCGGTCTTGGTTGGACTTATTCATCTGTTTTTAGCAGATATCGAACAAAATGCGAAGATGATATAACTGAAAATAAGCTATAACTAAAATTATTGAACTTAGCCCAATCCCCTAACTTTCAATTCCTTTTCCACTTCAGCGGCTAAAATTTTATCATTTTTAGCATTCTTGATCACCAAATAGGTAATAATTAAAGGGAAGAAAGTAAACAGCCCGAAACCATTATTTACCGCACTGTAACAGAAAATACCAATAGTAAAACCAACAATTGCGGCATTAATTATCTTACCGTTTTTTAATTCTTTGCTCTTTTTTAAAAGCTCTTCGTTGCTTAGTTTAGTTAGTTCCATATTCTTTTTATTGGGCGAAAAATGTTTCGCCCTTACTTCTTTTGTTATCTTATCCAACCTACTTTTTTCTTCCAAGCTTCTACCTCTTGTCTTCTTTTTTCGAGATCTTTAGGAGGCCGTTGATTTTCCTTCTTTGCATTTGCTCTAATTAACGCAGTTTGCTCTTCGAGCGTATTCAATCCAACAGAACCTCTTCTTTTATTCACTTCAACTAGGTTATCAAAAGCATTCGGACTTAATTCTCCATCATCATCCCATTCGAATTGAGTTCCATAACGTTGTGGTTTTCCTTCAAATACGGCTATGCGATCAGTAAGATAGGCTAAACTTTTGGGATCTGCATTACCTTCGTGAACCGCCATACGCAGAAGCGTTGCACATTTTTTCATGAACTGCGGTTGTTCTATGGCATGCTGTACCACCAACCAAGCAGCTTCGTTAGCTTCCTTTCCTACCTTGTTTATAGTGGGATAACCGATCACATCTATGATTTCGCTTAAGATGTTAGCGTTACTGTTATGCAGTGCTTTCATTTCCTCATGATATCCTTGGTTAAGCTCGCCACTTTGAATCAGCTTATTCCGTAACGCCAGATCTGCATTTTGGAGGTCAATTAGTTTTTTAGCAATGCTTTGATAGTCCATACGTCCTTAAAACAGGAATAACTAATCCTGCGCTTTAGATTTACTAGTAGACCTCTCATTTTTGATTTTCTCTCGGTGCTGCATACCCCATTTTGTCATTGCTCCTACTACCTCTTCCAAAGTATGGCTATAGGGCAGCAGCTGGTATTCTATCATTACAGGATATCCCACAGATACTTTTTTTATAATGAAACCATTCATTTCAAGCTCTTTCAATTCTGATGATAATACTCTCGCCGAAATCCCTTTTACTTGTCGCTGAAGCTCGGTAAATCTATTGTTTCCTCTAGCCATAGCAATAATGATCATCAATTTCCATTTACCACCAATGGCATATAAAGCATCTGAGACAGCATTAAGCACCTTTGTACAGTCTTCTGTAAATTCCTTATTGGGCACTACAGTCACATTTTCTTCCATCATAATACTTTTAGGCACTAACCTTTAGGTAATCACTAACAAATTGATAGCTAATATACTTTGATTTTATTAACATCAAAAACCGAAAAGTATATCAAATATCGAAAATGTAATTGTCTTAAAGCTCGCCAACTTTTCGATATATATCAGTTAGATCCATCATTTCTAATACATCATTAAAAAAGGTAAAGCAATAATGGGTAGCCAAATGTGATATAACAAGGTCCATCATTCTAGCTATCCATCTTAGCCATTCATTTTTTGCGTTTTAAATCTATTCTTGAAGAGTTCGCGTATTTGTTTCTCCAACAAATTAAAAACAAGGCCTAGCATTACTAATAGAGAAGCTAGAAGTTTCCAAGATGGCAAATCTTCACCAAGGAAAAATGCAGAGCTTAAAAATCCGATTACTGGAATTAATAGCGTAAACGGTACTACTAAAGCGGTTGAATAGGTATTGAGTAAAAATCCCCAAGTACCGTAACCCACGTGGGTAGAGATATAGACGATATAGAAAACTGCCGCAACAGTAGTCCAAGAAATATTTTGTAATGAATTAGAAATCAATTCGGGTCCTTCTAACAATAATGAGATAACTATCATAAAAGGAAAAGCAATTAAATTACCCCATACCACAAGTGACAGCGGCGACTTCGCTTGAACTTTTTTAGTAAACATATTGCCCATCGACCAAGAAAGCGCTGCGAGCAAAACCAATATTAACCCTAAAAATGATGACCCACCGTCGATGTGGCTGGCTACAATACCAATTCCGGCGAATGATATTAGCGAACCAATTAATTTCCAAACAGTAGGTTTATCCTTAAAAAAGATTGCTGCAAGCCCTATAGAAAAAAACACTTGTACCTGTAGTACCAAAGAAGACAGACCTGTAGAAAGCCCTAAATGTATCCCGCTAAATAATAAGCCAAACTGCATTACGAAAGTAAAAAGACCATAAGCTACAATGTACTTCAACGGAGCTTTAGGTTTGGGAAAAATAAACACCCATGGGAAAGCAGCCATTCCAAAACGGATGGCACATAATAACAGAGGAGGAAATCCCTTAAGGCCAATATGTACGGCGATGAAGTTTAATCCCCAAACTACAACGGTTAACAATGCCAATAAAAAGTGTTTTGTAGATAAATTGACGTTACTGTCCATGATTTATATAAATGCTATTATTTTATGCCTCAACATATTTAAGTATCTCACCTAATTGTTGGGGCTTATAGCACAAAGTTCGGGAGTATTGAAATATAAACACAGATATAGTTATGTGTTTTTTCATGGACACAGATTATAAAACCTGCTTCACAATTTTACCCAAACGCTTTAAATCTGCATCTAGTTTTTCGCTCCATTTTAAACCAAAGTTTAGTCGCATACAATTGCCAAATTGATCATATTGTGTAAACAAGCTTCCAGGAGCAAAGCTGATGTTCTGCTTAATGGCTAAATCATACAATGCGGTAGTATTGATCTTTTCATCCAGTTCCAGCCAAAGAAAGAAACCTCCCTGTGGTTGCGAAATCTTTGTGTTTTCTGGAAAATAATCTTCCACTGCCCTTTGAAACCTTAAGCAATTGGTGTGTAGCAGCTGCCTAAATTCACGAAGGTGATGGTCGTACCTTCCATGTTCCATAAAATCGGCAATTACCTCTTGATAAAGCGATGGCATGGTAATCGTTTGTACCAATTTCTGCCAAATGATCTGCTCTTTAAATTTTCCGGGCACTACCCATCCCACTCTATATCCAGGAGCTAAAGTTTTGGAAACTCCACCGCACCACATTACAATACCTGCTTCATCAAATGATTTGCACGGCTTTGGCTGGCTTTCGCCAAAAAACAGGTTGCCAAACAAATCATCCTCAATTAGTGGCACATTATAAAAGGTAAGCATCTCTACCAGCTTCTTTTTGTTTTCATCGGGCATTAAGCTTCCCAAAGGATTACTGAAATTGGTAATAAAACAACAGGCTTTTATCTTGTTGATATTTTTTTTCAGTGCATCCAGATCTACGCCTGTTACTGGATGGGTAGGCAATTCAATTACATTTAAGCCCATAGCTTTGGCGAGCTGTAAAATTCCGAAATACACGGGACTTTCTGTTGCTATGGTATCGCCAGACTTGGTTACTGCATTAAGGCAGTAATAGATGGCATTCATTGTCCCCAAAGTGGTGACCACATCGTCTTCTGTGAGTACGCCACCCAATTCTAATGACCATTTGGCAACATTTCTTCGTAGGTTAATACTCCCTTGCGCCGGTTCCAAAGCTGTTCCGCTTCCCACCAAAGTACGTGTAGCACGAACAATTCCTTTATTAAGTTTAGCGATTGGCAACATGCTTTCGTCAGGAATACCCAAAGAAAACTGCGTAATTTCCTTGTTCCGTAAAGCTTCAAAAACTTTATGCGTTAAATCTTCGGAAACGCTTTTACGTTCAGAAATAACGGGCTTACTTACAGAAGGAAGGGCAAGCCTGCGCTGCGAAGTACGACTGACATAGTAGCCAGATCTGGGACGTGATTCGATTAAGGATTTGCTCTCTAGCTCCAAAAACGCCAATTTGGTTGTATTTAAACCTACACGATAAAGCTTGGCAATGGTACGGATAGACGGAAGCTTATCTCCTATTCTTAACGTTTCGGACAATATCTGCGCTTCTAATATCTTGGCTATCTTAAGATAGAGGATTTCTTTTGGCATATGAGATTTGTATCCATCAAAATTACAGAAAAACAAACTGTAACCACAACAAGAAATAAGCTTTGAATTTATGCTTCGCCTAGCGTATTCGTTTGCTCGTTTACCTTATGAACAGTTTCATCTAGCTCCTTTACAGAAGTTTCTAAAAGGGACAGCAATTGAGTTAGCGCTTCTTTATCGCTTAAACTCGATTTGACCATAGGGATGAGACCAGCAACATTACTAAGTGGGCGTCTGATTTCGTGTGAATTGAGCCAAGCAATTTCCCGAAGTTTTTGATTCTGTTCTTCGAGCAACTTACTATAGGTTTTAGCTTGATCTATATCTTGCATAGCACCAAGTAATCTCAAAGCTTGCTGCTGTTCGTTTCTAATTACGTAACCTCGGTCTGAAACGTATTTATAAATACCATTTTTACATAAATAACGATATTCCGTGTTCCAAGTGTATTCCTTTCCATCAACCAACTTTTCAAACAGCAAAATGATAGCATCACGATCGTCGGGATGAATACGGCTCATTTTCCAGAACGTGCTCTGCATCACCACATCATCCTCATAACCGAAAAGTTCTTTATAACCATGCAACCATTTCAATTCATCTTTTGGAATATCATAATCCCAAATCAAATCGTTGGTCGCTTTAGTGGCTAATTCGTAATTATTTAGCACTTCGTTGAGCTGTTGCTCCCTAAGACTGAGTTGTTTGTTGAGCGCTTGTTCTTTTAGCAATAGCCTGTTGTATCTGCTGTTGATAATCCATACCATGCTAATGATACTGAAGATTAGGAACAGAAGATTTTTGATATCGTAAAGGTATTGGAAATCTGTAGTTAGTTTTGATCCTTTCAACTCATTAATGAGCCAAGAACCACTAACCAACCAAAGTGCTCCTACAAGAAGGTAAACTAGAACCAATCTGATGATAAATTTCTTCATTTCAAGGAGTTGTAAAATAGATGTTATTATCAAATATCTAAAAATTTGCTGGTGTCTCCTCTAAAAATTTTAAGATACATTGGCTGGTGAGATTCGTTTTTGGCTGTTTGGAAAATTAGATATAACCACAAAGGCACAAAGATCACTAAGATTTTTTCTCGCTAGTGGCTGGTGTCACTGCCAAACACCTTCAACAAATAGCAACTATTCCCTCAACTAATCTTCTATGGTAATTAATTTGCCCCAAATGGTAGTTTAAATGGCTTAGCAAATGAACCATAAAAAATTCTGTAGTCGTTATTTCTGATAGTACCAATATTGGATATTCCTTTTTTAAATCTTCATCCGTTAATAAGGAAAGAGCAGCTTTTACTGTGATAACTGTATTTTCCAATTGCTCAATCAAATCCTTTTTTGGAATATCTTTAAGCGAAAACTCTAGTTCCCTATTCCTCACATAGCCTGTTTTCCCTATTTCGTTACCGATATACGTATTTAAATTTCCAACTAGATGAAGCGATAAATTACCTGCCGAGTTAGCGATATTCTTTTCGATACGCCAAATATTTGATTCGTTTTGATAAAGTTGTAATTCTTTAACCACTCTATTCAAATCTCTTTCAAAAAGAGCTATTAAGGTTTGAGTAAGCATAAGGTTTGCCAATTTTTAATTCTTATTCATTCAATGAGTTAATACCCTGTTCTTTTAATTTTTCAAGGTTTTCTTTCATGGCCTTTAAAAGTTCTGCAGGATGATTTTGCCAGCCAATTACCTCTCCAATTATTCTAAAAGCTTCTGTAGAACGATAGGATTTGGTAGGATTGCCAGGAAACTTTTTATCGGTTACATCTGGATCGTCTTCTATAGCTCCAGTTGGTTCAACTAGATAAATCCTTTCCTTTCCATCGCCAAAAGCAAGCTCTGCGCCCCAAATGGCAGCATCTAAAGTGGCAGAAAGAAAGATGTATCTAGAGCTCTTCCTTTGGCCATAGTTAGAATTATATCCAGCTTCTATAAGATCACCCATTTTTAAATCGGCCTTAGTACCGTGGAAATAAGTTTGGGCAAAAACAGTAGGCCCAGCCGAGTTGGATTCTTGATTGGTTTGCATATTCAAATTTAATAATTCTGTGTATTAGAATAACGCATTATAAATGGCTTTAGCGAATCTTCTGATTATCGTAGGTTACGTACAAGATTAAACAGGCACAGATATAGAGATGGCTAATCATTTTCACACCACAATATACAAAACTTAAGGAATGAGCAAAAGCGATCATAAAAGAAGGGAATGAGCAATACCCGTTCCCTTCTTCTATTAATGGGCTAATTAAATCCAGCCCATATTATCCTACAAATTCAAATCTTCAGTATATTCAAATACACTGGTCAAAAGATCTGAGCTACCTATCGCAGCAAATGTTGACACATATACTTTCACGAAATCTACACCGGGTAGGTGAACTTTTTTTCCAGTCTTATCCACTGCCCAGCTAATGTCTATAGTAGAATCCTTAATTCCACCGTATCCCCATTCAAAAGTACCTACATTAAAGCTGAGTCCGTCGCCGTCACTCACATCTTTTGTAGGCAAGTACAGTTTAGTGCCTTTTAAAGTATAAGTATCTGCCATCCAAGAAGGATAATAGTTGTCTCTTCTTCTAGTGTAAGTTTTTGTAATATGACCAGTAGCACTTTTATTATCTGTCCATTTAAGATAGGTAGTATCAAATTGCCAAGTTGAAGTACCAGGAGTGGCTATTTTGCCTGCACTCGGCTTAATGTAGGTCATTTCATAATCTTTTATGGTAGTAGATTTATGATGCTCGCTGCCTGCAATTTCATACCATTCATTTTCATCGGCAATGCCATTCTTGTTCGCATCATAGGCCACAAAAATGCTTGCGGGCGTATATTTAATCGAGCCACTAGCCATCAACATTTTAACAGTAAAATCACGCTTGCCATAGGTATTGATTACCGTGTGATCGAACTTGGTGACAATATAGCCACCAAAAGTTCCTAACTGAATCCCTTCCGCTTCTTTAAGATAACTCTCGATTTCTGCAAATGCTTCTGCTTTTGAAGCATAACTATAATTACTCTGGTTAAAACTCGGTGCAGGGGCATAATCTATCAACGAAAGTGCTCTAGAAACATAGTTCTTCCCCGTCTCTGAAACTACCACCATAGTGGTTGCCTTTTTAATCAGTTCTCCAGATGTTACTGTTAATTCTAATGGATAAGTTGCTGCCTTAGGCATGATAAAGCTCAAAGTTTTTGTATCGCCGACAACAACATCTTCTACCACTCCGCTTTGATTGGTTATTTTTGCCGTCCATTTGTATTGCGCAACAATATCTTTATTGTTTTCAATAATTACCTCTGGATTTATTTCCACTACATTAAACCTAGGTACCGTAAACTCAGTTGCCAATTTGATGGTCATCGTTTGTTCTGGAGCTACCGTTGGTTCATTTTCATTATCATCTTTACTACAAGAAAAAAATGTGGTTAACATCAATGCACTAAAGAAATATAGTATATAATTTTTCATCTCTGATTTTGCTTATCTAAGGTTATACTTTTTTAATAAATGCAGGTCTGCAGCTCCAGCAAACCTGGTAGCCATAGATGATTGCTGATGGCAAAGTCCCATAGGTTCGCTCACGCAATTCACAATCTTTATAAAATCTACACCTGGAAGATTCGCTTTATTTCCATTTTTATCTACCGCCCAATCCAAGTCTATATCCGGATCTACGGCATTTGCATAGCCCCATGCTGGAGACTCAAAATTAAACAAAGTGGTCTGTCCGGCACGTGCAGGTGCAAAGCTCACGTTGATCTTCATCCCTTCATGAATAACTGTGGTTTCTGTAACCCAAATCGGATAAAACTCCTTCTTTATTTTTGGCCTTGGCAGGTAATAGGTTTCACCCTGATTATTCTCACAGAATATGTGTTCCCGATCTAAAAATGGATCATTAGGACCAGCCGCGACCAAAGGCTTCCCAATCTCGGGTTTATGATAAGTGATTTTGAAATTTTTAACGGTATTGGATTTCCCATGACTACTTCCTATAATCTCATACCATTCATCATCGTCTGGTTTGCCATTTTTATTCTTATCGTAAGCCACGTAAATCAATCCTGGTGCTGGCGGATTAGCTCTATCGGCTAAATCTCCTCCGTAAATCCTTAGGTCTTTTTGCCCCATCACATTGATCACGGTATGGTCAAAACCTACCACAATCGAACCTCCAAAGCCACCCAAATCCAATTGATAGCCCACACTAGTTTCATTGATCCTTCCCAACGCAGTCTTCATTACATCGGCCTTTGTATTACCTGTTTTATACAGATCATTGGCAAACATGCCCGGTGCAGGACTAAAATCGAAAATACTAGTAATGTAAGGATTGAAGTTTGTTGCTTGGTTGCTAACGTTAACTATTGTTTTTTTACTTGAAGTTCTGTTTCCCTCTTTTACATTCAAGGTTAATTCATAAGTACCTGGGTAAGCGGTAATAAACCTGAGGTCTTTATTGGCACCAATAATAGAGTCGGTAACTTGGTCTACTGGATTTTTGGTCATTACCCACTCGTAGGTAGGGTTGCCAGCATTTGCAGAAGCGCTGATGTTTAACACGGAGAACGTAGCTACTTCATATTTTTCGGAAAGTGTAATTTCAATTGAGCTGCCTCCATCCTTGTTCTTACTGCACCCAACAAACAGCAATGCCAATAAGAGCAGCGCTAAACTGGTAAAATTTCTCATCATTTAATTACGATTGATTTTAATTTAGATATGTGTGTTTATTTAATTCTGGTAGCAATATTTTCTTTCAACAGATGAAGGTCGGTAGCACCCATAATCTCTGTTGAGGTTTCGCCAAGCCAACCTGCCTGCTGGTTCAATCCATTGTAAACCTTTACGAAATTGATTCCTGGAAGATGCACCTTATTCCCATCCTTGTCAATCGCCCAATCTATGTCAATGGCCGAATCATCATCTGCATTAGGCGCATTATCTGCGTAACCATATAGAAATGCATATTGTACGTAATAACTTCCGGTACCACTTTCGTCTACGGCATTATCTGGCAACCTAGTGCCTTTGAAAGTAATTGTAGGTTGGTCTTTCAACCATTTTGGCCAGTAATCTAATGAATGGTTGTAGGCATTGTTCTGCACCAAATAACCATTCTTTCCTTGGTTGTCTGTCCAGTAGATATATTCCATATCTGTAAAGCGGACCGTTCCCGTACCACCACCCGGAACAGGTGTTTTATTAGGATCTGGACGGTGATAGGTAATCTCATAATTACGGATCGTTTTATCCATGTTATGGCCAGCGCCCTCTATTTCATACCACTCATCATCTGGAAGGCCATTTTTGTTTCGGTCATAGGAAACCATGATTACCCCTGCTTCGCTACTTCCACCACGCATGTTCGAATTTGGATTTGGGTTGGCATCTGCCCAAAAAGCATTGCCCAATACCCTAAAATCTCGTTTGCCCTTTACGTTAACAATGGTATGATCAAACCCAAAAACGATATAGCCACCAAAAGCACCCAAAGACAATAAGTCTCCATTTTTCTTGGCCAGATAACTATTTGCCCTGGTCAAAATCCTATCGTAAGGATCACCATCGTTAGCCGAAGGCAAATCGTTGATGAACTGTCCAGGTGCTGGTTTAAATTCAAACACTTTAGAGATATAGGTTTTGTATTCGCTTGCTTCTGTAGTTACATTGACCTTAATTTTTTGATTTTGAACAGTTCCATTATCACTGATAGTTACGGCCAGTTCATAAATTCCAGCCTCTGCCGCAGCAAACAATACCTCTTTTGAAGTAGCATTTACAAGGGCGTAATTTTCTGAAGCGCCGTTAGCCACGCTCCAACTGTAGGTTGCCGTTGCCGAAGCACTTAAGCTAGGACTAATAGCGATAACAGTAGCACGCTGTACCTTTTGGTCTCCAGCTTCTGTTGGCGGATTATTTTCTGCTTCGTTATCTTTGGTACACTGCGCCAATAAAAACAGACTGAGCAATAGCAGTAACAAACGGAAGGATCTCAAATATCTATGATACATATGGATTGATTTTAATTTTTAGTGATGAAAGCGAAATGTGCGGGAATATTGCCTGCGGCGGTTTTCCATTTTAGCCTGCCCTCTGGCGTAAAGCAGTAGATGTAACCAGTAACCACATAGTTCTGTGCATCGGTAATATAAATCTCCTTGGTTTCGGGATTGACTTTTAAACCGTAAGGGATCATTATTTTTTTATCGGTACCATCTGTAATGATCTTGTCGCTGATGATCTTTTTGGTTTTGGTATCTAAAATGCCATAGGTTATTTTATTGCTATTGGTGATGTAACTCCATTCTACACTGTAGAAATAAAGCAGGTCGTCTACTAAGCTCATACCCAGCACTGGAAGATCTAGGATACTTTTTTTCTCATCCGTTTTGGTATCTATCACAAAAAGATTGGATGACGTGTTGTAATAATCACCTCTAGAGCTTACGTAGATATCACCACGACTATCTATTTGCATCCCATAAAGGTTGATACCTACATCAATTTTTTTAATCTCAGTGAAGGTTGCCAAGTCGATCACAGAAACGGTTCTATCGTAATTTGGCACCCTATACCCCCCAGAATTTGCCACGTACAGTTTACCGTTGTGTACTACCATTTGCTCGGGCTGATAACCCACAGTTACCTTGCGCTTAATTTCTAATGTGGCGGTATCGATTTCTGCCACAAAACCTAGTTCTGCATTGGGATCAATAGCTACCGGACCGGCATACGAACTTACATACGCCTTCCCCTTATCAAAAGCCATGTACCTACAGTTTGGCACATCAATTTTCTTGATGCGCTTAGTTGTCCATTTGTCTATGACCTCTATTTTGTGAGAACAGTTGATGACCGCATAAACCTTATTTCCGTAAATCTGAATGTCGTTACCAACGTCTCCCAATTCTTTTACCACTGTCGGGTTACGTTCCGAATAGATATCTACGGTATAGTCTCCAGTCCTATAATTGAACAGATCGATACTTGCTCTATTCATGCCCATGTTCCCTTCGTTAAGCAGGTAAAATCCTTCGATATTACCATCGTTTCTAGGCACCGCTACATTGGTAGCTGTAGATAAGAAAATAGTCTCATCCTTCCGACAGGAAACCAAAAAAATGGCTATGAATAGACTTAAATATATTTTTATGGACAAGTTTCTCATAGCTCAATACTCATTATAAACCTGAACGTACGCCCTGGCATGGGATAATTATAGATCACTTCGTAATGCTGGTTAAGCAGATTATTAACCTCTACCGTTGCCTTCATTTTATAGTTACGCAGTGCGAAGGATTTTTGTGCAGATAGATCATGAGTGTACCAAGGCTGCACTTCATTCACTTTAATGTTATTTACGTTTCCGTTGTATCGCTTACCTACATAAATAAAACTGTAGTTAAAGTTCCATGATTCGGTACCGGCATTAATAATGGCCGAACCACTGTGCCAAGGCGTATAGGGAATCTGATCGCCATAGGATGAAAGTTCGAGCCCCGCGAAAGTGGTAAAATCCCTACTTTCGGCATAGGTATAGCTCAAATTAGTAGATAGGTTAAGCTTATTGATCCGCTTGCCCAGATTAAGCACCGTTTCTATGCCTTTACCACGTACTTGGCCCATGTTAGTCATCATCCAACGGAACAAATTTCCCGTAGGCGCTGCCACAATTTTATCTTTGGTATGAGTATAGTAGGCATCTGCCTGAATAGAAAACTTATTTAAAAAGGCTACTTCAGAAAGGGAATTATAGGTAAAACCAACATCATATTGGTTCATGTATTCTGGATTTAAAGTGCTGGAACCAACCATGGTATAATAAAGATCATTGAAGGTTGGCATCCTAAAAATCCGCTTAGCAAACGCCCTTAAGTTAAAATCAATTTCTTTAAATGGTTGATAACCCAAAAACATAGCTGGCGTAAATTCAGTCTTATCGGGTGCCTTGGCATTGTATCTTACCTGTTCGGTAACATGTGTACCCACTACACTGGCCAACACCTTGAACTCGCCAAGCCTGAACGAGCTTGCTAGCGCAGACAATACGGTGTAACGCTGCGGGTATGAAAACTGTGTTTGTATCCCTTTTCTAGTAGCATCCAATTTATTGTACTGAAAGTCTACCGCTAATGAAATATCCCAAGTTGGCAAAATACTGTACATATTTACGGTAGAGAAGTACAGTTCATGCTGATAATAACTATCGTCTGATTGTGCACCTTCGGTAACTGTTTCGCCCAATATGCTGGTAGTATCCCTCGCTAGGTAATGCGTATAATCATAGGCATATTTGGCTCGGGCCTGAAACTTAAACTTATCCGAAAAATCTTTCACTAAATACCCTTGGGCGAAGAAATTACGATCATATTGTCTAAAACCATCGGCAAACTTATTCTCTACAATTGCGCCTGGCGCTCCTCTATCCGAATCATAATAGTAAAGTTTGGCATCCCAAGACCCTTTTTTGATCTTGCCATACAAACCCGACTCTACTCTTAGTGCATTAATGTCGCTATTGTGCCTAATTGCAGTAGTGTCATACGCCAGCGTACCATCTTGGTTATTTCTTTTGTACCTAAACCGATATTCGCCATTGGAACTGATGTATTGGGAACTTACACTCAAACTTATGCTATCGCTTAATCGCTGCTCCCACCTGAAAGACGGATCATGATAGTTGATAGACATGGTTTTATAACGCAGTAATAGATTAGATTTCTTTCCCTCCTTAAACACTGGCCTTTTGGTTCTCATGTAGATGGCAGAAGCCGCAGAAAAATCTTTTGCCGATTGGAAGATCTCACTTTTTTGTCCGTTGTACATGGTTAGTGCCTCCATATCATCTAACGAATATTTACCTAAATCGGTAACGCCATTTTGCGCATTGCCCAACTGGATGCCATCGTAGAAAACACCCACATGGTGTGTACCCATGTTACGCACATCCACCGTTTTTAGTCCGCCTAAACCTCCGTAATCTTTGATCTGTGTACCTGCAAAATACCTCAATGCATCGGCCACATTATGGCTCGCCAAGTTCTCCAGCTGTTTTCCAGAAAGGCTTTGCACAGGTATCACCTCCCGATAGGGTTTTCCCGTGATGATCACATCCTTTAATACCTTGACAGTATCTTTCGGTACCTGCGCAAGCAACCACAAAGGAGCAAATAATAGGAATAGAACTGAAGTGGTTATTTTCTTAATGTACATCGCTAAATAATCGTAAAAACTCTCTAGGATGTAACAGTCTGGAATTGCATGAAAATCCCGCTAATCATAACAGGTCAATTCCTCGTTGTTAAACTTTATTCCTCGAAAGTTTTAAACTATGTATGATTTTGGCAGGTATCCTGACTTGTTCCATCTTTAAACAACCTTCCCATTCTAAAAATAGAACAGTGGCATATTCGTCTAAAGACTTAGATAGAACTTACAGTAGCGGGCCTGTTCGGGATTTGCACCCGATTCCCTTTTAACCATTCCTCTGAACCTAGAAAAAATGGACCGAAATCTTATGCGGCAAAGATAGCATCTATTTTTTTAAAACGGGTGTTTCTTTCTGAATAGTAACGAAGATCAATCTGATGGGGTAAGCAACAGCTTGTTTCCATACCGTCATCGATAATTTAACTGGAGAATTTGAGGTACCTTTTGTAATCCCACACCGTCATGTCGACCATAGTGGAGACATCTTTAGATTTGTTACGACATCTGAGTAATTTTTTCAGCCGCTGATGCTCTGTATAAGTTACGCGTTAGAGGCATTACCTACAGGAGATACAAAACCTAACACAATGAATAAGTTGTAATTTGCTCTCACTCTTGACCTACTTTCTTACAATTACCCATAACTTATCTATAAACCTCACAATATGATGCAAACACTACAGTAATCTGTTGACTTTGCACCATAAGCATGAGGCTTTTTGTTAAAGAACATATGTTTTTACAACTACTAATTCTTCTTATTATAATCATTAATAGCCTTTACAATAGCCTCCGCCTCCTGCGGTTTAAAGGCTACCTTTTTTGCTAGAGCCACCATTCTAGCAGCCAAGCCTTTCTTCTGTGTAACCGGCTCGTTACCATAACTGCCATCTTTAAATTTCTGAGCAACTTCGGGCGTATCCTCAAAATACTTCAGCATTTCTACGTCAAAAGCATTTTTACGTTTGGCTTCCTTATCCTTTGCAATCAATATTTTGTATCCGTTCAGCAAATCATTATGGTTTTTCTTCTGCCATTCGATGTATTCTTCTTCGGTTCCGATAAAGCCCTGCGTATCGGGCGGGTACTGGTAAAACTTGTGTGCATTGATACGTCCAGTGGCTAAACGCTCTAACATATGATCGTTAGTGCCCAAACTTTTTAACTGCAAATTCTCGGTATCTACAAAATGAACTTTATCGTAGATCAGGTTGCCCATCTGGTAAGACTGTAAATCATCAGCTCTGTATTTTTTAGCTTTTAGCTTTGGGTTAGCAGCAAACTCTGCCGAATCCTTAAATAAGATATAGCGCTGGTTGAACCATGGATCTTGTTCAAACTTACCAATCAAACCATTTATTCTGGTTCCATCTTTTAAAATGGCGTAACCTTTTAGGTAATTAACTTGTGCTTGGGCAATGGTAAAGGTGCATACCATAACCACTAACAATAGAAGTACTTTTTTATTCATGTGAAAGTTTTATCCAGCTTTTTACTGGGTTATTTAAAAAAAATAAACGGAAATATACAGACAGAATCGAGCTAGAGACATTTAGATAGCGCAAGATAAATGAAGGCTTTGAAATTTGCAAATCGCTGGTTGTTTATTCCCTAGTGGGTCGGTTTGCGAGATCGTTGCTAGATGTAAAATGATACCAGTGCCTTAAGATATCAGACTTAATTTGGAAGGACGGCATGGGGCAAATAGCAATAAAAAAAATTATTAGTTTATTTTTATTATCAAAAATATCTCATAAAAAACTAGCAATCAACACGTTGCATTTGTCCCCTATTTGTCCACCCCATAAAAGCATGAAAATTTACAATATGCGTTAATTTTGACTCTAAAGTAAAATACTGATTCAAGTTTAAGCCTTCGCAATGGGTTTGACAAAATGTTAAAATGCTTTACAAAGTCTATGTTAACCATGAAAAAGCTTTCGTTACTTTTCTACTCCTCGCCGATAATATTGCCCTGGTTCTTGTTAAAATTAGGAAGCGATAAGGTTTGGCTATTTCAATTGGCTGTAAAAAAACAAACATCAAACTCAATTACAACTTCATCACATGAACGTTACTCGTACTTCCACTGCAAAGTTTAATTCCTTTACACCTCGTGTGTTCGCTTTTATTTTAACTATGTACCTATTACCCGGCAGTTGGTATACAACAAGCGCTGCAACCAAAAATATGGTTGGGCTTAGCACACTAAATGCCGAAATGCTTCTTTCGTCATTATATTTAAAACCTGATGCAACACGAGTAGCACGTGCAGGAGTTAACTTGATCCATCATAAGGATGAAGTTAATTATGCATATATAGTTACAGAAGCAAAACGCCACCGTGTAGAATTGGAGGCTTTTATGGCCGCTAAGAGTTATGCCAGCACTGTAGGGGCCTCTGTTGCAATCACTACGGGAGGAACCCCGGTTTTGTCCCCTGTCGCTGTTGGCGGTGGAGTTGAACATGACCTCAGTGGTGGTGATGGCATCAAATTGTTTGATGTTGATCCTATTAATTCAACAATTACACTCACCATGAACTTTGGTAATGAGTGGAGCGTGTCTCAGTTCGAAGCTCTATTCAGCGGTGGTAATTTGGGGCAAATTACCAGTATCACCCGCACTGGCGGTACAGCCGCTAATGCTGCAAATTACTCGGCATCTGCAAACAACAAAACAGTAACGTTCCTTGTTCCGCCAGCTCCACAAAATGATAATGGAACTGTTATTTTCACCTTCACATCCACTACACCAACACCCACAATTACCTCCGCAACCTATAATGGCACTACTGGTGTGATGGTGGTAACGGGTACCAATTTTACTGCAATAAGCGGTGCTAACAATGATGTTATCGCTAACAAATTTACCCTGAGGGGTGAAGGCGGCACTACCTATACGCTGACGGATACGGGCAATATTGAAATTGGTTCTGCTACTACTTTTTCGCTAACACTCAGTGCGACAGATCGTTCGGCAATCAATCAGATAATCAATAAAGATGGCATCAGCTCTACGGGCGGAACTACCTATAATTTGGCGGGTGCCGCTGGTTTTATTGCGGATGCTGCGGCGACAGCTGACCTTACGGGTAATGGTATTACGGTTTCCAGTGTTCCGCTTCCCACAGTTACCTCAGCTACTTATACTGCCAATACAGGTGTATTGGTAGTAACAGGTACTAACCTAAAGAAACGCAATGGCGTAGCCAACGATATCGTTGCTAATAAGTTCACCCTGTCGGGGCAGGGCAACAGTACCCGTACCTTGACTGATACGGAAAATGTGGAAATCGGTTCCGGCACCAGTTTTACCTTAACGCTTAGCCCAACAGATAAGGCTGCCGTTAATTCTATTCTCAATAAAAATGGCACCAGTGCGCTTGATGCGACGACTTATAATTTAGCCGCTGCGGAAGATTGGGCAGCAGGTGCGGACGCAGCGGTGGTGATTGCAGACTTAATAGGCAATGGCATAACGGTAAGTCTTCTACCTTCCATTACTTCCATCTCACCTGTATCTGGCAGTGTCGCAGGTGGAACGTTGGTTGTTATTAATGGAACAAATTTTGTATCTCCTGCAGTGGTGACATTTGATGGTATATCTGGCACAGTTAATTCGGTTAATCCTACCAACATTACCGTAACCACACCTACTCATACAGCTGGCACTAAAGATGTAGTGCTAACAACAACAGGAGGATCAGCAACTGCTACTAATGCTTATACTTACTGGGTTAACCCTCCTCCCATTTTTGATGTAGATCCATTAATTAGCGACGTAACAGCTACAAATTTAAAATTGTCTGCAAGTATTGATAAGGCGGGGAGGTTTTATTATGTAATACTTCCTGATGGTGCTACTGCGCCTACCTCTGCTCGGGTAAAAAGTGGCCAAAATGCTAGCGGAGGAGTAGCTCTATATTCTGGTAGTGCCTTGATTTCTTCATCACCTTTTAGTTATTCATTCACGATTTCGAATTTGGACCCTGGCACCGCTTACGATATTTATGTAGTTGCAGAAGACGATGCTTCTCCTGCTAATTTGATGGCGGCTCCTGTGAAATTAGATGTTACAACTTTGTCTAACACAGCCCCTGCCATCACCAACCTCAACGGCGACAGCGTGGCTTGGCCTGGTGAGGGCAATACAGTAACATTAGATGCTGGTGGGAATGCTACTGTTAATGATGCCGAGTTGGATGCCAGCAACTGGAATGGCGCCAGCCTGACGGTGCAGCGTATCAATACCCCGCTTGTGTCGGATATATTCAGCTTTAACGAGTCCGGCTATAGCGTTAGTGGCGGCAATCTGCAAACGGGGGGTTCAACTACCTTCGGTACTTTCACCAATGCTAACGGTGTGTTGGCAATCAGCTTTAATACTAATGCCACTAATACCCTGGTGCGCGATGTGGTACGCGGTATCCAGTACCGTAACGATACCCCTGCTGGCCATGCCACAATCCGTTTCACGCTGAGCGATGGCAGCTCGAGTGTCGCTGCTGACGTGATGGTGACCAGCGATTTCATTTACGTTACCAATGCTACCGATGTAGCCACCATCAACCTGGCTAATGGCGTGAGCTTCAGTGAAGCGATTGCCATTGCCGCTGCACACCTCGGTAACCAGACTATTGTGATCGCTTCCAGTTTGGCAACTCAGACGGTATCGACCTCTGCTGCCAGCACGCTAAACGAAAATTTGACTTTAGACCTGAGTTCCGCTAATGGCGTGACTTTTAGTGGAGGGACGCTTGCAATAGCGCCAAGTGTTGCGCTTACGATCACTAATGCTTCGACGAATACAACAACTTTTGCGACTGCTTTGACTGGCCTGGGTTCGTTGACCAAACAAGGAACAGGCACCCTGGTGTTAAACGGTACCAGCACGACTTACACGGGTTCAGTTACTGTTGGTCAGGGTATATTGACGGTCGCCCACAACAATGCGTTGGGTACCACTATCAATGGCGTGACGGTTAGCAGCGGTGCCAGTCTGCGAGTAGCTAATGGAATTACCATTACTGACGCACTAAACCTGAGTGGCTCTGGCGACAATGCCTCGGGGGCGCTCCAGTTACTCTCTGGTGCAGCCACAGTGAGCGGTAATATTAACCTGTCGACAACCACTGTCAGTATCAATTCGGCAGGAGTACTTAGCCTGTCGGGTGTTATCGGTGGTACCAATTTAATCTCAAGCGGCACTGGCAGCCTGATCCTGTCTGGCACTAATACCTATGGGAATACCACGGTATCCGCAGGTACGCTGTCTGTCGCCAATGATAATAATCTTGGTTTTACTCAAATCACGCTGGCCAGTGGCACGACGCTGGCGGTGACGGGCTCAACCACTATCACTATCGATAACGGCATTACGCTGACGGGTTCAGCGACCATCAGCAACACTAACATTGTCATCATCGACGGTGTGATCAGTGGTGGTCACAACCTTACCAAGGCCGGATCGGGTACGCTGATACTGGAAAGAGATAATAC
>RCUK01000135.1_pt1 | contig 90822 bp, 80 predicted proteins | sample 2166381 | NCBI WGS metagenome assembly RCUK01 (sample SAMN09932809, study PRJNA488358) | compost metagenome | isolation source: compost soil in an enriched community | place: Germany: Experimental Botanical Garden | reverse complement strand
CAAGCTGCGCTACCACCGCATCATCATCATGACCGACGCCGACGTCGACGGCGCGCACATCCGTACGCTGCTGTTGACCTTCTTCTACCGGCAGATGCCGGAGCTGATCGAGCGTGGGCACGTGTATATCGGCCTGCCGCCGCTGTACAAGATCAAGCAGGGCAAGCAGGAGCTGTACCTGAAGGATGATCCGGCGCTGGATGCGTACCTGGCCAGCAGCGCGGTGGAAAATGCGTCGCTGATCCCGGCCGATGGTGAGCCGGGCATCGAGGGCGTGGCCCTGGAAAAGCTGCTGCTCAGCTTCGCTGCGGCGCAGGAAGCGATCAGCCGCAATGCCCACCGCTACGATCGCCAGGTGCTCGAAGCCCTGATCGATTTCACCCCGATGGATCTGGAACACCTGCGCAAGGCCGGCGCCGAGGAAGGCCTGGCCGCACTGGCGACCCGCCTCAACCGGGGCAGCCTGGGCTCGCCGCGCTTCAGCCTGGAACTGCAGGAGCCCACCGACGAACGCCCGGCCGCCGTGCTGGTGACCCGTCGCCACATGGGCGAGCAGCTGCTCCAGGTGCTGCCGCTGGCGGCCTTCGAGACCGGCGAACTGCGCTCCCTGCACCAGTCCTCGCTGCTGCTGCATGGCCTGGTCCGCGCCGGTGCGAAGATCAGCCGCGGTGCCAAGTCGGCCGAGATCGAGAGCTTCGCCGAAGCGCGCAACTGGTTGCTCGATGAAGCCAAGAAGGGTCGCCAGATCCAGCGCTTCAAGGGCCTGGGTGAAATGAACCCGGAACAGCTGTGGGATACCACGGTCAATCCGGACACCCGCCGCCTGCTGCAGGTGCGCATCGAAGACGCGGTCGCCGCCGACCAGATCTTCAGCACCCTGATGGGAGACGTGGTCGAACCGCGCCGTGACTTCATCGAAGACAACGCGCTGAAGGTCGCCAACCTGGATATCTGACACAATCGAAACCGGCCGGCCCGTTGCGACCTGCAACCGGGCCGGCCCTCGTCTTTCGATGCCAGGAATCCGATGTCCGCTACGTCCCCGGCGTCCACCACGCCCCCCGTTTCCCCCACCGCTTCGAGCGGCAAGGCCGGCTGGCCGGTCGCAGGATTTTTCATCGACCTGGGCATCGCCATCGTCGCGCTGCTCGGGCTGAGCATGCTCGGTGGCGTGGCCTGGGGCCTGTACCGCGCCGCGGTCGTGGGCAGCGCGGCCAACCGCCAGGGCACGCCCGTCGACGCGCAGGCGCTGACCCAGCAACTGGGCCAACCCGGTCCCCTGGCGCAGATCCTGCTGGCGTTGGTCGCCACCGGCGGCGCCGCCCTGCTGCTGTATTTCCTGCGCCGTCGTGCCGATGCCGACGAACGCCGCGCCTCGCTGGCCGCCCTGCGCCGGCCCTCCACCTGGGGCTGGACCCTGCTGGTGGCCACCTGCGTGGTGATCGGCAGCAACCTGATCGCCTACCTCAGCAAGCAGCTCGGCATCGAGCCGGTGCCCACCAACCTGCTGCTCATGGAACAGGCGATCGCGCGGTTCCCGTGGTTCCTGGCGGTGTTCGCCATCGTGCTGGCCCCGGCGTACGAAGAGCTGCTGTTCCGCCGGGTGCTGTTCGGGCGGCTGTGGAAGGCCGGCCGCGTTTGGTTGGGCATGCTGCTGAGCAGCCTGGCCTTCGCCCTGGTGCACGAGATTCCCGGCACCAGCGCCAATGGCCCCTGGGAGATCGCGCAGCTGTGGCTGGTCTACGGCGGGATGGGCGCGGCGTTTGCCTGGCTGTACCAGCGCACCGGCACGCTGTGGGCGCCGATCGCCGCCCATGGGTTGAACAATGCCATCGCCCTGGGGGCGCTGATGTTTCTCGGCCTTCACTGAGCCGCCGCATGGCTTGACGAAAATTTACGTCGGCGCGTTACACACTGGGCACATGAACACGGGGGACCTGCGATGAAACCAGTGCTTTTCGGGATCGCGCTCGCACTGCTGGTCAGTGCCTGCGCTACCACCACCTCGCCCACCGGGCGGCGGCAGATGGTGGGCGGTGTTTCCCAGGCCGAGCTCGACCAGCTCGGTGCGCAGGCATTCGCCGAAACCAAGCAGAAGCAGAAGCTCAGCACCGATGGCCGTCAGAACGGCTACGTGCAGTGCGTGGTCAATGCGCTGGTGGCGCAGCTGCCGCCTCAATACCGTGGCGTACGGTGGGAGACGGCGGTGTTCCTCGACAGCGAACCCAACGCCTTCGCCCTGCCCGGCGGCAAGGTCGGGGTCAACTCGGGCATCTTCAGCGTGGCCAAGAACCAGGACCAGCTGGCGGCGGTGATCGGCCATGAGATCGGCCATGTCATCGCACGCCACCACGAGGAGCGCCTGACCCGGCAGATGACGGCGCAGACCGGGTTGGCCGTTGCCGGCATCCTGGCGGGCGCCGCCGGTGGGCAGAACGCGGCCAATACGGTCAGCCAGTTCGGCGGCAGCGCCGCGCAGGCCGCATTCCTGCTGCCCGGTTCACGTACCCAGGAGAACGAAGCGGACGTGGTGGGCCAGCGGCTGATGGCCGAGGCCGGGTTCGACCCGGGCCAGGCCGTCAACCTGTGGCAGAACATGATGGCCGCCGGCGGCGCCCGTTCGCCGCAATGGCTGTCCACCCATCCCGATCCGGCCAACCGCATCCGCGAACTGCAGCGCGATGCCCCGGCCCTGGCCGGGGTGTACCAGCAGGCGCAGGCGGCCGGTCGACGGCCCAAGTGTGGCTGATGCGGGCAAAAGATGCTGTATTGCAGCATCGGAAACGATTTCTCACGCCATCAGTTTCTGATACGTTTGGCGGCTCAGATTTTTCTGACAGTCCGTTTTGATGCCGCTGCGGCGGTTCGATCGAGGTGAAAGATGATTTTCAGCAATCACAAGCAAGCCGTCCTTTCCGTCCTCATCGCGACCGCCATTGGTGGCGCCGTGGTCACCGATGCCTTCGCCCAGTCCTCGCGTTCGTCCGAGCGTGGCAACCGCAGCGGCAAGCAGGCCAAGGCCGAGGTGCTGTTCCCGAACGCGACCCGCGAGGAGCCGAACCTCAAGGCGTCGGCCAAGCTCGGCAGCAAGCTGCAGAAGCTCATTGACAGCTACAACGACCAGAAGTTCCCGGAGACCCGCGCCCTGGCCGACGAGATCCTGGCCAACAGCGCTGCCAACACCTACGACAAGTCGCTGGCTGCCCAGCTGGGTTCGCAGGCTGCCTACAACCTGGACGACTCCGCCGCTGCCAAGAAGTACCTGCAGCAGGTGCTGGAGTTGAACGGGCTGGAAAACAACGGCCACTTCCAGTCGATGCTGATGCTGGCCCAGCTGCAGCTGCAGGACAACGAGACCGTTGCCGGCCTGGCCACGCTGGACAAGTACTTCGCCGAGAGCAAGTCGGCCAAGCCCGAAGAGCTGGTCATCAAGGGCCAGGCCCTGTACCAGGCCGAGCGCTACGCCGAGGCCATCCCGGTGCTGCAGCAGGCCATCGCCGGTGCCACCGAGCCGAAGGACAACTGGAACCAGCTGCTGATGGCTGCCATGGCCGAAGCGGGCCAGACCGGTGAAGCGGTCAAGCAGGCCGAGGCCCTGGCCGCCAAGAACCCCAACGACAAGAAGGCCCAGTTGAATCTGGCCAGCATGTACATGCAGGCAGACCAGATGGACAAGGCCGGCGAGGTGATGGGCAAGCTGTACACGGCCGGCAAGCTGACCGACGAACGTGAGTACAAGCAGCTGTATTCGATCTATGCCAATTCCGAGGGCAAAGAAAAGGAAGTTATTGCCGTTATCAATGACGGGTTGCAGAAGGGCATCCTGAAGCCGGACTACCAGGTTTACCTGGCCCAGGCCCAGGCGTACTACTACTCCGACCCCCAGCAGACGGACAAGGCGATTGAAGCGTGGCAGAACGCCGCCCCGCTTTCCAAGGACGGTGAAACCTACCTGAACCTGGCCAAGGTGCTGTACCAGGAAGGGCGTGTCCCGCAGGCCAAGGAAGCTGCGCGCCAGGCGAAAGCCAAGGGCGTGAAGAACCCCAAGGATGCTGACAAAATCATCAACCTGAAGTAAGTAGGAATAACGCCTGAACGCCTGCCACATTGATGCGCAGGCGCTCAGGATTGGTATAAGCTTGGAGGTTCCTGCGGTGTCATGCACCGCTGATCATGGGCTACCTGTCCCCGGGTATCCCGGCCCCACTAATGAGCTCTTGGCGCATGACGGAACAACTAGTCGTTCACAGGTACGAACAACGCGATGACACCGGCTTCAGCTGGCCGCGTATCGTGGGTATCGCTTTTGTAATCGCACTGCATCTCGCCGCCTTCATGATGCTTCTGATCCCGGCCGTGGCCCCCAAGGCCGCTGCGGAGAAGGAACGCAACATCATGGTGACCCTGGTCGACGCTCCGCCGCCGCCCCCACCGCCGCCGCCGCCGCCGCCGCCGACTGAAACGCCGCCGCCGCCGGTCAAGAACCTGTCGCCGCCGAAGCCGTCGCCCGTTCCGCCGCCGCCGCAAGCGCCGGTGATCGACGTGCCGGAACCGCGTCCGAACGACATCGTCACGCCGCCGAGCCCGCCGTCGCCGCCCGCGCCGCCGAGCCAGATCGAGGCAAGCGTCGATATCTCCTCGAAGAACATGAACCCCCCGCGTTACCCGCCGGCCGCATTCCGTGCAGGTATCCAGGGTGAAGTCATCCTGATCATTGATGTCGACGCCAATGGCAACGTCACCAATGTGTCGGTCGAACGGTCCAGTCGTAACCGTGACCTCGACCGCGCCGCGATGGAAGCAGCTCGCAAGTGGAGCTTCCGATCTGCGGAGTCGGGCGGGAAGAAGGTCGCAGGTCGCGTTCGCGTCCCGGTCAACTTTGCGCTGAACTGATGGTCGCAGGTGGCCCGCCGGCCACCGCCTCCGTCGGTTATTTGTAGCTACACCATTCATCACCACACACAACAAAGGTAAGCGTCATGCTGCAGGAACTCTTCATCGCCGCTGCTGCTGGGGGCAACCCGTCGAACGCCCTCTCGCAGATGGGCTTCGAGCACTTGATCCACGAAATGACCACCAAGCCGGGTGATTTCGCCGTTTCCTGGGTCGTGCTGCTGACCCTGATCATCATGTCGGCCATGTCCTGGTACTGGACCGTCATCAACATCTTCCGTGCTACCCGCCTGAAGAGCGCCGCCGACAAGGTCGTGAGCCTGTTCTGGGATACCCCGAACGCCCAGGACGCCATCCGTGCGATGGAAGAACAGCCGGCTTCGGAGCCCTTCTCGAAGATCGCTCTGGACGCTGCCCAGGCAGCTGCCCACCACCAGCGTGCCGAAGGCGGCGCAACCGGTGGCCTGGGTGAGAACCTGAGCCGTTCGGAATTCGTCGATCGCGCCCTGCGTCAGGCCGTGACCCGCGAAAGCAACAACCTGCAGTCGGGCATGACCCTGCTGGCCACCGTCGGCGCGACCGCTCCGTTCGTGGGTCTGCTGGGTACCGTGTGGGGCATCTACGGCGCGCTGATCAAGATCGGTGCCACCGGTTCCGCCTCGATCGACGCCGTTGCAGGCCCGGTGGGTGAAGCACTGATCATGACCGCCATCGGTCTGTTCGTGGCTATCCCGGCCGTGTTCGCCTTCAACTTCTTCAGCAAGATCAACAGCGCCACGATCAGCAAGTTCGATACGTTCGCTCACGACCTGCACGACTTCTTCGCCACCGGTTCGCGCGTTCGCTAATTGCGACGCGCTTCACCTGGCGAGAACGTAGTCAACACGATCTAGACGGAGCCCGTTATGGCTTTCAGTAGTGGTAACAGCGGCGGCCCCATGGCCGACATCAACGTTACGCCCCTCGTGGACGTGATGCTGGTGCTGCTGATCATCTTCATCATCACGGCGCCCCTGATGTCCCACAAGGTCAAGGTGGATCTGCCGGAGGCCAACCTGGTGCAGAACCCGGAAGACGCTGAAAAGCGTTCGGGCCCGATCACCCTGGCAGTCAAGGAAGACGGCTCGATCTACTGGAACGACGAGGAAATCAACAAGCAGACTCTCGAGTCGCGCTTGGCGACCGCCGCCCAGCAGACCCCGCAGCCGCCGCTCAACCTGCGTGGTGACCGCACCACCAAGATGCGTGTCATCAACGAGATGACCAAGATCGCGCAGGAACAGGGCATGCTCGACGTTGGCTTCGTTGCCACCAAAGAGAAGGGGCAGTAAGCCATGGCGTTCAGTACTGGTGGTAACAAGGGCCCTATGGCCGACATCAACGTCACGCCCCTGGTGGACGTGATGCTGGTGCTGTTGATCATCTTCATCGTCACCGCGCCGATCATGACGTACCCGATCGCCGTGGACCTGCCGCAGCGCGTGCTCAACCCACCGCCGCAGCTGGTCGAGCCGCCGCCGCCGATCGAACTCAAGATCGACGCCAGCAACCAGGTCTCGTGGAACAACAGCCCGGTGGCAACCGGCGAGCTGCAGCAGCGGATGGAGCAGGAGGTCCAGAAGGACCCGACCAACCAGCCGGAACTGCGCATCGACGCCAGCCCGGACTCCGAGTACGACGTGATGGCCAAGGTTCTGGCTGCCGCGAAGAATGCTCAGATGAAGAAGATCGGCTTCGTACAGCAGTAAAACGCAATACGCAGTCATGACGCGACTGGAAAGCGCCCCCGGAGACGGGGGCGTTTTTTTTTGCCCGGGCCCGTGCGATGCGCGCACGCGCGGCAGGCTCACGGCCCGCTATCATCCGCCCATGCTCGCCACCTACCCTGCCCTCGCGGCCTGGCTCGACGCCGTCCCGCACCTCCGTCCCCTGCTCGTGGCGGCCTACATCCTGTATCTGCTGTGGCTGACCGGCTGGATCATGCTGCAGAAGCGCGAGCCGGTGGCCACGCTGAGCTGGATCCTCTCGCTGGCCGCCCTGCCTTACCTGGGGCTCTTCATCTATTACCTGCTGGGCCCGCAGAAGGTGAAACGGCAGCGCCTGCGCCGCGGCCGCGCGCGTTCGGGCATGGAGCACTACAGCAGCGTGTGCCCGCCGGACGCGGACTGCACCGAGCTGGCCAAGATCGCCCAGGCCACCACCGGCCTGGCGCCGACCTCGGCCACGGAAGTGGAGTGGCTGGTCGACGGCGCGGCGACCTACCGCGCGCTGCTGGCGGCCGTGGCCACCGCGCAGGACCACCTGCACGTGGAGTACTACATCTTCAATCCCGACCACGCCGGCACCGCCCTGCGCGATGCACTGGTCGAGCGTGCCCGTGCCGGTGTGCGCGTGCGCCTTCTGCTGGACGCGGTGGGCTCCTCGGCCATCCGCAGGCGCTTCCTGCAGCCATTGCTGGACGCCGGTGGCGAAGTGGCCTGGTTCCACCCGCGCCAGTTGCTCAAGCCGTTCAAGCGCCCGTGGATGAACATGCGTACCCACCGCAAGCTGGTGGTCATCGACGGCCGCGTGGCCTTCACTGGCGGCATCAACATCACCGACGAGGAAGACGAGAGCCGCCGCGCCGATGCGTATCGCGACCTGCACATGCGCCTGGCCGGCCACGTGGTGCGCAGCCTGCAGCTGGTGTTCGTCGAAGACTGGATCTACGCCACCGGGCAGCCGCCGGAGCGCTTTGCCATCGCCCAACTGTGGCCACACGACATGCCCAGCCGCAAGGACGGCCGCATCGATGCGCAGGTACTGGTGTCCGGCCCGGATTCGGCCTGGGAAACCATCCACCGCCTGCAGGTGGCCGCCATCCACGAAGCGCGCGAGCGCGTCTGGCTGGTCACGCCCTACTTCGTGCCCGGCGAAGCGGCGCGCATGGCGCTGACCTCGGCCGCGCTGGGCGGCCTGGATGTGCGCCTGCTGGTGCCCAAGATGAGCGACTCCTGGTTCGTCACCCAGGCTGCCCGTTCGTACTTCGACGAACTGCTGCTGGCCGGGGTGAAGATCTACGAGTACGGCCCGCGCATGCTCCACACCAAGGCATTCATTGCCGACCACGACGTCTGCATCGTGGGCAGCGCCAATTTCGACCACCGCAGTTTCCGGCTCAATTTCGAGCTGTCGATGATGCTGGTCGACGCCGATCGCGTGGCCGCGCTGGAGAAGATCCTCGCGGCCGAGTTCGACGCGGCGGTCCAGGTGCGCAACGACCGTCGACGCTCGCTATGGCTGCACCGGGTGCCGGAGGCGTTTGCCCGGCTGGCCTCGCCGCTGTTGTGACTGACCACGTGGAACCGCGCGCACCGGCGGCGCTACACTTGCCGGGACAACGGGGAGAACGACGATGCATTGGCTGTTCCTGCTGCTGGCGCTGGGCTGCTTCGCCCTGGCGCTCAAGACGTCCCAATGGAGCCTGATGCTGCTCGCGCTGCTGGGCGCGCTGGTGTGCCTGCTGATCTGGGTGCGCGGCATGTACGTGGCCCGTTTCGGCAACCTGCAACGCGACATCTCCAGCGTGATCGACCCCACCGAACTGCGCCGCCTGCGTGAGCAGGCCCAGGCGCGGCGCCTGTCTGCCGACGAAGACACCGACACACCGTAGTGCCATGACCCAACTCAGCGTCAACGTGAACAAGATCGCCGTGCTGCGCAACTCGCGCGGCGGCACCGACCCTGACGTGGTGCAGGCGGCCACCACCTGCCTGGACGCCGGCGCGCATGGCATCACCGTGCACCCGCGCCCGGACCGCCGCCACATCCATGCCGAGGACGTGCTGGCGCTGGCGCTGCTGACGGCCCAGCGTGGCGTGGAGTTCAACATCGAAGGCAACCCGTTCGCACCGCCGCGCGAGGGGTACCCCGGTCTGCTGCCACTGTGCGCGCAGACCCGCCCCGCCCAGGCCACGCTGGTGCCCGATGGCGATGGCCAGCTCACCTCCGACCACGGCTTCGACTTCGGCCGCGATGCGGAGCGGCTGCGCCCGCTGATCGCCGAACTGAAATCCCATGGCTGCCGGGTCAGCCTGTTCGTCGATGCCGGCAATCCGGACATCGCCCAGGCCGCGGCGATCGGCGCCGACCGCGTCGAGCTGTACACCGGCCCGTACGCGCAGGCGCATGCCGCCGGCGATGCCACCGCCATGCTGGCCCTGTTCGCCGATGCCGCCCGCCGCGCACAGGCCGCCGGGCTTGGCGTGAACGCCGGCCATGATCTGTCGCAGGACAACCTGCGCGACTTCCTGCAGGCCGTGCCCGGGGTGCTGGAAGTCTCCATCGGCCACGCCTTGATCAGCGAGGCGCTGTATGCCGGGCTGGACGCCACGGTGAAGGGCTACCTGGCCCGGCTGTAGGCGGCTGGGTTGGCCGATGTCCGCTTTTGGCCCGCATCGGACACCCTCTGCCAGCCTGTGGACAAGTTTGGGGACGAATTGACCGCCTGGCGGCGGCAGCCCTGCTGGCGCAGGCCTTTCGGGGTATAGTGGGGTTGTGGTTAGTAATCCTGCTAACAGCCTCCCCCCTGCCCGCTCCCCAGTCATGTCCCTGCGCTCCCTCCTCCGCCCCTGCTTCCCCCTTCCCGCGCTTGGTCGTCCCCGATCGCGCGCCGTCTCATGCCCTGAGATGGCGCGGCGATAGCCTTTGAGCATGGGAATTGCGATCAAAGGCCGGGGTTCCACCACGCATCTGGCGGGCCGTTTCGAGGTCACCGTCAGCGAAGCCGTGGACGACGGCTGGGATGGCCAGGAGAGCGAGGAGTTTGCCGCCCCGCGCCTGCGCACCGAAGTACGCGCCGAAACCGCGCGCAGCATCATCAGTCGCAACAAGTCGCCGGATGTGGGCTTCAGCCAATCGGTCAATCCGTATCGCGGCTGCGAACATGGGTGCTCCTACTGCTTCGCCCGGCCCTCGCACGCCTACCTCAACCTGTCGCCCGGGTTGGACTTCGAGACCAAGCTGTTCGCCAAGACCAACGCGCCGCAGCTGCTGCGTAAGGAGTTCTCGCGCCCCGGTTACGTGCCCCAGCCGATTGCGCTGGGCATCAACACCGATGCCTACCAGCCGATCGAGCGCAAGCTCAAACTTACCCGGCAGCTGATCGAAGTGATGCTGGAAACGCGGCATCCGTTTTCGCTGATCACCAAGAACGCGCTGGTCGAACGCGATATCGACCTGTTGGCTCCGCTGGCCGAACAGAACCTGGTCAGCGTGCACTTCTCGGTGACTTCGCTGGACCCGCACCTGTCGGCCAGGCTGGAGCCGCGCGCCTCGGCACCGCACGCGCGGCTGCGGGCGATGCGCCGCCTGCACGACGCGGGTATCCCGGTCGGGGTGATGGTGGCCCCGGTGATCCCGTGGATCAACGACGCCGAACTGGAAGCGGTACTGGAAGCCGCGCGCGATGCCGGCGCCTCCACCGCCGGCTACGTGCTGCTGCGTCTGCCGCTGGAAGTGGCCCCGTTGTTCCGCGACTGGCTGGACACCCACCACCCCGATCGCGCCGCGCACGTGATGAGCACCATCAATCAGCTGCGCGGCGGCAAGGACTACAACAGCGCGTTCGGCAGCCGCATGCGCGGCGAAGGCGTGTACGCCGACCTGCTGTCGAGCCGGTTCACGCTGGCGCGCAGGCGGTTGGGGTTCGACGCGCAGCACAGCCATTGGCCGAAGCTGGAGTGCGAAAAATTCGTGCGGCCGTTGCCGCCGCGGGCGGATTCGCCGCAGGGATCGCTGTTCTGAGGCCAGGCGGCGGCAATCCCTTGCTGCTCGTCCTCGTCATGGACCGCTGCCGCTGACGTTGCGTGGCGCTGTCGTGGAAGGCGGTGACGCCGACACTCGGGACCTCAGCGTTTGCGGATCGATATGTAGCTCAAATGGGTCTGATCCGGGCCGAGCCCGAGAATCACAGCGGCGCCCTGGATCTCGAGCGACCCGTAGGCATGGCCGTCGGGTGCGTCAGGATGAGGCGGATGCAGGATCGCAGCAGGCCAGGGCACATCGTCCATCAATAGATCGGTTGCCCCGAATCTGAGCAACAGTCTTGCCTGCTCGGGATGGTCCGGGGCGCCATGCAGCTCAACATCCTTCAGAGCCACCCCTGCAAGGGTACCGCCACGAGCCTTGCGCACACTCGCCCGGCCGTCGGCGCCGGGCGGACCCAGGTGCGTGTCAAGTTGCTGCTCCAGGGCTTCGATGTCATCGAACCGGATGCCGATCAACCGTTCCACATCGCGCTTGAGGCGCTGCACCGGATGGCTACCGTCGGCGGGTACCGGCGGACCGGGCGGCGCAGGCGCCGGTCCGCGCTGGGATGAGGTGCCCGCGCAGGACGTCAGCAATGACATCGCAAAGACAACGATGAGCCACCGCAGCCAGGTGCCGCCCCTGCACGGGTCGGCACCCAGAGAAACCGCTCGCTCCACAACCGTCCTGGCCATGCCCTTCTCCGGATCGCTCGGGTGCGAATCCAGCATGCGTCCAACAGCCCGATGTCCTGGCGGTGATGGACAGGGGCGCCGTCAACGGCCAACAATCGAACCCGCCCACCCGGGTAGGCCAGGAGAAGGTGCATGAATGTTGGAGCGGTCACCACGGCAGTCAATGCGACGATCACGGCAGTGATGCAGGAACAGCGCCGCAAGGTGCTGGCCCACTTCACCGCGCACGGCGCGACCTCGCCGGGGAGCGCGATCGCGCGTGCCGGGCTGGCGCCTGCGATGCACTCCACGCTCGATCAACTGCGCGCGCAGGGCATCATCAAGGACACAGGCGATGAGCTCAGCTATCTGGATGCCGCCGCGCTGGCCCTCCACGAGAAAGACATGGCCAGGAGCGCCCGCGTCGCATTGGCGGTGATCGTGCCGGTGATGGTGGCGGTGGCGGTCGCCGTGGTGGTGGCGATCACCTTCTCGCGCTGAGCGCGGTCGATGCGGGCGGCGGCGTCAGCTGCCGCCGAACAGCTTCTGCGCGTTCTGGAACAACACCCAGCTGGTGGCGATGAACTTGTCCCCGCCCTGCGGGCGGTTGCCGCGGTGGGTGTGGGTGAACGCCGTCGGCGCGATCAGCAGGCTGCCGGTGCGCGGGGCGATCCTGCGCTGCTGGAACAGGAACTCGGTTTCGCCCTGCTCGAAATCGTCGTTGAGGTAGAGCGTCCACAGCAGGTGGCGGTGCAGCGTTTCGCCGGCGGGATCGCGCGGATAGAGCTCGCAATGCCAGTAGGGATAGCCACCCTCGCCCGCGGCATACCATTGCAGATTGATGGCACCGGGACGCAGGCAGGTACGGGCCAGATCCGACAATGTTGCATCGTCCATGCCAGGGAAATCGTCGGCGGCCAGTCGCCGCGGTCTCCCTTCGCTGTCTTGGATCTGCAACATCAGCGGCGAGATCAGTGCCTGTGGATAACGCCGTAGATAACTCAAAACCCCGCGAAACACCGCCTGCTGCAACAGCATGTCCACATCGCGCCACGCCGCGTCGCCGCTGATGCGCAGATCCTTGCTGTGCTTGAGTTCCGGGAACACGCCGCTGCCCACTTCGCCGGGTCGCAACTGCGCACTGGTTCGCATCCTGGCCTGGATGGCGGCACACACATCGGCGGGGATGGCGTTGTGGATTACTTCAATGAAGTCCTGCTGCGTGTCGGCCGTCATGGGGTCATCCGTGGGCATCTGGCCCCGATGGTGACCGCTGCGCTGGCCGATGTCACGCCGTTGCCACGTAAGGTTTCTGCATGGCGCGCACGGGGCCGGCAGCGGGCCGGCCCCGTGCGTTGCGATCAGCCCTGCGCGCTGTCGTGCTCGCGGTGATAGCGGGTGGCTTCGGCCACTTCATTGCGCGAGCCGAGGAACACCGGCACGCGCTGGTGCAGCTGGTCGGGCTGGATGTCCAGGATGCGCTCGCGCCCGGTGGTGGCGGCGCCGCCAGCCTGTTCCACCAGCAGGCCCATCGGGTTGGCTTCGTACATCAGGCGCAGCTTGCCGGCCTTGGACGGGTCCTTCTTGTCCCACGGGTAGATGAAGATGCCGCCGCGGGTCAGGATGCGGTGCACGTCGGCCACCATGCTCGCGATCCAGCGCATGTTGAAGTTCTTGCCGCGCGTGCCTTCCTTGCCGGCCAGCAGGTCCTGCACGTAGCCCTGCATGGGGGCTTCCCAATGGCGCTGGTTGGACATGTTGATGGCAAATTCCTGGGTGTCGGCGGGAATCTGCATGTCCGGCGTGGTCAGCACGAACTCGCCCTTCTCTCGGTCCAGGGTGAAGGCATGGGTGCCGTGGCCAACGGTGAGCACCATCTGGGTGCTGGGGCCGTAGATGCAGTAACCGGCGGCGACCTGCGCGGTGCCCGGCTGCAGGAAGCTGGCGTCGCTGGGCTGTTCGGTGCCGGGCGGGCAGCGCAGCACCGAGAAGATGGTGCCGACCGAGACGTTGACGTCGATGTTGGAGCTGCCATCGAGGGGATCGAACAGCAGCAGGAAGTCACCGCGCGGGTAGGTGTCCGGCACCGGCTGGCAGTGGTCCATTTCCTCCGAGGCACAGGCGGCCAGGTGGCCGCCCCAGGCGTTGGCCTCGAGCAGGATCTCATTGCTGATCACGTCCAGCTTCTTCTGCGCTTCGCCCTGCACGTTGCCGGTGCCGGCTTCGCCGAGCACGCCGCCCAGGGCGCCCTTGCTGACCGCGATGGAGATGCTGGTGCAGGCGCGGGCGACGACGGCGATCAGCTGGCGCAGGTCGGCGTTGATGCGGCCGGCATGCTGCTCTTCGATCAGGTACCGGGTAAGCGACGTACGGGACATGGAATCTGGCTGCCTGGGCTGGAGAATCGCCTATTGTCGCGCGTCGTCGTGGGCATTACGAGGCGAGGCCGGTCAGGTAAGCGCTTACAGGTGCGCAGGCGCGCACAGAACAACGGCCGCACAGGGCGGCCGTTGTTCATGGCATTGCTGCAGGCATCAGCCCTTGGCGACGGTCGCCACGGCCTTGGCCACGTACGCCAGGTTGCCCTGGTTCAGCGCGGCCACGCAGATGCGGCCGGTGCCGACGGCGTAGATGCCGAACTCGTCGCGCAGGCGGTCCACCTGCGGGCGGGTCAGGCCCGAGTACGAGAACATGCCGGCCTGGTCGTTGATGAAGGCAAACTCCGGTGCGCCGGCGGCGACCAGGTGTTCCACCAGGCCGTGGCGCAGGGCGTGGATGCGCTCGCGCATCTCGGTCAGTTCCGCTTCCCACACCTGGCGCAGCTCGGTGCTGTTGAGCACGCCGGCCACCAGTGCCGCGCCGTGGTTGGACGGGCTGGAGTAGATGGTGCGGATGATGCGCTTGACCTGCGACTGCACGGCCTTGGCCGAGGTCGCATCCGGGGCCACCACCGACAGCGCGCCAATGCGCTCGCCATACAGCGAGAACGACTTGGAATACGAGTTGGCGACCACGAAGCTGTCGATGCCGGCCTCGGCGATGATGCGCACTGCCGCGCCGTCTTCGCTGATGCCCTTGTCGAAGCCCTGGTAGGCCATGTCGATGAACGGGAACAGCTGGCGGTCCTTCAGCAGCTCGGCCACCTGCTTCCACTGGGCCAGGGTGAGGTCGGCACCGGTGGGGTTGTGGCAGCAGGCGTGCAGCAGCACCACGGTGCCCGGCTGCAGCTTGGCCAGGTCGGCCAGCATGCTGTCGAAGTCCACGCCGTGGGTGGCCGGATCGAAGTAGCTGTATTCGACGACCTCGAAGCCCGCTGCACCGAACACGGCGCGGTGGTTTTCCCAGCTCGGGTTGCTGATGGCGATGGTCGCGTGCGGCAGCAGCTTGTGCAGCAGGTCTGCGCCCACGCGCAGCGCGCCGCTGCCGCCGATGGTCTGCGAGGTCGCCACGCGGCCGGCGGCCAGCAGCGGTGAATCCTTGCCGAAGACCAGCTCGCGGGTGGCCTGGTTGTAGGCCGGCAGGCCGTCGATCGGCAGGTAGCCGCGCGGTTTGGCTTCATCGGCCAGCTGCTGCTCGATCTGCTTGACGGCGCGAAGCAGCGGAATGCGGCCGCTCTCGTCGTAGTAGATGCCCACACCCAGGTTGACCTTGGTCGGGCGGCTGTCGGCGTTGTATGCCTCGGTCAGGCCCAGGATCGGGTCGCCTGGGACCAGTTCCACATTTGCAAAGAAGGACACGGCGGTACTCATTCGGATGACGGAAGGGGGAGGATGTCGCGACGCAGGTTGCGGCAGAATCAGCCAAAACCGACCCATCGTAACAAAGCCGCGCCGAGGGCGCGGCGGCCGTCGTCACAACCGCTTCCCGTACCATGGCGTGCGGCCCCCACCCCGCCGAGGACCCCGTACCACATGCGCCGTTTCCCCCCGTTCGTCCCCTCCTGCGCGCTGCTTTCGGCGGTGCTGCTGCCGAACCTGGCACAGGCTGCACCAGCCCCCGACGAGGCCCTGCCCGTGGAGCGCCTGCCCACCGTTCAGGTGCAGGCTGCGCGGGTACAGCAGGTGGAGGATGTGGACCTGCCGGCGTCGATCACCACCGTGTGGCTCGATGACGACGGCAACGGCACCCTGGCCCAGCTGTCCGAGGCCCTGGGCGGCATTCCCGGGGTGGTCGCGCGCGACCGCCAGAACTACGCGCAGGACACCCAGCTGTCGATCCGCGGGTTCGGCGCGCGCTCCACCTTCGGGGTACGCGGTGTGCGGGTGCTGGTCGACGGGGTACCGGCGACCATGCCCGACGGCCAGGGCCAGCTGTCCCACGCCAGCCTGCTCTCGGCGCAGCGGGTGGAGGTGCTGCGTGGTCCGTTCTCGGCGCTGTATGGCAACTCCTCGGGCGGTGTGGTGCAGGTCTGGAGCGCCGAGGGCGCAGCGGATGATCCCTGGCGGCTGCGCCTGGACACCGGCAGCGACGCCACCGTCAGCGCCGGCGCACAGCTGCGCGGCCAACAGGGGCCGATCCGCTACAACGTGGCCGCCAACCACTTCCGCACCGATGGCTGGCGCCAGCACAGCGCCGCCCGCCGCGAGTCGCTCAACGCGCGGCTGGGCACCGACGTGGGCGGGGGCCAGCTGGACCTGGTGCTGAACTACTTCGACGCACCCGACGCACAGGACCCGCTCGGCCTGAGCCGGGCGCAGGTGAACGCCGATCCGCGCCAGGCCACGGCGGTGGCCGAGCAGTACAACACGCGCAAATCGGTGCGCCAGGCCCAGGCCGGGCTGGTGTTCACCCGCTCCGACGGCGCCCACACCTGGCGTGCCATGGGCTATGCCGGGCAGCGCAGCGTGGAACAGTACCTGGCCATCCCGCCGGCACCGCAGGCCAGTCCGTTGCACGCGGGCGGGGTAATCGACCTGGACGGCGACTACGGTGGCGTGGACGCGCGCTGGAGCTGGCACGGGCAGTGGGCCGGGCGGCCGCTGGACCTGGTGATCGGCGCCAATGCCGACCGCCAGGCGCAGGATCGGCGCGGATACGAGAACTTCGTCGGCGATCAGCTCGGCATCAAGGGCCGCCTGCGCCGCGCCCAGGCCGACCGCGTGGAGAACCTGGACCAGTTCGCCCAGGCCTGGTGGCAATGGGCGCCGCGCTGGTCACTGCTGCTGGGGGTGCGCCACAGCACCGTGCGCTTCCGCTCCAACGATCACTACATCACCGCCAGCAATCCCGATGACAGCGGCTCGCGGCGCTACGACGCCACCACGCCGGTGGCCGGGGTGGTGTTCCGCGCCACCGAGGCCTGGCGGCTGTACGCCTCGGCCGGGCGCGGCTTCGAGACGCCGACCTTCAATGAGCTGGGCTACCGCGCCGACGGCCAGGCCGGGCTGGCACTGGACCTCTCGGCCGCGCGCAGCCGCAACCTGGAGGTGGGCAGCAAGTGGCATGCGCAGAGCGGTGCACAGCTGGAAGCGGCGGTGTTCCGGGCCGACACCGATGATGAGCTGGCCGTGGCCAGCAACCTCGGCGGGCGCAGTACCTACCGCAACATCGGCCGCACCCGCCGCCAGGGAGCCGAAGCCAGCTACCTGCAACCGCTGGGCGCGCAGGCCGATCTGGCGTTGGCCTATACCTGGATCGAGGCAACGGTGCGCGACCCGTATGCGCTGACCGCAGGAACCGTGGCGGCCGGTTCTCGCCTGCCCGGCGTGCCGCGGCAGCAATGGAACGCACGCCTGCAATACCGGCCCGGGCCGTGGCAGTGGGCGGCCGAAGTGGTGGCGTCCAGCGATACGGTGGTCAATGACCTGGCCACCGAGCGCGCGCCGGGGTATGCCCTGATCAACCTGGAGGCCGCGCGGCGCTGGAGGTTGGCCCAGGGCACGCTGCGTGCGTTCGCGCGGATCGACAACGTGCTGGACCAGCGCTACATCGGCTCGGTGATCGTCAACGACGGCAACCAGCGCTACTTCGAGCCGGGTCCGGATCGCCGCTACAGCGTGGGCCTGCAGTGGCAGTGGGCGCCGTGAACCCGGCGGCCGGCCACGCCGTCGACGCCTGCCAGGCCGCGGTCCATCCTCAGCGCGGGATCTTGGCCGGGACGAACGGCGACGTCGGGTCGCTGGCCGGGAAGGTCTCGTCCAGCGCCTCGTCCTGGTTGTCGCTGGCGTGGTCCTTGCGGGCCTGGCGCTGCTCGGTATTCTCGCGGCCACCCGGATGCGGGGCGCCGGTCGGATCCTTGCGGTCGCGGTAACCGTGGCTGGGGCCGGCCACCACCGGCAGCTGGTCCGGATCTACCGGCGCGGGCATGCCGGCACCGCGGTCTTCGGCGTCCTGGTTGTCATGTTTGGCGTGCTGCTCGCCCGGTACGGGGGTGCTGGCTTCGCGCAGGGGATCGCGTTGCATGGGGAGTTCTCCAGGGCGGGGCGACCACTACAGCGCTTACCGGGTGAAGTCCCTGCGAATCGCCCGCCGTGAACGGATCTGTCACGGCTGGCTAACAGCGCCGGGGCTATTTCTGCCTGCCCCCGTGTTGCCGGAGTCGTGCCATGCCCCGCCTGGACCGCCGCCCCGTCCCCGCGCTGTTCAACGCCTACCTGCAGCCGGCCCGGAGCGCGCGTCGCGTGCGCCGCGACCGCACCGAGGAAGCCCACGCGGTGGCGCAGGACTACCTGCAGTACATGCGCAACGACTACGAGCAGCGGCGCGGCCATGGCCACCGCAGCTGGCGTGATCTGTACCCGGTCTACGCCTTCGCCCTGACCACCCATTACGCCGATTGGCCGCGGGGCAGCGACGAGGACACCAATGGCGAACTGGCCGAGCACTGGGAACAGATGCGCGGGCAATCACGGCTGGGCTGGACCCAGGCCCGCGGGATCGTCGAAGACGCCTGGCTGGCCCTGGACCACATGCCGGCCACCGCCGTGCACGGCCTGCTGCAGTAGCGCGTAAAGAGCCCCTGCACGGGGCGGACACGGGCGTTTCACGGGGCGCGCGGTACAGCTGCCCTCCCCTGTTGCGTGGAGTGCCCTGGCCATGGCCCGACCGATCTGGACCGGAACGTTGTCGTTCGGGCTGCTCAACGTCCCGGTGTCGCTGATGTCCGGCGAACGCAAGGTCGACCTGCAGTTCCGCATGCTCGACTCGCGTGACCGCAAGCCGATCCGCTTCGAGCGGGTCAATGCCGATACCGGCGAGGAAGTGCCGTGGAAGGATATCGTCAAGGCCTACGAGTACGACAAGGGCAGCTACGTCGTGCTGGAGGAGGACGACATCCGCTCGGCTGCGCCGGAGAGCCATGAAGCGGTGGAAGTGGAGACCTTCGTCAATGCCAGCACCATCGATCCGCGCTACTACGAGAAGCCCTACCTGCTGGTGCCGGCCAAGAAGGCCGAGAAGGGCTATGTGCTGCTGCGCGAAACCCTGCGCAAGACCGACAAAGTAGGCATTGCCCGGGTGGTGGTGCGCACCCGCGAGTACCTGTGCGCGGTGATGCCGCATGGCGACGCGCTGGTGCTGATGATCCTGCGCTATCCACAGGAACTGGTGGACCCGGAAGACTACACGTTGCCCGCCGGGTCACTGGCCGACTACCGGATCAACAGCAAGGAAACGGCCATGGCCGAACAGCTGATCGAGTCGATGTCCGGCGAGTGGAAGCCCGACGATTACCACGACGAATTCCGCGAGCGACTGCAGACGCTGTTGAAGAAGCGGATCAAGGCCAAGGGCGGCACCACCAAGGTGGACGAAGAGCCGACGCCGCGCGAGGACGACGCCACCAACGTGGTCGACTTCATGTCGCTGCTGCAGAAAAGCCTGGACGCCAAGAAGCGCACGCCGGCCAGGAAGACCGCGGTGACCGCGGCACCGAAGAAGGCGGCGGCGAAGAAAGCCAAGGCACCGGCGAAGGCACCCGCCAAGGCGGCCAAGTCCGCGAAGAAATCCTCGACCAAGCGCGCCACCCCTGCGCGCAAGGCCGGGTAAACGCCGATGTCGCTGCAGGAATACCGCCGCAAGCGTCGTTTCGACGGCACCCCCGAGCCCGACGCCGACCGCCGCGGTGCGCCGGCGCGGCGCCCGATCTTCGTGGTGCAACTGCACCATGCCAGTTCGCGGCATTACGATTTCCGACTGGAAGCCGATGGCGTGCTCAAGAGCTGGGCGGTACCCAAAGGGCCGTCGCTGCGCGCGGGCGAAAAGCGCCTGGCGGTGGAGGTGGAGGACCACCCGCTGTCCTATGCGGATTTCGAAGGCGATATTCCCAGCGGTCACTACGGCGCCGGGCATGTGGACGTATACGACCATGGCACCTGGGCCTGCGACGGCGACCCGCTGGAGGCGATTGCCGCCGGCAAGCTCGACTTCGTGCTGCACGGTGAGCACCTCAACGGCGGCTGGAAGCTGGTGCGTACGGCGATGAAGGGCAAGCAGCACCAGTGGCTGTTGATCAAGCGCGACGATGCGCACGCACGCGACGCAGAGGCCGATGACATGCTGGACACACCGCCGCCACGGGGCGCCGCCCGCAAGCGCGCGGCAGCGACCAGGAGCGCACCCGCCGCCGCCGCCAAGGCCGGCAAACGCACGGCCACGCCCGCCCGCAAGGCCGACGCGCGCTGGCGCACCCGCGCGCTGACGCTGGATGGCGCGCGCGAGGGCCCTTACCCGCCCGGCTTCAAGCCCCAGCTCACCGACCATCGCGCCACCGCGCCGGACGGCGATGGCTGGCTGCACGAGATCAAATGGGACGGCTACCGCCTGTTGGCCGAGGTCCACGATGGCGTCGTGTCGCTGCGCTCGCGCGGGGGCCTGAACTGGACCGACGATTTTCCTGAAGTGGTGCAGGCCATCGCCGCATTGCCGGTGCGCGACCTGCGCCTGGATGGCGAGCTGGTGGTGCTCGATGCGCAGGGCCGCAGCGATTTCACCGCCTTGCAGAAGGTCATCGACGGCACCGCCAAACAGCCGCTGCGCTACGTGGTGTTCGACATGCCCGGTATCGCCGGGGTGGATATCAGCCGCTGCGCGCTGCTGCAGCGCAAGGCACTGCTCAAGGACCTGATCGGTCCGGGGCCGGGCACGCTGGCCTATAGCGACCACGTGCTTGACCATGGACCGGCGGTGTTTGCCGCCAGTGGCCAGGCCGGTTTCGAGGGCATCATCAGCAAGCGCGTGGACGCGCCCTACGTCAACGCGCGCTCGCCGGCGTGGATCAAGATCAAGCACGAGAGCACCGACGAATTCCTGATCGTGGGCTACACCGACCCCAAGGGCACGCGCAGCGGCTTTGGCTCGTTGTTGATGGCCACCCCGGACAAGGGCGGCCTGCGCTACGTGGGGCGGGTCGGCACCGGGTTCGATGATGCGCTGCTGGGCGCGCTCACCAGGCAACTGAAGCCGCTGGCCGTGAACGACGCGGGGGTGGAACTGCCCGCGCACGTGCCGTTCAAGGCGCGCAGCGTGCACTGGGTGAAACCGGTGCTGGTGGCCGAGGTGGCGTTCCGCGGCTGGGCCAAGGAAGGGCTGCTGCGTCAGGCCAGCTTCAAGCGGCTGCGCGAGGACAAATCTGCCGGCGACCTGGGCGCGGCAGGCCAGGCCACGGTGAAGGCCAAGGGCACCAACAAGACAACGCGCAAGGCCAAGGCCGATGCACAGGCAGCAGGCGACGGCACCGATGGCGTCAGTATCAGCCATCCCGAGCGGGTGGTCTTCGCCAAGGCGAAGATCACCAAGGGCGAGGTGGCCGACTACTACCGGCAGATGGCGCGCTGGGTGCTGCCCGAAGTGGCGCGGCGGCCGCTGTCGGTCCTGCGCTGCCCGGATGGGGTGGACAACCCCTGCTTCTTCCAGAAACACCACGGCACCGGGCTGGGCGAGGCGGTGCGCGCGATACCGCTGGAACAGAAGAGCGGGCGCGAGGATTACCTCTACATCGAAGACGTGGCCGGGTTGCTGCAACTGGTGCAGATGAACACCCTGGAGCTGCATCCGTGGGGCGCGACGGTGGACGATCCCGAGCACCCGGACCGGCTGGTCTTCGACCTGGACCCCGGCGACGGAGTGGGCTGGGCCGAGGTCAGGCGAGCCGCGCGCGACGTGCGCGACCGCCTGCTCGAAACCGGGCTGCAGAGCTTCGTGCGGCTGTCCGGCGGCAAGGGCGCGCACGTGGTGGTGCCCCTGCAGCCCAAGGCCGACTGGACCCAGGCCAAGGACTTCTGCGAAGCGTTCGCGCAGGCCATGGCCGAACACGCGCCGGAGCGCTACGTGGCCACCATGAGCAAGGCCAAGCGCACCGGGGTGATCTTCATCGACTGGCTGCGCAATGCGCGCGGCGCCACCAGCGTGTGCTCGTGGTCGCTGCGCGCCCGACCCGGTGCGGGCGTGGCGGTGCCGCTGCGCTGGGAAGAACTGGGCCGCATCACCGCCGCCGATGCATTCCCCATGTCCAAGGCGCTGCAGCGGGCGCAGCGGCTGAAGCAGGATCCATGGGAGGGGATCGAGGCGGTGAAGCAGGTGCTACCGGGGGCGTGACGCCGCAGGAAGTGCGCCAACAGCCCTGTGCGGTTGGTGTCCTGCCTTGCCGGGGTGCCGGGTCCATCTCGGCGGTCGACCCGGATCCGACCCTGCTGCGGCAGTTCGCGTCACTGCGGGCGACAGCGCGCGCCCAGCCAGATCCCCGCGGCCTGCAGCGGCAACGAGAGCAGCAGCACCAGCACGAACCAGAACGGGAAGTCGCTGCCCAGGTCCCAGGCGGCATACGCCGAGGCAGCGGCGAGCACCGCCCACACCACCCCGCCATGAACGTAGGGCAGCGTCGGCGCGTAGCGCGCGGCGAAGGCGGTGGCGGCGAGGCCGCCGAGGATGGTCCAACCCAGGTCCCAGGCCAGGCGCGGCTGCCCGCCGTCACCCAGGCCGATCCACGGTGCGATCCAGCCGGCTGCGCCGCTGACCATGCCGAGCACGAACAGCGCCACCACCACGCACAGCACGGACAGCACGACGGTCTTGGCAAGCGACAACGCGGACATGGCGATCCAGGGCAACGGGACGGTGCCCATTATGGACGCGTGCGTGGGCTCAGACCTTGCCGGCATCCTTGAGCCGGGCGAACTCGTCCTCGCTGAACAACCGCGAGCGCACCAGGAAGCGCACGCCCTCGCCGTTCTCCAGCGAGAACATGCCGCCACGACCGGGCACCACGTCGATGATCAGCTGGGTGTGCTTCCAGTACGCGAACTGCGAGGCGCTGATGTAGAACGGCGCACCGCCGATCTCACCCAGCTGCACGTCGCGGTCGCCCACGATGAAATCACCCTGGGCAAAGCACATCGGCGAGGAGCCGTCGCAGCAGCCGCCGGACTGGTGGAACAGCAGCGGGCCGTGGCGGGCGTGCAGCGTCTGGATCAGCTGCAGGGCGGCCAGGGTGGCCATTACCTGGGGCGGTGCGGCGTTCATCGTCGGGTTTCCTGGGCGCCGGCCAGCGGCCGGCGCTATCGGGGAGCGGCCTGCCATCGTCGGGAGAGGGAAGGCGATGGCAGGCCGCGGTGCACCACCGGTTACGCGTTGAGGTCCAGCACCACGCGGCCTTCGATCTTGCCGGCGTGCATGCGCGCGAAGATCTCGTTGATGTTCTCCAGCGAATCGCTGGTGACGGTGGCGGCCACCTTGCCCTGCTCGGCGAATTCCAGCGATTCCTGCAGGTCCAGGCGGGTACCCACGATCGAGCCACGCACGGTGATGCCATTGAGCACCATGCCGAAGATATCCAGCGGGAAGTCGCCCGGCGGCAGGCCATTCAACGACACCGTACCGCCGCGGCGGACCATGCCCAGCGCCTGCTCGAAGGCCTTCGGCGATACCGCGGTGACCAGCGCGCCGTGCGCGCCGCCGATCTCCTTCTTCAGGAACGCGGCCGGATCGGTGGTGCGCGCGTTGACCGTGATCGTGGCACCCAGGCGCTCGGCCAACGCGAGCTTGTCATCATCGATATCCACCGCGGCCACGTTCAGGCCCATCGCCTTGGCGTACTGCACCGCCATGTGGCCCAGGCCACCGATGCCGGAGATCACCACCCACTGCCCGGGGCGGGTGTCGGTCACCTTCAGGCCCTTGTAGACGGTCACCCCGGCGCACAGGATCGGGGCGACCTCGATGAAGCCGATGCCCTTGGGCAGCAGGCCCACGTAATCGGCGTTGGCCAGCGCGTATTCGGCGAAGCCGCCGTTGACCGAGTAGCCGGTGTTCTGCTGCGCCTCGCACAAGGTTTCCCAGCCGCCCATGCAGTGTTCGCAATGGCCGCAGGCCGAATACAGCCATGGGATGCCGACCCGGTCGCCCTCGCGGATATGGCTGACGCCGGCGCCCACCGCCACCACGTGGCCGACGCCCTCGTGACCGGGAATGAACGGCGGGTTGGGCTTGACCGGCCAGTCGCCGTCCACCGCATGCAGGTCGGTGTGGCACACGCCACACGCTTCGATCTTCACCAGGATGTCGCCGGGGCCGGGCCGCGGTACCTGCACTTCCTCGATGCGCAACGGCTTGCCGAATTCGCGGACGACAGCGGCCTTCATGGTCTTGTTCATGCGTGGATCTCCGTGGATTGCCAATGGCAGCACTGTGGCGCCGGCCTCATGCCGACGCCTTGATCGTGATCAAGCAGGGCGCCGGCTCAGAAAAAGCCCAGCTTCTTCGGCGAGTAGCTCACCAGCAGGTTCTTGGTCTGCTGGTAGTGGTCGAGCATCATCTTGTGGTTCTCGCGGCCGATGCCCGACTGCTTGTAGCCACCAAACGCGGCGTGCGCCGGGTAGGCGTGGTAGCAGTTGGTCCACACGCGCCCGGCCTGGATGCCGCGGCCCATGCGGTACAGCAGCGAGGCGTCGCGGCTCCACACCCCGGCACCGAGCCCGTAGAGGGTGTCGTTGGCGATCTCCAGCGCTTCTTCTTCGGTCTTGAAGGTGGTCACCGACACCACCGGCCCGAAGATCTCCTCCTGGAACACGCGCATCCTGTTGTGGCCCTTGAACACCGTGGGCTTCACGTAGAAGCCGCCGGCCAGCTCGCCATCGAGGGTGGCCTGCTCACCGCCGATCAGGACCTCGGCCCCTTCCTGCCTGCCGATGTCGAAGTAGGACAGGATCTTCTCCAACTGCTCGGAGGAGGCCTGCGCGCCGACCATGGTGTTGGGATCGAGCGGATTGCCCTGCTTGATCGCTGCCACGCGCTTGAGCGCACGCTCCATGAATGCGTCGTAGATCGACTCCTGGATCAGCGCGCGCGAGGGACAGGTGCACACCTCGCCCTGGTTGAAGGCGAACAGCACGAAGCCTTCCACCGCCTTGTCCAGGAAGTCATCGTCGTGCGCCATCACGTCGGCGAAGAAGATATTGGGTGATTTGCCACCCAGCTCCAGCGTCACCGGGATCAGGTTCTGGCTGGCGTACTGCATGATCAGCCGGCCGGTGGTGGTTTCACCGGTAAAGGCGATCTTGGCGATGCGCGGGCTGGACGCCAGCGGCTTGCCCGCTTCCACGCCGAAGCCGTTGACCACGTTGAGCACGCCGGGCGGCAGCAGGTCGCCGATCACCTCCATCAGCACCAGGATCGAGGCGGGCGTCTGCTCGGCCGGCTTGAGCACCACGCAGTTGCCGGCGGCCAGCGCCGGGGCCAGCTTCCAGGCGGCCATCAGCATGGGGAAGTTCCACGGGATGATCTGCCCGACCACGCCCAGCGGCTCGTGGAAGTGGTAGGCGATGGTGTCCTTGTCGATCTCCGACAGGCTGCCTTCCTGGGCACGCACCGCGCCGGCGAAATAGCGGAAATGATCGGCCATCAGCGGGATGTCGGCGTTGAGCGTCTCGCGGATCGGCTTGCCGTTGTCCCAGGTTTCGGCGTGCGCGAGCAGCTCGAGGTTGTCCTCGATGCGGTCGGCGATCCTGTTGAGGATGTTGGCGCGCGCGGTGGTGGACGTCTCGGCCCAGGCGCGTTTGGCGGCGTGCGCGGCATCCAGCGCGGCGTCGATGTCCTCGGCATTGGAGCGGGCGACCTCGGTGAAGACCTTGCCGGTCACCGGGGTGGTGTTCTCGAAGTACTGGCCACTGCGCGGGGCCACCCACTGGCCACCGATGAAGTTCCCATAGCGGGGCTTGAAGATCGACTGCGGATCGGTGGCGTGCGGCTTGGCGGACGTGACAGCGTTCATCGGGGTGCATCTCCGGCAGCGGTTGAAAGGCCCGTAAGGGGTCTCTCCCTGCCGCAAGGACGGTGCCAACTCTGCGCTGCTGCGCTGCGGCATTGCCTCAGCCACTGCGGCAGCACGGCCGCTGGAGGGAATCTGCGGCAGTGCAGCAGTCGTGGTCATTGCGTGGTAACGCCGGCTGTGCTGTTTATCGGAACAGGTCCCGCTACAACTGTCGCAGAATGCGACACTGGAGAAACAGGTGTCCCAGCAGCCGCTCCTGCAGCGTGTCGGCAATGCGCGTCGTTCGTTCTTCGAGCGCGGCGCCACGCCGATCGGCGTGGTGCCCGACACCATCCTGCAATCCTGGCAGCGCTGCCTGCGCGGCGGCCTGTCGGTGGATGCGCAGCCGGAGGTGGAGCCGTTGCCGGATGCGCGCCTGCGCGAACTGCGCGAGCGCCGGCAGAAGCTGTGGCGGTTGGCGCGGCCCGAGCTGGACGGCCTGGCCGCCGACATCGCCGCCGCCGGCAGCATCGTGCTGCTCACCGACGAAGACGGCTGGATCCTCGATGCCGAAGGCAGCCCGGGCTTCCTCGACAAGGCCGGGCGCGTGGCGCTGATGCCGGGCGTGCGCTGGGATGAAACCACCGTGGGCACCAATGCCATCGGTACCGCGATCGTCGAAGGGCGCTCGGTGGAGGTGCGCGGCGGCGAGCACTACTTCGCCCCGCACGGCATCCTGACCTGCTCGGCCACGCCGATCTTCGACCCCTATGGCCAGCGCGTGGGCGTGCTGGACATCTCCGGTGATGCGCGCCTGCAGCACCTGCATGCGCGGGTGCTGGCGCGGCAGGCGGTGGCGCACATCGAGCACCGCTACTTCGACGCGGGCCTGGCCGACTGCGAGCTGCTGCGGCTGCACCATGACGCCACCCTGCTGGGCACCCCGCGAGAGGGCATCCTGGGCTTCCGTGGCGGCCGCCTGGTGGCCGCCAACCGCAGCGGGCTGGCCCTGTTCGGGCTGGAGCATGCCGATATCGGCCATGCGCCGTATGCCGCGCTGTTCGATGCACCGTTGTCGCGCCTGTACGACGACGGTGCGCTGATCGACCGCCAGGGCCGTGCGCTGTACGGGCAGCGCGGCGATGGCCACCGCGCGCCCACGCGCGGGCGTGCGGGAATCCCGGCGGCAGCGGTGAGCGCCGGGCCACGCCCTTCGGCCGCCGCTGCGGCCGATGCAACACCGCTGTTCGATGCCGCCCAGCAGCGCGCGCTGCAACGCGCCTGCCGCGTGCTGGATGCGCAGTTGCCGGTATTGCTGCAGGGCGAGACCGGCACCGGCAAGGAAGTCTTCGCGCGCGAGCTGCACCGGCGCAGCGTGCGCGCCGACAAGCCGTTCGTGGCGGTCAACTGCGCGGCATTGCCCGAAGGCCTGATCGAGGCCGAACTGTTTGGCTACGAGGAAGGCGCCTTCACCGGCGCGCGTCGCCAGGGCAGCGCTGGCCTGCTTCGCCAGGCCCAGGGCGGGGTGTTGTTCTTGGACGAGATCGGCGACATGCCGTTGGCGTTGCAGCCGCGGCTGCTGCGCGTGCTGCAGGAGCGCACGCTGTCACCGCTCGGCGGTGGCAAGCCGGTGCAGCTGGATTTCGCGCTGATCTGCGCCACCCACCGCGACCTCGACCAGGCCATGGCGGCCGGCGCGTTCCGTAGCGACCTGTACTACCGCATCGCCGACCACGCGGTGCCGCTGCCGGCGCTGCGCGACCATCCGGACCGGGCCGCGCTGCTGCGCGGGTTGTGGCAGCGGCTGGGCCAGGGCCGCACGCTGGCCGACGACGCGTTTGCCGCACTGTCCGCGTATGCCTGGCCGGGCAACCTGCGTCAGCTGTGCGCCTGCCTGCGCACGTTGGTGGCATTGAGCGAGCCCGGTGATGTGATCACCACGGACGCACTGCCCGGCTACCTGCGTGCGCCGCCGGCCGCGCCGGCCCCGGCGCCGCACGCCGATGGCGGCGCGCTCGACGCCATCGCCGAAACGGCGATGCGCGCCGCCCTGGCCACTGCCGGTGGCAATGTGGCGCAGGCGGCGCGCAGCCTGGGCATCAGCCGCAGCACCCTGTACCGCAGGCTGGGGCGTCCGCCGCGCTGAGGATCAGCCCACCGGGACCAGGTCGAAGTTGTTGGCCTGGTACTGGAACAGCAGGCAGTCGGTGCCGGCCTTGCAGCCGCTCTCGTGCACCAGCTTGGCCGGCAGGCTGTAGTAGGACCCGGCCGGGTAGAGCACTTCCTTGCCGTCGATGCGTGCGTAGAACGTACCGCTGAGCACGACGGTGGGCAGGGTCTGGCTGTGCGTGTGCAGGCCGTTGTCGGTACCGGCCTTGAAGCGCACGAACGCCGAATAGAAGCCCTGCCCGTCGCTGAGGATGTTGCCCTGGGTGTTGGCGTAGCTGACCGCGCCCTGCGTGCCCGGCACGTCCTGCCAGGTCAGCTGCGCCGACGGCAGCGATACCAGCGGGTCGGAACCGGGGACGGGGGCGGTCGGGCTGGCTGCGCAGGCGTTGCCGGTGAGGACGACCAGGGCGACAAGGGCAAGGCGATGGGTGAGGGTCATGGGGTGGCTCCGGCTCGGTTGGGGAGGGGCCACTGTAGGAGCGCGGTCGGATCACAGACAGCCACCGGCGCAGACACCACCTGTGCGTGAATCGCACAGATGGTGCCAGCCGTGCACTATCCGGCGAGCACCGACGCCTGCTGGGCCAGCTGTTCGATGCCGGCCCAATCCCTGGCCTGCACCAGGGCCCGCGTGGCCAGCCATGACCCGCCGACGCACAACACGTTGGGCAGGTGCAGGAACTGCGAGGCGGTCTGCGCACTGATGCCCCCGGTCGGGCAGAAGCGCACGTCGCCGAACGGCCCGTTCCACGCCGACAGCATCGCCGCGCCGCCGGCCTGTACCGCCGGGAAGAACTTGAAGGTATCCAGGCCGTGCTCCAGGCCCAGCATCAGTTCGGAGGAGGTGGCCACGCCGGGCAGGAACGGCAGGTCGGTGTCGCGCGCAGCGGCGTACAGGCGCGGCGTGGCCCCGGGCGACACGGCAAACCGGCCGCCCACCTGCTTGACCTGGTCCATCTGTGCGGCGCTGAGCACGGTGCCCGCGCCCACCACCGCATCGGGCACGGCCTCGACCATGGCCTTGATCGCCTCCATCGCCACCGGCGTGCGCAGCGTCACCTCGATCACCGGCAGGCCACCGTTGAACAGCGCGCGCGCCACGTCGACGGCATCGTCGATGTTCTCCGGGGTGAATACCGGAATCACCGGGGCCAGTTTCAGGACTGCGCGTACGCGCGGATCAGCGCCGGACATCGAATCGCTCCTCGCCCGTGAGGGCCATGATGTCAGCCTCGCTGACAGGGTTGAAGTCGCCGGGAATGGAGTGCTTCAGGCAACCTGCGGCCAGCCCGAAGCGCACGATCGCGTCCGGCGCGAAGCCGCGCATCATGCCATGCAGGATGCCTGCGGCGAAGGCGTCGCCGCCGCCGATGCGGTCCACGATGCCCACCATCTCGCGCGGCGGTGCCAGCGCGCGGGTGCCATCGCGCCCGAGCAGCATGGCCCCGAGTGCATGGTTGTCCACGCTGTGCGGCGTGCGCTGGGTGCAGGCCATCCATTGCAGCCGCGGAAACGCGGCAAATGCCTGCGCGGCGGCGGCATCGACGCGGTCGGCCAGCTGCGCCTGCGCGAACTCACCGCCAAGCACCACGCCGATGTCGCGGTAGTCGGCAAACAGCACCTCGGCGCAGGCGAACAATTCGCGCAGGATGCCGGCCGCATCGCCCTGCCAGCGGGCCCACAACGAAGGCCGGAAGTTGCCGTCGAAGGACACTTTTACCCCGCGCGCGCAGGCCGCCTGCGCTGCCGCCAGCGTGGCCTGGGCCATCGCCGGGTTGAGTGCCGGGCTGACCCCGGACAGGTGCAGCCAGTCGGCGCCCTGCAGCAGGGTGTCCCAGTCGTAGTCGGCGGCAGTGCCGCTGGCGAAGGCCGAGTCGGCGCGGTCGTAGACCACTTCGCTGGCGCGCTGTACCGCCCCGGTGGTGAGGAAGTACAGGCCCATGCGCCCGGGCCGGACCTGCACGTGCCCGGTGTCCACGCCATGCCGGCGCAGCTCGCCGGCCACGAACTGGCCCAGCGGGTTGGCCGGCAGCGTGCTGACCATGGCCACTGCGTGTCCCAGGTGCGCCAGCGAAACCCCGACGTTGGCCTCGGCGCCACCGGCATGCACCGCCAGCTGTGCGCTCTGCAGCAGCAGTTCGCGGCCCGGCGCGCTCATGCGCAGCAACAACTCTCCAAAACAGACGACACGACTCATGGTGGTGGATCCTTGTGAAGGCCGGGGCCGGTAAAAAGGTCGCCCCAGCGAAATGGCTAGCGGTGTCATTCTAGCCCTGCGGCGTCGCCCGTCCAGCCGGCGCAATGTCGAAAGCATTGTCCCGCAAGCCTCCAGGGGACATTGAAAATCTGCTGCGGTGCAAGATGCTCCTTCCGGAACGGACTGTTAACGTCGGCTCTGACCAGCGGTGTCATTGCACTGACATGTCGCCGGATAGCTGTTTCATGTAGCACCTTGGGAGAGGGAAAACATGCAATCTCGAAACATCCAGAAAAAGACACCGGTTACCTTGCTCGCCCTGTCGATCGGCCTGGCGCTGGGAGGGAACGCGCTGGCGCAGGATGCCACCACCGGCACGGCCACCGATCTGGACACCGTCACCGTCACCGGCTACCGCGCCAGCGTCGAGAAGGCGCTGGATATCAAGCGCGGCGAAGCGGGCGTGGTCGATGCCATCGTCGCCGAGGATATCGGCAAGTTCCCCGATCTGAACCTGGCCGAGTCGCTGCAGCGCATTCCCGGCGTGGTGATCACCCGCGAGGCCGGTGAAGGCCGCAACATCTCCGTGCGCGGCCTGGGCCCGGATTTCACCCGCGTGCGCATCAACGGCATGGAGGCGCTGACCACCGTGGGCGCCGGCGACCAGAGCGGCGGCACCAACCGCGGCCGCGGCTTCGATTTCAACGTGTTCGCCTCGGACCTTTTCTCGCAGCTGCTGGTGCGCAAGACCGCCTCGGCCGACGTCGAAGAAGGCTCGCTGGGCGCCACCGTGGACCTGCGCACCGCGCGTCCGTTCGACTATGACGGCTTCACCTTCGCCGCCAGCGGCCAGGCCAGCTACAACGCGATGGCCGAAAAGGCCGACCCGCGCGTGGCCGCGCTGATCTCCAACACCTTCGCCGATGGCACCTTCGGCGCCCTGCTCTCGGTGGCCTACTCCGAGCGCCAGGCGCTGGAAGAAGGCTCCAACACCGGTCGCTGGGCCAACGGCCCGAGCAACAACAACTTCAACGCCGCCTCGCCGTTCACCGCCGCGCGCGGCGCCGACGTCTACCACCCGCGCTTCCCGCGTTACGTGCAGATGGAGCATGAGCAGAAGCGCCTGGGCGTCACCGGCACCCTGCAGTGGAAGCCCACCGACGCCACCGAAATCTCGCTGGACGCGCTGTACTCCAAGATCGATGCCAAGCGCGACGAGCACTACATCGAGGCGATCTCCTTCAGCCGCGGCACCAGCACCACCCCACGCCTGGTCGGCAAGCCGGCGATGATCGTCAAGAACGGCATCATCCAGGACAACGCGCTGGTCTACGGCGAGTTCGACAACGTCGACATCCGTACCGAGAACCGCCACGACGAGTGGAGCACCGAGTTCAAGCAGATCGCGCTGAACGGCCAGCACCGCTTCGGCGACGACTTCACCCTGTCCGGCAAGGTCGGCATCTCGCGCTCCAAGCACGAGAATCCGATCCAGACCACGATCATCATGGACAAGTACGACGTCGACAATTACAGCTACGACTACCGGGGCAACAGCCGGTTCCCGACGCTGAACTACGGCATCGACCCGACCAACCCCGCCGGCTGGGAGCTGGCCGAAATCCGCCTGCGTCCGCAGTACGTGGACAACGACTTCGATACCGGCCAGATCGACTTCAACTGGAACATCAGCCCCGGCTTCCGCCTCAAGGGCGGCGTGCTGGCCAAGAACTACACCTTCAAGACCGTCGAACTGCGCCGTGCCAGCGAACTGGCCGTGCCCAACTTCCCCAACGGCACCAAGATCGTGCCGGTGGACATGACCCAGCAGGAAGGCCTGAAGGGCATCACCGGCAACCCCAACAACTGGGTGGTGCCGAACCTGGACGCGATCGCCGATCAGTTCGACATCTACAGCAACACCGGTACCTTCGCCGTCGCCCCGCGCGCCAACAACGTGCGCAGCGTGGAAGAAGAGGACCGTGGCGGCTACCTGATGGGCGAGTTCTCCACCGAACTGGGCAGCATCCCGTTCTCGGGCAACTTCGGCGTGCGCTATGTGCGGACCAAGCAGACCGCCACCGGTCTGTCCACGTTGACCACCACCACGGTCTCCACCACCGCCAGCCGCACCTACGATGACACCCTGCCCTCGTTCAACCTGGTGGCCGAGATCACCCCGGACTTCCTGATCCGCCTCGGCGCGGCCAAGGTGATGAGCCGTCCGGGCCTGGGCAACCTGACCCCCGGCTCCACCGTGGCCGTGGCCGGCGCGGCGCGCACCATCGCCACCGGCAACCCGGACCTGGATCCGATCCGCGCCACCAACGTGGACCTGGGCTTTGAGTGGTACTTCGCCGAAGGCGCGATGGCCGGTGTCGGGCTGTTCTACAAGGACATCGAGACCTTCATCCAGACCACCCGCGAAACCCACCCGTACAGCTTCAGCGGCCTGCCCGATGCACTGCTGATCGGCACCGGTGCCAGCCCGGACAGCGACTTCACCTACACCAAGCCGGTCAACACCCCGGGTGGCGAACTCAAGGGCGTGGAAGTCAACTACACCCAGCCCTTCAGCTTCCTGCCGGGCAAGTGGTCCAACCTGGGCGTGCAGTTGAACTACACCTGGGTCGATTCGCAGATCCAGTACATCAACTCCAGCGGCCAGCCGGTGCTCAAGGCCGATCTCACCGGCCTGTCGCGCAACTCCTGGAACGCCACGCTGTTCTATGAGGGCAAGGTGTTCTCCGGCCGCGTCTCGGCGACCAACCGCGACGACTACCTGACCCAGGTGACCGGTACCGAAGCCGGCTTCAACCTCGATGGTTACCACGGCATGACCGGCACCACCTTCATCGACGCCTCGATCCGCTACGCGATCAACGAGAAGCTGGAGCTGAGCCTGGAAGGCATGAACCTGACCAACGAAGCCAGCGATGAGTGGGTGTACTCGCCGGCGACCGGGCGCCTGCCGCTGCAGTACACCGAAACCGGCCGGCAGTTCATGCTCGGCGTGCGCTACAAGTTCTGATCCGCACCAGACCGCGGCGGCGCGAGTGATCGCGCCGCCGCTGCTGCGTCGCAAGATGTTGGGGACGCGCTGCTTTGCTAGCGTGCGTTGCGTGCCGGACACGCAGCGGGGAGGCTGCGCGTGTGCATGCCACGCACGCGCACTGCCTCCGGTCCGGCTCCCCGCGCCATCGTGATACCGCTGAGCTGTCGAAAGGAACTTGCCATGCCGCTGCACGTTGTCCGTTCGCCCCGTCGTGTTCGCCTGTCCGCCAGCCTGCTGTGGTTGCTGCTGGGAGGCAGCGCCGGCGCATCGGCACAGACCGCGCCGCAGCTGCTGTTCCATGTCTCGGCCGACGCCGGCTTCGACGCCGACACCGCCGGCGGCGATGCGGTTCCCAACTTCCTGGACAAGGTGACGCGGGTGCCCGATGGCGCTCGTGGCTCGGCGATCCAGTGGGAAGACGATGGCGTACTGGCGTGGAACGCGCCAGGCAACATCCAGGCCCAGCGCGGCACCCTCGGGTTTTTCTGGCGCCCCCGCTATGCCGTGGGTGAAGCGCCGTTCGTGATCTTCCGGGTCGGCTATGCCGACCACAGCAGCTGGGACATGGCCTGGCTGCGCATCGACTGGAACGGGCATGGCTTCGATGCCTTCGTCACCGATGCCAACCTGGCGCGCACCCGCGTCTCGTTCAAGCTCGACCGCCTGCCCTCGCCGCAGCAGTGGCAGCACATCGCCTTCGGCTGGGATGAAGACCATGGCGTGCGCCTGTACGTGGACGGCAGGGAAGTGGCTCGCCAGGACACCACGGCCGACTATGACGCCGCGCTGGACCAGCTCGGCCTGGCTGGCCGGGTGATGGCGCCCTACCAGGTGCAGAGCCGGTACAACTTCCTGCGCGGCAGCGACCTGGACGAGATCCGCGTCTACGACCGGCTGCTGGACCCGGCCGGCATGGCCGCGCTGGCACGCAACGCTGCACCCGCCAGCGCCGTGGCGGCAGCGGATCCGATGCGCGCCTGGCGGCATCGTTTCGGCTGGGAGCGCACCGCCCCGCCGGCCCTGACCGCACCGGCAACCCGCATCCGCAAGGTCGAGTTCGCCGACACCAGGGACCACAAGCAGTGGATGTGGAAGGCGACCGACGGTATCGCCGAGACCACCTGGCCGGGCGTATACAACCGCTCGCGCCTGCCCGGCCGCAACGACTACTTCCAGCTCCCCGACTGGAACACCTACGTCGAGGGCGGCCAGCAGTTGGACCTGACCCTGCCGCCCGGCGAAACGGTCAACCGCGTCGAGTTGCGCGGTGCCGCGTACGGCACGCTCAGTGCCAGCGCCGATGGCCAGCCTGCCACGACGCTGCTGCAGCGCCCGCAGGGCGTGGTGCGCAGTGTCGATCCGATCCCCGCCCAGACCGGTGGCGTGCTGCACTTCCGCAACACCGCGCAGGAAACCCCGATCCAGGAGATCTGGGCCTACCAGGTCAGCGATGCGCCCGAGCCGGCCGGGACGGTCAGGCAGCGCTACGTGATCGACAGCCAGGCCCTGCCCGACTACCTCAACGTCGCCGCGCTGCGCCAGTACATCGACGGCCGCTACCCTGCCGCCGAGCGCAGCACGGTGATGGCATTGCCCAAGGGGGCCGGCTCGCGCCGGCGGGGCGCCACCACCTTGCCGGCGCACCCGCTGCCCATCGTGCACGTGCTGATTCCCTCCGGCGTGGGCGATGCCCCGGCCGCCCAGCCGCTGATCCGCAGCTGGGCCTACAGCTGGGAAAACATGCATGACGGCCTGGACGGCGTGGCCATCGATCTGCCTGCGCTGGACCTGCCGGCCACGCATGACGGCCTGATCCCCCTCAACATCCGCATCAAGGACCCGATCTGGCCGGCGCGCGACATGATCGATGTGTCGGTGTCGGTCAGGCCCGGCGAGAAGCGTACGCTGTGGCTGGACCTGCGCGACCGCATCCTCACCGCCGACAGCCTGTGGCTGTCCATTGCCTCGGCCGCGCCGGGGTTCAACGCGGCATCGCTGGATGGGGCGGAGATCCGCATGGTCTTCAAGGACCGTGAGGAGGCCACGAAGGAACACGTGGCCGACCGCTTCAACCAGGCCCGGGACAACTGGGGCTTCCTGGTCGAAGAGCACACCACCTCCAAGCGCCAGCGCCTGTACGCGCGGGTGTATGCCGACCTCACCGACCTGCTGCGGGTGGATCCGGACCACGAACTGGGCCGCCTCTACTGGAACTACATCAGCTACAACAGCCAGGGCCGACCGCCGTTCACCGCGCCGACCGCACCCAAGGGCGTGCCGGCCTGGGCGTTCGCGCAGACCGAAGACCTCAAGTACGTGCGTCGCTTCGTGGACTGGTGGATCGACCACCGCCAGATCGCCTACGGTGATTTCGGCGGCGGCATCTCCGACGACTCCGACCTCACCCAGCAGTGGCCTGGCCTGGCGCTGATGGGCGTGCAGCCGGACCGGCTCAATGCCTCGCTCACCGCGCTGTCCGATGCGGTGTACCGCAATGGCATGTTCAGCAACGGCTTGAGCACCATCGAGACCGACGAGCTGCATGCCTACGAGGAAGGCATCAACACCAACAGCGCCATGCTCTACCTCAACTGGGGCGACCCGCTCACCGTCGAGCGCCTGATGGAAACGGTGAAGGCCTTCGACGAGCGCATCATCCTGCGCAATCCCCAGGGCCACCTGCTGTTCTCCAGCAACTGGTACGGGGGCAACAAGGTCTATCGTGAACCCAACTGGCAGTGGCAGAAGCCGTACTCGTTCCCGGCGCTGCACCCGGCCTTCCTGATCGGCCAGTACAACGCCGATGCGACCAGCCGCGCGCTGGTCACCGGGCTGGCCGACAGCTACCTGGCCCACGCCTACACCGATGACAAGGGCCGTTGGGCCCTGCCCAACGAGATCCACTGGGCCACCGGCACGACCCGCGGTGGCGAGCTCAACAGCGGTTCCGGCGGCGGTGATGTGATGCACACCTTCTGGGCCGCATGGCGCTGGAGCGGCGATGCCCGGTACCTCAAGGCACTGGACTACCGCGTCGAGCGCGGCGGGCCGGGCGCATTGGCCAACCTCGGCGAGAACGTCGTGGAGGTGCTGGGCCGCGGCGAGGAATGGAACCCGCGCCTGATCGCCGACGCCGACGCCGGCAACACCGGCTTCTCCAGCCTGATGGCGTGGCAGGCCACCGGCGACAAGCGCTACCTCCAGGCCCTGCACGCCGATGGCATCCAGGCCAAGGCCCAGCGCGAGTACATGAACACCGAAGGCCACTGGTGGTCGGACCGTGTCGAGGCGCCGAGCGAGTTCCTGCAGCGTGCGCGCCTGGGCGGCATCGCGCTCAAGCGCAACCAGAGCTGGCCCGGGCACACCGTGAGCTGGCGCTTCGCCCAGCCCGACGCGGCCGAACAGGTCGCGCTGCTGGTGCATGCGCCCTCGCCGGACCGCTTCAAGGTGATTGCCTACAACCTGGGCACGCGCGCGGTGGAGGCGGACATGAGCACCTGGAACGTCACCGCCGGGCAGTGGCGGATGACCAGCGGCGTGGACCGCGATGGCGACGACACCATCGACGGCAAGGCGACCACGCGTGACCTCACCCTGGAACGCAGTGCCTCGACCACGCTGCGCTTCGCACCGGGCCAGAGCCAGGTGTTCGAGTTCGCGCTGGTGCAGGCCGGCACGCCGGTCGAACAGCGCGCCGACCTCGGCATTGGCCGCAGCGATGTGCGCGTGGACGGGCAACAACTGCACGTGACCGTGCACAGCCTGGGCCACGTGGCCACGGGCGCGGGCGTGGCGGTGCTGGAGGATGCCAAGGGCCGCGAACTGGCACGGGCGGACATTCCCGCGCTGGGCGCGCCGACCGACCTGCTGCCGAAGACCGCCACGGTGCGCCTGCCGTTGTCGGCCGGCAACCGCAGCGGCTGGCGGGTGCGCGTGATGCAGGCCGACGGCGCGGCCGAGGTGACCCAGCGCAACAACGTGGTGACGCTGGATCGGTAGCGCCCGTGCCATGCACGGCTGCCATGGCTTACAGCGTGACCCTGCCCTCGATGCAGGTCACGCAGTCGCCCCCGATCCACAGCGCATCGCCCACCCGCTCCACCCGCAGTCGTCCGGCACGCCCGATCGCCGTGCCTTGGCTGATCACATAGCGGTCCGGCGCTTCGCCGGTGGCCAGCAGCCAGCGCGCGATGCCGGCATTGAGGCTACCCGTGGCCGGGTCCTCCGGTGCGCCATCGCCGGCAATGAAGGCGCGGCTCTCGTACCGGGCCTCGCTGCCATCGCTGGCCAGCCACGGCCCGAATACACCCACCTTCAGGCCCATCAACTGCGCATAGTCCGGCTGGATGGCCAGCACCGCGGCACGATCACGCAGGCGCAGCGCGAGCCAGCCGGTGCCGTTGTCGGCCCAGCGTGCGTCCACCACGTCCTCGGCCGCCACGCCCAGGCCACGCCGCACCCGCTCGCGCAGGTCCGCCGCCAACGCCTCACCGCGCAGCAACGGCGGCGCCAGGAAGGCCAGGCCGGCGTCGCTGCGGCGGATCCGCACCAGCCCGATCCCGCACTCCTGCACGATCTCCTCGCCCTTGGGCACGCCGCCGTGGGCCAGCCAGGCATGGCAGCTGCCCAGGGTGGGATGCCCGGCAAACGGCAGCTCTTCCAGCGTGGTGAAGATGCGCACGCGGTAATCCGCCTGCGGATCGGTAGGCGGCAGCAGGAAGGTGGTTTCGCTCAGGTTGGTCCAGTGCGCGAACGCGGCCATGCGCGCGTCGTCGATGCCCTCGGCATCGAGCACCACGGCCAGCGGATTGCCCCGCAGGGGATCCTGGCTGAATACATTGACCTGCTGGAACGGAAACGTACGCATGGCGGTACATCGAAAGGCGGGAACCGGATGATGCGCGCGGCGCAGGCCGCGGGTCGAGCGCGGCACTAGGCCGCGTCGGTTTCCATCACCTGCACGCGGCGCTGGTACCAGTCGCCCGCTGCGGGTTCGAAGATCGCGCTGCGGGTCATCTCGCCTTCGTACACATGCACCGAGATGGCCAGGTCTTCATCGCTGGTATTGCGGATGGTGTGGTACTCATGCGGCGGGATCAGGCTGCCGGCGCTGCCGCAGTCACCCAGGATGGCCGGCTCGGGGCGGAAGCGGAAACGCTCGCCGTCGCGTTCGAGCAGCCGGTACTGGGTGATTTCCAGCTGGCCCAGCCACACCCCCTCCACGCACCACAGCCCGCTGTGGTCATGCAGCGGCGTGCCCTGCCCCGGCCCCCAGCTCATCGCCACGATGCTGTAGCCGTGGGCGGCGCTGCGGTACAGCTCGCGGCGGGCGTAATGGTCTTCGATCGGGCGATGGACGCAGGCCGGCAGCTGGATGCGGCTGTCGGCGATCGCCTCGCGCAGCGCATGGCGCAGGGTGGCGGCGATCTGGTGGGCATCGTCGTGCTGTACCGCATGATCGACGGCGGCGATCAATCGATCACGGCCATGGAACGGCGGAAACGGGTCGCAGGGAGCTTGCATGCCCCCAGTCTAGGCGATCGCGGTGAACAGCATGTTGGACCGGGTTCACGACGACGCCGCGCGATTGCGCAGCAAGATCGATCAACTACAGCGAAACGGTTGCTAAAACCTATTGGGCAGGGCGGGCTGCGGCGATCTGCCGCAGCCGGCGTCTCAGAACGTCCCGCGCTGCATGAAGGGCACCTGCTGGTACAGCTCGCGCTCGCCGCCACGGGGGTCCTCGGCCTGGCGCGGGGCGACGTCGAACAGCATCGTCTGCCGCCGCGGCAACGTGTAGCCCTGCCACGCGGGCAACCCGGCATGGTTGGGGTCGCCGTGGCGGGCGAAGGCGATCAGTGCGCTGCTCATCCTCGCCGCCAGCTGCACCGCGTCGGCACCGTCGCCGGTGCGCGAGCCGGGCTGGGCGATGTTGTCGAACACCAGCGGGATGTCCAGGGTATGGAACGCGCCGAAGCGGCCGCCGTCCAGCGGCGAGCCCCAATCGAGCTGGTAGGCCCAGGTCGGCGCGCCCTGGCGCGCCCGCGCTTGCAGCTCCTCCACCGCGCCGCGCCAGGAGCGGCCGGCGGTGGTGGCGGCAAAGAACACCTGCGAGGGCGTGTAGTGCGGATACAGCTGGCGGTAGCGCGCGATCACCGTCGCCGGCAGCAGGTCCACGTACTGCTCTTTTTCCAGCGTGGCCGGCAGCGTCTCCCAGGTCAGGGCGAAGTTGGCCGGGTCATTGCCGAGGAAGGCGCGGGTTTCATCGTGGGTGTTGCCGATCACCATCGGGATGCCGGCCGACTGCGCGGCCGCCTCCGGCCAGAACGGGTGCACCGGCAGCACCGTGCCATCCAGCACCGGGCCGAAGTACAGCCCGGTGTCCTCCACCCGGGAGGGATCGCGTGCGCGGGTAGCGGCCAGCAGCGCTTCGGTGGACAGTGCGCGCAGCCCGGCCACGTCGGTCGCGCCCACGGCCTGCATCGCGATCCGCGCACGCTGGCCGGCCGCGCGCGGTCCGGCGGCGGTGACCTGCTGGCCGCTCATGGTCCAGGCACGCTGGAACAACCCGCGCGCGGCCGGCATCGCCATCAGCGTGGCGATCTTCGCGCCGCCTCCGGACTGGCCGAACACGGTGACGTTGCCGGCATCGCCGCCAAACTCGCCGGCGTGCTGGCGCACCCACTGCAGCGCCTGCACCAGGTCGAGCTGGCCGACGTTGCCCGAACCGGCCAGCGCCGGATCGCCGCTGGCGCCGAGATGGAGGTAGCCGAACACGTTGAGGCGGTGGTTGACCGTCACCACCACCACGTCGCCACGGCGGCACAGCGCGGAGCCGTCGTACAGCGGATCGCTGCCCGAACCGTTGTTGTAGGCTCCGCCGTGGATGTAGACCAGGATCGGCCGCCTGCCGCCGTCGCGCAACGCCGGGGTCCACACGTTGAGGTACAGGCAGTCTTCGCTGCCCGGGCCGTCGCTGCCGCCCTGCGGGGCGGCCGCACCGTATGCGCTGGCCTCGCGTATGCCTTGCCACGCCGCCTCGGGCAGCGCCGGCAGGAAGCGCCGGGTGCGGGTATCGGCACCGTAGGGAACGCCGCGGAACACATTCACGCCTTGCTGGTACTGGCCGCGCAGGCGCCCACTGCGCACCCGCGCCAGCGGCGCGGCGTCCTGGCGCGGGCCCACCATCGCCGCGGTGCCTGGCAGCGGCAGGCCGCCGGCCGCCAGCAGCAGGGCGTAGCGTGCGCTGTCGCGCAGGAAACGGCGGCGTTGCAGGTCGGCGGGCGAGGCGCTCACGGGGCGCGCTCCTGCGTCTGTGCGCGCATCCAGCGCAGCGCCAGTGCCGGCCACTGCGTGGTGGTCAGTGCCGCCGGCATCCGCACGCCGAACCCGTGCCCACCGTGCGCGAACAGGTGCATCTCGCTGGCCACGCCGGCCGCGGTCAGCGCCTGGTAGTACAGCAGGCTGTTGTGCACCGACACCACCGCATCGTCCTGCGCATGCACCAGGAATGTGGGCGGCATGTCCGGGCGCACGTGCTGCTGCATCGAAAACTGCGCCACCAGCGCCGCATCGGGGTGGTCGCCGAGCAGGCGCGAGCGCGAGCCGCTGTGCGCATGCGGGCCCATGTCGATCACCGGGTACAGCAGCAGCGCCACGTCCGGGCGCGCGCTCAGCTGGTCGCTCGCATCGCGCGCCGGATACACCGGCAGGTCATACCCGGTATTCAGGCGCGCGGCCACATGGCCGCCGGCGGAAAAACCGATCACCCCGATCCGGTGCGGGTCCAGCTGCCACTGCGCGACCCCGGCGCGGATCACCCGCACCGCGCGCTGTGCATCGGCCAGCGCCGCCTGCCGATCGCTGCGCCCGGCAGGCAGCCGGTAACGCAGCACGAACAGGGTCACCCCGCCCTGCTCGACCAACGCCGGCACCAGTGCGGTGCCTTCCTTGTCCAGCACGATGCGCTGGTAGCCGCCGCCGGGAATCACCAGCAATGCGCTGCCGTCGGGTCGTGCCGGGCGATAGACCACCAGGTATGGCGCATCCACGTCATCGATGTAGCGGTCCGGCAGTGTCGGATCCGCGCTGCGCTCGATCACGTGCGGCGTGCGCGGCGCGGCACCCTCGCCCGGGACCTGCCCGGCCGGCCACAGCGCGATGCGCTGGGCAGCGCCGGGTGCCGGCTCGCTGGACGGCACGCTGCGCTCGGCCGCGTGCAGCATCGAAGGGGGGCTGGCCAACAGCAGCCAGGCCAGCAACGGCAACAGAACAGCGCGGGGCATCGGCAGGTGTCCTAATGGGCAGGAAGGCGGGTCCATGGTGCCTCGGCTGCAGCCCTCTGACGCGCTGCACATTGCCAATGACACCGGTTTACCATATACAGCACATCCAGACGCTGTCGATGGGCAGTGCAACATCCACCGGGAGACCCGCTTGAGCAACGATCACGGCACACACGACCTGCCAGACCAGGGGTTGGGCGAGATCGCCCGCGCCTTCGTCGGCGCCCGCCAGCAGGGCCGCGCATTGCCCGATTTCCCCGGCCAGATCCCGCCGGACCTGGTTACCGCCTACCGCGTGCAGGACCAGGCGATCGACCTGTGGGACGACGCGGTGGTCGGCTGGAAGGTGGGCTACATCGCGGCCGAGCGCCGTGACAGCTCCGGCGACGACCGCCTGCTGGGCCCGATTTTCTCGCGCAATCTGCAAAATGCCACCGGTGGAACAGTCGACATTCCGGTGTTCGTCGGCGGCTTCGGCGCGGTCGAGGCCGAGTACGTGATCCAGCTGCAGCAGGACGCGCCGGCCGACAAGCTGGCCTGGACCGCCGAGGAAGCAGAAGCCCTGCCGGCCAGGTTGTTCATCGGGGTGGAAGTGGCCAGCAGCCCACTGGCCACGATCAACAAGCTCGGCCCGCGCGTGGTGGTGTCGGACTTCGGCAACAACAACGGCCTGGTGCTGGGTGCGGAAATCCCGAACTGGACCGCACTGGACGACGCCGCGCTGCGCGCCGAAACCCGCATCGACGGTGAGGTGGTGGGCACCGGCGGCGCCACCCTGCTGCCCGGCGGGCTGCGTACCGCCTACGCCTTCGCGCTGGCCCGTTCGGCGCAACGCGGGCGACCACTGAAGGCCGGCGACCTGATTGCCAGCGGCAACGCCACCGGCATCCACGACATCGCCGTTGGCCAACAGGCATTGATCCGTTTCGCCGGCTACGGCGACATTACCTGCAAGGCCATCGCTGCCGGGTAACCGTGCAGCCATGGACAGTCCGCTTGGGAGGGCGCAGATGTTCACTCGCAGAAATTTCCTTGCCACCGGTCTGGGCGCGCTGAGCGCGCCCGTGCTGACGGCGTGTTCGCGCGGCACCGGCAGCGACCTGCCCGGCGCGCGCCTGCTGACGGCCACCGACGTGCACGTGGCCGACTACCCCACCGTGACCGCGGTGAAGTGGATCGGCCAACAGCTGGAACAGAAAACCGGCGGTCGCCTGAAGCTGCGCCAGTACCACTCCGGCCAGCTCGGCCGCGAGTCCGAGGCGATCGACATGGCGCGCTTCGGCGCCATCGACATCACCCGGGTCTACTCCGGCGCGCTCAACAATGCCTTTCCGCTGACCCAGGCGCTGTGCCTGCCGTACGTGTTCGAGTCGGTGGCGCACATGCGGCGAGCGCTTGATGGCGGCATCGCCGAGGCAGTGCTGCGCGGCTTTGAAACCCGCGACCTGGTCGGCCTGGCCATCTACGACTCCGGCGCGCGCTGCTTCTACAACACCAAGCATCCCATCGTCGAACCCAAGGACCTGCACGGCCTGAAGCTGCGCGTGGCGTCCTCGGACATCTTCATCCAGCTCATGCGCCTGCTCGGTGCCAACCCCACCCCGATGTCGCTGGGCGACACCTTCTCGGGCATGGAGACGCACATGATCGACGGGGCCGAGAACAACATGCGCAGCTTCCACTCCAGCCGTCACTTCGAGGCCGCGCACTACTGGTCGCAGAGCGACCATTCCTACGCGCCGGACGTGCTGCTGATGTCGCGCGAGCGCTTTGAGCAACTCAGCCCGGCCGACCGCCAGCTGCTGCTGGAAACCGCACGCGCATCGGTCGATGTGATGCGCCAGCAATGGGACGCCTCGGAGAATACGGCCCGCCAGGCCGTGGCCGACTTCGGCATCCAGTTCAATCCGGTCGACATGCCGGCCTTCCGCAAGGCCGCCGATCCGCTGCTGCAGCACTACCTGCAGCAGCCGGAGCTGGCCGCGCTCACCCGTCGCATCCGCGACTTCGCCTGAGGCCTGCTGCGATGTCCGACATTTCTTCCGACCTTCCCACGCGCGTGCCCAGCGCGCCGCAACGGCTGCTCAACGGCATCGCCGAGGTGGCCATCCACATCGCCGTGCTGGCCCTGCTCGGGCTGGTGGTGGTGCAGGGCTGGCAGGTCTTTGCCCGCTATGTGATCAACGATTCGCCCAGCTGGACCGAGCCGGTCACCCTGCTGCTGCTGGCCACCGCGATGAGCCTGGGCGCGGCCACCGGCGTGCATACCCGGCGCCACTTCGGCTTCTTCCTGCTGGCCGCGCACATGGGGCCGGCGCTGCGCCGGGCGGTGGAGGTGTTCTCCGCCCTGGTGGTGGCCGTGCTGGGCGCGGTGATCGCCTGGTGGGCCGCCGTGCTGCTGCTGGACGGGCTGGATATCAAGACCGCCGGTGCCAACCTGCCACAGAGCATCAATTACCTGCCGCTGTCGGTGGGCGGCGCGCTGATGGCGATCTTCGCCGTGAACCAGATGGTGCAGGCCGTGCGCCCCGCCGACGCCGCAACCGTTGCCGAGGGAGACCGCTGAACCATGGGCATCACGATCCTGTTTACTGTTTTCGCGGTGCTGCTGCTGCTCGGCGTACCGGTCGCCTACGCCCTGGCCGCCGCCGCGCTGGCCACGCTGTGGTACCTGGACCTGCCTACGCTGGTGCTGGTCCAGCAGATCTCGGCCGGCACCGGCTCGGCCTCGCTGATCGCCATTCCACTGTTCATCTTCGCCGGTGAAATCATGATGCGCGGCGGCATCTCCGAACGCCTGATCTCGCTGGCCTCCTCGCTGGTGGGACGCATGCGCGGCGGCCTGGGCCAGGTCTCGATCCTGTCCTCGCTGTTCTTCGGTGGCGTCTCCGGCTCGGCCATCGCCGATGTCTCGGCGGTGGGCGGCACGATGATCCCGCAGATGGTCAAGCGCGGCTACGACCGCGACTTCGCGGTCAACGTCAGCATCACCGCCGCGCTGGTGGCGTTGCTGGTGCCGCCCTCGCACAACCTGATCCTGTTCTCGGCCGCGGCCGGCGGCGGCTTGTCGATCGCCGACCTGTTCGCCGCCGGCATCGTGCCGGCGCTGCTGATGACCGTGGCGCTGATGGTCACCGGCTACGTGGTGGCGCGTCGGCGCGGCTACGGCGTGGAAATCTTCCCGGGCTGGCGGGCGGTCCTGCTGCGCATGGTCTCGGCCCTGCCCGGCCTGGGCCTGGTCGCGCTGATCTTCATCGGTATCCGCGCCGGCATCTTCACCGCGGTGGAGAGTGCGGCCATCGCCGTGGTCTACGCGCTGCTGGTCACCACCGTGCTCTACCGCCAGCTCAACTGGCGCGAGTTCCTCGGCACGGTCACCCATGCCGCGCGCAGCACCGGGGTGATCCTGTTCGTGATCGCCACCGCGGCGGTGTTCGGCTGGCTGCTGGCCTACCTGCAGGTGCCGGCGGCCGCGGTGGACTTCCTGCAGTCCTTCGCGCACAGCCAGTTCATGGTGCTGCTGATGATCGTGGTGATGTTGCTGCTGCTGGGTACCTTCATGGACCTGGCACCGATGATCCTGATCTGCACGCCGATCTTCCTGCCGGTGGCCAAGGCCTACGGCATCGACCCGATCCACTTCGGGCTGGTGCTGGTGCTGACCGGCGGCCTGGGCCTGGTCACCCCGCCGGTGGGCTCGGTGCTGTTCATCGGCACGGCCATCGGCAAGATCAGCGTCGGCGAAAGCATGCGCTCGATCTGGCCGTTCTGGTTCGCCGCGCTCGGCGTGCTGGTGATCGTGACCTTCTTCCCCGAACTGTCGCTGTGGCTGCCGGCGCTGCTGCGCGCCTGACGCCGATGACGAACGGGACGCCGCCATCGCGCGCGCGTCCCCCCCGCTTGCGGAGATCTGCGATGACCCTGAGCAAGACCCTGGCCGGCCTCGCCGCCGGCCTGCTGCTGGCCACGGCGGTGCAGGCCGCCCCGCCAACCACGCCGTGGAAGCGCGGCATCGAACACCAGCGCCAGGCCGACCTCGGCGATGGCACCTTCCTCAACCCGGTGCTGGCCGGTGACCGTCCCGATCCGTCGGTGCTCAAGGATGGCGAGGACTACTACCTCACCCTGTCCTCGTTCGATGCCTACCCCGGCCTGCCGATCTGGCATTCGCGCGACCTGGTCAACTGGCAGCCGCTGGGCCATGCGATCACCCGCAACGTGGGCGCGATCTGGGCGCCGGACATCGTCAAGCACCAGGGCCGCTACTTCATCTACTTCCCCGCCCGCACCGCCGAGGCGCGCAGCAACTTCGTGGTCTGGGCCGACCACATCCAGGGTCCGTGGAGCGAGCCGATCGACATCGGCCTGGGCGGTTACATCGACCCGGGCCACGCGGTGGGCGAAGACGGCAAGCGCTACCTGTTCCTCAGCGGCGGCGCCTATGTGCAGCTGGCCGATGACGGCCTGAGCGTGGTCGGCACCCCCAGGCACGTCTACGACGGCTGGAAGTACCCGGAAAGCTGGGACGTGGAGGCCTACGCGCAGGAAGGCCCGAAGATCCATTTCCGCGATGGCTGGTACTACATGACCACCGCCGTGGGCGGCACCGCCGGTCCGCCCACCGGGCACATGGTGATCACCGCGCGCTCGCGCTCGATCCACGGGCCGTGGGTGAATGCGCCCAACAACCCGATCATGCGCACCCAGTCGGCGGCCGAGCCGTGGTGGTCACGTGGCCACGCCACGGTGATCGAGGGCACCGACGGACGCTGGTGGATGATGTACCACGGCTACGAGAACGGGTACTGGACGCTGGGTCGGCAGGCCCTGCTGGAGCCGATCGAGTGGACCGACGATGGCTGGTTCGTGGCCAAGGGCGGCGATCTCGGCCACCCGCTGCGCAAGCCGTCCGGGACGACGGTGGGCGCCCATGGCATGGCCCTGTCGGACGACTTCGAGGGCCCCACGCTGGGCGCGCAATGGTCCTTCTTCAACCCGGCCCAGGACGAGTTCTCCCGCCTGGACTTCAGTGGCGAGGGCCTGTTGCTGCAGGGCAAGGGCCTCACCCCGCGCGACAGCTCTCCGCTGACCGCCATCGCCGGCGACCCGGCCTACCAGTTCGAGGTCCAGATGGAGATCGCCCCGGGTGCGGTGGGCGGGGCCCTGCTGTTCTACAGTGACCGCCTGTATGCCGGGGTCGGCAGCAACGGCGAAGCCTTCGTCATGCACCGTTATGGCGAGGAGCGCCCCACCCGCCTGGCGCCCGGCACCAAGGGCGGCACCCTCTGGCTGCGGGTCACCAACAACCGCCATATCCTCACCATCCACTCCAGCGTGGACGGCAGGACCTGGCAGAAGTACCCGGTTCAGATGGAAGTCTCCGGCTACCATCACAATGTGGCCGGGAAGTTCCTCGCCCTCAAGCCGGCCCTGTACGCGGCCGGCGACGGCAAGGTACGTTTCCGCAACTTCCGCTACCGCGCCCTCGACTGAGCGGCCCGGTAGACTCCTCCGACTCATCCCGGTTCGAAACGACATGTCATTGCGCAGCAAAACCGATCCGATGCCGCCGCACGGATTGACCAAGGGCAAGGCCGCCACGATCAATGACATCGCGCGCCTGTCCGGGGTATCCAAGAAGACCGTGTCGCGCATCATCAACAACTCCCCGCTGGTGCGCAAAGACACCCGTGAGAAGGTCGAGGCGCTGATGCGCGAGGTCGGCTACGCGCCGGACCCGCTGGCGCGCGGCCTGGCCTTCCGGCGGTCGTTCCTGATCGGCATGGTGTACGACAACCCCACCGCGCAGTACATCGTGGACATGCAGTACGGCGCGCTGGACGCGCTGCGCGGCTCCAGCTTCGAGCTGGTCGTGCACCCCTGCGACTCGCGCAGCCCCGGCTACATCGAGGGCGTGCGCCGCTTCGTGCAGCAGCAGAAGCTGCACGGGGTGATCCTGGTGCCGCGTGCCTCCGAGGACCAGGCGCTGGTGGACATGCTCGACGAGATCGGCTGCCGCTTCACCCGCATTGCCGCGCTGCCGCTGGATGACACCTCGCAGATGGTGGTCACCCACGACCGCGATGGCGCCGCCGAAGCGGCCGATTACCTGCTTTCGCTGGGCCACCGCGACATCGCCCTGGTCACCGGCCCGAGCGCGTACCGCTCGGCGCACGAGCGCACCGCCGGCTTCATCGACGCCCTGGCCCAACGCGGCATCGAGCTGCCGCCGGCGCGCATCGTGGAGGCCGGCTACACCTTCGAATCCGGCGTGGCCGCGGCCGAGAAGCTGCTGCTGGGCAAGCAGCGGCCCACCGCCATCTTCACCGGCAACGACGAAATGGCCGCCGGCATCTACAAGGTCGCCCTGCGCGCGGGCATCAACATCCCGCGCCAGTTGTCGATCATCGGCTACGACGACAGCCCGCTGGCCTCGCGCCTGTGGCCCTCGCTCACCTCGGTGCGCCGCCACACCCGCGACACCGGGCGCACCGCGGCGGCCATGCTGATCCAGCCCGATGGCCAGGCCGCGCTGCAGATCGCCAGCGTGCGCCCGCACCTGATCGTGCGCGATTCCTGCCAGCCGCCCGAGGATTGAACGCGCCGCGACGGCCGCCACGCGTATTCATGACCCACGCCCCACCACGCGCCAGCGGTAACCGGTAGCCGGTCACACCGATTTTCTGAACCACCGCGGGTGCCAACGCCCCACTGCCGCAACGCAAAATGACACCGGTTTCCTATCTGGCTAGAATGACTGGAAACCGCGCCGGGGCCGACCCGTCGGCCCACCCCTGCTCTGGAGACGCCATGTACTGCAAGACCCACTACGCCACCCATCCCGACGCCATCAAGGGCGCCAGCAACGACGACCTGCGCGAGCTGTACCTGCTCGACGGCCTGTTCAATGCCGATGCGGTGACGCTGAAGTACACCCATTACGAGCGCTTCGTGCTCGGCGGTGCCGCCCCGGTCAATGGACCGCTGTCGCTGCCCAGGCAGACCGAGCCGGCCTCCGCCGCCGGGCACCCGTTCCTGGAGCGCCGCGAGCTGGGCATCATCAACGTGGGCGCCGGCAGCGGTACCGTCACCGTGGATGGCACCGTGTTCACGCTGGGGCCGAAGGACGGTCTGTACGTGGCCATGGGCAGCGAAGAGGTCGTGTTCGCCTCCGCTGACGCCGCCACCCCGGCCCAGTTCTACCTGGCTTCCACCCCGGCGCATGCGCGCTTTGAAACCAAGCAGCTGTCGATCAAGGACGCCGTCGCCCTGGACCGTGGCGCGCTGGAAACCAGCAACGAGCGCACCATCTACCAGTACATCGTGCCGGCCACCTGCCAGTCCTCGCAGCTGCTGCTGGGCCTGACCGTGCTCAAGCCGGGCAGCGTTTGGAACACCATGCCGCCGCACCTGCATGACCGTCGCAGCGAAGTCTATTTCTACTTCGACCTGGGCCAGAACGACCGCGTGTACCACTTCATGGGCGAGCCGGACGCGCAGCGCCACATCGTCATCCAGAACAACGAAGCGGTGGTGTCCCCGCCGTGGTCGATCCACATGGGCGCCGGCACCAGCAACTACGCCTTCATCTGGGCGATGGGCGGCGAAAACCTGGATTACACCGACATGCACGTGCTGGACATCTGCCAGCTCAAGTGACCCCCGCACGCCGCCCGCACCGCGCGGGCGGCGTCTGTGCCGCATTGGAAAAGGACCGCATACGCAATGGCTAATCCGTTCAGTCTGGAAGGCAAGGTCGCCCTGGTCACCGGTGGCAACACCGGCCTGGGGCAGGGTATCGCCGTGGCACTGGCGCAGGCCGGTGCCGATGTCGCCGTGGCCGGCATCCAGCCGCCCACCGAGACCATCGCCGCCATCACCGCGCTGGGCCGTCGCTGCCTGGCCATCGAAGCCAACCTGATCAGCATCGAGCCGGTCGAGCGGGTCATCCGCGAAACCATCGAGGGCCTGGGTGGGCTGGATATCCTGGTCAACAACGCCGGCCTGATCCGCCGTGCCGACGCGGTGGACTTCAGCGAGCAGGACTGGGACGACGTGATGAACGTCAACATCAAGTCCGCGTTCTTCATCTCCCAGGCCGCCGGTCGCCATTTCATCGCCCAGGGCCGCGGCAAGATCATCAACATCGCCTCCATGCTGTCCTTCCAGGGCGGCATCCGCGTGCCGTCGTACACCGCCAGCAAGAGCGGCATCGCCGGCATCACCCGGCTGCTGGCCAACGAGTGGGCCAGCAAGGGCATCAACGTCAACGCGATCGCCCCGGGCTACATGGCGACCGACAACACCGCCGCGCTGCGCGCCGACCAGGACCGCAACAAGTCCATCCTCGAGCGCATCCCGGCCGCGCGCTGGGGCACGCCGGAAGACCTCGGCGGCACCGCCGTGTTCCTGGCCTCCAGCGCCTCGGACTACGTCAACGGCGCCGTGCTGCCGGTGGATGGCGGCTGGCTCGCCCGGTAACACCGGCGCGACGCGCTCGCGCTCCCACGATCTGCGCTGCAGATCGTGGGCCCCGGGCAATCGTTGCCTGCAGACCGCTACCGCTTCGCGGTCGCCCCTGACCCAGGGGGCGTTCCCCCGGATGCACCCCGGTAGTGCCGGCCACTGGCCGGCAGCTCTCCACCCAGGAGCATGACCATGCTGCGTTTGCTGCTGTCCCTGTCGCTGCTGCTCGCAGCCCCCAGCGCGCTGTGCACGCCGCACCGCATCTTCATTGCCGGTGACTCCACCGCCGCCGAGTACGGCCCGGAGCGCGCGCCGCAGGCCGGTTGGGGCCAGGCCCTGCAGAGCTATCTGGATCCGGCGGTGTGGGAGGTCCGCAACCACGCCAAGGGTGGCCGCAGCACGCGCAGCTTCATCGATGAGAAACGCCTGGACGCCATCGCCGCCGAGCTCCAGCGGGGCGACGTACTGCTGATCCAGTTCGGCCACAACGATGCCAAGGTCGAAGACCCCACACGCCATACCGATCCAGCCGTTGCCTACCCGCAGTTCCTGATGCGCTACGTGCAGCTGGCCCGCGACAAGGGTGCCACGCCGGTACTGATCACCCCGGTGGCACGGCTGCTGTATGACTTCGGTTCGCTGCTCGATACCCATGCGCTGTACACCCAGGCCATGAAGCAGCTCGCCACCCGCGAGCAGGTAGCGCTGATCGACCTCAACGACAGTTCCACGCGCTGGATCCGCGCGCTGGGCGAGCAGGGCGCCAAGCCGTACTACCTGTTCGTTCCCGAGCAGAACAAGGCCGACGGCACCCACTTCAGTAGCGCCGGTGCGAACGCCGTCGCCTGCCTGGTCGTGCGCGACTGGGTTGCGTTGCAGCCCGCGATGAAAGCCGCCCTCAAGCGCGATATCGATTGCGACGTGCGCAGTGCGGGGCAGGGCGCGGATGCGTTGAAGCCCTCGCGCGTGGTGCACGAACGCGACATCGCCAGCCCCCAGCCCGGCCCCCACGGTGGCGCCGGCCCGACCACCGCCTACCCGTTCTTCGCCGCCGATGAGCTGCCGTTCGTACTGCGCAAGCGCGTGCTGCACAAGGGCGCGGGCATCGGCCTGCACCCGCAGCACAAGGACGAGGTCTACTACATCGTCAGCGGGCAGGGCAGCTACGTGCTGGACGGCAAGCAGTACGCCGTGGGCGCGGGGGATGCACTGCTTACCCGCACCGGCAGCCTGCACGCGCTGCAGCAGGTGGGCGAAGATGACCTGGTGCTGCTGCTGGCCTATCCGCGCTGACCGGCCGCGTCGCGCCCGTGCGCGGCGCTAGGCCAGCGGCTCGGGCCCGAAGTGCAGCAGGCCCAGCCGCGCCAGGTCCTCCGGCCGCTCGAAGTACGCCGCGTCGAAGTCGTCCAGCGCCCGCTGCTCGTCCTCGTTCATCGCGCCATACAGGTCGTGCAGTTCCTGGATCGCCGGGTCGTCCTCCAGGCGGTCCAGCAGGCCGCGCATGCCGGCCAGGATCGCGTGTGTCTTCACCGCGCCCATCGCCTGCAGCGCACGCAACGCGAGCTGGCAGGTGGGGTCGCCCCAGTTGCACAGGAACTGCATGAAGCCGCCGTTGTTGATGTCCGCTTCCATCCGCCACAGCGCCACCAGTTGCTGGTCCTGGTCGGACAGTGCGTCCAGCGACCACGCGGCCGACTTCAGCCTTGCCAGCGCCGCCTCGTAACGGTCATCCCACACCTGGTTCGGCACATCGACCACGCCGTGGTCCTGCACCGGAAGCAGGGTCGGCCAGTTCACGCCCAGGCCGTCGGCGGTGAGTACCCAGCCCGCGCGCTGCACGGCGTCGGCCTCGTGCAGCGCCGGTGCCCACCGCAACGGCTGCCGGGTCCGGCGGCCATCGGCGAGCGACAGCAGAACAACGTCATCGTCGAAATCGACAGCGGTAACGCGCAGGGAAGCGAAAATGTCGGTCATGCAGGTCAGGATAGCGGACCCGCATCCTGGCTCACACGTCGCCGCCGTCTTCCCAGCCGTCGCCGGTGCCCTTCTGGAACACGCGGTCGCCGTCCTGCACCTCACCGGCCGGCAGATGCTCCCTGGCTTCCAGCGCCGCGTAGATCGGGGTGAAGTCCGGCGCCGTCGCTTCCATCAACTGCTCGAAACTGTCGATGACGAAGTAGGTCTTCTGGAAGGTGTCGATCCGGTAGCGGGTGCGCATGATCCGCTCCAGATCAAAGCCGATCCGGTTCGGGGCCGCCGATTCGAGCGAGTACAGCGACTCGCCCTTGGACGAGACGATACCGGCGCCGTAGATGCGCAGCCCTTCGTCGGTGTTGATCAGGCCAAACTCCACCGTGTACCAGTACAGGCGGGTGAGGTGCTGCAGCGCCTCGGGGCCGATCGCATGCGCCTTGACGCCGCCGCGGCCGTAGGCGGCCATGTAGTCGGCGAACACCGGGTTCATCAGCAGCGGTACGTGGCCGAACAGGTCATGGAACATGTCCGGTTCGGCGATGTAGTCGATCTGGTCCGGGCGGCGGATCCACCAGGTCACCGGGAAGCGCCGGTTGGCCAGGTGGTCGAAGAAGTCCAGCTCCGGCAACAGCCCTTCCACGCCCACCAGGGTCCAGCCCGTCGCCGCGCCCAGCACCTCGTTGAGCTGGTCAAAGCGCGGGATCATGTGCGCGCTCATGCCCATCTCGTCCTGCGCCTGCAGGAACTCCTTGCTGGCCCGGCCCTCGAGCAGTTCGCGCTGGCGCCGGTACAGGGTGCTCCAGGTGGCGTGGTCGTCGGCGGTGTAGCTGTCCCAGGGCTGTTCCACGATGGCGGTGGTATAGACCGGCACGTAGCCCTTGTCGGTCTGCTGGTGTTCGACGCGGCGCGGGGCGGTGGCGGTTTCCATCGTGGTGGTCTCCTGGGAAGTCATCTGACGATGCTAGGGCAGGGGGCGCGCAAGAGGATTGCAAAGTTGCACGGATATCCCAGATTGGCGCAATATCCTTGCGTCCATCTCATGTTGCGGAGCAGCAATGGCCGGGGAACCTCAGTTCGACCGCACGGATCTGCGCCTGCTGGCTGAAATCCAGCAGCACGGCCGCGCCACCAATGCCGAGCTCGCCGCCCGGGTGAACCTGTCCCCATCGGCCTGCCTGCGCCGCGTACAGCGGCTGGAGAACGAAGGGGTGATCGCCGGCTACGGCGCGCGGCTGGAACCCCGTCAGATCGGGCTGGGCCTGCAGGCGTTCGTGCGCGTGCAGCTGGAGAAGCATGACCAGCACGCCATCGGCGTGTTCGCCGACAGCGTGCTGGAGTGGGACGAGGTGGTGGCCTGTCACGCACTCACCGGCGACATGGACTACCTGCTGCACATCTACGTACGCGACCTGGAGCACTTCTCCAGTTTCCTGCTGGACAAGCTGCTCAACGCCGCCGGCGTGGCCGACGTCAATTCCAGCTTCGTGCTGCGCACGGTGAAGGATTTCCGCGCATTGCCGTTGTCGCAGCTGGAGTGATGCCGGGCACGGACAGCGGCCCCCGTTGTCGGCTACATTCTTGGATGTACGCGCATCAATGGAGGATGCAGTGGGATGAAGTGTCATGGAGTACGCACGCTGGCGCTGGCCGCACTGCTGCCACTGGCCGCCTGTGCGCGGCAGCCGGAGCAGGCGCCGGTGGAACTCACCCAGACCAATGCGCAGGGCTGCACACGGCAGCGCAGCGTGGGTCCGCAGGACCCCCATGCCGACCCGGCGCCATTGAAGCAGGCCTGCGTAGGCCCATATCTGCTGGCGCTGCCGCAGAACTACTTCGACAACCAGATCGGCACCGAGCACGACGGCAGTTTTGCGCTGGCGTTGGAGTATCCGTCGTTGCAGCCGTTCAAGCCAGGGGCGCGAAGAACGGTCAACAAGGACATTTTCGCGCAGACACTCAGCATCAACTACAGCTACGTTGATCGCATCGATGTCCGCCAATCGCTGCGGAATGCATACACGCCGATGGCCTTTGAACAGGATGACCCTGCAGCATCGCTGGCGCTCAGGCTGCAGGGGGAGGACGTCCATGGCCTGGTTCCCTATTACGCCGACATGGAACGAATCCGTGGCTACCGGCGTTCGCGCGGTCTCGCAGACGACGCCCCGGGCATGCAGGACCGTTCACATCGGGATTGGTACGTGGCCCGTGATCGGAACGGCGACATCCAGACCATCATCAAGTGCACATCCCGCGGGGTGACTGAATCCGGCGTCCGCTTCAGCGAAGGGCGGATGATCAGGAGTGGGGAGCGCGAGCTGCCTGAGTGCGATCACTTCTTCATTCTCCCGGAATACCGCATTCGCGCCAGGGTTAGCTATGTCCGCGCAGCGCTGAAGGACTGGCACCGGATCGAACAGCGAGCGGGTGAACTGCTCGTCGGAAGTATCGGTAAAAAGTAGAATGACCCGCAGGACGCCGGGCCATGGCAGGCTTGAACGAACAGGATATGAAGGCGCTGATGCGTTACGCGTACGCTGGGAATCGCCGGATGTACTTCAACTTTCCTGCAAAGAAGGAAGGCAACGACGGATATGGCCAGCTCGCACCGGGCGTTGTGCGTAACGTTGACGCGCCCGCCGCAACGGCGGGTTCTTTCACTGGCAGGCAGGCAGGCGCGCGTCGATGCTGTGATCACCAACTCCAGCAACGCGCCGCCATTCCCGGCAGCGCGGGTGGAGCGACCAACGCTCCACCCGCATCCACGGAGGATGTACTCAATATGACGTCGCGCGTAGTACGCACGCTGCTCCTCGCCGCACTGCTGCCACTTGCAGCATGTGTACGGCAGCCGGCCCAGACGCCGGTCGAGCTCACCCAGACCAACGAGCAGGGCTGCACGCGACAGCGCAGCGTGGGTCCGCAGGATGCCTATGCCGATCCGGCGCCGCTGAAGCAGGCCTGCGTAGGTCCGTATCTGTTGGAGCTTCCGCAGAACTACTTCGATAACCAGATCGGCACCGAGCACGACGGCAGCTTTGGGCTGGCGCTCGAGTACCCGTCGTTGGAGGCCTTCAAGCCCGGTGATCGCATCGGGCTGTCGGTTGATCAGTCATTGCGCACCATTGACATCGACTTCAGCTATTCCGACCGTTTTACGCCCATGCAAATATTGGAGCGGCTGTCCACGCCACAGGAATACGATCCTGAAAGTCCCACGCGTTCGCTCGGCGCACGGATCGAGGGAGAACCTCAGTACGGGCTCACGCCCTATTACGTGGATCTCGTGCGTGTTCGAGCACACTACCGAGCGAAAGGAATGGGCGATGATATGAGGGTGATGAAGGCTGCGTCGAATATGGACTGGTTCATCTCAACAGACCCGGCAGGGCGCATCGACCGATTGATCAGTTGCACCTCGCGGGAACAGACCGATCCAGGCTACGCGTGGATGAATGGCATTCCAACAAAGACCAGCACCGATGGCATGGCGCGCTGCGAACATCGCTTTGTACTGCCTGATCACCACATCATCGTGAAGCTCGGGTATCTGCGGGATCTGCTTCCGCAATGGCAGCAGCTGGAGTCCCGCGCAAGCAAGCTGTTTTTCGAACACAAAGTACCAAAGGAGCTGGAAGGGCATGGAAAAGCAGGTTCAGCCGACGTTGAACGCCAAAGATATTGAGATTATTCGATATTACGTAGAGAACGAAAATCGCGAGCTCTACTTCAATTATCTTGCGCAGAAGGCAGGCAATGATGGCTACGGTCTGTTGGCTCTCGGTGTCGTACGCAATGACAACGCGCCTGGTGCAACCGCCAACAACTTTGCTGCGCAGCAGGCGGCCCGTGACGGCGTCGTAATGAAAGAGAGTGGGTGGCAGGACCTTGGTGTCGCATTGATCGAGCGCGACTTCGGGTTGCGGGAGGGGCACTACCTCGCTGGCCGTGCCGATCTTGCCCTCAACCTGCCTGTGCGGGATGTACAGGTTTCCCACGATCCGACGTTTGTGGAGAAGGGGATCGACCGAGACGGCTGGACACCGCGAAAGCTACTCGAAGCAGCCCGCGATCACGGAGGTGAGGCGGAGGCCGAGAAGGTCTGGACGATGCTGCTTGACAATCGAAACCATGGGGCGGATCGAGCCGTCGAAACCACCAGGGTGCTGTTGACTACCTACAACGATGAAGGACCGAAAATGGAAGCCTATGTGGCCGACATGAGTCGCGCACGCGTGCCGGCGGGCCTTCAACCAACTCCCAATGCCGATCCCGACCGCATCGAACTTCGCGGCCAGACGTACCAGTACCAGCCCGAAGGGGGCCAGTGGCGCCGGGACATCGAGGTGAAGGTCAGCGTGCCGCTGGGGCCACTGCCGATCCCAGTGGGATCCTTCAGCCCAGCGTCGGTGCCGGTGACGGACAAGGCCACCCTCGAGTACCTTGACGATGCCCGCCACGTTCGCCAGCAGCGTCAGGACCTGCGTGATGACTTCCATCCGGAGGACCCCAATCGCAACCGCCCGATCATGAAAAGCCCGCAGGTGCTTGCCGGGGTTGGCGCGCCGGAGCACGCGTCACCGGCGCAGCTCGCACAGGCCACCGATCCCAGGTCGCCCGATCACGCCCGCAATGGTCTTTACCAGCAGTGTGCCGCAGGCGTACGGGGGCTGGATGCCGAGGTCGGCAAAGGCTGGGACCGGCACAGTGAATGCATGACGGCCAGCTTGACCACGCTGGCCGCGACCAACCGGCTGGACCGGGTCGATCAGGTGCTACTGACAGCCCCCAGCCAGGGGAAGGCCGGAGGTGACCACGTCTTCGTGGTGCAGGGCGCGCTGGACGACCCGACCCATCGCCGCGCCCACATGCCAACCGCACAGGCCATCACCACGCCACCGGAGCAGTCTTTCCAGCAATTGGCCGCGCTCGACCAGGAGCGTGCCCGCGCACCTGCAATGCAGATGGAGCACGCGCAGGCGGATCCGGCGCGATCGTCTGCGGCAATGCAGATCTGATGTGGCGCACATCGTCAGACAGCCCCAGTCGCTCCTTCAAGGACAGGATCAAGGGCGAGCAGGTGCACGGGCTGCTGCCTTACTACGTAGACATGGCGCGCGTACGCGCGCACTACCTGGGGAAAGGCGCAAGCAAAGACACGCCGCTGATCCAGTCGGAGTCGAATGACGACTGGTACGTTTCGTTTGACGTCGCTGGACGGGTCGAACGGTTGGTCAGCTGCGCATCCCGGGAAATGAAGGACCCGGGGTATGACTGGCGAGGCGATGTGCCGGTCAAGAATTCAACGATCGGGGTGGCACGATGCGAGCACATGTTCGTGATACCAGACCGGGACGTCCTCGTCTCCGTTTCCTACCTGCGCGATCTGCTGCCCCAATGGCAGCGCCTTGAAGCGCGCGCAACGGCACTCTTTCTGGAGAGCGAGGTGACAACGGGGCGCCCCGCACAAGGCGTGCCCCGATAGATCAGCCCAGGATGCGACCAGGTGGAAGGCGGGGCATCACGCGCCGCTCCGGGGCGGCGTCACGCGACCGTCCCTGGGCCCGGCGGGCAGGGCCTCCCCGGCGGGACCTGCGGGCTCCTCAGCCCTCGCACTTCTCCTTGCGCCCCATCAGCCTGCCCACGCGCGAGGGTTCCTCGCACTTCGGCTTGGGCGGCGGCGGGGCCAGCGCCGCGGCGCGGGCGCGCTGCAGCTGCTGCACCTTGGCGCGGATCTGCGGCATGGCCGCCATCGCGGCCTTCTCGCCTTCCAGGATCGCAAACCCGCGCTGGCTGAAATCGGCCGCGCCGATGTCCAGCACCTTGGGGCGGATGATGATGTCCGCGCGTGCCAGTTCCTGCTCGCCTAGGCGCTGGCCCATGATCGCGATCGACTGGTTGACGATGCCGAGCATGCCGGTCGGCGATTTGCCGCTGGCCTTGCTGGAGATATCCACGGCGATGACGAAGTCGGCGCCCAGCTGGCGCGCGGCATCCACCGGCACCGGGCTGACCACGCCGCCGTCGACGAAGCTGTTCTTGCCGATCTTCACCGGCTCGAACACGCCGGGGATGCTGCTGGAGGCGCGCACCGCCTGGCCGACGTTGCCGCGCACGAACACGGCGCGCTCGCCGGTATCCAGGTTGGTGGCCACCGCGGCGAACGGCTTCTGCAGTTTCTCGGCGGGGCGGTTGCCTACCTGGGTGTTCACGTAGTCCTGCAGCTTCTGGCCCTGGACCAGGCCACCGGAGAACAGGCGCACGTCGCGGATGCTCGCTTCATCCAGGGCCACCGCCTTGGACTGCATCTGGAAGGCGTCCATGCCGCTGGCATACAACGCACCGACCACGCTGCCGGCGCTGGTCCCGGACACCACCACCGGCTCGAAGCCGTTGGCCTCGAGCATCTTGATCACGCCGATGTGGGCAAAGCCCTTGGCGGCGCCGCCGCCGAGGGCGATGCCGATCTTGACCGGCTTGGCCGGCGTCACCGGCGTGGCCACCGGGGGCGGGGTCGGGCGGACCGGATCCCCGCCGCAGCCGGCCAGCAGGCCGAGCAGGGCAACGGACAGCGTAAGACGGGTGCGGCGCAGTGATTTCATCGGGATCGCATAAGGTGAATGGGGATCAGGGGCGCCAGCATACCCGGAGTGCCGGCCGCTGGCCGGCCCGATCGGGACGGCCAGTCATATCCGGTTGCCGCGCCGGCAGTGACAGGATCAGAACCGGTTGTCGCCGTCCAGGATGCGGCCGATCCCGCCCAGCACCGAGCCCTCGCCACGGCTCTGCCCACCGGCCTGCGGCGCGGCCATCCACATCCGCCCGGCCAGCCGCGAGAACGGCAACGACTGCAGCCAGACCTTGCCCGGGCCGGTCAGGGTGGCCAGGAACACGCCCTCGCCGCCAAACACCATGCTCTTGATACCCGCGACCCGGCGCACGTCCATGTCCACGGTGGCGTGGTAAGCCACCACGCAGCCGGTGTCCACGTCCAGACGCTCGCCGGCGGCCAGTTCGCGCTCGACCACGCAGCCGCCGGCATGCACGAACACCCAGCCATCGCCCTCCAGCTTCTGCATGATGAAGCCCTCGCCGCCGAACAGCCCGGTCATCACCTTGCGCTGGAACTGCACCCCGATCTGCACCCCGCGCGCGCCGGCCAGGAAGCTGTCCTTCTGGCAGATCAGGCGCCCACCATGCTCGTCCAGCTTCATCGGCAGCACGGTGCCGGGGTAGGGCGCGGCGAAGGCGACCTTGGCCTTGCCCTGGCCGGTGTGGGTGTACAGGGTGGCAAACAGGCTCTCGCCGGTGAGCACGCGCTTGCCCGCGCTCATCAGCTTGTCCATGAAGCCGCCGCCCTGGCCGCTGTGCGAGCCATCACCGAACACGGTATCCATCTGCACCGAGGCGTCCTTGAACATCAGGGCGCCGGCTTCGGCAATGGCGCTTTCGCCCGGATCGAGCTCGATCTCCACGAACTGCATCTCATGGCCGACGATGCGGAAGTCGATGTCATCGGCGCGCTGGCCGCGCGCGGCGGTCCCGGGCAGCGGCGGCGGCGCACCCTGCGGCCCGGTGCTGCCGGCCAGCAGTTCGGGAACCTCGGCGATGGCCATCCAGCCGCTCATCCCTTCGCACCACACCAGCGCACGCGGGTTGGACTGGGCGAACTGGCGGGCGGCCGCGTCATCGAGCGGGCCAACGCGGCCGGCCTGGCCGGCGGTGTGGAAGTACCACTGGGTCATGGCGACGTACCTGGCAGGAAAGAGGGCACCCAGTCTAGAACGGGCCCCGCCTGGACGGACTGGGCCGGAAGTCGTGACCGCGGTCGAAAGACGCGCGCGCCCTTCACATCTGCCTGGCCGGATCTTGGTAATGAATGACCGGAATTTGCGACGCTGTTGCTGTACTGCAACAATTGTCTGGTAGCGCCGGTCCACCACCCCTCCCAACACAGCCTAATCGCCATGTTCCCGAACCGCACTGCCCACGGCCGGTTTCCGTCCGTGCACCCGCTCGTCATCGCCCTCGCCGCCCTGCTGCCATTGACGGCCGCAGCCCAGGACGCCCCCGCCGCCAAGGATCCGGTCGCGCTCGATACGTTGCAGGTGACGGCCCAGCGCCGCGTGGAGAACGCCAAGGACGTGCCGGTCTCGATCTCGGCCATCCAGGGCGAGAAGCTCGACGTGCTCGGTTCGGCCGGCGACGACATCCGTTTCCTGTCCGCGCGCGTGCCCAGCCTGAACATCGAATCGTCCTACGGGCGTGCCTTCCCGCGCTTCTACATCCGCGGCCTGGGCAATACCGACTTCGATCTCAATGCTTCGCAGCCGGTGTCGCTGGTGTATGACGACGTGGTGCAGGAAAGCCCGCTGCTGAAGGGCTTCCCGCTGTTCGACCTGGCCGGCGTGGAAGTACTGCGCGGTCCGCAGGGCACCCTGTTCGGCCGCAACACCCCGGCCGGCGTGGTCAAGTTCGATTCGGCGCGTCCGTCGCAGGATGCCGATGGCTACATCAAGGTCGCCTACGGCAGCTACAACACCTGGAACACCCAGGGCGCCTACGGTGGCCCGCTGACCGACCGCTGGTCGGCCCGCGTGTCGGCGCTGTACCAGCGCCGCGATGATTGGGTCACCAACACCCGCGCCAACGCGCCGGCGCAGGGCTTCGAGGGCTATGACGAAGCCGCTGCCCGCGTGCAGTTCCTGTACGAAGGCGATGATCTCGAAGCGCTGTTCAACCTGCACAAGCGCAAGCTCAACGGCACCGCGCGCCTGTTCCGCGCCAATATCCTCAAGCCGGGCACCAACCAGCTGGTCGAGAACTTCGACCGCGACGAGGTCTCCACCGATGGCCAGAATTTCTCCGAACTGGAAACCTGGGGCGCCAGCGCGCGCCTGAAGTGGGACCTGGGCCGGGTGACGCTGCACTCGATCACCGGTTATGAAACCGCCGAATCGCTCAACCACGGCGACATCGACGGCGGCTACGGCGCCAGCTTCCTCGGCGCCGGCAACTACGGTCCGGGCAACATCCCGTTCGCCTCCGAGTCGGCCGACGGCCTGCCGCACCACCGCCAGTGGACCCAGGAATTCCGCGTGGAATCCAACGAGTGGGGCCGCTTCGACTGGCAGGCCGGCGTGTTCTACTTCGATGAAGACGTCACCATCGACAGTTTCAACTACGACTCGCTGACCCCGGGCAACCCGCAGACCGGCCATGCGGTCCAGCAGCAGCGCAACAAGGCCTGGGCCGCCTTCGCCTCCGGTGATTTCGACGTGACCGAGCGCTTCAAGCTGCGCGGCGGCGTGCGTTACACCCAGGACAAGAAGGATTTCAGCGCCAGCGTGCTGCAGGCCGTACCCTTTGGTACCCCGGTCAGTGGCCCGTACATCGCCAAGACCGACGTCAATGACGTCAGCTGGGACCTGAGCGGCGTCTACCAGATCACCGACAACTTCAACGCGTATGCACGCGTGGCCAAGGGCTTCCGCGCCCCGTCGATCCAGGGCCGCCTGGCCTTCGGCGGCGTTTCCCAGGCCGACTCGGAGAAGGTGATTTCCTATGAAGTGGGCATCAAGGCCGATCTGTTCGACCGTCGCGCCCGCCTGGGCTTCAACGTGTTCCGCTACAACGTCGATGGCCAGCAGTTGATCGCCGTGGGCGGCAGCAACAACACCGCCACCCTGCTCAACGCCGACAAGACCATCGGCCAGGGCGCCGAGCTGGACTTCGAGGCCTACCTCACCGACCACGTCCTGTTGACGCTGGGCAGCAGCTACAACGATACCGAGATCAAGGACCGCGACCTGGCGGTGGCGATCTGCGGCGGCGGCTGCACCATCACCGACCCGACCACGGTCATCGACGGCGCCACCTACGCGCTGGTCAACGGCAACCCGTTGCCGCAGGCGCCCAAGTGGATCCATAACCTGACCCTGCGTGCCGGCTTCCCGATCAACGACGCCAGCGAGCTGTACGTGTACACCGACTGGGCCTACCGCAGCCCGGTCAACTTCTTCCTGTACGAGTCGCCGGAGTTCCGCAGCCGCTCCTCGCTGGAAGGCGGCCTGCGCCTGGGCTACAACTGGGATTACGGCCAGTACGACGTGGCCGTGTACGGCCGCAACCTGACCGACCAGGTGCGCGTGGTGGGGGCGATCGACTTCAACAACCTCACCGGCTTCCTCAACGAGCCGCGCACGTTCGGCGTGGAGTTCACCGCGAAGTTCTGAGGGGAGGTGCCCACCGTTGGTGGGTAGGCACGCAAACAAAAGCGGCGCGGAGAAATCCGCGCCGTTTTCTGTTGTGCCCGGTGGAGCCGACCGTTGGTCGGCTGCCCAACTACAACGCGCTTTCCGGCCGCACCTTCAACACCGCTTCCTCGGCCGCGCAATCGCGGCTGGAATGCAGCCCGGCCTTGCGCGCGGCAACGATCTCCTTGCGTGCAGCCAGCAGGTCCTTGGTGAATGCGGCGTTGTCATGCAGGCGCGCCACGGCCGCTGCGCCCATGAAGCGGCCTTCCAGGATGTCGCTCTGCCAGTGCACGTTGCACACCAGGCGGCTTTCGCCGTAGTTGCGGCCCCGCAGTTGGATCGCATCGGCGCGGTCGGGCGCGATCTCCGACAGGATCAAGGCCCATGCCCAGCCGATGGAGGTGTGGCCGGACGGGTACGACCCGTTGCCGCGCAGGTCTTCTTCATCGTCGGGCGTGCAGGTCGGTTCGCCGTTGACCATGAACGGGCGCGCGCGCTGGTAGTGCTTCTTGGCGGTGCGGGTGGCTGCACTGGCATCGATCCGGCTGCGCTCCAGCAGGCGGTACAGCGCGGGCGTCTTCACCGCGTCCACGTCCATGTCGATGGCGCAGGAGAACTGGTTGGCACCGGCCGGGAAGCCGAGCTCGGCATCGGTGTGGGCCTGGGCGAAGCGCGGGCTGCCACGCAGTGCGCGGGCCTCGCGGCTGACCTGTTCGTCCAGCGCGAAGCCGGCTGAGCCCGCCGCCGGCGGGGCCGGCACCAGCATCAGGCTGGCCGGTACCGCATCGGCGGACAGATAGCCCACCGCCTTGGTGGTCACCGACGCTTCCACCGGTGTCGTGCCCGGTGCCCCGGTGGTGGAGCAGCCGGCCAGGGCGGCCAGCAGGGCAGCGGTCAGCACGGGGCGCAGGGCAGGCGCGGTGGGGAGCGACATCGGCAGGTCTCGGTACGAACGAGTCGGCATGATCGCAGCTTCACCCGGCGTGGACAGCGGCCGTTGGTCATGCGGCCAGATCCGGCACGGCGGACCGTTGGATGATGGAAACCCGCTACTGGTTCACGGTTTTGGCCCGGCGCGCGACATAGCTTCGCCCAAGGCGCCACCATCGGTCATCTATCCATGGATAGATGCACTGCATGGCAACGCGGTAGCGCCGGTCATCAGGGGGATCACCTGCAAGGAGACAGCGGATGCGAAGCAACGCGGGAAGGATGGGCGGCGGACTCGCCCTGGGCTTGATGCTGGCGTGCGGCAATGTACAGGCCGCCGATGTAGTGGGGGTGGCGTTCGTGCACGGCACCGGCAAGCAGACTGACGCACGCACGGACTACTGGCAGCCGGCGATCATCGACACGGTGCGCCAGGGGCTGCCCAACAGCAGCAACTACACGGTGGTGAACTGCGATTTCGAACAGTACATGTGGAAGGCCGAGGCGGCCGGCTGCCTGGCCGGCCAGCTGACCACGTTCATCAACAGCAAGGGCATCACCAGACTGGTAGTGATCACCCATTCCAACGGCGGCAACGTGGTGCGCTGGATCCTGTCCAACCCCACCTACGACGCCCGTTACCCGAAGATCATCCAGACCATCAGCAAGGTCACCGCGCTGGCGCCGTCGTCGGCCGGCACCCCGCTGGCCGATGCCGCGCTCAACGGCAACGCCTTCGAATCGTCGGTGGGCTGGCTGCTGGGCTACAAGAACGATGCGGTGCGCCAGCAGCAGGTAGCCCACATGGCCACCTACAACGCACAGAACCTGTACGGCACGGCCGGGCGCCCGGCGCTGCCCAGGGTGTTCCGTGCGGTGGTCGGCTCGGACGTGGAGTCGGCGGTGTGGGACAGCAACAGCTATTGCGGCGGCTATGCGCAGAACGTCGGCCTGGAGTTCACCCAGAACTGGTTGAACAGCTGCTCGGACGGGTTCCTGGAATGCAGCAGCCAGAAGGCGGCCGGCACGCTGTGGTTCACCGACAAGGCGCGCACCAACGGCGCCGAACCGCTGAGCCACAACCAGAGCCGCCGCGAGTGCTTCGGCCTGGGCACGATCCTGCGCAACGACCTGACCCTGTGAGGAGCACACGATGACTTCAAGACTGATGATCGCCGTGGCCGTGGCTGCAGCGCTGGTGGCCCTGCCGCTGCAGGCCGCACAACCGTTGCTGCCGGCGCGCGGCACCGACCAGGTGGCCCCGCGCGTGGAAAGCGCGCCGCTGCCGGCCGCCGGTATCGAACGCGCCCCGGTGAGCTTCGCCTGGGCGCTGGATCCGGCCCAGGCCCTGAGCGCGCCGGCCCCGTTCGTGGCCACCAGCCGCAGCTACTGGGAAATGGTCGATGCGGCCACCCTGCAACGCGGCCTGGAGCTGCCCCTGACCGCACCGGATGCGGTGATCCAGATCAGCCCGGTGCAGGGCGCGCGTGCGTTGGCCCCGGAGCAGTGGCAGGTGCGCGACCCGGCCGGCACGCTGGCGGTGGACAAGGTGGTGGATGCCCAGCAGTTGCGCGCGGCGGGGATGAGCGTGGGCCAGGGCACGGCGATGGTGCGCACCGGGCGTACCGCTGCGGCCGGCACCTACCGCCTGCAGAGCGCGCAGGCCCAGGGCCGCTACGTGGTGCAGGTGCTCGAGCCCAACAGCACGGTGGCCCTGCAGCTGCAGGCCGACCGCCAGCAGGTGCTGGCCGGCGGCAGCGTGGCGCTGACGGCGCGTCTGCTGGATGACGGCGGCACGGCGGCGCTGGCCCGTGGCAAGGCCACCGGGCGGGCGCTGGCCGCGGGGGGCGAGGCGCTGCTGGTGGCGCCTGATGGCCGCAGCTGGCCGGTGCCGCTGGTGGTGGGCAAGCAGGGGCTCACCGCGCAGGTGGCCATTCCGCAGGCGCTGGGCCAGGTGCAGGGGCTGTGGGAGCTGCAGGCCTTCGTCAGCGGCAACGGCGTCCAGCGCGATGCCAAGGTCGCCTTCGCGGTGGCCCAGCCGACGGCGCGCTTCAGTGGCCAGGTGGCGGTGGACCGTGCCCGGCGCACGCTGACCCTGCCGTTGCAGATCGGGGCACCGGGCCGCTACGAAGCACGCGGCACGCTGTATGCGACCGGCCCGGATGGCCAGCTGCGGCCGGTGGCGCAGGCGCACAGCGCGGCCTGGTTCAATGCGGCGGGCAGCGCCGAGCTGGAGCTGCCGTTTGCCAGCGTGGCGCTGCCGCGCGGATACGCAGCCCCGTTCGAACTGCGCGACCTGCAGCTGCAGGATCAGGGCCGGATGGCCCCGATCGAGTCACGCGCGCTGGCGGTGACGTTCTAGGCCAGGCGGGCGACGGGGGCGAGAGCCTCCGTCGCGCGTGGGTGTCGTGCGTCCGGCGGCCCGGCATCCACGGCGGGGCCGCCTGCCGCGCCGGGTTCACCCGGCGAACGCGCTCAGCCGGCCATCCTGCTCCAGCACCTGGATCGGGCCGCCGAACACCTCCGACAACGGGCCATCGCGCAGCAGCGCGGCGCGGCTGCCGTCGGCCACGATGCGACCGCCGCGCAGCAGCACCACCCGCTCGATCTCCGGGATGATTTCTTCGATGTGGTGGGTGACCAGCACCAGCGTGATGCCCTCGGCGGCCAGGGCGCGCATGGTGGCGATCAGCTGCTGGCGCGCGATCAGGTCCAGGCCGGTGGACGGCTCGTCCAGCAGCAGCGCCTGCGGGCGGTTGACCAGCGCCCGGGCGATCAGCACCCGGCGGGTCTCACCGGCCGACAGCTCGGCATAGCCGCGCTGCAGCAGCGGCAGCGCGCCGGCCAGGGCCAGGGTTTCACGCACGCGCTGGCGCATATCGGCGGTGACCTCGCGGAAGGCGGGCACCACGAAGCTGGCGAAGAAGCCCGACAGCACCGCTTCCTCCACGGTCAGCCCGGGCATGTCGGCCAGGTTGCTGCTCAAATCGCCGGTGACGATGCCCAGCTGCGAGCGCAGGCGATCCACCTGCCAGCGGTTCTGGCCCAGCACCCGCACCGCCACGCTGCCGTCGGCATGTGCCAGCGGGTACAGCTCGCGGGTGATCAGCTTGATGAAAGAGGACTTGCCGCAGCCGTTGGGGCCCAGCAGCGCGGTGTGCTGGCCCTGCGCGATGCGCAGGCTGAGGTCGTGCAGGACCCGGACCTGGCCGCGGATCACGCAGGCGCGGTCCAGTTCGATCAGGGGGGCAGGGGCGCCGACCGGCGCCGGGGAGGCTACGACTGTCATGAATGCGCGGGCATGCTCACGAAGAGGGAAAACAACTGAATGACTGCGCAAAAATCGCATCAGACGGATGAAGTTTGCAACTGCAGGCCCCATGATGTCCGAAGGTGTACCCGTTTCCTTGCTGGCCTGACACGGCCCGGAGTTCCGCGATGCTCGATACGCTCCTCAACTTCCTGACCGGCGGTGTTGTCGGCCTCGGCTGGTGGGGCATGGCGCTGGTGCTGCTGGTGTTCACCCAGCTGACCATCTTCGCCGTCACCTTGTACCTGCATCGCAGCCAGGCACACCGCGGCGTGGACTTCCATCCGGCCATCGCGCATTTCTTCCGCTTCTGGACCTGGCTGACCACCTCGATGATCACCAAGGAGTGGGTGGCCATCCATCGCAAGCACCACGCCAAGGTCGAAACCGACGAAGACCCGCACAGCCCGGTCACCAAGGGCATCGGCATGGTGTTCTGGCGTGGCGTGGAGCTGTACCGCGAGGCCCGTGCAATGCGTGCGGACATCGAGCAGTACGGCCGCGGCGCGCCGGACGACTGGATCGAGCGCAAGCTCTACACCCCGCATGCCAACCTCGGCCCGGTCGCGCTGCTGGCCATCAACAGCCTGCTGTTCGGCCTGCCGGGCGTGGCCCTGTGGGCCATCCAGATGGCGTGGATCCCGTTCTGGGCCGCCGGCGTCATCAATGGCCTCGGCCACTGGTGGGGCTACCGCAACTTTGAATCGGCCGATACCTCCACCAACCTCACCCCGTGGGCGTTCTGGGTGGGCGGCGAAGAGCTGCACAACAACCATCACGCCTTCCCGAGCTCGGCGCGCTTCTCCATGCGCCGCTGGGAGTTCGATATCGGCTGGGCGGTGATCCGCGGCCTGCAGGCAGTGCGTCTGGCCAAGGTGCTGCGCGTGGCGCCGAGCATGGACGTGCGCCCGAACATCGCCGTGCCCGATGCCGAGACCCTCAAGGCGCTGCTGTCGCACCGCTTCCAGGCGATGACCGATTACCAGCGCAACGTGTTCGTGCCGGCCCTGCGCGAGGAGGCCGCGATGGCCGGCGCCAAGCTGCGCAAGCTGCTGCCGCGCCGCATGCGCCGCGGGCTGGTCAACGATGGCCGCTGGCTCAAGCCCGATTGCCGCGCCCAGCTCAGCACCTGGGTGGAACAGCGCCCGCGCATCCGCGTGCTGGTCGAACACCGCGCGCGCCTGGCCGCCCTGCTCGAAGCACGCGGCAACGATGCCGCCGAGCGCCTCAAGCTGCTGCAGGCCTGGTGCCACGAGGCTGAGGCCAGTGGCATCGCCGCGTTGCAGGCCTATGCGGCCCGCCTGAAGGGCTACGCACTCACGGCGCACTGACCGGTGCGTGCACTGCCGCACTCCCGCTGTGGAAAACGCCGCCTCGCGCGGCGTTTTTCCTGCGTGCTGCTGCTGGCTGGCAGCGCCGTGCAGGCCCAGGTGGCCGATACCGGCAGCTATCTGCAGCGCATGGATACCGATGGCGACGGCCGGGTCAGCGTGGAGGAATACGTGCAGTGGATGCTGTACGCCTTCGAACGCATGGACCGCAACGGCGACGGCGTGCTCGGCCCCGATGAGCTGCCCGGCGGCAAGGGCAGCCCGATTACCCGCGAGCAGCAGCGCCAGACCCTGGTGCAGCGATTCCACAAGCAGGATGCCAACGGCGACGGCTACCTGAGCGCGAAGGAACTGGCGGCGCCGCCGCGCTGACGGCCCGGCGCACCGGGCGCGGCCTGCTCGCTAGAATCCCCCCATGCCCGAACTTCCCGAAGTAGAAACCACCCGTCGCGGCCTGGCCCCGCACCTGGAAGGCCGCCGCGTGCACGGCGTGATCCTGCGCCGCCCGGACCTGCGCTGGCCGATCCCCGAGGAGATCAGCACCCAGTTGCCCGGCCAGGCGATTCAGGGTGTGCGCCGGCGCGCCAAGTACCTGCTGCTCGATACCGCCCTGGGCAGCGCCGTGCTGCACCTGGGCATGTCCGGCAGCCTGCGCGTGCTGCCCGGCGACACCCCCGTGCGCGCCCACGACCACGTGGACATCAGCCTGGACAACGGCCGCCTGCTGCGTTTCAACGACCCGCGCCGGTTCGGCAGCCTGCTCTGGCAGCCGGCCGGCCAGACCCACACCCTGCTGGCCGGGCTGGGCCCGGAGCCGCTGGACGAGGCCTTCGACGGCGACTACCTGTTCGAGCGCAGCCGGGGGCGCAAGGCGCCGGTGAAGACCTTCCTGATGGACCAGGGCATCGTGGTCGGGGTGGGCAACATCTACGCGGCCGAGAGCCTGTTCATGGCCGGCATCAGCCCGCTGCGCGAGGCCGGGAAGATCTCCCGCGAGCGCTACCAGCGCCTGGCCACGGCGGTGAAGCAGATCCTTGGCCACGCCATCACCCGCGGCGGCACCACCCTGCGCGACTTCATCAACCCCGACGGTGCCCCCGGCTATTTCGAGCAGGAACTGCTGGTCTACGGGCGTGAAGGCCAGCCGTGCCGACAGTGCGGGCGCCCGCTGCGCCACGCCACCATCGGCCAGCGCGCCAGCGTCTGGTGCGGGCACTGCCAGCGCTGAGCCGTCTCACCTTCCTCGCTTGGGCGGCGGTATAGTCCGGCCAACGTCACCGGCGGGGGTGTGCGATGGACGATGGCCCGGATATCACCGTATGGCTGGATTCAGCCCGCGCGGGCGACCGCGCCGCGCTGGACCGGGTCCTCACCCTGCTCTACCAGGAACTGCACAGCATGGCCCGGCGCCAATTGGCCGGGCAGCAGGGGCGCACCCTGGATGCCACCTCGCTGGTCCACGAGTCCTACCTCAAGCTGTTGGGCGCCCGCGGCGGGGCCCGCTTCGAGGATCGCGCGCACTTCTTCGCCTACGCGGCCTCGGCCATGCGCAGCGTGGTGGTGGACTACGCGCGCAACCGTCTGGCGCGCAAGCGCGGCGGCGACCTCAAGCGGGTCGCCGAGATTCCGGAAAACAGCAGCAGCGGCGTGCGCCTGGACGAGGACCTGCTGGCCCTGGACGTGGCCCTGGCGCGTCTGCAGGCGGTCGACCACCACCTGGCCAAGGTGGTGGAGCTGCGCTACTTCGCCGGCTTGTCCGAGCAGGAAATCGCCGACCTGTGCCAGCGCTCGGAGCGCAGCATCCGTCGCGACTGGCAGAAGGCGCGGATGTTCCTGCTGGCCTCGGTGCGCGAGGACTGATCGGCGGCAACACGGTCCTGCGTGGCGGCGCGGGCGAAGTGGCATCGTTCGGGGAGCGGATCGATGGAAGCGTTGCGCTGGCGGCAGGTCTCCTCGCTGCTGGACCAATTGCTGGAACTGGCCCCGGCGCAGCGTGAGCTGCGCCTGGCGCAACTGCGCGCGGCCGACCCCGCATTGGCCGAAGACCTGCAGCGGCTGCTGGCCCATGAGCGCGAGAGCCAGGAATTCATGGCCCAGCCGCTGTGGACCGCTGCGCCCGAAGACAGCCGTGTCGGCAGCCGGGTGGGGCCGTACCGGCTGCTGCGCGCGCTGGGCGAAGGCGGCATGGGCGAGGTCTGGCTGGCCGAGCGTGCCGACGGCCTGTACCAGCGCCAGGTAGCGCTGAAGCTGCTGCGCAGCGGCTACGCCGACTCCGGGCTGCGCCAGCGATTCAGCCGCGAACGCGACATCCTGGCGCGCCTGCAGCACCCCCACCTGGCCCAGTTGCTGGATGCCGGCGTGGACCTGCAGGGGCAGCCGTACCTGGCCCTGGCCTACGTGGAAGGGGAGCCGATCACCGACTATTGCCAGCGCCTGCAGTTGCCGCTGGAGCGGCGCCTGCAGCTGATGCTGCAGGTGTGCGCGGTGGTCAGCCATGCCCACGCCAACCTGATCGTGCATCGCGACCTCAAGCCCTCCAACATCCTGGTCACCGCCGAGGGCGAGGTGAAGCTGCTGGATTTCGGCATCGCCAAGCTGCTCGACGACGAAGCCGCGCGTGACAACGCCTCCCATCCGCCCACCGAGGCGCGTGCTTTCACCCTGCACTACGCTGCGCCCGAACAGGTGCGCGGCGAACCGGTGACCACCCTGACCGATGTGTACTCGCTGGGCGTGGTCCTGTTTGAAGTGATCACCGGGCGCAAGCCGTACCGGTTGCGGCGCCACAGCGATGCCGAATGGGAGCGCTCGATTCTGGAGGTCAATGCGCCGCGCGCCTCGGCGATGCTGTTGCGCACCCATGCCGAGGCGACCCCGACCCTGGCCGCCCGGCGCCTGGCCCGGCGCCTGCGTGGCGACCTGGACACGATCCTGCTCAAGGCCCTGCAGAAGGAGCCGGCGCAGCGCTATGCGTCGGTGGAGGCGTTGGCGCAGGACCTGCGCCGCTTCCTGGAAGGCCGCCCGATCCACGCGCGGCCGCAGCGCACCCTGTATCGGCTGCAGAAGTACATCGGCCGGCACCGGTGGGGCGTGGCATTGGGGTCGCTGGCGGTGCTGGCCCTGGCCGGACTGGCGGTGATGGCGCTGTGGCAGATGCAGCAGGCGCGGCGCGAGATCGCCCGGGCCCAGGCCATGCAGGATTTCACCGTGGGCCTGTTCGACCGCGCCGCCGGCGTGCGCCATGGCAGCTTCGATGTGCGCCAGCTGCTGGCCACCGGGCAGCAGCGCGGCGAGGCCGAACTGGCCGACCAGCCGCTGTCGCTGGCCGACCTGGAAGGGGTGATCGGGCGGCTGCGGATCGGCATGGGCGACTACCAGCTGGCCCTGCAGACCCTGGACCACCAGCGCGCGCTGCTCGAGCAGGTGGACCAGGTGCCGCCGCCGCTGCAGCTGGAGGCGGTCACCCAGCGGGGACGCGCACTGCGCATGCTGGGGCGCTCGCGCGAGTGCGTCACCCACATGACCCCGATGCAGGCGCTGGCGGCGGCCCAGTACGACGCACTGCCCAGCCTGGTGGCCGAATACCACGCCCAGCTGGGCCGTTGCCAGCAGCTGCTGGGCTATCGCAAACAGGCGCGGGCCGGCTTCGAGCGCGCGCTGGTGCTGCGCCGCGACGTGCTGCACGACACCACCGGCACCGCCGAAAGCCTGGCCGACCTGGCCGCACTGGACAGCGACGACGGCCGTCCCCAGGCGGCGCTGTCCGGCTATCGGCAGGCGCTGCACCTGTTGCAGCTGCGTGCCAGCGAGCGCCACCCGCAACTGGTCGCGCTGCGCCGCCATCTCGGTGAAACCCTGGCCGCGCAGGGCGACCTGGAGCAGGCCGAGCAGAACCTGCACATCGCCTGGTCCGAGGCGGTCAGCCTGTACGGTCCGGACCATCCCGAGACCCTGTCGATCCGCCGCCTGCGCGCGGTGCTGGCCATGCAGCGTGGCGAACTGCAGGAGGCCGCGGCGATGTTGCAGCAGGTGCATCGGCTGACCCGCCTGGCGCTGGGCGAACAGCACCGTGACACCGGGCTGAGCTGGCACGCGCTGGGACGGCTGGCGCTGGAACGCGGCGACAGCAGCGAAGCGGTCGCCGATTTCGAGCGGGCCGTGGCGATCTGGCGCCAACCCGACTGCGTCGGCCTGCTGCCGCAGGGGCTTTACGACTACGGCGATGCCCTGGCCCAGGCCGGGCACTGGCAGGCCGCGCTGGTGGCGCTGCACGAAGGCCGCCAGTGGCAGGCCGCGCAGCGCGGCGACCACGACCCTGCGGTGCAGCGCGCCGATCAGCGGATGGCCGAGATCACCGGCAGCCACGGCGACCCGCACCAGGCCGGCCAACAGTTGGCCCGGCTGATGCGGTACCACGCGCAGGACGGACCGGCGGCAACGGCGCAGCAGCACGCGCTGCAGCTGGCCTGGGGCCGCAACCTGGCGCGGATGGGCCAGGACGTGGAGGCGCGGCGCGCGCTGCAGCCGCTGGCCGAGGGCCAGGCCAGCGACCCGACGGCGGTGCTGCTGCGCTGGCAGGCGCGGACGGCACTGGCCGCGCTGGAGTGCGGCCGGTCGCCCCTGCGCGGCCGCGACGCGCTGCTGCGCTTGCAGGCCGAGGTACGCGTGCAGCGCCCGCAGGGCAGCGCGGTCGGGCGCGGCATCGAGCAGGCCCTGCAGGGCTGCGGTACCGGGGTGCTGGCCAGCGGTCGCTGAGCGTGCGGGCTTGCTGAACGCCGCGCGGCGGCCACCTCGGCGAATTAACGTTCGCCTGCCTATGATGGCCGGCCCTTTCCTGCCCAACGCTGCCTGCATGCAACGTCGCGACTTCATCCGCAATGCCTCCCTGGCCCTGGCCGCCATCGGCTTCCCCGCGCTGCCCGCCTGCGCCGCACAGGGCAACCAGGTCGGGCTGCGCCGGCTGGGCCAGCCGCAGCCGTTCGATTTCGCCACCCTCAAGGGCCAGGCGCGCGCGCTGTCGCAGGCGGCCTACCAGAGCCACAAGCGCACCCTGCCCGGGCCGCTGGAAGCGCTGGACTGGGACCAATACCAGTCCATCAGCTACCGCCAGGACCATGCGCTGTGGGCCGACAAGCCCGGCAAGTACCAGGCCAAGTTCTTCCACCTCGGGCTGTACTTCCATTCCCCGGTGCGCATGTACGACGTGGTGGACGGCAAGGCGCAGGAGCTGGCCTACGACCCGGCCGCGTTCAACTACGGCAAGAGCGGACTGAAGGGCAGCCACCTGCCGGCCGACCTCGGCTTTGCCGGCTTCCGCCTCAACACGCGCGCCGATACCGACCGTGATTTTGCCGCCTTCCTGGGCGCCAGCTACTTCCGAGCGGTGGGCAAGGAAGGCCAGTACGGCCAGTCCGCGCGCGGCCTGGCGATCGACACCGGCATGGGACGCCCCGAGGAATTCCCGGACTTCATCGCCTATTACCTGGAGCAGCCGGCGGCCGATTCCAACACCCTGGTGGTGTACGCCCTGCTGGACTCGCCCAGCGTGGCCGGTGCGTACCGGTTTGCGATCACCAACGGCGACACCCTGCTGATGGACATCGATTGCGCGCTGTATCCGCGCAAGGCCATCGAACGGCTGGGCATCGCCCCGTGCACCAGCATGTACCAGGTCGGCGAGAACGACCGCCGCATGGACTGGGACTGGCGCCCGGAGATCCACGACACCGATGGCCTGTCGATGTGGACCGGCGGCGGCGAGTGGATCTGGCGCCCGCTGTGCAACCCGCACAACCTGCGCTTCAACATGTTCGTGGACAACAACCCGCGGGGCTTCGGCCTGCTGCAGCGCGACCGCAATTTCGACCACTACCAGGACGACGGGGTGTTCTACGAGAAGCGCCCGTGCCTGTGGGTCGAGCCCAAGGGGCAGTGGGGCAAAGGCTCGGTGCAGCTGGTGGAAATCCCCACCGTGGACGAAACCTTCGACAACATCGTGGCCTTCTGGAACCCGGAGGCCAAGCCGCAGCCCGGCCAGGAGCTGCTGCTCGGCTACCGCCTGTACTGGGGCGCGCAGCCGCCGGCGCGGCCGCCGCTGGCGCATTGCGTGGCCAGCCGCACCGGCCTGGGCGGGGTGATCGGCAAGAAGCGCGCGTATTTCTCCTGGCGCTTTGCGGTGGACTTCGAAGGCGGCGAGCTGGCCGCGCTGATCGACAAGGGCGAGGTCGAGGCGGTGGTCCAGGCCAGTGCCGGCCGCGTGGAGATCGTCTCGGCGCGCCCGCTGCGCGAGATCAAGGGTTACCGCGCCATGTTCGACCTGGTCCCGCCGGACAACGCCACGGCCCAGATCGACATCCGCCTGTACCTGCGCAGCGGCGGCAAGACGCTGACCGAAACCTGGCTGTACCAGTACAGCCCGCCGCCGGCCGGTGCGCCGGAGCGCACGCTGTATTGAGACGCGCGGACCGGGAGGCGGGTGAGGCGGGGCCCACGGTTTGCGACGCAAACCGTGGGCTGGACACGTGGATGCGGGGTCAGACCGCCTGCGCCGGTTCGATCTTTGCTTCGCCGCGCGTGATCTTCTTGAACTCCGCCCGGCTCACCGACACATAGCGCTCGTTGCCGCCGATCTCCACCTGCGGGCCGTCCTGCACGGCATGGCCGTGCTCGTCCACGCGCACGGTCATGGTGGCCTTCTTGCCGCTGTGGCAGATGGTCTTGATCTCCTGCATCTCGTCGGCCCAGGCCAGCAAATACTGGCTGCCCTCGAACAACTCGCCGCGGAAATCGGTGCGCAACCCGTAGCAGAGCACCGGAATGCGCAGCTGGTCCACCACCTCGCTGAGCTGCCAGACCTGGCTGCGGCTCAGGAACTGCGCCTCGTCCACCAGCACGCAGCCGAGCTTGCCGTGGAGCGCCAGGTCCCGGGCGATCAGCTGCTGCAGGTCGGTGTCGCGGTCGAACGCCACGCCGTCGGCCTTCAGGCCGATCCGCGAGGCGACCACCCCGCTCCCGGCCCGGTCATCCAGGCGCGGGGTCAGGATGGCCACGCGCATGCCGCGCTCGTGGTAGTTGTGCGCCGACTGCAGCAGGGTGGTGGTCTTGCCGGCGTTCATCGCCGAATAATAGAAATAGAGCTTGGCCATCGGCCAATTCTAGACGCCCGGCCGCCTTCCGTGGCCGCCCGGTCGCCGCGGCGGACGCCTCCGTCCGCCGCCCCGGGGTGTCCCGCCCCGGCCGGGCGGCCCGGTACAATGCTCCTCCCCCGGAGATGGCATGCACGGTCTCAATCCCCCCCAAAGCGCGGCAGTGATGCACTGCGAAGGTCCTCTGCTGGTGCTCGCGGGCGCCGGCAGCGGCAAGACGCGCGTGATCGTGGAGAAGATCGCCCAGCTGATCGCCAGCAAGCGCTACCCGGCGCGGCGGATCGCGGCGATCACCTTCACCAACAAGTCGGCCAAGGAAATGCGCGAGCGCGTGGCCAAGCGCCTGCACGGCGGCGATGCCGAGGACGTCACCATCTGCACCTTCCATGCGCTGGGGCTGAAGTTCCTGCAGATCGAACACGCGGCGGTGGGGCTCAAGCGCGGCTTTTCGATCTTCGATGCGGACGACGCCACCTCGCAGGTCAAGGACCTGATGTACGGGGCCAAGCCGGACGACATCGAGGATGTGAAAAACCTGATTTCGCGCGCCAAGAATGCCGGCCTCTCGCCCGAGCAGGCCATGGCGGCCGCGCGCAGCAACCGCGAGAAGGAAGCGGCCAGCGTCTATGAGCGCTACCAGCTGCGCCTGACCGCGTTCAACGCGGTCGATTTCGACGACCTGATCCGCCTGCCGGTGCAGGTACTGGAAGAAAACCCGGAGATCGCCCTGGCCTGGCGCGAACGCATCGGCTACCTGCTGGTGGACGAATGCCAGGACACCAACGATGCGCAGTACCGGCTGCTCAAGCAGCTGGCCGGCAGCAAGGGCAACTTCACCTGCGTGGGCGATGACGACCAGTCCATCTACGCCTGGCGCGGTGCCAACCCGGAAAACCTGCAGCAGATGGCGCGCGACTACCCGGCGCTGGAGATCATCAAGCTGGAGCAGAACTACCGCTGCTCCAACCGCGTGCTGCGCGCAGCCAATGCGCTGATCGCCAACAACCCGCACGAACACCTCAAGAAGCTGTGGAGCGACCAGGCCGACGGCGAGCGCATCCGCGTGTGGGAGTGCCGCAACAGCGAGCACGAGGCGGAGAAGGTGGCGGCGGAGATCGCGTTCCTGGCCACCTCCAAGAAGATCCCGTGGAGCGATTTCTGCATCCTGTTCCGCGGCAACTTCCAGTCGCGGCCGCTGGAAAAGGCACTGCAGCTGGTGCGCGCGCCGTACCACATCACCGGCGGCACCGCGTTCCTGGAGAGGCAGGAGGTCAAGGACACGCTGTCCTGGCTGCGCCTGCTGGTGAACCCCGATGACGATACCGCGTTCATGCGCGCGGTGCAGTCGCCCAAGCGCGAAGTGGGCGCCGGCACGCTGGCCAAGCTGGCCGAGCTGGCCTCGGAAAAGGAGCTGCCGATGGCGCACGCGGCCGAGGCGATCGGCGCGTTGTCGCAGCTGCCACCGCGCGCGGCCAACGGCCTGAGCCGCTTCACCGACATCCTGCGTGACCTGCGCGCGGAGATGCCCAAGCTCAGTTCCGGCGACCTGGTGCGCAAGCTGGTGAAGGAATCCGGGCTGGTCTCCGAACTGCGCAGTGCGTGCAAGGAAGAGTCGGTCTACCAGCGCCGCCTGGGCAACCTGGAAGAGTTGGCGCAGTGGTTCGAAGGCGGCCCGCGTGGCGCCTCCACCGCCGACCTGGCCGCGCAGCTGGCGTTGTTGTCGCGCAACGACAAGGACGACGGCGGCAACCAGGTACGGATGATGACCATGCACGCCTCCAAGGGCCTGGAATTCCCCTATGTGTTCATCATCGGCTGCGAGGACGGCGTGCTGCCGCACCAGGTCAGCCTGGACGAAGGCAACCTGCAGGAAGAGCGGCGCCTGCTGTACGTGGGCATCACCCGCGCCAAGGTGCAGCTGTGGATGAGCTACAGCAAGCTCACCCGCAAGTTCGGCGAGCACGTCCGGCTCAAACCCAGCCGGTTCTTCGATGAGATCCCGGCCGAGGAAATGCAACGCGACGGCGCCGATCCGGTCGCCGATGCCGCGCGCAAGAAAGAACGCGCCAGCGCGGGCCTGGCCGCGATCCAGGCACTCTTCGACTGACCCACGCGGGGTAGCGCCGACCGTTGGTCGGCTGCCGTATGCCCGGCTCGAAGCGCAGCCGACCAACGGTCGGCCCTACCGTGTTCGGGACGTGCATTGCACAATCGGCGTATCGCCCGCCACCGGTACCCGCATGTCCGCCGTCATCCAGACCGAACGCCTGCACCTGCGCCTGATCGATCCCGACCACGACGCGGCCGACATGCTGGCCCTGCTCAACGAGCCGGGCTTCATCCGCAACATCGCCGACCGCGGCGTGCGCACCCTGGCGCAGGCGCGTGACTACACCGCCGAGCGCGTGCTGGGCAGCTATACGCTCAACGGCTTTGGCATGTACGCCATCGTCCGCCGCGAAGACGGCGCATGGTTGGGCAATGCCGGCCTGGTCCGTCGCGCCGGGCTGCCGGCCCCGGATATCGGCTATGCGCTGCTCTCGCAGTACGAAGGACACGGCTACGCGTTGGAGGCCGCGCGCGGGGTGATGCATTACGCGCGCGACGTGCTCGGTCACACCGATCTGTACGGCATCGTATCCCCGGACAATCTGCGTTCGGCCGCGCTGCTGCGCAAGCTCGGCATGGAGGATCGCGGCGACCTGCTGCTGCCGCCGCCGCATGGCGGCGATGTGGTGCTGCTGTTCGCCACCCCGGGCGCACCGGCGCCCTGATTCTCTTTGCTGCGCATTTGGATGGCAGCCACTGTCGAGACAGCGCGATCAGGCCTTTGGCAACGCGTAGATGCGCACGATTTCTTCGCCGCACGCCTCGTCGTGAAAGCGGCTTTCGAAGAAGGAGAAGCTTTCCTCAAGGCCACATCGTTTGAAGATGCCCCGGACCGTGTCCATTTCGGGGGACGTGCCCTCCGGCGTGGCCCGCCTTGGTGAATCGTATGGAATTGATCAGATAAACTGCGAGGCCCAGCAGAAACTCGCTGATGTTGGTGGAGCCAAGACGTTGTTCGGCTTGTTCCACTCGCTCCGACCTTGAAACAAGGGATACTTCTTCAACGCTGTCCAGATCGGAAAACAATGCGTCGAGGTCGTCGAAGGGCTCAAATCGCATGATCTGATCGTAGAGCGACATCTGTTTCATTCACCCGCCCAATTGCGCGCGCAATTCCGCCAGTTGCTCCTGCAGCTCGGCCACCGTGGCCTCCAGCTGCTGCACGCGCGCCTCCAGCGCCGGGCTGCCGCCACCACCACCACCGCCCGACGCGGACCCTTTGTAGCTCTCTGCCAACGCCTGTACGTCGACCGGGCCACCGAGCAGGTGCATGTAGCGGTCTTCGCGCTGGCCGCTGGCCCTTGGCAGCTGCACCGCCAGCCCGCGCTGGATCATGCGCTCGATGTGGTGACGCAGTTCCTCCGCGTCCTGGAACTGGAACAGCCGCTCGCTGCGGGTCAGCAGCTCGTTCACCGTCTGCGGGCCGCGCAGCAGCAGCAGGCCGACGATGGCCAGCTGCTGGCGGGTCAGGTCCAGCGCGCTGCCGGCGCGGTGCTCGTAGCGCTCGGCGCGCGAGGAGAACTGCTGGCGGGCCAGCCCCATGCTTTCCAGCTGGCGCAGCGCGTGGTGCACATCGCCCGCCGACAAGGCCATCACCGGCTCGCGCGCGGTCTTCTGGTTGGCGGCGACCTGGGCGGCGTTGACCGTCAGCGGGTAGGCGTCCGGGGTGGTTGCCTCCTTCTCGATCAGGCAGCCCAACGCGCGGGCCTGGGCCGCGCTCAGCACGGGCAGGGCGGGGGTCTGGGTGTCGTCGGTCATGGCGCGCTCCGGGGGTGTTTCAGGGCCGTGCAGCATAGCCGAGCCCCGCACCGCACATGATTGCCGCCGGACAAGCCGGTAAACTGGCGCGACTTTGTTGCTGGTGACCCCGATGCGTCGTACTGCTGCTGTCTCCCTGTCCGTGCTTGCCTGTGCCGTGATGGCGCTCAGTGCCTGCAAGCGCACCGAAGCCCCGGCCGAGCCGGCCGCACCGGCCGCCGCCGCACCTGCCGGTGCCGCACCTGCCGGTGCCCCGGCCGCCAGCGGCGATGCCGCCGTGGCCGCCAATGACAACCTCAACGCCGTGCTGTGGATGCAGCGCGCGCAGGAATACCGGGCCATCACCGAACAGACCTACCGCGCCGCTGCCGACCACCTGGACAAGGCGCTGAAGGAACCCAACTGGGACGCGCTGGTGTCCGAGGAGCGCGGCAACGCCGCCAAGGGCCTGAAGCCGGCCGTGGTGCTGGACGTGGATGAAACCGTGCTGGACAACTCGCCCTACCAGGCGCGCCTGGTGCGCGACGGCAAGGAATACGACGAGATGACCTGGGACCAGTGGGTGGCTGAAAAGAAGGCCAGGGCGATCCCCGGCGTGGTCGATTTCGCCAAGGCCGCCAATGCCAAGGGCGTGACCCTGCTGTACATCTCCAACCGTGCCGTGCACCTCAAGGACGCCACCCTGGCCAACCTGCGCGCCGAAGGCCTGCCGGTGGCCGACGACAGCGTGTTCCTGGGCCTGGGCACCGTGGTGGAAGGCTGCGAGCAGGCCGGCAGCGAGAAAAACTGCCGCCGTCGTCTGGCTGGCCAGAAGTACCGCGTGCTGATGCAGTTCGGCGACCAGCTGGGCGACTTCGTGGAAGTCACCGCCAACACCAACGATGGCCGCGACGCGCTGCTGCAGCAGTACCACGACTGGTTCGGCGAGCGCTGGTGGATGCTGCCCAACCCGACCTACGGCGGCTTCGAGCCGGCGCAGTTCAACAATGACTACAGCCAGTCGCGCCAGGCCCGCCACGATGCCAAGCGTGCCGCGCTGGACTACGCGCCGTGAGCCGCGCCCCGCTGCCGCTGCGGGACGACGAGCGCCTGATCTTCGCGCTCGATGTCCCCGGTCGCGAGGAGGCGCTGGCCTGGGTGGACCGCCTGGGCGACAGCGTAGGGTTCTACAAGATCGGCATGGAACTGCTGGCCTCCGGTGAGTACTTCCAGGTGCTCGATGCGCTGGCCACGCGCAACAAGCGGGTGTTCGTCGACCTGAAGTTCTTCGACATCCCGGCCACCGCCGCGGCGGTGATCAAGCGTCTGTCGCAGTGGCCGGTGAGCTACGCCACCATCCATGGCTGGCACCCGGCCATGATGGAGGCCTGCGCGGCCGCCAACGGCAGCGACATGCGCCTGCTGGCGGTCACCGTGCTGACCTCGATGGGGCATGAAGACCTGCGCGGCATGGGCATCGACCGCCAACCGGTGGATGTGGTGGTCGAGCGCGCACTGGCTGCCCAGGCCGCCGGCATCGACGGGGTCATCGCCTCCGGCCAGGAAGCCGGGCCGATCCGCGCCGCCACCGGTGCCGGCTTCTCCATCGTGTGCCCGGGCATCCGCCCCGGGGGCCCGGCCGGCGACGACCAGAAGCGCACCGTCGGCGTGGCCCAGGCCTTCGCCGATGGCGCCGATGCCATCGTGGTCGGCCGCCCGATCCGCCTGGCCAGCGACCCGCGCGCGGCCGCCGCGGCGATCCAGCTGGAAATCGCCACGGCCTGGCGCGCCCGCAACGGCTGAGACCGCCGGCCTGCCTGACCCGCCCGCCGCTCCCTGCGGCGGGCGCAACGCCCCTGGCCCCCGCAGTGGGCGGCCGCCGCTGCGCCCCCGGGGCGCCCGGCGTTCGATGGCGGCGTGACCCTCCAACCACGCCGAGGTCCTTCCCGGACGCCGCGCCCATGGCTCAGGAAACGCCGCACGGGCGCTGAACTGTGCCGGGCCCGGCAGTTGCGCACCCCCTCCCTGCGATGGAATCGATCCTGCCGGCGCAACCGCGTCCGGCCGATCCCATCACTGCACTGGAGGTGCCGCATGCATGTCTTCACCCGACTGGCCCTGGCCACCGGTCTCCTTGGCCTGTCCCTCGCCGCCCACGCGGCGCCGGCCCTGTCCGGCGCGATGCCCACGCGGCCGCTGATCATTGGCGGCGAGGACGCATTGCCCGGGCAATACCCGTTCATGGTCAGCGTACAACGGCTGGATTACGGCGATTCCGACCACACCCGGCACTGGTGTGGGGGCACGCTGATCTCCCCGTCGTGGGTCCTGACTGCCGCGCATTGCCTCGAGCGTGCCCAGCCCAGCGGCTATGCGGTGCTGGGCGGCGCCACCACGCTGGACGCCACGGTCCGCAACCGGACCTCCAACATCCGCGCCATCCACCTGCACCCGGCATTCAACAGCCGCACCCTGGTCAACGATGTGGCCCTGGTCCAGCTGCGCGAACCCCTGGCCGGGGCCACCCCGGCGCAGATGCTGGAGGGGGGCGATGCCGGCTACCTCCGGGCAGGGCGCCGCTTCGACGTGATCGGCTGGGGCGACACCGGGCTGGAGGGCGAGGCCGGCTCCCCCACCGTGCTGCAGACCGTCAAAACCCCGTTCGTGCCGTTCCGCACCTGCAGGCAGGCCTACCCCGGGCTGCAGGCAGGCAATGTCATCTGTGCGGGGGAAGAGGGCATCGACAGCTGCCAGGGCGACTCCGGCGGGCCGCTGCTGGTGCAGCGGCGCGGCGCCTGGACGGTGCTCGGTGTGGTCAGCTGGGGCCAGGGCTGCGCCCAGGCCGGCTACCCGGGTGTCTATGCGCGGCTTGGCGACGGCTACATCAAGGATTTCATCGCCGCGACCTGGACGGGCGACTGAAACCCCCTGGACACACGCGGGCCTGTACTGTTGGCGCATGCAACGTGGCACCGGGAGGGCGGCGCAGGGGCGCCGCCGTCCCATGCGTCGCCGCATGAAAGCATCCTGATCGGGACCGATCGGGCCTCGTTGCGTGCCATTGCGCCACGTTGCGGCGGGGTGGCCGGCAGGTGGCTTGCCGCTTCAGGGGCATAGGCCGCAAGATGCGATCCGGTCCGGGGAGTCCGAATTCATGTCCATGTCGTCCAAGTCGTGGCAGTACCGGGGGCAGGCCATGGCCCTGGTCCTGTGTGGGGCGCTGTTGCTCGGTGCCTGCAAGGGTGACCGGATCGATCCGGACGCGCCGGCCGCCGAACCGGTGGCCGCATTGCAGCAGCTGGCCCGGCACGTGGCCGACAACGACCTGCCCGGCTATGCGCGCGCTTCGGTGCCGCCAGGCGACTACGCCCAGCTGGAGGCGGCGTGGGCGCAGGGACACAGCCGCTGGCCGCTGACCGAACTGCCGCTGGACGGACAGTTGCTGCCGATGCTGGCCGCACTGTCCCGGCCCGACGCCCCGCAGCGCCTGCAGCGCTCTTTCGATACCCAGATCGCCGGGCAGGCGGCCGGCGTGCGCCAGGCGGCGCACTCGATGGGTCTGTTCGGCGTGCAGTACCTGCGCAACCAGACCGATTACACCGACGCCCAGCGCGCCCACTACAGCCAGGTGGTGGATGCGCTGAGCAAGTGGGCCGCCGCCGCGCCGCTCACCGACAAACAACGCGCCAAGACCACCATCACCCTGCTTACCGCCACCGCGCGCACCACCGGGCTGTCCACCGACGCGCAGCTGCAGGCGGCCGGGATGGAAGCCTCGCTGCGGCGGCTGGCGCCGTTCTTCAAGGCGTTCAAGACCGCGCTGGCCAGCTATGGGCTGTCGCTGGACGGCGCGCTGACCGGGCTGCGGGGGGAGGTGGTGTCGCAACTGGGCAACGATGCGGTGGTCCGCGTGGTCTACCCGTTGGCGGGCGAACAGATCCAGGCACAGGTGCGGATGACCCGTCGGGATGGTCACTGGTATGTGAGCCGCACCCTGGAAGAGGCGCAGGCCGTGCTGCGCGCCGCGCAGGCCATGCAAGCTGAACATGACGCCCGCCAGGACGCCGAAGCAGAGGCGGCCGCGCAGGTCAAGGAAGGTGCTTCCGCACCGGCTAAGCCATAATGAAGCCGATGCCGAACCAGAATCCCCTGCCTTTCCCCGGCGAAGAGCCGCCCAAGACGCCGGACGCCCCGTCCGCGTCGCCCGACAGCGTGGCCGCCGCCGGCGCCCCGGCCGATCCCGGCCAGGCGACGGCTGCCGCGCCCGCCGATGCCGACCCGGGCAGTGTCACCCCGGCCGCCATCGTGCCCGGCACCCGCGCCCCGGTCGGCCGCCGCCCCTGGTGGGCGCGCCTGCTGGGCCGGCTGGTGGAGCCGTGGCTGGCGCTGAAGATCGAGCCGGAACACCCCGGCCAGTACAACGACGGCCGCCCGGTGGTCTACGTGCTGGAAGACTACGGTCTGTCCAACGCGCTGATCCTGGACAAGGCCTGCCGCGAGGCCGGGCTGCCTTCGCCGCTGGTGCCCATTGCCGGCGACCCGACCGGGCGCAGGCGCGCCTACGTGGCGCTGTCGCGGCGCAGCAGCAGCAACTCGCTGATCCCCGAGCAGCGCGGGGCCAAGACCCACTCCGATTCGCTGGCCAAGGTGCTGCAGGCCCATCGCGCGCGCGATGAGCTGGACGTGCACCTGGTGCCGGTGTCGATTTTCGTCGGCCGTGCCCCGGACAAGCAGAGCGGCTGGTTCGCCGTGCTGTTCTCGGAAAACTGGGCGCTGGTGGGCCGCTTCCGTCGCCTGCTGGCGGTGCTGCTCAATGGTCGCAGCACGATCGTGCGGTTTGCCCCGCCGATCTCGCTGCGCAGCACGATCAACGAGGGGCTGGATCCCGAGCGCACCGTGCGCAAGCTGCAACGCGTGCTGCGCACCCATTTCCGCCGCATCCGCGAGTCGGTGATCGGGCCGGACCTGTCCACCCGCCGCCTGCTGGTGGACAAGGTGCTCGACGCCGATACCGTGCGCGAGGCGATCGCCTCCCAGGCCAAGCGTGACAACTCCAAGCCGGCCGATGCCTGGAAGAAGGCGCATGCCTACGCCTGGGAGATCGCCGCGGACTACTCCAGTCCGGCGGTGCGCTCGGCCAGCTTCATGCTCAGCCATGTCTGGAACCGCATCTACGCCGGCGTGCTGGTGCACCACCTGGACAAGTTCAAGGCCGCCGCGCCCGGGCACGAAGTGGTCTACGTGCCCAGCCACCGCAGCCACATGGACTACCTGCTGCTGTCCTACCTGCTGTACGACCGCGGCATCGTGCCGCCGCACATCGTGGCCGGCATCAACCTCAACCTGCCGGTGGTGGGCACGTTGCTGCGCAAGGGCGGCGCGTTCTTCATCCGCCGCTCGATCCGCGGCAACGCGCTGTATTCGGCGGTGCTCAGCGAGTACGTGGCCCAGCTGGTGGCCGGGGGCTATTCGATCGAGTACTTCGTCGAGGGCGGCCGCTCGCGTACCGGGCGGCTGTTGCAGCCCAAGGGCGGCATGATCTCGATGACGCTGCGGGCGTTCCTGCGCCAGCCGCGCAAGCCGGTGCTGTTCCAGCCGGTCTACATCGGCTACGAGAAGCTGATGGAAGGCGGCAGCTACCTGGACGAACTGTCCGGCCGGCCGAAGGAAAAGGAATCGATCTGGCAGCTGCTGTGGTCCATTCCCAAGGTGCTCAAGCAGAACTACGGGCAGGTGGTGGTCAACTTCGGCGAGCCGATCGCGCTCAACGATGTGCTGGCCCGGCAGGCCCCGGAGTGGAACGGCCAGCCGGTCGGCGAAGACGAGAAGCCGTCCTGGCTGTCGGGCACGGTGGACCACTTGGCCGAACGCATCCAGGTACACATCAACGGCGCCGCCGACGTCAATCCGATCAACCTGCTGGCACTGGCGCTGCTGTCCACGCCCAAGCACGCGATGGGCGAGGCCGACCTGATCGCGCAGATCGAGCTGTGCAAGACCCTGCTGGTGGAGATGCCGTATTCGGACCGGGTGACGGTGACCCCGCATTCGCCGGAACGGATCATCGCCCACGCCGAGGAGATCAACGTCCTCACCCGCATCAAGCACCCGCTGGGCGATGTGCTCAGCGTCAGCGGCGACACCGCGGTGCTGCTGAGCTACTTCCGCAACAACGTCATCCACCTGTTCACCGCCTCGTCGTGGGTGGCCTGCTGCTTCCAGAACAACCGGCGCATGAGCCGCACCGGCCTGGTCCAGCTGGGCCGCACGGTGTACCCGTTCCTGCAGGCCGAGCTGTTCCTGCCGTGGACCGAAGACGAGTTCGCCCAGCGCATCGAGCAGACCATCAACGTGTTCGTGCGCGAGGGCCTGCTGCAGAACGTCAACGATGACGATGGCGGCATCCTGGCGCGCAATACCGGCCAGACCGACGAGGTGTTCCGCCTGCGTGCGATCGGCCATTCGTTGCAGCAGGCGTTCGAGCGGTATTACATCGCCATCTCGGTGCTGGTGAAGAACGGCCCGGGCACGCTGGGCGCGGCCGAACTGGAGAGCCTGTGCCAGCAGGCCGCACAGCGCCTGAGCCTGCTCTACGCGCCGGCCGCGCCGGAGTTCTTCGACCGCACCCTGTTCCGCGGCTTCATCCAGAAGCTGCGCGAGCTGCGCCTGGTGTGGCCGGATGAAAACAGCAAGCTGCTGTTCGATGCACGCCTGGATGCGTGGGCCAAGGATGCCAAGTTCATCCTCGGCCGCGAGCTGCGCCACACCATCGAACGGGTCAGCCCGGAAGCGGCCAAGCCCGAGGAACCGGTAACCCAGGATTGACGACGACACGTCGTCAATCCCACTACGCACGCCAGCACCCCGTAGATCCACGCCACGCGTGGATGCCGCGTAGATCCACGCCACGCGCGGATTCCGCACCCCATCAACCCGTAGATCCACGCCATGCGTGGATACCGCACCCCATCAACCCGTAGATCCACGCCACGCGTGGATACCGCACTTGCGGGAGGATCCTCCCGCAAGTGACCCGTGCCCGGAGCCGCCTCTCAGGGGTTCATGACGCCGGGACGAAAGGCCGCCGCGTGGTCGTGTGGCGACAACCGTCGTTGCCACCGGGATCCGCGGCACGCCCGGCTACGCCGGCTCGTCCGGAATCAGCATGTCTTCCAGCTTGGCGATGCAGTCCTTCAACTGCAGCTTGCGTCGCTTCAGACGCTTGAATTCCAGCTCGTCCTCGCCGTTGGCGGCCATGCGCTGGATCTGGTCGTCGAGCGCGCGGTGCTCCTGCCGGAGGTGGGCAAGGCGGGCGCTGATGTCGGCGGGTGTCATGGTATCCACAGTGTCCGAGCATACACATCCACGGACACGCATGGGGGTGAACGCAGTCACTTCCCGATGCCCGTGACGGTCGGCGCGAGCCGGTAGAATGACCCCCATGAGCGCCGTCTTCGCCCTGCCCGATCCCGTCCCGCGCGCCCGCGATCCGCGCGCGGCCGACGCTGCGCAGGACAAGCTGGCCCGCCGCCTGCGGCGCCAGGTAGGCCAGGCCATTGCTGATTTCGGCATGATCCAGGCCGGCGACAAGGTGATGGTGTGCCTGTCCGGCGGCAAGGACAGCTACACCCTGCTGGACCTGCTGCTGCAGCTGCAGAAAAAGGCGCCGGTGGAGTTCGAGCTGGTGGCGGTCAACCTGGACCAGAAGCAGCCGGACTACCCCGCCGATGTGCTGCCCACCTACCTGGCCTCGATCGGGGTGCCCTACCAGATCATCGAGCAGGACACCTACTCGGTGGTCAGCCGGGTGATCCCGGAAGGGCGCACGATGTGTTCGCTGTGCTCGCGCCTGCGGCGTGGCGCGCTGTACCGGCACGCGGCCGAGAACGGCTTCACCAGGATCGCCCTGGGCCACCACCGCGATGACAGCGTGGCCACCTTCTTCCTCAACCTGTTCCACCACGCCAAGCTGTCGGCGATGCCGCCCAAGCTGCGCAGCGACGATGGCCGCCACGTGGTGATCCGGCCGCTGGCGTACGTGGCCGAGGACGACATCCGCGCCTATGCACAGGCCCGGGCCTTCCCGATCATCCCGTGCAACCTGTGTGGCAGCCAGGACAACCTGCAACGCCGCCAGATCGGCCAGATGCTGCAGCAATGGGAGCAGCAGCACCCGGGCCGGATCGACCAGATCGCGCGCGCGCTGGGCAAGGTCGAGCCCTCGCAGCTGGCCGATCCGGGCCTGTTCGATTTCATGGCGTTGGGGCGTGCCGACGCCACCACGCCGCCGGCGCCGTCGGCCTGGACCGACGACGCCCCTGCCGACCTGGCGGGCGCGTCCGGGCCGACCTGAGCCGGCCCACGCCCCGCCTTCCCTCCACCCTTATTCCGGACTTCCATGTTCTTTCGCAACCTGACGCTGTTCCGTTTCCCGACCGCCACCGATTTCTCCGAGGTGGACACCCTGCTGCCGCAGGTCCTGCTCAAGCCGGTCGGTCCGCTCGAAATGAATTCCCGCGGTTTCATCTCGCCGTTCGGCCGCGAAGAAAAGACCGTGTTCTCCCACCGCATCGGTGATGCGCTGTGGCTGACCGTGGGCGGTGAGGACAAGATCCTGCCCGGCGCGGTGGTCAATGACCTGCTGGCGCGCAAGCTGGAAGAAATCGAGGAAAAGGAAGGGCGCAAGCCCGGCGGCCGCGAGCGCAAGCGGCTCAAGGACGACCTGCTGCACGAACTGATGCCACGCGCCTTCGTGAAGAGCTCGCGCACCGATGCGCTGATCGACCTCACCCACGGCTACGTGGCGGTGGACAGTTCCAGCCGCAAGACCGGCGAGAACGTCATGTCCGATATCCGTGGCCTGCTCGGCAGCTTCCCGGCGATGCCGCTGAACGCCGAAGTGGCGCCGCGCTCGATCCTGACCGGCTGGATCGCCGGCGAGGAACTGCCGACCGGGCTGAGCCTGGGCGAAGAATGCGAGATGAAGGACCCGGCCGAGGGCGGGGCGGTGGTCAAGTGCCAGCACCAGGAACTGCGCTGCGACGAGATCGACAAGCACCTGGACGCCGGCAAGCAGGTCACCAAGCTGGCGCTGGTGTTCGAGGACAACCTGTCCTTCGTGCTGGGCGATGACCTGATCGTGCGCAAGCTGAAGTTCCTCGATGGCGCGCTGGACCAGCTCGAACACGCCGACGATGACGGCCGCCGCGCCGAACTGGACGCCCGTTTTGCCCTGCAGAGCGGTGAAGTGCGGCGCCTGTTCCTGCTGCTGGAAGAGGCCTTCAAGCTCAGCAAGGCCGACTGACGCGCCGACGCTGGCGACCGGGTGCCACAGCGGTGCCCGGCCGCCAGCGCCTGAACAGCGCGCAGTCATGTGCCGGTCGCTGCCGGCGCTATGCTGTAGCCATGTCCGGATTCCTCCGCCGCCTCATTTCGCCGGCTGCCCCCACCCTGCAGCGCGACACGGTACGACTGCGGCTGGAAGATGCCGAGATCGATGTGCTGCGCGTGCGCGATCCGCGTGCGCGCCGGATCAAGCTCAGCGTGGACGAACGCGGCGTGCGCCTGACGCTGCCGCCGCGCGCCAGCCTGGTGATGGGCGAGCGCTTCCTGGAACAGCACCGCGACTGGCTGTCGGCGCAGCTGCGCAACTACCAAGCGCAGAACCTGCCGCCGCCGTTGGTGATCGGCGCGCCGGGCCTGCTGCCGTTGCGTGGAGCGCTACTGCCGCTGCGCTGGGAAAGCGGGCGCTATGCGCACATGGTGCTGGATGAAACCGGCGCGTGCCTGCACTGGCCGGCACGCGGCACCGACGCCACCTTGCGCCGCACCCTGCGCGAATTCTACGAAGCGCAGACCCGCGCCGACGTCGGCCAGTGGTTGCCGCGCTACCTGCCCGGCCTGCCGCGTGCCCCGGCGCGCCTGCGGTTGAAGGTGATGTCCTCGCAGTGGGGCTCGCTGGCCCCGGACGGCAGCATGGCACTGGACCTGGCCTTGGTGCTGGGGCGGCCGTCGGCGTTCGAGTACGTGCTGGTGCACGAGCTCTGCCACCTGATCCAGGCCAACCACTCACCGGCCTTCTGGGCCGAGGTGGAGAAGCGCTTCCCCGACTGGCATGCCGAGCGCGATTATTTCCAGCTGGAAGGGCGGCGTTTGAAGGCGATGCTGCGGCAGATGCTGACCCCGACCCCGTAGCGCCGAGCGCAGGTCGGCGGCACGCACCCTCCCACCGCGCGCTCCTGGCGCCCCGGCCTACCTGGTGGCGCGGGCGGTGGCGGCCTGCGCCCAGCGCGCGGCCACGCGTGGCGCGGTGATGCACACGGCCTGATCGGTGACGGTGGTGACCGCGCGTTCGAGCAGCTGGATGTCGGCTTCGTGCTGGCGCGCCACGTGCGGGTCTTCAAAGAAGATCGCACGCTGGCAGTCACCTTCCAGCACGCGGTCGGCGATCTGCGCATCGCCGCCCATCGGGCCGCTCTGGTAGCGCTGCACCCAGTCCTGTCCTTGCGGCCAGCCACGGCTCCAGGCCAGCTCGTTGAGGCGCTGGCCGGTGGTGCCGGTGCCGACCCGGTGGCGGAACCGCGACAGCAGGTCGAAGTGTTCGTCGGCGAAGGCCAGCATCGCCGGCTTCATCGCATCGTGGGCGATCAGCGCCAGGGTCTGCTGCGGGAAGGCATGCAGGTCGTCGGCGCCCGGGTCGGCGGCCAGCCCGGCGTGTACGCGCTCCACTTCCACCCAATCGCGCGCGGTGGCCACGGTGGAGATGAAGGGCTTGCCGTGGATTACGCACTGGCGCTTGAGCGCGGTCGCCTCGGGGAAGATCGAGGACGGGTCGACCGGGTCCATCAGGTAGATCGCCCCGTCCAGGGTGCGCTCGGGCGCGCCCATGCCGACCACTTCGGCGACCAGTTTCATCAGGCCGCCCTGGCGGCCATTGGGGTAGCGCTGCAGCGGCGCGAAATCGGGCAGGAAGCCCAGCCGCTGGATGGCATCGAAGGTGCGCCCGACCGCGTGCAGTTCCACCCCCAGCTCACGCAGGCCACCATCGCAGGCGCGCAGCCAGCGGAACAGGGCGGCGTGCTTGTCGTGGTGGTGCAGGCGGTTGGCGGCCAGGCCGATGCGCATGGGAATCATCCGGTACGTGGAAACGGCATTCTATGTCGCTTCTCGCCATGTGAAAGGGCGACGAAGATCACCGGCCTTCACACGTTTTCGTATTTGTTGCATGGTTCGGCAGCAGGCCATAACCGACAGTGGGGGCCGTCAGTCAATCAGGAAGTCCTGCCATGACCCCCTCCAAATCCGCCGGTTCCCTGTCAGCGCAATCCTCGGTGACACCTCGCAGCGCCCGTATCCGCGCGCTCGGCCGTCTGCTGCGGCACGCTGCCAGCGGCGATGCCGACGTGCTGCTGGCCGGGCTGGCGCGGATGCTGGATGCGCATATCGGCCACGAACACGCCGACCGCGCCAGCAACGCGCGCATCCGTGACCAGCTCGATGAGATCGAACTGCTGCTGGCCCTGGAAATCGAGCGTGCCGGTGTGCGTGCGGTGCCGCCGCTGTCGAACGCGGCATAAGGCACGGCCGCCTGCACCGACCCCGGGGTTACACCGCCAGGAGCCGGGCGATGCTGCCCGCCGCGTCGCGGCCTTCGGCCACCGCGGTCACCACCAGGTCGGCGCCCCGCACTGCATCGCCACCGGCGAACAGGCGTGGGTGCGCGGTCTGGAACGGCAGGCGGTCCTTGCCCCCGGCGACGATGCGACCGTTGTGGCCCGCTTCCACGCCCAGTTCCGTCAGCCACGCCGGTGCGCTGGGCGAGAAGCCGAAGGCGATGATCACCACGTCCGCCTCCAGCAACGACTCGCTGCCTTCGATCGGCACCGCGTTGCGGCGCCCCTGCGCATCCGGTTCGCCGAGCCGGGTTTCCACCACCATCACCCCGATCACTTCGTCGTCGGCGCCGGCTTCGATGGACAGCGGCTGGCGGTTGAACAGGAAGCGCACGCCTTCCTCGCGTGCATTGGCCACCTCGCGCGCCGAGCCGGGCATGTTGGCCTCGTCGCGGCGGTAGGCACAGGTGACCTTGGCCGCGCCCAGCCGCACCGCGCTGCGCACGCAGTCCATGCCGGTATCGCCGCCGCCCAGCACCACCACCCGCTTGCCCTCCAGGTCGGGCAGGGCGATCTGGTCTTCCCAGCCGGCGATCGGCCGGCCGTGCGCGTCGCTGCCGCTGACGATGCGGCTGTTCTGCACCAGGAACGGCAGCGCCGGCAGCACGCCCTTCAGGTCCTGGCCGAGCAGGCCGCCATCGGTGTAGCGG
>RCUK01000133.1_pt1 | contig 91089 bp, 81 predicted proteins | sample 2166381 | NCBI WGS metagenome assembly RCUK01 (sample SAMN09932809, study PRJNA488358) | compost metagenome | isolation source: compost soil in an enriched community | place: Germany: Experimental Botanical Garden | reverse complement strand
TCACCAAGTGCTTCCGCGACGAAGACCTGCGCGCTGACCGCCAGCCTGAATTCACGCAGATCGATTGCGAAACCTCGTTCCTGACGGAACAGGAAATCCGCGACCTGTTCGAAGACATGATCCGCGTCGTCTTCAAGAACACGCTGGACATCGACCTGCCGAACCCGTTCCCGGTGATGGATTTCGCCGAAGCGATGGGCCTGTACGGTTCCGACAAGCCGGACATGCGCGTCAAGCTGGCCTTCACGGACTTGACGGAAGTCATGAAATCGGTCGAGTTCAAGGTCTTCAACGGCGCCGCCAACATGAAAGGCGGCCGCGTGGTTGCCCTGCGCGTACCGCAAGGCGGCAGCATGCCCCGTTCGGAAATCGATGCCTACACCCAGTTCGTCGCCATCTACGGCGCCAAGGGCCTCGCTTACATCAAGGTCAACGAGAAAGCCAAGGGTCCTGAAGGCTTGCAGTCGCCGATCGTCAAGTTCCTGCCTGCCGACGTGCTGGCCACGATCCTCGAGCAGACGGGCGCGCAAGACGGCGACCTGATCTTCTTCGGCGCGGACAAGGCCAAGGTCGTCAACGACGCCATCGGCGCGCTGCGCGTGAAAATCGGTCACAGCGAATTCGGCAAGAAAGCCGGCCTGTTCGAAGACGTGTGGAAGCCATTGTGGGTGGTCGACTTCCCGATGTTCGAGCACGACGAAGAAGCGGACCGCTGGACGGCGACCCACCATCCATTCACGGCGCCGAAAGACGGCCATGAAGACATGCTGGAAAGCGATCCGGGCGCCTGCATCGCCAAGGCCTACGACATGGTCTTGAACGGCTGGGAACTGGGCGGCGGTTCGATCCGTATCCACCGCGAAGAAGTGCAGTCGAAAGTGTTCCGCGCGCTGAAGATCGATGCCGAAGAAGCGCAGCTGAAGTTCGGCTTCCTGCTCGACGCCCTGCAATACGGCGCGCCACCGCATGGCGGCCTGGCATTCGGCCTGGACCGTATCGTGACCATGATGACGGGTTCCGAATCGATCCGCGACGTGATCGCCTTCCCGAAAACCCAGCGCGCGCAAGATTTGTTGACCCATGCGCCGTCGGAAGTGGACGAGAAGCAACTGCGCGAACTGCACATCCGTTTGCGCAGCGCCGAGCCAAAAGTAGTGTAATGAAGCATGCGGCTGCCCTGGTGGCCGCTGTTTGATCCACTATGCAAAAAAAGGCGCTGTCGTGGCGCCTTTTTCATTGTTGATATGACTCATAAAATTCCTGTTTCCGTGCTGGTCGTCATTCATACGGCTGACCTTGACGTCTTGCTCATCGAACGCGCGGGCCAGCCCGGTTTCTGGCAATCGGTGACGGGTTCCGTCGATGCCGTCGACGAACCGCTGCTGCAGACGGCCGCGCGCGAACTGTTCGAGGAAACCGGCATCGTTGCTGATGGACACGATATCGTGCTGCGCGACTGGAACCTGTCGAACGTGTACGAGATCTATCCGATCTGGCGCCACCGCTATGCGCCCGGCGTGACGCGCAACACGGAACACGTGTTCAGCGTGCAAGTGCCGCGCGACACCGCCATCACCCTGAGCCCGCGCGAACACTTGCAATACGCGTGGCTGCCGTACTTGGCGGCGGCCGACCGTTGTTTCTCGTCGTCCAACGCGGAAGCGATTTTGCAATTGCCGGCCATGACGGGCCTGGCGCGTCCCACCTGATTTCCCTAGAAAGCATTCCATGTTGAACTGGTTACATTTGACTGCGCAGCAAAAACTGCTGGGCACCCTGGGCATTGTTTTTTGCCTGTGCTTTATTTTCCTGCTGTTCAGTTCCACCGTGCCCGGCCGTACGCCACCGATCGGCATGCCGCTGATGGCCATCGGCTGGCTGCTGCACCCGGGCGCGTTTGCCAAGGGCAAGCGCACGGTGGCCTGGCGCGGCGCGCCGTTGCTGGTCAAGATCGTCTGGGCGGCTGGTATCACCGCGCTGCTCGTCAGCGTGACGGCGGGCGTGGGACGCATGCTGGCCTGATTGCGTTCGTGATTGTGTCAGTTTAGGTGCGCACGCGCACCTACGCTGGCGCCGCGCGGGGCCCGTCTGGGAGTAGAATCAATGCATGAAAATCCGCGTAGCAACTTATAATATTCACAAGGGCGTCTCCTCCGTGCGAGGCTTGCCCCGCGTACATGCTTTAAAACAGGCGATCGCCCTGTTTCATGCCGATGTCGTCTTTTTGCAGGAAGTGCAAGGCAAGCACGACCGCAATGCGGCCCGCTATGGCGCCGAGAAAAATGGCCACAAGCATTGGCCGGAAGCGTCGCAGCACGAGTTCTTTGCCGGCGCCGAGCACCATTCCGCGTATGGCATGAATGCCGTGTACGATCACGGCCACCATGGCAACGCCTTGCTCAGCAAGTTCCCCATCGCCTCGCAAACCAACCACGACGTCTCCGACCATGCCTACGAGCAGCGCGGCATCCTGCATTGCGTGCTCAAGACGCCGCAGGCCGACGTGCATTGCTATGTCGTTCACCTGGGCCTGTTCGAATCGGGACGGGGCCGCCAGACGCAGGCGCTGATCGACGCCGTGATGGAATCGGCGCCCGATGGCGAGCCCGTCATCATTGCCGGCGATTTCAACGACTGGCGCAACACGCTCAGCGACAAGCTGCGCAATGCGCTGGGTGTGGTCGAGGTATTCGACCAGCGCGCGTCGAACTCGGCCTTGGGTGACCTGGTGCGCACCCTGGCGCGGCGCCAGACGAAAACGCCGATCCCCGTGCCGGCGCGCACCTTTCCCGCCGCCTTGCCGTGGTTCCGCCTGGACCGCATCTATGTGCGCGGTTTCCACGTGGAAGGCGCGCAAGTGATGCATGGCACCCTGTGGGCAAAATTGTCGGACCACGCGCCGATCGTTGCCGCTTTGAAACTCGCGTAGACTGCCGGCATGCGTACAGTCAATTTCATCGCCCACAACGACATCAAGCTGCTGTATTGCGGCACCGATTACTTTCCTGCGCTGATCGCCGCCATCGACGGCGCGCGCTCGGAAGTCTATTTCGAAACGTATATCTTTGCCGACGACGCGACGGGCACCTTGGTGCTCGACGCGCTCAAGCGTGCCGCCGCGCGCGGCGTGCTCGTGTGCATGATCACGGATTGGTTCGGCACGGGCAACCGCCGGGTCAATGCCATGCATGCGCAACTGGAAGCGGCCGGCGTGCACCACCGCATCTTCAACCCGTGGTTCCGGCGCGGCATCACGCGCACGCACCGCAAGATCTGCGTGGCCGATGGCGAGATCGCGCTGGTGGGCGGCATCAATATCAACGATGACATGTTTTGCGACTACGACCACAACATCAGCCTGGAGGCGCCGCGCTGGGATTTCGCCGTGCAGGTGAAGGGCCCGCTGGTCGACGCCATCCACGAAGAAGTGCAGGCGCAGTGGGCGCGATTGGGCAAGATGAATCTGGTGCGGCGTATCAAGCTGTACCGCAAGATGCGCGTCGTCAGCAAGGAGCTGGCGAAGAACCCCGTCGTGGCCGGCTTTGTCGTGCGCGACAACCTGCGCAACCGCCGCACCATCCAGCGCGCCTACCTGCAGGCGCTGGGCCAGGCGCGGAAAAGCGTGATGTTGGCCAACCCGTATTTCGCGCCCGGACACAAGCTGCGCCACGCCCTGGCCCAGGCGGCCCAGCGGGGCGTCGACGTGGTGCTGCTGATCGGCGTGGGCGAATTCCGTATGCAAGATGCCGTGGCGCACTCGTTTTATCCGAAACTGCTGGCCGCCGGGGTGAAAATCGTCGAATACCGCAAGACGCAATTGCACGCCAAGGTGGCCGTCGTCGACGACGACTGGGCGACGGTGGGCTCCAGCAATATTGACGCGCTGAGCCTGTTCCTGAACCAGGAAGCGAACGTGGTGATCAAGGACGTGGCCTTCGCGCAAAGCTTGCGCCAGCATATCGAGCAGGGCGTGGCCGACGGCATCGTCATTCACCAGGACGATTTCAAGCACATCGGCCGCTTCCGGCGCATCGGCTATGAAGCCGCGTTCCTCGCGTACCGGCTGGTGATGCGCATTTTTTCAGTAGGCAAGTACGCATGAGCGAGATGACAACGGTAAGGCTGGACAAATGGTTGTGGGCGGCGCGCTTCTTCAAGACGCGCTCGCTGGCCAGCGAAGCTGTCGACACGGGCAAGGTCAAAGTGGGCGGCGAGCGCGTGAAACCGGCGCGCAGCGTGCGCGTGGGCGACGAGCTGGCCATCGACAATGGCGCGGAGACGTGGGAAGTGGCTGTGCTGGGCCTGTCCGACAAGCGCGGCGCGGCGCCCGTGGCGCGCTTGCTGTATGCGGAAACGCCGGCCAGCATCGCCCGCCGCGAGCAGCTGGCCGAGGACCGCAAGCTGTTCCGCGAGCCGGGCAGCACCATCAAGGGGCGGCCGACCAAGCGCGACCGCCGTCAATTGAGCAAGGCAGGCGACCTCGACTGAGGAACGCTGCTACCCAGGCGGCAAGGGCGCGCGACGCTTTTGCCTGTCTGAAATCGCTACAAACACGCGGCCAAAAAATGCTGCGCTGCACCAATAGAACACCGGCTCTAAAGTTCCCGTTTGACTTTTACGTGGTAGTGGATAATAGTACGAGCGTTCGGATTTTTTCGAGGCGTGCTTTTTTTTACCCTCGCTTCCGTCCGCCAGATCGGCAACCTCACTTTGAGAACGGACCTCTTGAATACTTCAGTCAAATTCATGCGCAAGGGCGAACTGACCCGTGCAGCCATCCTCGACGTGGCGCTGGACCTGTCCAGCCGCGACGGCCTGGAAGGCCTGACCATCGGGTTGCTTGCGGACAAAATGAACATGAGCAAGTCGGGCGTGTTTGCCCACTTTGGCTCGCGCGAAGACTTGCAGATGGAAGTGCTGAAGCTCTACCACTATCGTTTTGAGCAAGAAGTCTTTTTCCCCAGCATGAAAGAACCACGCGGCATCCAGCGCCTGCAATCGATGTTTGCGCGCTGGGTCAAGCGGGTCAGCGTGGAAATCGCTTCCGGCTGCATCTATATCAGCGGCGCCGTCGAGTATGACGACCGTCCCGGTCCCATCCGCGAGGCCCTCGTGGCCATGGTGCGGGCCTGGCAGGGCGCGCTGCTGCGCTGTGTCGAGCAATCGATCGCCACGGGCGACCTGAAAGCGGACACGGACGCGCAGCAACTGGTGTACGAGATGTATGGCCTGATCCTGGCCCTGCATCACGACGCGCGCTTCCTGCGCGTGCCGGGCAGCATCGAACGGGCGCAAGCGGGCTTTATCCGCCTGCTGGCGTCGTACCAGAATTCCGTCACAAGCAAATAAGCCGTCAGGCAGTATCCGCAACAACGCACACGCACTTACAAGTACAACACTTTAGCTAATCGCCTTCAGGAGAAAATTATGGGTCAATACGTCGCGCCAATTCGGGATATGCAATTCGTCCTGCATGAGTTCCTGCAAGTGGAAGAAGAACTGAAGCAAATGCCGTCGTATGCCGACGTCGACGCCGACATCATCAACCAGGTGCTGGAAGAGGGCGGCAAATTCACCTCCGAGGTATTGTTCCCGCTGAACCACTCCGGCGACCGCGAAGGCTGCCACCACGACCCGGTCACGAAAAGCGTGACCACGCCTAAAGGTTTTAAAGAAGCCTACAAGCAGTACGTCGAAGGCGGCTGGGCGGCACTGGCTTGCGATCCGGAATACGGCGGCCAGGGATTGCCTGTCGTGCTGAACAATTCCTTCTATGAAATGCTGAACTCGTCGAACCAGGCCTGGTCCATGTACCCTGGCCTGTCGCACGGCGCCTACGAGTGCCTGAAGGAACACGGCACCGACCACCAGAAGGAAGTCTACCTGCCGAAACTGGTGTCGGGCGAATGGACGGGCACCATGTGCCTGACCGAACCGCACTGCGGCACCGACCTGGGCCTGCTGCGCTCGAAAGCGCTGCCTGAGGCGGACGGTTCCTGGACCATCACCGGCAACAAGATCTTCATCTCGGCCGGCGAACACGACATGGCGGAAAACATCCTGCACCTGGTGCTGGCCCGCGTGCCGGACGCGCCGGAAGGCTCGAAAGGCATCTCGCTGTTCCTGGTGCCGAAATTCCTGCCGAACGCGGATGGCACGGTCGGCGAACGCAACCCGATCACCTGCGGCGCCATCGAAGAAAAAATGGGCATCCACGGCAATTCGACCTGCCAGATGAACCTGGACGGCGCGAAGGGCTGGATCATCGGCCAGCCGAACAAGGGCTTGAACGCCATGTTCGTCTTCATGAACGCGGCCCGCCTGGGCGTGGGCATGCAGTCGCTGGGCCTGACGGAAATCGCTTACCAGAACGCGCTGATCTACGCCAAGGACCGCACGCAAATGCGTTCGCTGTCCGGCATCAAGAACCCAGAACTGCCGGCCGACCGCATCATCGTGCACCCTGACGTGCGCCGCATGCTGCTGACGGGCAAAGCCTACGCGGAAGGCGCGCGCGCTTTCACCTCGTACGTGGCGCTGCAGATCGACCGCGAACTGCACCACCCCGACGCCGACGTGCGCAAGGAAGCGGCCGACGAAGTGGCGCTGCTGACCCCTGTCATCAAGGCCTTCATTACCGACAACGCCTGGATCGCCACCTCGGACGCGATGCAAGTGTTCGGCGGCCACGGCTACATCTCGGAATGGGGCATGGAACAGTATGTGCGCGACGCGCGCATCAACATGATCTACGAAGGCACGAACACGATCCAGTCGCTGGATCTGCTGGGCCGCAAGATCCTCGGCGACAACGGCGCCAAGCTGCGCAAGTTCGGCGAAAAGATCAAGGCTTTCGTCGAAGACAACGGCACCGATGAAGCGATGAGCGAATTCGTCACGCCACTGGGCGACCTGGGCGACAAAGTCACCAAGCTGACCATGGAAATCGGCATGAAGGCCTTCCAGAACCCTGACGAAGTGGGCGCGGCATGCGTGCCTTACCTGCGCGTCGTCGGCCACATGATCTACAGCTACCTGTTCGCACAGATGGCCAAGATCGCCCTCGAAAAAGAATCCAGCGGCGACAAGTTCTACACCGCCAAACTGGCTACCGCACGTTTCTACTTCGCCCGCTTGCAGCCTGAAACGGCAACCCTGATCCGTCAGGCGCGTTCCGGTTCGGCCAACCTGATGGCACTCGACGCAGACCTGTTCTAAGACTTGAGGAAAATATGACCAATTTCATCGTTAAAAAAGTAGCCGTCCTCGGCGCCGGCGTGATGGGCGCGCAGATCGCCGCCCATTGCATCAACGCGAAAGTGCCGGTCGTGCTGTTCGACCTGCCAGCAAAAGAAGGTCCAAAGAATGGCATCGTGCTGCGCGCCATCGAGAACCTGAAAAAGCTGTCGCCTGCCCCGCTGGGCAACAAGGATGACGCCGCGCTGATCCAGGTCGCCAACTACGAAGACAACCTGGACCTGCTGGCCGGTTGCGACCTGATCATCGAAGCCATCGCCGAGCGCATGGACTGGAAACACGACCTGTACCAGAAGGTGGCCCCGCACATCGGCCCGAACGCGATCTTCGCCTCGAACACCTCGGGCCTGTCGATCACCAAGCTGGCCGAAGGCTTCGACGCCGACCTGAAATCGCGCTACTGCGGCGTGCACTTCTTCAACCCGCCGCGCTATATGCACCTGGTCGAAATCATCCCGACCGAGTTCACCAAGCCTGAAATCAGCGACCAGCTGGAAGGCTTCTTGACCACCACCCTGGGCAAGGGCGTGGTACGCGCCAAGGATACGCCGAACTTCATCGCCAACCGCGTTGGCGTATTCGGCATCCTGGCCATCGTGCACGAAGCTGAAAAATTCGGCCTGTCCGTGGACGTCGTCGATGATTTGACGGGCGCCAAGCTGGGCCGCGCCAAGTCGGGCACCTTCCGCACGGCGGACGTGGTCGGCCTGGACACCATGGGCCATGTGATCAAGACCATGCAGGACTATCTGCCGAACGATCCGTTCGCCGCCGTCTACAAGACGCCGGAAGTGCTGGCCAAGCTGGTGGAAAAAGGCGCGCTGGGCCAGAAGAGCGGCGCAGGCTTCTACAAGAAGGTCGGCAAGGAAATTCAACGCCTGGACTTCGCAACCGGTGAATACGTGGCCGGCGGCGCCAAGGCTGCCGACATCATCGCCCGCATCCTGAAGGAAAAGGATCCGGTCAAGAAGATGAAGGCGCTGCGCGAATCGACGAACCCGCAAGGCCAGTTCCTGTGGGCGATCTTCCGCGACGCTTTCCACTACATCGCCATCCACCTCGACACCGTGGCCGACAATGCGCGCGACATCGACTTCGCCATGCGCTGGGGCTTCGGCTGGAACGTCGGTCCGTTTGAAACGTGGCAGGCATCGAACTGGCTGCAAGTGGCCAACTGGGTCAAGGAAGACATCGACGCCGGCCACGCGCTGTGCAACGCACCGCTGCCAGCCTGGGTCTTCGAAGGTCCGGTTGCAGACAAGGGCGGCGTACATACGCCGGAAGGTTCGTACTCCGCCGTGTCGAACAGCTTCGTGCCACGTTCGACCCTGTCCGTATATGACCGCCAGCCATTCCGCGCGCCTGTCCTGGGCAGCGGTGCCATCGACGGCAAGACCGCCGGCACCACCGTCTTCGAAGACGAATCCGTGCGCGTCTGGCATACGGGCGACGACGTCCTGATCATCTCGTTCAAGACCAAGATGCACGTGATCGGCGAAGGCGTCATCAATGGCCTGAAACTGGCCTTGGCCGAAGCCGAGAAGAACTTCAAGGGCCTGGTGATCTGGCACGCCGACGCAGCCGAAGGCGGCGCGTTCTCGGCCGGCGCCGACCTGCAATCGGCCCTGCCGGCGTTCATGCAAGGCGGCGTGAAAGCCGTCGATCCGATCATCGCCGAACTGCAGAACACCTTCATGTCGCTGAAATACGCGAACGTGCCGGTGATCGCCGCGGTCGCTGGCCTGGCACTGGGCGGCGGTTGCGAACTGGCCCTGCACGCATCGAAGCGCGTGGCCTCGATCGAGTCGTACATCGGCCTGGTGGAAGTGGGCGTAGGCCTGATTCCTGCCGGCGGCGGCTTGAAGGAAGCGGCGCAGCGCGCCTACAAGGAAGCCAAGGGTAACGACATCCTGCAATTCCTGAAGACGGGCTTCACCAATGCGGCCACCGCCAACGTGTCGAAATCGGCGCTCGAAGCGAAGAAGATGGGCTACCTGAAGGAAGACGACGTCATCGTGTTCAACGCCTACGAGCTGCTGCACGTGGCCAAGGTCGAAGCGCGCGCCATGTTCGACGCCGGCTTCCGTCCAGCGCTCCCTTCGCTGATCCAGGTGACGGGCCGTTACGGCTGGGGCACCATCAAGGCACAGCTGGTCAACATGCGCGACGGCGGCTTCATTTCGGCGCACGATTTCAAGCTGGGCGAGATGATCGCCGAGATCGTATCGGGCGGCGACGTGGACCAGGGCAGCTTCGTCAGCGAACAGTGGCTGCTGGATATGGAACGCAAGGCATTCCTGGAGCTGTTGAACCATCCGAAAACCCAGGAACGGATCATGGGCATGATGCAAACCGGTAAGCCGGTACGCAACTAAGCCTGACGTCGATGACGATCCTGTCCATTATTTTTAAAGTATTGCTGCGCGTGAGGCCAAGCATGGTGTATGACCGTATCAAACAACAGATGATGGACACCTTGCCCTTCGTGCGGCTGCTGGGGATCAGCATCGACGACATCGGCGCCGGCACCTCGAAGGTGTCGATGCCGGAAGATCCAAAACTGAATAATCACCTGGGCACGCAGCATGCGGGCGCCTTGTTTACCCTGGCCGAAACGGCTTCCGGCGCGGCCATGGCTGGCGGCTTCGCCGAGCTGATACTGGGCTTGCGCCCGGTGGCCAAGGAGTCGCGCATCCAGTACCAGAAGGTGGCCCGGGGCGCGACGCGTGCCGAAGGCCGGGTACCGGGCGATCTGGCTGCCTTGAAGGTGCAGCTGGCGCAGGATGGCAAGGTGGCGTTTCCCGTGGCAGTCGATATTTTCGACGCCGAAGGCACGCTGGCGGCACAGGTGACGGTGGACTGGTATTTGTCGCAGAAGCGATAAGAGATTACCTGAGCAGTCCCGGACATTCGACAGAACACGAACCTCGTTCAACATCTTTGAAAGAAAAAAATGAGCAAACAACTTCAAGACGCGTACATCGTCTCTGCAACCCGCACCCCGATCGGCAAGGCGCCGCGCGGCATGTTCAAGAACACCCGCCCGGACGACCTGCTGGTGCGCGTGCTGCAATCGGCCCTGGCGCAAGCGCCTGGCCTCGACCCGGCACTGATCACCGACGCCATCATCGGCTGCTCGTTCCCGGAAGCGGAGCAGGGCTTCAATATCGCGCGTAACTCGGTGCTGCTGGCCGGCTTGCCGAAAACCGTGGGCGGCGTCACCGTCAACCGTTACTGCGCTTCGGGCATCACGGCGATTGCCATGGCGGCCGACCGCATCCGCGTGGGCGAAGCCGACGTCATGATCGCCGGCGGCATCGAATCGATGTCGATGGTGCCGATGATGGGCCACCACCCATCGATGAACCTGGACATGTTCAGCGACGAGAACATCGGCATGGCTTACGGCATGGGCCTGACGGCCGAAAAAGTGGCGCAGCAATGGAAAGTGTCGCGCGAACAGCAGGACGCGTTCTCCGTTGAATCGCACCGCCGCGCCATCGCCGCGCAGCAAGCCGGCTTCTTCAAGGCGGAAACGACGCCCGTGGAAATCATCACGCGCACGCCGAACCTGGCCACCGGCCAGGTCGATGTAACGCGCCGTACCGTCGACACGGACGAAGGCGCGCGCGCCGATTCGTCGATGGAATCGCTGGCAAAACTGAAGCCTGTGTTCGCCGCCAAGGGTTCCGTCACGGCCGCCAACAGCTCGCAGATGTCCGACGGCGCCGGTGCGCTGTTGATCGTCAGCGAAAAAATCCTGCGCGAGCACAACCTGACCCCGCTGGCGAAATTCTCCTCGTTCGCCGTGCGCGGCGTGCCGCCGGAAATCATGGGCATCGGTCCGAAATTCGCCATTCCCGCGGCATGCGCCGCCGCCGGCATCACGCAAGACCAGCTGGACTGGATCGAGCTGAACGAAGCGTTTGCCGCGCAAGCCCTGGCCGTCATCGGCGACCTGGGCCTGGATCCATCGAAGGTCAACCCGATGGGCGGCGCGATCGCCCTGGGCCACCCGCTGGGCGCCACCGGCGCCATCCGCGCCGCCACCGTGATCCACGCACTGCAGCGCACCAAGCAGAAGTACGGCATGGTCACGATGTGCGTGGGCGCCGGCATGGGCGCGGCCGGAATTTTCGAACGCGTATAAGTTTGGCGGGCTAAAGCAATAAAACAGGGCGCTGCGGGATTACCCCGGCGCCCTTTATCTTTTTGGAGACGACATGGATATTTTGTGCAGCAAGAGCGAGGGCATTCTGACCCTGGAATTCAACCGCCTGGAACGCAAGAATGCGATCACGGGCGCCATGTACCAAACCCTGGCCGATGCGCTGGTGGCGGCCGAGACCGATGATGAAGTGCGCGCCATCCTGATCTGTGGCAAGCGCGAGATTTTCACGGCCGGCAACGACCTCGACGACTTCATGAAGACGGCGCGCCCGAAGGATGGCTCGCTCGACCATGACCGTCCCGTGTTCCAGTTCATGCGCGCCCTGTACGGCAGCAGCAAGCCCGTGGTGGCGGCTGTTTCCGGCCCGGCCATCGGTATTGGCACCACCTTGCTGATGCATTGCGACCTCGTCTACGCGGCCGACAATGCCAGCTTCTCGATGCCGTTCACGCAACTGGGTCTGTGCCCGGAGTTCGGCTCCAGCCTGCTGCTCACGCAACTGGCCGGCTATCCGCGCGCGGCGGAAAAATTGATGCTGGGCGAGTCGTTCCCGGCCAGCGAAGCGCTGGAAATGGGCCTGGTCTCGAAAGTCGTGCCCCTGTACGACTTGATGACGTATGCGCAAGGCCAGGCGGCCAAGCTGGTAGCGTTGCCAGCCGCCTCGATCCGCGCTACCAAGCGTTTGATGAAGCAAAGCCGCATGGAGCCGATGAAGGCCGCCATCGCCGAGGAAAACAAACTGTTCAGCGCCATGCTGGGCGGCGCCGAAGCGAAGGAAGCGTTTACGGCCTTCTTTGAAAAGCGCAAGCCGGATTTCAAGAAGTTTGCCTAAGCTGACTGGCCGGCTGCCGGGGTCAGACCCCCGCGCCCGCTAGAGCAAGCCTCTGCGTTAGCGGCCGTGAGGGTCTGACCCCAGAATTTTTCTGGGTTTAATTTGCACTAGACGACTGGTCTAATTGTGCTACAATGCCTCGCATGAAAGCTGAATACACCGACGTGCGCCAGCACATTATCGACCAGGGCAAGGCCATCATCACGCGCAAGGGTTTTGCCGGGGTGGGGCTGAACGAGATCCTGTCGGCCGCCGACGTGCCCAAGGGCTCTTTCTACCATTACTTCAAGTCCAAGGAATTGTTTGGAGAAGCGATGCTGGAAGATTACGTCACCGGCTACCTGGACGAAATGGAACTCGTGCTGGGCCAGCCCGGTCAGAGCGCGGCGCAGGCACTGATGGCGTATTGGGCCAGCTGGACCAGCGAGAGCCTCGATGGCAGCGGCTGTGATTGCCGCTGCCTGGTCGTCAAGCTGAGCAGCGAAGTGGCCGACATGTCGGAGCCGATGCGCGTGGCGCTGCTCGACGGCACCCACCGCATCATCGCCAGGCTGGCCTTGGCCATCGCGCGGGGCAGGGTGGACGATACCTTGCCATCGGTGGCCGATCCGGCGCAGATGGCAGCCACCTTGTACCAGCTTTGGCTGGGCGCGGCCATGCTGACCAAGCTGCGGCGCGACGCCAGCGCCTTGCAAACGGCCTGGCGGGCGACCCTGGCCATGTTGCAGCTGCCGCCGGACCAGTAAGCGAGTGTCAAGTACGCGGATGACAGACGTCCGCGTTTTTTTGAATTGCATTCTAGACGACCAGTCTAATAATAAAGGAGCAGCATGAAGAATTTTGAATTCCATAACCCGACGAAGATCGTGTTCGGCGCCGACACCGTCGCCAAATTGTCCACCCTGGTGCCGCACGGTGCGCGCGTGCTGATTTTGTACGGCGGCGCCAGCGCGGAAAAGACCGGTACCCTGGCCGAGGTGCGAGCTGCTCTTGCGGTGGGCCAGCGCAGCGTGCAGGAGTTTGGCGGCATCGAACCCAATCCCAGCTATGAAACCCTGATGCGCGCCGTGGCCCAGGTGCGCAATGAAAAGCTGGACTTCCTGCTGGCCGTCGGCGGCGGCTCCGTGATCGACGGCACCAAGTTCGTTGCCGCCGCGGCCCTGTACGACGGCGAGCCGTGGGAAATCGCCGAGCGCGGCGGCGCCAATGTGCAGCGCGCCTTGCCGTTCGGCACGGTGCTGACCTTGCCGGCCACGGGATCGGAAATGAACAGCGGTGGTGTGGTGACGAAAAAAGCCACGCATGCCAAGCTGAGTTTTCGCAACCCGCTGCTGTACCCGCAGTTTTCCGTACTCGACCCGAGCAAAACGTTTACCTTGCCGGCCACGCAGGTGGCCAATGGCCTGGTCGACGCCTTTGTCCATACCACGGAGCAGTATCTGACCTATCCGGTGCAGGCGCGGGTGCAGGACCGCTTTGCCGAAGGCCTGCTGCAGACCCTGATCGAGATCGCGCCGCAGGCGGTCGCTTCGCCCGACGACTACGAAACACGCGCCAACCTGATGTGGACCGCCACCCTGGCCCTGAATGGCTTGATCGGCGCCGGCGTGCCGCAGGACTGGGCCACCCACATGATCGGCCACGAGCTGACGGCCCTGTACGACATCGACCATGCACGCACCCTGGCCCTGGTGCTGCCGGCCCTGCTGGACGTACAGCGCGAGCAGAAACGCGGCAAATTGCTACAGTATGGTGAACGTGTCTGGAACATCACCAGCGGCAGCGACGATGAGCGCATCAATGCCGCCATCGCCAGCACACGCGCCTTCTTTGAAGGCCTCGGCATTCCGACCCGTTTGTCGGCTTATCAGCTGGGCCAGGAAGCGGTGGAAGCGGTACTGACGCAACTGGAAGCACATGGCATGACCTCACTCGGCGAACACCGCGATATCGACCTCGCGCGCAGCCGCCGTATCCTCGAAGCAGCACTGTAACCCTGACATAAAAGGACACAACATGAACATCCTGATGGTACTGACCTCGCACGACCAACTCGGTAATACCGGCAAGAAAACCGGTTTCTGGCTGGAAGAATTCGCCGCGCCCTACTATGCCTTGCAAGAAGCGGGCGCCAAGCTGACCGTGGTCTCGCCCAACGGCGGCCAGCCGCCGCTGGACCCGAAAAGCGACGAACCCGAGTCGCAAACGGACGCCACGCGCCGCTTCAAGCAGGACGCCGATGCGCAAGCCGTGCTGGCCAACACGGGCAAGCTGGCCGACGTGAAGGCAGCGGACTTTGACGCCGTGTTTTACCCGGGCGGCCATGGCCCGCTGTGGGACCTGGCCGAAGATCCGCACTCGATCGCGCTGATCGAGCAGATGATCGCCGCCGGCAAGCCCGTCGCCGCCGTCTGCCATGCGCCAGGCGTGCTGCGTCATGTGAAGGCAGCTGACGGTACGCCGCTGGTGCGCGGCAAGCAGGTGACGGGCTTTACGAATACCGAGGAAGACGCCGTCGGCTTGACGGCCATCGTGCCTTTCCTCGTCGAGGATATGCTCAAACAAAACGGCGGCGTCTACTCGAAGCTGGGCGACTGGCAGCCGTACGCCGTCACCGATGGCTTGCTGGTCACGGGCCAGAATCCCGCGTCGTCGGAAGCGGCCGCGCAGGCGCTGCTCAAGCTGCTGGGCTGATGCCAGGGTAGTGCGTCCGGCCGCTGGACGTCACACCGCAGTGCGTCCGGCGGCCATGCCTGCTAGGATCAGGTTGACCGAAGCATGCCAGGTGGTTTCGCTGGCGGGCCTGCCCGCCAGCGCATAGCCGTGCAGGAAATCGACGAGCGTATCGCGCCCGCGCAGCCGGGTTTTCTTGTCCAGCGCGAGACCGTCGAGGGCCTGCTCAAACAGCGCCGTAAACCGCTGGGCCACGTCGGCTTGCTCCACCAGCCCGCGCGCCATCAGGCGCACGAAATATGGCGTGGTGCTGACCAGTTCCAGGTACAGTGCGCACAGCGCCAGCACGCGCCGTGGCGCCGCCTGGCGCCGCGTAAATGGCGGCTGCTGCGGATCGAGCGCGGCAAAACGCTGCGCCATCAAGGCCAGCAATAATTCCTCTTTCCCCGCGTAGTAGTGATACACGGCCATGGCGTCGACGCCCAGGCTGTGCGCCAGCGCGCGCATGGAAAATGCGTCACCTTTTTCTTCCAGCAGGGCCAGGGCCGCTTGCAGGATGGCGGCGCTGTCCAGCGCCGGCGCAACGCGGCGTGGACGTCCGGCGCGGCGCACGGGAGATTCCATTGCTTGAAGTTTTTTGGTTTTCATGGGCATAATTCTACACTGTAGAATTAAATCAAGGAGCACCCATGCAAAAACCTTTTGTCAGCGTTTTTCTCGGCATCAGCCTCGATGGCTGCATCGCGGGAGAAAACGGCGACCTGTCCTGGCTGGCCGAACTGGCGCCCGACTCGCCCGAGGCCACCGGTTACACGGCATTGATGGAGCAAGTCGATACCTTGCTGATCGGCCGCACCACGTATGACGCCGTGCTGGGGTTCGAACCGTGGCCGTATGCGGGCAAGCGCGTGGTGGTCTTGAGCCACCGCGGCTTCGCGCCGCGCCATGGCGAGCAGCGCCGCGAAGGCAGCGTGCGGGAAGTGCTGGAGGCGCTGGCGGAGGAGGGTTGCCGCCACGTGTATCTCGATGGCGGCGCCGTCATCCGCGCCGGTTTGCGTGAGGGGATCATCGACAGCCTGACCTTGTCCGTGCTGCCCGTGGTGCTGGGCAAGGGCGTGCGCCTGTTCGAGGACGGCTTGCCGCGCAGCGATTGGCGCCTGGACGGCACGCGCCAGCTGCCCAGCGGCGTGGTGCAGCTGCGCTATCGGAAAAATTAGTCTGCGCTGGCGATGTCGACGATAAAGCCGGGATCGTAGCGTTCATTTTCCGGCGTGCCGTCGGGGCGCTTGTAACCGCAGGGGTTGCACACGACGCGGCAATCCTGGACGCGGTAGTCGAGCGAGGCATGCATGTGGCCATGCACCCACAGGTCGGCCTGGGCCACCACATCGTCCAGCTGCGAGGCGAACGCGGGCGAGCCCAGGTTCGCCGCGTATTGCTCTTCCACCGACAGCATCGATGGCGCCATGTGCGTGATGACGACCGTCTTGCCATTGAAGGGCTGCGCCAGCTGCCGCTCCAGCCAGGCGCGGTGCCGCGCGTGCAGCTGCGCCGTGTCGCTCGCACACAGCAGGCGCGGCGTGTCGCCGCCCGTGCTGATGCGTTTGTAGTCGGGCATGTAGGCTTGCGCCGCGCTCAATGCTTCGTCCCGGCGCTCCTCGCCGAACAGCAGGAAATCCGTCCACAGCGTGACGCCGAGGAAGCGCACGCCGCCAAGCGTCACGGCGTCGCCGTCGAGCAGGCGGATGTTGGCGCCCTGTGCATTCGCGCTGGCGCAGGCTTCGCGCACGGCGTCCTGCATGTGCTCGAGCTGGTGGCCATAGCCTTCGTGGTTGCCATGCACGTACAGCACGGGCAGGGCGCCGAAGGTGCGCGCGGCCCAGGCGATGGCGTTGCTGCCCGTGTCGATGTCGCCGGCCAGGATCACCACGTCGGGTCGGCAGGCGGCAAGGTCGATGGCGGGGGTGTCGTCACCCCAGACTTCCAGGTGCAGGTCGGACAGGATCAGCAGACGCATGGCAATAGGGGAGCAGTGACTGGGCCTCTATCGTAGCGCAAGTCGCCGCGCCCGTCTGCTTGACCGCACGAGGGTAGCGACGTTACCCTGTGGCATCGATTACCGCACACTCATTACTGGAGCCGCATGCCGCCTTTTTTCCTTCCCAAGACCTTGCTCAGCATCGCGCTGGCCGCCATGGCGCTGCCGTTTGCCGCGCATGCGGAAACGCCCGCCATTGATCCCTTGACGCAGCCGATCGCCTCGCCCTATGCGGCGCAGTGGAACCGCCCGCAGCAGCCGGCGCGCATCCACGGCGACACGTATTACGTGGGCGTGGGCGGCTTGAGCGTGGTGCTGATCGACACGCGCGAGGGATTGATCCTCATCGATGGCGCGCTGCCGCAATCGGTGGCCGCCATCAAGGAGCATATCCTCGAGCTGGGTTTTCGCCTGGAAGACATCAAGTTCATCCTGAATACGGAAGCGCATTTCGACCATTCGGGCGGCATCGCCGCCCTGGCCCGCAACAGCGGCGCGCAAGTGTTCGCCAGCCCGCTCGGTGCGCAGGCGCTACGTGCAGGCTCGGTGCTCGCCATGGATCCGCAAGCGGGTGAAATCGACCCCATGCCGGCCGTGGAAAACGTGCGCGAAATCGCCGATGGCGAAACCCTGCAACTGGGCGACGTGACCGTCACGGCGCGCTACACGCCCGGCCATACGCCGGGCAGCACCAGCTGGACCTGGGTGTCGTGCGAGGATGCGGAGCGTACGGACTGCCTGAACGTGGTGTTTGGCGCCAGCCTCACGCCGGTGGCGGCCGATGATTTTCACTACCTGGGCGATGAGCGCCATGCGGACCTGACGCCGGCCTTCCGCCGCGTCATGCAGGACTTCGCCAAACTGCCGTGCGACATCCTGATCTCGGCGCATCCCGACCATTCCGGCGGCGACCGCAAGCTGACGCAATTGCTGGAAGGCGTCACGCCGAATCCTTTCATCGATACGCAGGCGTGCAGCAGCTACGCGGCCAAAAATGAAGCGAAGCTCGATGCGCGCATCGCCAAGGAAAAAGCGGCTGCGACAAAATAACAACGTTGGCGCGTTCGCCATGAAAAGCGGTTGACGCACCGCAGCATCCGGTGCAGAATCATCGTCCGCAGTGCAGATTAACCAACAAAAGAAAGGATACCCATGTTCGAGCAGGCTGGCAGCAAGTCGTACCTCCACTAGCCCCGCGCATGACGCTCGGGGCCATCGGCATCTTGCCGATCCCGAGCCGGTGTCCTTGAAAACCCCGGTGAGGAAACTCGCCGGGGTTTTTTGGTTTACCAGGACCCCGGCATAACGCAGACATCAGGAACACCGTTATGCCCATTCATCAGACACTGCGCGGCGCCCATGTGCCCGTGCATATTTTTACCGACGATATCGACGCGCAGGCATTGCGCCAGCTGCGCAATATCGCCAGCCTGCCCATCGTCCATCCATATGTGGCGGCCATGCCCGACGTGCATGCCGGCATCGGCGCCACCGTCGGCAGCGTGATTCCCACGCGCGGCGCCATCATTCCGGCCGCCGTGGGCGTGGACATCGGCTGCGGCATGAACGCCGTGCGCACCACCCTGACGGCCAGCGACTTGCCCGATAACCTGGCGCGCCTGCGCAGCGCCATCGAAGCGGACGTGCCCGTCGGTTTCGAACAGCACGACTGGAGCCGCGTGCAGGGTTCGCGCCATGCACGCGCCGCGCGTCCCCTCGCCGGCCGCCTGGAACACATCGTCGAGCGCCACTGCGGCATCGCCAAGATGCTGCGTCAGTTCGAACGCACGTGGATCTGCCAGGTCGGCACCCTCGGCGGCGGCAACCATTTCATCGAGATCTGCCTCGACGAGGAACAGCGCGTGTGGATCATGCTGCATTCGGGCTCGCGCGGCATCGGCAACGCCATCGGCCGATACTTCATCGCCGCCGCGCAGAAGGACATGCGGCGCCACCAGCTGCAGCTGCCGGACGCGGACCTGGCCTATCTGAGTGCAGGCTCCACGGTGTTCGACGACTATGTGGAAGCGGTGGACTGGGCGCAGGATTACGCGCTGCTCAACCGCAGCGAGATGATGCGCCGCGTGCTCGACGTGCTGGCGAAGTTTGCGCCACCGTTCCAGCTCGACGGAGAAGCCATCAACTGCCACCACAACTACATTGCGCACGAAACGCATGGCAATGCCGACTTGTACGTGACGCGCAAGGGCGCCATTTCGGCGCGGCAGGGGGAGCTGGGCATCATCCCCGGCAGTATGGGCGCGCGCAGCTTCATCGTGCGCGGCAAGGGCAATCCGGAGTCGTTGTGTTCCTGCTCGCACGGAGCGGGGCGCAGCATGAGCCGCAGCGAGGCGAAGCGCCGCTACGACCGCTTCGACCTGGCCGAACAGACCGCCGGCATCGAATGCCGCAAGGATGGCGGCGTGGTCGACGAGATTCCGGCCGCCTATAAAAATATCGACGCCGTGATGGCGCACCAGAGCGACCTGGTGGAGGTGGTGCATACCTTGCGCCAGGTCGTCTGCATCAAGGGTTGAAAGGAGAGCATATGAAAATCAAAGTGAAAGCCACGCCCAAGCCGCGCAACCCGCTGGTGGCGGCAGCGAAACTGCGCGGCGGTGCCGGCGCGCACCAGTCGGAGGCGTCGCCGCGCGCGGCGCGCCGGGCCGGCAAGCACCGCCTGCAGCAAATGCTGGCGGGCCGTTTGAAGCCGGACGATTAGCGGACCGGCAGTTCGACGATGAAGTTCGGATCAAAAGCGGGATTTTGCGGCGTGCCGCTGCGCGTCCTGTAGCCGCACGGGTTGCTGACGACGCGGCAGCGGCCGATGCGGTAGTCGCGCGAGACGTGGAGGTGGCCATGCACCCACAGGTCTGCCTGCACGGCCAGGTCGTCCAGGCGCGAAGCGTAGGCAGGCGAACACCCCTCGCTGCCGTAGGCATCGTCGACGGACAGCAGCGACGGCGCCATGTGGCTGATGACTACCGTGCGCCCGTCGAAGGGCTGCGCCAGTTCGCGCGCCAGCCACGCTTTTTGCTGTGCGTGGAACATGGCCGTGTCGGCCGCGCGCAGCTTGCGAAAGCCCATGCCGGCCAGGCGGATGCGCTTGTAATCGTTCATGACGGCTTCCGCGTCGCGCATGGCCGCTTGCCGCGTGTCGTCGCCCAGCAGGCGGAAATCCGTCCACAGGGTGGCGCCCAGGAAGCGCACCTTGTTGCCTGCCTGGTCGGTGATCACATAGGACTCCGCATCGAGAAAATGCACGTTGGGCGTGGCGGCGCAGGCCGCGCGCAGCTCCTGGCGCACCTTGTCCAGATGGTGGCCGTAGCCTTCGTGATTGCCATGCACGTACAGCACGGGCAGGCCCGCGAATGCGCTGGCGGCCCAGGCGACGGCGCGCGATCCCGTGTCGATGTCGCCGGCCAGGATGACGGCGTCGGGGCAGCTGAGCGCGAGGTCGCCCTGCGGCGCTTCATCGCGCCATAGCTCGTGGTGCAGGTCCGACAGTATCAATAAACGCATGCTGTTTTCACGCCTGTTGAAAGAACATCATCGTACCTGAAAACCCTCATTCTTCCGGCAGTGCGGCGAAGCTGTGCGCCAGGTAGTCGATCAGTGCGCGCACGGCCGGCAGCAGGCCGCGCCGCGAGGGAAATACGGCGTGGATGATTTCGCGCTGCGGCCGCCATTGCTCCATCAGCTGCAGCAGGCTGCCATTGGCCACCTGCTCGGTGATCATCATGGTCGGCAGCTGCACCACGCCCACGCCGGCCACGGCCGCGTCGCGCAGGGTCAGCATGTCGCCCGTGACGAAGCGCGGTGTATGGCGCAGCTGGGCGCGCGCCCCATCGGGGCCATGCAAATCCCACTGGTAGTGCTGTTGCGGCATGCCCAGGGCCAGGCTGGGCCAGTCGGCCAGGTCGGCCGGCGCCTTCGGCAGCGGTGCACCGGCGAACAGCAAGGGGCTGCCCACCATGCACTGGCCCCGTTCGGCCAGCACGCGCAGCACCAGGTCGCTGTCGGGCAGCGGCGGCGGACGCACGCGGATGGCCACGTCGATGCCCTCGGCCACCAGATCGACGCGTCGGTTGCTCGCTTCCAATAACAGAGTCACCTGCGGATGCGCGCGCATGAAACCGGCCAGCATGGGCGCGACCAGCGATTGCAGCAGGGCGATGGGGCAGGACAGGCGCACCGTGCCGCGCGGCGCGGCCCGCGTCAGTTCGATCGCTTCCTGCGCCGCCTCCGCTTCCACCAGCATCGCCTTGCAATGCTCGTAAAACGTCTGTCCCACGTCGGTGACGGAAAAATGCCGCGTCGTCCGCTGCAGCAGGCGTGCGCCGAGGCGTTCTTCCAGCAGCGCGATGCGTCGGCTCAGTTTGGATTTCGGCATGCCCAGCGCGCGCCCGGCCGGCGCAAAGCCGCCATGGTCGACCACCTGCACAAAGTAGTACAAATCGTTCAGATCCTGCATGCCGCCTCCTTGATCGTTCCATTTTTAGAACGCTGATGGCCTATTTTACTGTCTACCCGCTTCATCGTTGCAGGTCTATTCTGTCTCCATCGTAATGCAAACCTCAAAAGGAGATCGAGATGAACAAAGTCACAGGTATCTACAGCGCACCGCGCCAGCACTGGGTAGGCGATGGTTTCCCCGTGCGCTCGATGTTTTCGTATAACGGCCATGGCAAGCAGCTGAGCCCATTCCTGCTGCTCGACTATGCCGGCCCCGCCGAATTTGCACCCGGCACCCGTCCGCCCGGCGTCGGCTCGCACCCGCACCGCGGCTTTGAAACGGTGACCATCGTCTACAAGGGCGAAGTGGCGCACCGCGATTCCACGGGCGAGGGCGGCGTGATCGGCCCCGGTGACGTGCAGTGGATGACGGCCGGCGCCGGCATCCTGCATGAAGAGTTTCACTCGCCTGCCTTCACGCAGTCGGGCGGCACCCTGGAAATGGTGCAGCTGTGGGTGAACCTGCCGGCGAAGAACAAGATGACGGCGCCCGGCTACCAGGCCATCACCAGCGACACGATACCCACGCTGGCGCTGCCCGACGATGCCGGTTCCGTGCGCGTGATCGCCGGCGATTTCGCTGGCCAGCATGGCCCGGCCCGCACGTTCTCGCCGATGCAGGTGTGGGATGTGCGCCTGGCCCAGGGCAAGCTGACGGAACTGCCCGTGACCCGCGGCTGGAGCACGGCGCTGATCGTCCTGCATGGCACGGTGCTGGTCAATGGCGAGAGCGTGGTGCGCGAAGCGCAGATGGCGCTGTTCGAGCGCGACGGCGACAGCATCACCGTCGAGGCGAACAATGACGCCGTGGTGCTGCTGCTCAGTGGCGAGCCGATCGATGAACCCATCGTCGGCCATGGCCCCTTCGTCATGAACACCGAAGCGGAAATCGCGCAGGCGTTCGAGGATTTCAACAGCGGCCGCTTCGCCCGCATCGCGAAGTAATTTGTGCAGTGAATTTGTGTAGCGAATTTGTGTAGTACCCGTGCCGCATCCCGCGGCACGGTTTTTCAGGAGACCACCATGAGCACCCCCGCCAACTTCCAAGGTTTGCCACCGATGATCGATCCCGACGACGCCGTCATGCTGCTGATCGACCACCAGAGCGGCTTGTTCCAGCTGGTGCGCGACATCGAGCAGCACGTGCTGCGCGGCCACGTCACGGCGCTGGCCAAGCTGTCGCGCCTGGCCAACATGCCGACGTTTACCACCGCTTCCGTGCCTGACGGCCCGAACGGCCCATTGATCCCGGAAATCCACCATTTCAACCCGGAAGCCGTCTACATTCCGCGCACGGGCCAGATCAATGCCTGGGACAATCCGGCCTGGGTCGAAGCGATTGAAAAGACGGGCCGCAAGACCCTGCTGATCGCCGGCACGCTCACCAGCGTGTGCATGGCTTTCCCCACCATCAGCGCGCTGGCGGCCGGCTACAAGGTGTTTGCCATCATCGACGCCTCGGGCAACTGGTCGAAGATGGCCACCGACATCACCATGGCGCGCGTGACGCAAGCGGGTGCCGTGCCGATCGACACGTATGCCGTGCTGGCTGAAGTGATGAGCACCTGGAACCGCGCCGACGCGATGGAATTCGCCGCCATCATGACCGACCACATCGTGCCGCCGTACCGCGCCCTGATCGAAAGCTACGACAAGGCGCAGGGCGTGCAAAAGAATGGCCGCGAAACGAAGCTGGAAATCCTCGAGGCGGCATCGAAGGGCTGACCGCCGCTACGGTGCTTCATAGCTGCTGCGTATCGCCGCCAGCACGCCGCGCTGTTCCAGGCGCGTGATGGCGGCGTTCAGCTGCGCCAGGTCGGCGGCGCTGGTCGTGCGCGCGTTGAGCATCAGGTGCACGGGCGCGCGCAGTGCCAGGAAGGGCAGGGTGTTCAAGGCAACACCCTGCAGACGCGCTTCGTGGCGCACGGCCAGCACGTCGCCCAGCAACAGGTCGGCGCGGCCTGCGTCGAGCATGAGGATGCCTTGCCGGAAGCTGCCGAAGGTATTCAGGCGGCCATCTTTTTCCATTGCCGGACGGGCCGCCGCGTAGTCGGCCCCGTACCAGCCCACCTTGGGCGCGAGCAGGGTGGACTTGCCGCGCGCGAGCTGCGCGAAGCTGGCGACCTGGCGGTGGTTGCCGGGCGCGCCGGATTTGCTGAAGACACCGACGGCTTCATCGCGATACGAGAGGGAAAAGCGGGCATAGGACTGGCGTTCCGGCGTCTCGGACGCGGCGGGCAGCAGGTCCAGTTCGCCTTTCTGGAACAGCAACTGGCGCCGCGCCGTGGGCAGTTCCGGCACGGTCAGCAAGGTGCAGCGCGCTTCCTTGAAGATGGCGCGCAGCAGTTCCAGGTCCAGGCCCGTATAACTGCCCTGGGCGTCGCGGTAGACATACGGCGGCCATTGCTCGAGCGCCATCGTCATGCGGCAGGCTGCGGCGGGCAGGGCGGAGACGCCGAGCATTGCCGCAAACAGGAGATGGCGCATGCGCATAGGGTGTTTCCATGGAGGTTCAACTGGTATTCAATTTGCCAGAATGTCCACGCAAGTCAAGCACGGGATCCACTTTTCCCCATGCGGGCGGCTCATCGCGGCCTGTCACCATGGCCGTGCGCAGCAAGCGCCGGTAGCCAGCGACGATTTTTCTCTATCGAAAATAACGATTTGATAATATTAAAAAACAGTGGTTTAATTGTTTTGTTGCTAATTTTGGCAACTGCCACTTCGAGGAATATATGTCACATAAATTGTCGGCTCTGGCTGCCGTTCTGGCTTTTTCCCTCTCATCCAGTGTATTGGCTGGCACTACGATAGGAACGCAAGGTTTTACGATTGACGATACTGCGGGCGATAGCATCAGGTTGCTCTCCGACAGCAACAATGTGGCCAAGTTCGACCTGACGAATATGGCTACTATCAACTATTCGGTAACGGAGAGATATGACTGGAACGGTGGCGACATGAAATTTGATTTTTTTAGTGTCAGCGCGCGCGATGGCTATCGTGTGACCAATATTGAGTATAGCGGCGTGATCATTGGCGAATTGATACCTGCACCTTATTACCCCGATAGTGGGCCCAATTATTGGGGCAACGGCACCGCGACAAACCAATCGCAGACAACCTTTAGCGCCTATGACCCAAATGCCAATCCGCCTAATTATGTGCAAAAAATATTAACTTTCAACAATCTGAATGAAACGGTGCCGTTTTCCCTGCAAAACAGCACGCTGTTGCTGCCACAAGCGTTTCAGATTGACCTTAACGTCTCTGCGTGGCTTGGAATCACGCCAGGTCGCGGGGAATGGCATGAAGGTTCCTGGATGACGCCATCAACTACCAAGCTGCGCATTCTCAATCCCGTCCTGACACTCACCTATGCGCCGCTCTCGGCCGTACCGGAACCATCCACGTATGCGATGCTGCTTGCCGGCCTGGCTTTATGTGGCATCGTGCGCCGCCGTCGGGCGGGCTGACACCGCTGACGTGATGCGGGGGAGCAAATCGGCTATAGTGGCGCCGTGCATCCATCCACTGCCTCGCAAAGGACTACCGTTTGACTCCCCCGCTCGAGATCGCCGCCAATGTCTTGATGACTGTTTCCATCGTCCTGGCTGGCCGTAACAACATTCATTCCTGGTGGATCGGCATCGTCGGCTGCGTGCTGTTTGCCGTGCTGTTTTTCCAGGTTAACCTGTACGCCGACGTGATGCTGCAGCTGTTTTTCATCGTCACCTGCGTCATCGGCTGGGTGCAATGGCGGCGCGGCGCCGGCGGCAAACCGTTGCCGATCACGCGCACAGGCTGGCGCAGCCTGGCCTGGATAGTTCCGGCCGGCATCGCCTCCGTGGCGATCTACGGCATGCTGCTGCACCGCTTCACGAATGCCTACGCGCCGTTCATCGATTCGGCGGTGTTGGTATTTAGCATCATCGCGCAATTCCTGCTGATGAGCCGGCGCATCGAGACGTGGGCCTTCTGGTTGCTGGTCAACACGGTGGCCGTGCCGCTCTACTACAGCCGTGGCCTGCACCTGACGGCCGTGCTGTATGCGGCCTACTGGGTCAACGCCGTCATTTCCTGGTACTGGTGGAGCGTGCAGGCACGCCGCGCGGCGGCCGCGCCACAGGCGCTGGTCGACGCCTGATATTGCCAAAAACCAAGTCCTTAGATCCAAATCGTATATACATTCAATTTTTAATTCGTTCACCCCATAAAGACACCGGGATATAGTGGCCTTTCCCCGCTTACCGGTGTCTTTTATGTTGCGTTTTACCCTTTCTGCCTGTTTTTACGCCACCCGGCACCAGCTGACCATGCAATGCATGGCGCAGTGGATGCCGGTGCGTGGCCGTCCACGCATCCCGTAATTCCGTCATCCCCCCGTCGTCGTTTTGCCCGCAGACCCACCCGGTCCGCGTGCCCCTGCTCGGCCTTTTTTATGTGAAAAAGGCTGCAATCCCAATAAGAGGAAACCATGTTCAAACCACTCGCCATCAGTCTTGCCATCGCCGCCGCCTTTCCCGCCGTTTCGACCATCGCCCACGCCGAGGACGACATGCTGCGCGTCAACGTGACCGGATCGAATATCCGCGTCAGCGAAAAAGAGGGCGCCAGCGCCGTGCAAGTCATCACGGCCAAGGAATTGAAAGCCAGCGGCAAGACCAGCGTGTCGGATGTGCTGCGCGCCATATCCGCCAACAGCGGCAACAGCTACAACGAACAATATACGGGCAGTTTCTCGGCCGGCACCTCGGGCCTGTCGCTGCGCGGCATCGGCCAGAAAAATACCCTGATCCTGGTGAATGGCAAGCGCGTGGCCAGCTATGCGACGGCGCAAAACCTGCAGGAAACCTTTGTCGACCTGAACAGCCTGCCGATGGCGGCCGTGCAGCGCATCGAGGTGCTCAAGGATGGCGCCTCGTCGATCTACGGTTCCGACGCCGTGGCCGGCGTCGTCAATATCATCCTGTACAAGGAATTCACGGGCACGGACATCACGGCGCAGTGGGGCGGCTCGACCGAAGGCACGGGCCAGCATGAAAAGAGCGCGGCGCTGCAGACGGGTTTCGGCAAGCTCGAGGAAGACGGCTACAGCCTGGTCTTCTCGATTGACGTGCAGCAGCGCGACAAGCTGCAGCAAAGCGACGTGGCGTGGATGCGCGATGCGGACTTCCGCAAGCAGCAGCGTGGCGCGCTGGGCTGGGTAGCCACCAATTATGCGGGCAGCGATCCGACGCGGACCCTGGGCGGCGTGCGCGGACCGCTGCAACTGGTCAATTATGGCGACATCACGCCCGGCAAGACGGGGCAGGTGCTCGCGTATAACCCGTCGCCGTATAAAACCCTGATCCCCGGCATCCAGCGCGTGCACACGGCCGCGCGCGCCACCTTCAAGCTGAACGCGGACACGGAAGCGTACGTCGACTTGCTGCATAGTTATTCGCGCGCCGACCAGACCTTCAGCGCGCCGCTCACCGTCAACAATGCCACGCGCGTGTGGAACAACGCCACCCAGGCGCTCGACACCATTCCCGTCGTGCTGCCGGTCGGCAACCCGAACAATCCGGGCGCCACGCCTTTGCCGTTCACGGCCACCCTGTTCGACCTGGGGCCGCGCCTGAAACAGGACAAGGTCACCTTCTACCGCGCGCTGGCGGGCGTCAAAGGCGCGCTGGCGGGCTGGGACTGGGATGCGGCCGTGGGCCACTCGAGCAGCAAGCTGGAAGAAACCGTGCAGAACTTCGTCAACCGCTACGAATTCCAGAAGGTGCTGGCCGACGGCAGCTATAACTTCTTCGACCAGTCGCAAAACAGCGAAGCCGTGCGCAACCGTCTGCGCTTGTCGACCCTGCGTCCGGCCGAGTCGACTCTCGACACCGTCGACTTCTCGGCCGCGAAAGACCTGTGGCAATTGCCTGCCGGTCCGCTGGGCTTTGCCGCCGGCGCGCAGTGGCGCCGCGAAAAGATGGATTCGCAAACCTCGACGGCCGTGCTGTCGGGCACCGAGCTGCGTCCGGCCATCAACATCATCAACGGTTCGCGCAGCGTGTCGGCCCTGTTTGCCGAATTCAACGTGCCCGTCGTAAAAGACCTGTCCGTCAATCTGGCGGGCCGCGCCGACCATTACAGCGATTTCGGCAATGCGTTTTCGCCGAAGGCCAGCGCGCGCTACCAGGCGGCGCCGTGGCTGCTGGTGCGCGGTACCGTGTCGCGCGGCTTCCGCGCGCCGTCGCTGCCGGAAATCACCGACAGCACGGCCGTCAGCTATACCGGCGTGATCGATCCGCGCGACCCGATTACGCCCACGCAGTCGCGCGGCGTGACGGTGATGACCATCGCCAATCCGAAGCTGCGCCCCGAGCGGTCGCATAACCTGAATCTGGGCGTGGTGGTATCGCCGACCAGCAGTTCGAGCATCGGCCTCGATTACTACCGCATCAAGCAGGATGGCGTGATCGGCACGGAAAGCGCCACCACCACGCTCGCCAACGAAGCGTCGGCGCCGCAGAAGATCACGCGCGATGCCGATGGCCGCATCACGACCCTGTACCGCCAGTACCGCAACCAGGGGCAGCGCGAAGTGTCCGGTATCGACCTCGACCTGCGCCAGCGCTTCGTCGACAAGAACTGGGGCAAGCTGACCCTGGCTGGCCAGTTGAGCCGCGTGCTGCGCTTTGCCGAACCGCTGTCCGACGGCGCGCCGCTCACCGATGGCGCCGGCACCAATTATTTCGGCTCGATTCCGAAATGGCGCGGCGTCACCTCGGCTACGTGGGAGCAGGGCAAGTGGTCGTCCACGCTCACGTGGAACTACGTGGGCAGCTATGCGCAAAACACGCATCTCGATGAATCCGTGGCCGCCTTCAGCACCATCGACGTGACCACCAGCTGGCAGGTCACGCCAGCGGCGAACGTCACCTTCATCGTGCAAAACCTGGCCAACAAGCGCGCGCCGTGGGATTACTCGGCCTCGGGCTTCGACTATACGCAAGCCGACCCGCGCGGCCGCTTCGCCTCGCTCAAGCTGAACTACAAGTTCTAACCGGCCGTTGCCTGCCGCTGGCCCGTCTGCTCCTGCAGGCGCTGGCGGTAGGCGCTGGGCGTGACGCCCATGCGTTCGCGAAAGGCCGTGGCGAAGTTGCCCGCGTTGTGAAAGCCGATCAGCAGGGCGATGTCCTGCACGTCGATCTCGGTCTGCTGCAGCAGTTCCACGCCGCGGGCGATGCGCGCTTCGCGGATGAAGGCGAAGACCGTCATGCCCGTCTGCTCGCGGAACATCAGGGTCAGCTTTTCGCGGTAGGTGCCCACGCTGCGGGCGATTTCGGACAGGTTCGGCAGGCTGCCCAGGTTGTCGAGGATCAGTTGTTTGACGGCGTTGACGAACACGAGGTCCGGATGCTGCAGCTTGTCGCTGATCGGTGCCGTTGCTGGCAAGGTACTGTTGCTTTTACGCATCAAACCCAGGTGGATATGGATGCGCGCGGCCAGTTCTGCCGGCGTGAACGGCTTTGAAATGTAGTCGACGCCGCCCACCTGCAAGCCCATGATGCGCTCCTTGGCGGCATCGGCGCCGCTGAGAAAGATCACGGGTATCTGTTCCGTTTCGGGATTGGCCTTGAGCAAACGGCACGCCGTGTAGCCATCCATTTCAGGCATGCGCACGTCGAGCAGGATCAGGTCGGGATGCGTGGCTAGTGCCAGCTGGTAGCCCTGGTAGCCATTGAAGGCGATGCTGAAACGATAGGGCTGCTCGCTGAGCAGTTCCATCAGCATGCGCTGCTCGAACGCGGAATCATCCACGATCAAGATGTTCTTTCTGATGGTTTCGCTGGTCAATGGCATGGCATGGAAGACTTAACCAAATAGCAAGTTGTTGCTTATTATGCCCTGCTTTTTCTTTTTTTTCTGCTTTTCTCGTGTTTCAAAAGATGTTTCTCCGCCAGAAGAAGCGAGGATTTCCCAGATCGCCAATAATTCGCTCATGCATTGATTTTAAGCAATGTGGATTGCCAAAAAATCTGTTTTGCCAATGCCGCAAAAAATGCCGGAGTCCCCGGGTTCCTGACTCCCGGTAAAAGTTTTTTGTCGTCCTGGTTTGCGTGCCCGAGAAAACGCCGGCAATACCGTGACTATCCTCGATGCCCTTCATATTGGTGGGCTCATTAATGATGTTCCATCATCAGGAGGTATCATGTTGCGAGTTATTTTTCCCCGCCTTGTCGTTGCCGCCAGCGTGGCTGTTGCCGCCACGGCGCTCCTGCCGCGTGGCGCCGACGCCGCCGTGTATTTGAATGGCAGCGCCACCACCACCTTTGACGTCACCCTGAAAATCATCGCCAATTGCACCATCGCGGCGGCCAATCTCGACTTTGGCCAAAGTCAGGGTGTACTGGCTACTGCCGTGAACGTCAATACGACCGTGAACGTCACCTGCACCAATACCACGCTGTATAACGTGGGCTTGACGGCCGGCTCGGGCAGCGGCTCGAGCGGCACCACGCGCTATATGAGCGGCACGGGCGGCAACCTGGGGACGGTGCAGTTCAATCTGTACCAGACGGCCGGCAGCACCTTGTGGGGCGATACCCAGGGCACGGATACCGTCGGCGGCACCGGCAACGGCTCATCGCAGCCGATCACGGTGTACGGCAATATTCCGCCGCAGGCGACACCGGCGCCCGATACCTACAAGTCAACCATCACGGCCACCGTTTACTTTTAAGCCAGGCGCCGCGTGAAGGCCGCTGCTGTTTCCCTGATGAAAAGCGTGCTGGCACTGCTGGCTTGCTGCGCCGCTGGCGTTCAGGGCGCCAATCTGCAGATTTCGCCGGTGACGCTCAATTTGCGCGCGCCACAGAATGCAGCGGGCATCAATTTGCAAAACCTCGGCGACCAGCCCATCTACGGACAGGTGCGAGTGTTTGCCTGGGAGCAGCGCGATGGCGAGGAAACCTTGGCGCCGACGCAGGAACTGGTGGCCAGTCCGCCGATCGTGGAAATCGCCGCCAACAGCCGGCAGACCATCCGCCTCGTGCGTGCCCAGGCTGGCCCCGTGGCGCAGGAAAAGACGTATCGCGTGCTCATCGATGAAGTCAGCCGCGAAGATGGGGCGGGCCGCAGCGGCATCGATATCCGCCTGCGCTACTCGGTGCCCGTGTTCGTGCTGCCGGCCGGTGCGCCGGGCAAGGAAATACTCGACTGGCAAGTGTTTCGCGAGCGGGGCGAGTGGATGTTGCGTGTCAAAAACAGCGGCAACTTCCATGCGCAGATCGGTGCGATGACGCTGACGAACCAGGCGGGCAAGGAGTTTGTCATCAGCAAGGGCCTGTTTGGCTATGTCCTGGCGGCACGCATGCGCGTCTGGCGCCTGCCCGTCGCCAGGGAGGCCGAACTGGATGGACCGTTGAGTATTGCGGCAAACGTGAACGCAAAGGCGCTCGTTGCCACGAATTCGACACCTTGAACCGGGCCGCCATGGCGGGCGGGCTTGCCGCGAACCGGGTTAAACCATGAGACGCGCACTGGCATCCTTGCTGTTGCTGTTGCTGGCCATGGCACCGGTGGCCAAGGCCGATGGATCGGCCGCCGAGACGGGTGCGGATCCGGGACCGGCCAGCTTGCCGAGCGATCCGATGGCGCCGAATGAACTGTATCTGGAGGTGACTGTGAATGCTGAATCAACCGGGCTGATCTTGCGCTTTACCCAGGTGGGCAAAGGCTTGCGCAGCAGTGTGGCGAACTTGCAGCAGCTGGGGCTGGACCCGGCGCGCCTGCTCGCACCCGGTCAGACCGAAGTGGCGCTCGATGCGATTCCCGGACTCAGCTATGACTATGATGCGGCGCGCCAGAGCGTGTCGCTGCAGGTGGCGGACGACTTGCGCTCGCCGTACCGCATCAACGCGCGCCTGGCCCCGCAGACGCCGCCGTCGCGCGTCACGCCCGGCGCCGTCCTCAATTACGAAGCCTATGCGGAACTGGGCCGGACGCGGCGCGCCGCCATCTTCAACGACTTGCGCTATTTCAATGACAGCGGCGTGTTCAGCAACACCGGCACTTTGAACCTGGGGTCGGAGCAGCGCAAATACATGCGTTTTGACACGTTCTGGAGCCATGCCGACCCCGAGACCCTGCAGACGTGGCAAGTGGGCGACCTGATTTCGTCTTCGCTCAGCTGGAGCCGCGCCGTGCGCGTCGGTGGTCTGCAGTGGCGCAAGAATTTCCAGCTGCGCCCCGACCTGCTGACCTTTCCCGTCGCCTCCGTCGATGGCACGGCGCTCGTGCCCTCATCACTGAGCCTGTACGTCAATGGCGTGCAGCAATATGCTGCCAGCGTGCCCAGCGGTCCGTTCGTGCTGAACCAGGTGGCCGGCATCAATGGCGCCGGGCAAGCCACCCTCATCACGCGCGATGCCCTGGGGCGCAGCGTGACGACCGTGCTGCCCCTGTATGTCGATACGCGCATGCTGGCTGCCGGCTTGAGCGATTATTCGGTCGAGGCGGGCGCCATGCGGCGCGACTATGGCCGCCGCCTGTTCGGCTATGAGCGGCAGCTCGTTGCCAGCGCTTCCGTCCGCCATGGCGTCAGCGACAGCTTCACCATCGAAGGACATGCGGAACTGGCTGCCGGCCTGTATCAGGCGGGGGCGGGCGCGCTGGTGCGGCTGGGCCAGGCGGGCGTGCTCAGCGGATCGTTGTCGGCCAGCGCCGGCCATAGCCGTGGCGCGCAGCTGGGCGCCGGCTACCAGTACATGGGGCCGCGCTTCAGCGTCGACGTGCAAAGCGTGCGCGCGAGCGCCGGCTTTGGCGACCTGGCCTCGTGCGACGGCAGCCCCGTGGTGCGCGCGGCGGACCGCTTCACCGTCAGCCTGCCCTTGCCGGCGGGTAGCAGCATCAGCAGCAGCTATATCAGCTACCGCACACCGGGCGCGCCGCCATCGAAGTTGGCCACCTTCGGCTATTCGGCCACCCTGTTTCACGGCCTGTTCCTGAACGCCAGCCTGTTCCAGGATTTGCGGCAACGCGAGAAGCGGGGATTTTATGTCGGCCTGAGCATGGCCTTCGACAATAATCTGTCCATCAGCACGAGCGCCAGCCGGCAAAACGGCGAGAGCGGCCGCAGCGTCAGCGCGCAACGCGCGGCCGACTTTGGCGGCGGCTTCGGCTGGAACTTGCAAGCTGGCACGGTGGGCGGCAATACCTACCGGCAGGCGCAAGTGGAATACCTGGGCAACGACGGGCGCGTGAGTGCGCGCACGCAAAGCAGCAGCATGGGCACGGCCTCCTCGCTGGGCGCGGCTGGCGCGCTGGTGCTGATGGATGGCCATGTCGAGACGGCGCGCCAGGTGGGCAACGGTTTCGCGCTGGTCTCCACTGGCGGCGTGGGCAATATTCCTGTGCTGCATGAAAATCGCCAGATCGGTGTGACGGGCAGGAGCGGCTATCTGCTGGTGCCGAATTTGAATCCCTATGGGAATAACCAGATCAGCATCGCCACGGATGAACTCGACGTCGACGCGCGCGTACCCGTGACCAATATGACGGTCGTACCGCAGCACTTGGCCGGCGTGCTGGCGGCCTTTCCCGTCGAACGCTACAGCGCCGCCACCGTCATCGTGCAGGGCGCCGATGGCAAGCCGCTGGCCACGGGCATGCCCGTGCTGCATGTACAAAGCGGCAGGCAGACGGTCGTGGGCTTTGACGGCATCATTTTTGTCGACGAGCTGCGCGAACAGAATCAGTTGCAAGTCGGTGAGGAGGACAGCGCGTGCACGGTCGGTTTTGCGTATGTGCGTCCGGCCGCAGGCGGCTTGCCCGTGATCGGGCCGTTGCGCTGCGCGGCCGCTGCCGCCGGGGGAGGCCGCTGATGCGCCGCCTGCTGCCATGGCTGACCTTGCTGCTGGGCTGCGCCTGGAGTAGTGTGGCGCAGGCGGCCGATACCTGCACGGTCAGCATGACGAATATCAATTTCGGCTCCGTCAGCCCGATTTCCGGCACCGATCACGTGGCGCAGGCCACGGGCACCTTCAGCTGCCTGTTTTCGTCGCTGAACCTGGGACAGTTACTTACGCCCAATGCGCAAGTGTGCATCTCGCTGGGGCTGGGCACGAATTCCACCTCGGCCCTGCCGCGCAAGCTGGGCAATGGAAGCAACCGCATGGAGTACAACGTGTACGTGGACAGTTCATATGCGACGGCGAAGATCTGGGGCGGCGCCGGCGTGACGGGCGCGCCATCGACCTTCGGCATGACCCTGTCGGCCGGCTTGCTGGCCCCGCCCGGCACGTATTCCACCACCTTTACCGTGTACGCGAAGATTCCTGCCGGTACGGCCCTGGCCGCCGTACCCACGGTCGCCAACGCCAATACCGTCTATGCGTCGAGCTTTGCCGGCGTGGGCACCTACACGTACACGACATATGGCCTCGTCAACCTGCAGGGGTGCTCGGCCACCAGCGGCAGCTTCGGTTTCACGGTAAGTGCCACGGCCGTCAACGACTGCACCATCGCGGCCAGCCCGATGGCATTTGCCAACGCCTCCATCCTGACGGGCAACTTGCGCAGCACCAGCACCTTGTCCGTGCGCTGCGTGAATAACAACGCCTACCAGATTGCCCTGAACGGCGGCAGCGTGGCGGCCAATGTGGCCAACCGGCAAATGAAAAACCTCTTAACGACGGACAAGGTCAGCTACCTGCTGTCATCCACGCTCGATGGTGCGCCCTGGGGCGATGGCACGGCAGGCACGAGCATGGTGACGGGGACGGGCACGGGCGCCAGCGTGCCGTTGACGATTTACGGCCGCGTGCCGGCGCAGGTGTCGCCGCGCCCCGGCGACTACAAGGACACGGTGACGGCAACGATTTATTTTTAGAACGTGACGGTAACGAGGCCGGCGCCCGATGGCGTCGCCTGCTGGTGCAGCAGATAAGGCGTGTTGTGCTGGCAGCGTACCTGGGTGATGTTGCGCTGCGAGACGATGGTGCACGCTTCCTGCACGACGAAGGTGGCCTGCAGCGTTGCGGAAGAGGTGGTACCGGCGGTGGTGGTCTGGCAAAGGGACAGGGCGAGCAGGGCAGGCAGTACGGCAAGCTTCAAAGGGGTCATCGTGAACGCATCGAGTGAAAAACGGGCGTGGGCAGCAGCGCCGGAAGGCGTGGCTGGCACCGTTTTTCGCACCGGGATTGGGAGAGCAGAACCAACCATGATTGTACTTGAACAAGGAAAGTGTGAGTTTGCGTGTATTTTCAGCCCGCCGCAGGGGCAAGCACCTCACTTTCAAAATGATAGTAACTAAGTTTCCGTGTTGCAACTGAAATTTTTTTCGATTGTTGTGTTGAATCAATGTGAGGAGATGGCCATGAAACATACCAACTTTAATAATTTGCCTTGCCCGATTGCGCGCAGCCTGGGCAAGGTGGGCGAATGGTGGAGCATCCTCATCCTGCGCGAAGCGTTTTACGGCAAGACGCGCTTCGACGAATTTGAAAAAAGCCTCAAGATCGCCCCGACCATCCTGACGCGCCGCCTTGCCGATCTGGTGGAAGGCGGTTTGATGACGCGCCGCCTGTATTGCGCCAAGCCACCCCGCTACGACTATGTGCTGACCAAGTCCGGGCGCGCCTTCAAGCCCGTCTTGCTGGCGTTTATCGCCTGGGGCAATGAAAACTTTGCGCCCGAAGGCGCCAGCCTCGTCATCGCCAGCCGCGATACGGGCCTGGCCGCCGATCCGGTGCTGGTCGACGCCACGACGGGCTTGCCCATCAATGACGAGTATTACGCGTTCGCGCCAGGGCCTGCCGCCAGCGACAGCATGCGCAGCATCATCCTCGACGCGGAAAAAAGCAGCGGCATCGCGCCCAAGCCGAAGGCGCCGGCCGCCAACCGCGGCTGGGTGGCGGAAGGGCACCTGGCCTGAGACGCGCTGGCAGGCGCACACCAGGTTTGGCGCAAAGCAAGACGGACTGCACGGCAAGGCGTTACCGTCGCACTATGCAATGCAAGTGCGGCGCAGGCCCGGCTGTGCAGGGCGAGGCGCCATCCGTGACCCGATGTCCGTTGAAGGAGTACTGCGATGACTACATTGCCACAACACGCTCGCCGCGCCGCCACCGTGCTGGCGCTGGCTGCCCTGCTGGGTGCCTGTTCCCATGGCCCGCACCAGCCGGGCGGCCAGGACGTCACCTTGACGGGCGCGCAGGAAGTGCCGGCCAATACCAGCACGGCCAGCGGCAGCGGCAATATCCGCGTCGCCCATGACCGTAGCGTCACCGGCGGCGTGCGCTACACGGGCATGGTGGCCACCGTCGCGCATATCCATGAAGCGCCGGCCGGCGCCAACGGCCCCGTCATCATGCCCCTGGTGAAAACGGCCGAAGGCATGTTTGCCGTGCCGGCCGGCGCCATGCTGACGCCGCCCCAGTATGCGAGCTACCAGGCAGGCAATCTGTACGTGAACGTGCACAGCGCCGCCTACCCGGCCGGCGAGATCCGCGCCCAGCTCAAGCCCTAGCCGGCCGCCGGCGTTTTCCCCGAAACCTCCTTGGGCCGCGCGAGCGGCCTTTTTTTGCGCCCGGCGGCCAGCCGCAGCACCGCGCTACAATGGCGCTTCATGCTGACCATCCTCGCCATCACCTTTCCCTTCTTCGCCCTGGTACTGTGCGGCTACCTGGCCGTGCGGCGCACGCTGCTGCCGTTGGCCGCCATCGGCGGCTTGAACAGTTTTGTCCTGTACTTCGCGCTGCCGTGCATGCTGTACCGCTTCGGCGCCGCCACGCCCATCGCGCAGCTGCTCGACGCCAGCGTGTTCGGCGTGTACCTGCTGTGCGCGCTGATCATGGTGGGCGTCACGACGGCGATGACCCTGAGCCACCGCATCGACTGGAGCAATGCCGCCTTCGGCGCGCTGGTGGCGGCCTTTCCGAATACGGGCTTCATGGGCGTGCCCCTGCTGTTGACCCTGCTTGGACCCCGTTCGTCCGGTCCCGTCATCGTCACCATCATCGTCGACATGCTCATTACCAGCTCATTGTGCATCGCCCTGTCGCGCATCGGCAGCGGCGGCGCGCACGGCAGCCGCGCCGCCGTCGCCAACGCCATGAAGGGCATGCTGGGCAACCCGATGCCGTGGGCGATCGTGCTGGGCGCCATGTCGTCGTGGCTGGAACTGGCCTTGCCCAAGCCATTGATGCAGACGGTGGGCCTGCTGGCCGATGCCGCCTCGCCGGTTGCCCTGTTTACCATCGGCGCCGTGCTGGCCCGTTCGCAAATGAGCACGGCCGACCCGGCGCCGCTGGGCGAGTATGTGCCCGTGGCGCTGAAAAAACTGCTGCTGCATCCGCTGCTGGTGTGGGGCATTGGCCACGCGGCCATCGCGCTGGGCGCGCCGCTCGATCCGTTCGCGCTGACCTGCATGGTGCTGGTGGCGTGCCTGCCCAGCGCCAGCAACGTCTCGCTGCTGTCCGAGCGCTTCGGGGCAAATACTGCGCGCATCGCCCGCATCATTTTAGTGTCGACGGCGCTGTCGTTCCTGACGTTTTCGGCGGCCGTCAGCTGGCTGGCGTGACGTTGGCGGCGATCAGCGCACCGAGTGCCTGCGCCGCGCCGGGCTGGGTGCGGGCGGACAGTTCGCGCGCCATGGTGGCCTGGTCCTGCATGCTGCGGTTCTGCCCCAGCTTCCATTTTCCCGTGATGCGCGTGAGGGGGATTTCGATGCCGACGATGGCTTTCAAGAGTTTCTCGATATAGGCGGCCGGCGCATCACTCACCCGCCATGGCACGGCTTGATCTGCCTCATGGCGCGCCGTCAGCCGTTCCACCAATCCCAACAGCCACGCCGCGTCGTCGATGGCGCGCAGGGGGCCGTGGGCGTGCACGACCGCGTAATTGAAGGTCGGCACTTCCTTGCCGCTGCGCTGCTTTTCCGCATACCAGGCGGGCGTGATGTAGGCGTGCGGGCCCTGGAAAATCACCATGCAGTCATCGTTCCCGCCGGCGGCGCGCCACAGCGGATTGGCGCGCGCCACGTGGGCGCGCAGGGTGCCGAATGGGGCGTCAAGCGTGGGCGCGGCGATCTCGAACGGCAGGTGGTCGGCGCACAAGCCATCGGCATCGTGGCGCACCAGCGCGCCCAGCGGATGCGCGTCGATCAAGCCATGCAGCACCTCGAGGCGTTCTTCGCGAAAGCTGGCGGGCGAATACATTTAATCGGCTCCTTCCACGACCACGTCGGCCGTCAGCGAATTGGCGATGTAGCAGCGTTCGTGCGCGTCGTGGTGCAGGGCGGCCAGCGCCTCGGGCGAGGGCGGCGTTCCCGCAAACGCAATGCGCGGACGCAGCACGATGCGCGTCATGGCCAGGCGGCCTGCCGCATTTTTCCCCAGGTCGCCGGTGGCTTCGTCGCGGTAGTCGTCGATGACGTAGCCGCGCTGCGCTGCCAGCGACAGGAAGAACAGCATGTGGCAGCTCGATGTGGCGGCCACCAGCGCTTCTTCCGGATCGATATTTGCCGCCACCGACATGGGCAGCGGCACGGACAGGGGCGACGACGAGGCGGCTACCGTCAGACCGCCGTCGAACTGCCATTCATGGCTGCGGCTGTAGCGCTGGCCGGCAAAATCCTGGCCGTCGCGCTGCCAGGCCACGGTGGCGAAAAACTGATGCATGGGTGCTCCGCAAGAGTAGAGGGGATGCGCCATCTTAGCGCCAGTCTTGGCTATTTAAAACAGCCAATAAGTGCTATCTTTAAGCTACCAATTCAAAAGTGCCGCCATGTCAGCTTCCCACCTGCACCAGATCATCGCCACCTTGCCGCTGCAGCGCGGCGCCAGCGAGCCGCTGTTCCGCCAGCTGTATGCAGCCATCAAGGCCGCCATCCTCGATGGCCGCATGAGTCCCGGCATGCAGCTGCCGCCCACGCGCGATTTTTGCCGCCTGCTGGCCGTGTCGCGCCAGACGGTGCTCAATGCGTATGCGCTTCTGACGGCCGAAGGCTACCTCGATGGCGCCGTGGGGCGCGGCACCTTCGTCAGCGTCGAGGTCCCGATGGCCGCGCCGCCCGCCAAGATGGAAGCGCCTGGCCTGCTGCGGCCCCTGTCGGCGCGCGGCCAGGGCGTGGTGACGGCCATGCGCCAGGTGGCATATCACCGTGGCCCGCTGCGGGCCTTCCGCGTCGGCATGCCGCGTATCGACCATTTCCCGTTCGACGTGTGGAATCGCCTGGAAGCGCGGCGCTGGCGCAGGCCCGACCACCATTTCGGCTACAGCGATCCGGCCGGCTACCTGCCGCTGCGCGAGCTGCTGTGCGTGTATCTGAAAGCGTCGCGTGGCGTCCAGTGCACGCCGCAGCAGATCGTCATCACCTCCGGTTCACAGCAGGCGCTGTTCCTGCTGTCGACCATCCTGCTGGCGCCCGGCGACCCGGTCTGGATGGAGTCGCCCGGCTACCGGGGCGCCAGCGGCCCCTTGCGCGCGGCCGGCGCACGCGTGTTTCCCGTTCCTGTCGATGCGCAGGGACTGGACGTGGCGTATGGCATGGCGCACTGTCCGCAGGCGAAGCTGGCGTACGTGACGCCATCGCACCAGATGCCGCTGGGCGTGAGCATGAGCTTGCCCCGCCGCCTGGCCTTGCTGGCCTGGGCCGCGCACAACAAAGCCTGGGTGGTGGAAGACGATTACGACAGCGAATACCGCTACGCGGGCGCGCCATTGGCCTCGCTGCAAAGCCTGGACCGGGCCGGCTGCGTGGTGTATGTCGGCACCCTGTCGAAAGTGCTGTTCCCTGGCCTGCGCCTCGGCTATATGGTGGCGCCGCCCGCGCTGGCCGAGGCGCTGGTACAAGCGAAGGCCGTGATGGACCGGCACACGGCCATCGTGCCGCAGATGGCGCTGGCCGACTTCATCGCCGAGGGCCACTTTGGCCGGCATATCCGCCGCACGCGCGACAGCAATGCCGAACGGCGCGACCTGCTGGTGCGCGGCATCGCGCGCGAATTGGGCGACCAGCTCGCGTGCGGCCCGGCCGACAGCGGCCTGGAATTGTGCGCGTATTTTCGCGCCGGCCACGATGAAGAAACGGTCTCGCGCGCGGGGCTGGAACGGGGCATCGAATTGCGTCCGTTGAACCACTATGCCGATCCGGCGGCGGGGCCCGAGTGCGCCACGCCGCCCGGGATGCTGCTGGGCTTTGCGGCCATTCCCCCGGCCGAGATGGAGCACGGCTTGCAGGAATTGGGCCGCATCCTGCGCGGCCGATAAACTATACTGGCACTTGCCTGCACATGAAGAACACGACCATGACCACCATCCGCTGCTCCTGGGCCAACCCGGCCAATCCCCGCTATCTCGACTACCACGATACGGAGTGGGGCGTGCCCTGCCACGACGAGCGCCGGCTGTTCGAGATGCTGAACCTGGAAGGCGCACAGGCTGGCCTGAGCTGGGAAACCATCCTCAACAAGCGCGACACCTACCGCGCCGCGTTTGACGACTGGGACGCGGAAAAGATCGCCGCGTATGGCCCGGACAAGGTGGCGCAGCTGCTGGCGGACCCCGGCATCGTGCGCAACCGCCTGAAGGTGGCGGCCGCCATCACGAATGCGCAAGCCTATTTGCGCCTGCGCGCGCAAGGCCAGACCCTGGACAGCTTCCTGTGGGCGTATGTCGATGGCCAGCCTATCGTCAACAGCTGGCAGCCGGGCGAATTTCCCGCCAAGACGGCATTGTCCGACCAACTGTCGAAAGACTTGCTCAAGCTGGGCTTCAAGTTCGTCGGCTCGACCATCATCTACGCCTACATGCAGGGCATCGGCATGGTCAATGACCATGCGCCCGCCTGCTTTTGCCGCGCGGGGCGCTGATGCACCGCGTGCTCGTCCTGCTCGATACGGATTTTGACGGCGCCCGCTTGCGTGCCGCCTGTGCGGCGCATGGCGGTCGCCGCCTGCATTACATCGCGCTGGCGCCGCGTCCCGTCGATGCGCGCCACTTGCCCGAAGAGTGGCGTGCGCAATGGCCGCCCTGCGTGCCGGGCCTGCATCGCATGGTGTCGCACGATGGCCTCGTCACGCTCGATGTGCTGATCGGCGAGCCCGACGCATGCCTGGCGCAACTGTCGGCGCGCGTCGATGAAGTGCACCTGGCCTGGGTGCCGCCAGCCACGCCGGTGCTGGCGCGCCTGATGGCCGATGGCGCCCGCCTGCAAGCCGTGCACCTGGACGAGGCGCAGCGCGTGGCCCTGCAAAAGCATGGTTTTGTCTTCGACGAGAGCCGTTTGCGCGCCATGTTTTATGCGCGGCGCGGAGAATCCGTGAGCGCGGTGGTGCCCGAGCGGCGCGCCATCGTCATCGGCGCGGGCGTGGCCGGTGCGGCCGCCTGCGAGCGGCTGGCCGCGCGCGGCTGGAAGGTGACCCTGGTCGAACGCCACGCGCAGCCGGCCAGCGAGGCCTCGGGCAACCTGGCCGGCATCTTCATGCCCCTGATGTCGAAGGACGACAATATCGCCACGCGCCTCGTGCGCGCCGCCTACCTGTATTCGCTGAACCGCTGGAAAGACCTGGGCGGTATCGGTGCCGCTTTTGACGGCGCCCAATGCGGCGTGCTGCAACTGGCGCGCGACGGCGCGCATGCGCAGGTGCAGCGGCAGATCGCCGCCAGTGGCCTGTATCCGCGCGAATTCGCCCGCTGGCTGGAAGCGCCCGAGGCGACCGCCATGCTGGGCGCGCCGGCGCCCGATGGCGCCTGGTGGTTCGAGCAGGGCGGCTGGGCGCGCCCGTCCTCCGTCTGTGCCGCCATGCTGGACGCCTGCGGCGGCTTGCTCACACGGCACTTTTCCAGCAGCGCCCTGCGCCTTGAGCGTGGCGACCAGGAATGGCTGGTGCGCGATGCGGACGGCACCCTGATCGCGGCCGCACCCAACGTCATCCTGGCGGCAGGCACGGGTGCCATCGATTTTGAGCAGGCGGCCGGCCTGCCTCTGGATGCCGTGCGCGGCCAGGTCACGCACCTGGCCGAAGGCAGCTTGCCACCGTTGCCCTTCGTCGTCTGCCGCGAAGCCTACATGACGCCGGCGCACGAGGGCATCGTGTGCGTGGGCGCCAGTTACGATGCGGACGCGGACGCCAGCTTGCGCCCATCGAGCCAGGAAGACAATATCGCGAAGATCGCCGACATTCTGGACGTGGTCCCGTTCGCCGCGCCGCTGGCCGGGCGCACGGGCTTTCGCTGCGTGGCGCCGGACCGCCTGCCGCTGGCGGGCGCCTTGCCCGACCCCGGTGTACCGGGCCGCTGCGAGCGCCTGCGCGACGTGCCGCGCTGGCCAGGCCTGCATGGCTTGCTCGGTTACGCCTCGCGCGGCCTGATCTGGGCGCCGCTGGCGGCCGAGCTGCTGGCGTGCCAGCTGGAGGGGGAACCGCTGCCGTTGGAACGCCAGTTGGCAGAGGCGCTGGATCCTGCGCGTTTTCTACTTCGCGAACGCCGCCGCGTTTCCTGATGACACCCAAAGGCAAATTCTGGGGTCGGACCCTCAGGGTCCGACCCCGGCGTCTGCTCTTGGGTTAACAATCAAGAGATGGCGCCAACGCGCGTGAACGTTTGACCCCATATACGTTTTTCAGCTTTCCAAACTCTTTTTAATTTGTTTTCCGAACAACATAAGTTCGCTACAGTGGACTCGTGCTGGTTTTTGACGACGGAATAAAGAGGTGGAAAGATGGCTGCTGCAGAACTGATTTTCGATCCCCGCGCCGCGCATGGCGAGGCGGCGTTTGACGAAGTGCTCAATCTTGCGCGCACCCAGGCGCAGGCGCAAGGCTTGCCGTATGCGGGCATCGTCAGCGCGCAGGATGCGTGGCAGCTGGTGCAGGCCGGCAAAGCCGTGCTGGTCGACGTGCGAACGCATGAAGAACGCACTTTCGTCGGCTACGTGCCCGCCTCGCTGCACGTGGCGTGGGCCACCGGCACGTCCATGAACCGCAATCCCCGCTTTACGCGCGAACTGGAAGCGAAGGTGGGCGGCAAGGATGCCGTCGTGGTGCTGCTGTGCCGCAGCGGCAAGCGCTCGGCCGCGGCCGCCGAAGCGGCCGCCAAGGCCGGTTTCACGCACGTCTACAATATCGCGCAAGGCTTCGAGGGCGACCTCGACGAACAGCAGCAGCGCGGCCACAGCGGTGGCTGGCGCTGGCATGCGCTGCCCTGGCTGCAAGATTAATTTTCTTCCCGGGACCACCATGAACCAGCGAGCCATTCCCCCGGCCTCCCTTGCCGCGCAGCCGCAATGGGAACTGCGCCAGATCGTCGATGAATTGCGCGCCGTGCGCGAGCAGTGGCGCGAAGGGCTGGCCAGCAATCAGGAGTGCGGCGCGCGCGAATTCCCGTCGCGCCAGCATTTGCACGACATCATCAAAGCCCTGTGCGCGGCCCTGTTCCCCATGCGCCTGGGCCCCCTCGACCTGCAGCAGGAGAGCGAGGATTTCTTCGTCGGCCACACGCTCGACACGACCCTCACGGGCTTGCACGAACAGGTGCGGCGCGAACTCAGCTACCACGCGCGCCAGCACGGCTTGCAGCAGACGGTGTCCATCGAACAGCAGGCGCTGGCCATCGTGCAGCGCTTCGCCCGCGCGCTGCCGCGTATCCGCGCCCAGCTCGACACGGACGTGGCGGCCGCCTTCCATGGCGACCCGGCCGCGCACAGCGTCGATGAAGTGCTGCTGTGCTATCCGGGCATCCTGGCCATCATCCACTACCGTCTTGCACACACCCTGTATGCGCTCGGCGCGCCGCTGGTGGCGCGCATCATCGCCGAAGTGGCCCATTCGCAGACGGGCATCGACATCCACCCGGGCGCCATCATCGGCAGCAGCTTTTTCATCGACCATGGCACGGGCGTGGTGATCGGCGAGACGGCCATCATCGGCGAACGGGTGCGCATTTACCAGGCCGTCACCCTGGGCGCCAAGCGCTTTCCCGCCGGCGCCGACGGCGTGCTGAAAAAGGGACTGGCGCGCCACCCCATCGTGCAGGACGACGTGGTCATTTATGCGGGTGCGACGATCCTCGGGCGCGTGACCATCGGCCAGGGCTCCGTCATCGGCGGCAATGTCTGGCTGACCCGCAGCGTGGCGCCCGGCAGCCATGTCACGCAAGCGCACAACCAGCAGGAGGCACCGGAGCCGCCGGCGCCATCCCACCCCGCCTTTGCCCACCACCCATGAGGACAGCATGTTGATCAAACAGTTTGGACTGGCCGTGCGCCAGTTGCGCGAAGGGCATGGCTGGTCGCAGGAGCGGCTGGCCGAAGCGGCCGACTTGAACCGCTCGTTCATCGGCGAAATCGAACGGGGCGCCGCCACGCCGTCACTGCTGACGGTGGAAAAGCTGGCCGGTGCGCTGGGCATCGGCCTGGCCGGATTGATGGCCCGCTGCGAACCGGAGTTGGTGGACTAAAAGGCCGCGTTGGTGGCGATAGCATGTTGAGAGAAGAGGGGAGACGCTCGATACTTTATTCGTTTTTCAGATAAGCATATTCACTTTTCTCATCAGGAGTAGTCATGACAGTAGCAACAGAGAACCAGTTCGCGCTGGGCGATAACGCCGCGCGCCAGCTGGCCAATGCAAGCAAGAGCGTCCCCCAGTTATCCACGATCACGCCGCGCTGGCTCGTGCATTTGCTGCAATGGCTGCCCGTGGAAGCGGGTATCTATCGCCTCAATCGCGTGAAAAATCCGAAGGACGTGCGCGTGGCCTGCTCGCAGCGCGACGAGTCGGAACTGCCGCAAACCTTCGTCGACTATGACGACCAGCCGCGCGAATATTTTCTCAATGCCGTCAGCACGGTGCTCGACGTGCACACGCGCGTGTCGGACCTGTACAGCAGCCCGCACGACCAGATCAAGGAGCAGCTGCGCCTGACCATCGAGACGATCAAGGAACGCCAGGAAAGCGAGTTGATCAACAATCCCGATTACGGCCTGCTGGCCAGCGTGCATGATGACCAGCGCATCTTTACCCTGACGGGCGCACCGACGCCGGACGACCTCGACGAACTGCTGACGAAAGTGTGGAAGGAGCCGGGCTTCTTCCTCGCCCACCCGCTGGCCATTGCCGCCTTTGGCCGCGAATGCACGCGCCGCGGCGTGCCGCCCCCGACGGTCAGCCTGTTCGGTTCCCAGTTCCTCACGTGGCGCGGCGTGCCGCTGGTGCCATCGGACAAACTGCCGATCGAAGACGGCAAGACGAAGATCATTTTGCTGCGCGCGGGCGAACAGCGGCAAGGCGTGATCGGCCTGTTCCAGCCTGGCCTGGCGGGCGAGCAAAGCCCTGGCCTGTCCGTGCGCTTCATGGGCATCAACCGCCACGCGATTTCGTCCTATCTGATTTCGCTGTATTGCTCGCTGGCCGTGCTGACCGACGATGCGCTGGCCGTACTGGAAGACGTGGAGATCGGTAAATACCATGACTACCCAGACACCTACAAGTGATGGCGCGGCGGGTTTGCCTGCCGTCCCGTTCTTGCCCGACGAAGCGACCTTGAACCGCCTGGCCGGTGAATTCTTTGCCCGCCTGCCGGGGTTGGCCCCCGCGTTGGACAAGTCGCCCAGCCTTGGCGGTTCCGGCAGCGTGCTCGATGCCGCACCCCGCTACGCGAACCGTCCGCCGCCGCAGCCCGGCCCTTCCTTCGCCGCCATCGCTCCCGGCGTGGCGACGGCGCAAGTGCCGCCCGTGACGGCGCCGCTGGAGGCACCGATTGCGCCGGCGCCCGCATCGATTCCCACGCCGCGTGCGTCCGCCGTCAGTGCGCCGTCGCCCTATTATTTTGTCGGTGGCGCGCATGGTTATCCCGCATCAAGCCACAAGCTCGATGGTCTGGCGCAGCAGGGTCTGGGACAGGCCGCGCCGCAGCAGGCACCCGCGCGCCAGCTGCCCGTATCGCCGGCGAACAGCCAGCCCGTGTTCTATTTCCAGACCGAGCTGCCCTCGGCGACGAAGCCCGGTCAACACCAGACGCCGGCGCCGTTCGACGTGCATGCCGTGCGGCGCGATTTTCCCGTGCTGGCCGAAAGGATCAACGGCAAGCCGCTGGCCTGGTTCGACAATGCGGCCACCACGCACAAGCCGCAATCGGTGATCGACCGCGTGTCGTATTTTTATGCGCACGAGAACTCGAACATCCACCGCGCCGCGCACGCATTGGCGGCGCGTGCCAGCGACGCGTACGAGGCCGCGCGCGCCAAGGTGGCCAATTTCCTCGGTGCGGCTTCGCCCAATGAAATCATCTTCGTGCGGGGCGCCACCGAGGGCATCAACCTGGTCGCCAATACGTTCGGGCGCAAATACATCGGCAGCGGCGACGAGATCATCGTCTCGCAGCTCGAGCACCATGCCAACATCGTGCCATGGCAGCAGCTGGCGGCGGAAAAGGGCGCGACCCTGCGCGTGATTCCCGTCGACGACAGCGGGCAAATCCTGCTCGATGAATTCCGCAAGCTGCTTAACGGACGCACCAGGCTGGTGTCCGTGACGCAGGTGTCGAATGCATTGGGCACCGTGACGCCCGTGGCGCAGATCATCGCGCTGGCGCATGCGGCTGGCGTGCGCGTGCTGGTCGACGGGGCGCAAGCCGTGTCGCATTTGCGCGTGGACGTGCAGGCGCTGGGTGCGGATTTCTATGTGTTCTCGGGCCACAAGGTATTTGGCCCGACGGGGATCGGCGCCGTGTATGGCAAGGCGGACTTGCTCGAGCAATTGCCGCCATGGCAGGGCGGCGGCAACATGATCGCCGACGTCACGTTCGAGCGCACCGTCTACCAGGGCGTGCCGAACCGTTTCGAGGCGGGCACGGGCAATATCGCCGATGCCGTGGGCCTGGGCGCGGCCATCGATTACGTCCAGCGCATCGGCCTGGAAAACATCGCCGCCTACGAGCACGCGCTGCTGGAATACGCGACGCACCACTTGCAGGCGATTCCCGGCGTGCGCCTGATCGGCACGGCGCTGGACAAGGCGAGCGTGGCTTCGTTCGTGCTGGCCGGTTACGAGCCGGCGGAAGTGGGGCGCGCGCTGAACGACGAGGGCATCGCCGTGCGCTCGGGCCACCACTGCGCCCAGCCGATCCTGCGCCGCTTCGGTGTGGAAGCGACCGTGCGGCCATCGTTCGCCTTCTACAACACGTATGAGGAAATTGACCGCATGATCACCGTGGTCAAGCGCCTGGCGGGTGCGCGCCGCTGATCTTGCCTGTTTGTCAGCCTGATGCCGCCCCTGCGCAAGCGGGGGCGGCATTGTTGCGTCATGTCACGGACTTTGCGCGCGGCTGGCTGGCGCCTGCAGGCTGGCGGTATAATTTATCCTTGGCAATATTGAAGCTGCGGCCCAAGGAGATATCCGGTGGAAGATCAACACAGCTCGCCCGAGCTTTTCCTGTTCCTGGCGTCGACCGTGCACGACATGAAAAACTCGATCAGCGTGGTCAGCGGCACTCTGGAGTCGCTGCTGGCGGCCGAGCAGGCGAAAACAGCCCCCCAGGCCGACCCCGCCTATCTGCAGATGGCGCAGATGCTGTACCAGACCAAGCGTCTCAACGATAACCTGATCCAGCTGCTGGCCCTGTACAAGGAAGTGGGCAAGCCCGGCTACCCGTTCGACGTGCAGCCGCAGCTGGTGAGCCAGGTAGTCGACCAGGTGGTGGACCAGGAAAAGATCCTGCTGGCCTCGAAAGGCATCGCCCTGGAGACGGCCTGCCCGCCAGAGCTGATCTGGACCCTCGATGAAGACCTGGTCATCGGCGTGCTCGCGCATGCGATCAATAACGCCATCCGCTACACGAAAGACACGATCCGCCTGTCCGTGCGGGAGCACGGCGGCATGCTCGAGCTGCGCGTGGAAGACAATGGCGACGGCTATACGCAGGCCTTGCTCGACGCGGGCAGCGCGGCCATGGATGGCATGGCGGCCGGCGTGAATTTTTCCACCAACAGCACGGGCCTGGGCCTGTATTTTTCCAGCGAAGTGGCAAAGATGCACAAGCACCGTGGCAGCAGCGGCAGCATCGCCCTGGAAAACGGCGGTGCCCTGGGCGGCGGCTGTTTCATCCTGCGCCTGCCCTGAACGAGGACTCCATGACGACAGACAGCCACGCCACGGCCGCCGAAGCGGGCAGCACCGACTGGGCCGACAAACATTATCTGCTGGTCGACGATTTCATCGGCATCCGCATCCTGCTGCGCGAATCGCTGCGCAACCTGGGCGCGCGCCATATCGACCAGGCAGCCAGCGGCGGTGAAGCCATGAAGCTGCTGGCCAAGACGCGCTACGACGTGGTGCTGTGCGATTACAACCTGGGCGAAGGCAAGAACGGCCAGCAAGTGCTGGAAGAGACGCGCGTGCGCAACCTGACGGCGCCGTCCAGCGTGTGGCTGATGGTGTCGGCCGAGAAAAGCGTGGAATCCGTGATGGGCGCGGCCGAGCACCAGCCCGACGCGTATCTGATCAAGCCGATCACGGAAGGCGTGCTGCTGACGCGCTTGAACCGCGTGTGGCACAAGAAGCAGGTGTTCCGCGAAATCGACCAGGCCTGCATGGAAAAGGATTATCTGCGCGCAGCCAAGCTGTGTGACGCGCAGATCGAGCTCAACAAGCTGCACGAGCTGGAATTGCTGCGCATGAAGGCCAGCTTGCTGCTGAAAAGCGGCGAGCCGGAAAAGGCCCGCGCCGTGTACGAAAAAGTGCTGGCCGACCGCGATTACAGCTGGGCCAAGGCGGGCCTGGGCAAGATCCGCATGAACAACGGCGAGCACGAGGCGGCGCGGCAAATCTTCCAGGGCGTGATCGTCGAAAACAAGTACTACATCGACGCCTACGACCAGATGGCCGTCGCCTACCAGCTGATGGGCCAGCACGAAGAAGCGTGCGGGGTGCTGGAAAAGGCGGCGCGCCTGTCGCCCAATTCCGTGCCGCGCCAGCGCAATCTGGGACTGGCGGCCCTGAAAGTCGGCAATGTCAGCATGGCGGAAAAGGCTTTTCGCAAATGCATCTCTATCGGCGAGTTTTCCGTCATGAAGACGCCGGATGCCTACCTGGGTCTGGCGCGCGTGTGCGGCTTGAAGAAGGATGCCAAGGAGGCGCTGCAGTGGCTGCTGCTGGCGCAGCGCGAGTTTTCGCCCGAGCAGATCGGGCTGCGCGCGAAGATCACGGAAGGCATGGTGCACCACGAAACGGGCGACTACCGGCGCGCGCGCAAGTGCGGCGATGAACTGGAAGCCATGCTGGCCGAAGACCCGGCGCGGCCCGAGAAAAGCATTTGCATGGAACTGGCGACCCTGCTGTTTGCCGTCGGCGTCAAGGATGCGCCGGCCGGCCTGCTGTGCTACGTGGTCAAGAACAACCACGACAACCAGGTGGTGCAGGACGAGGTGCAAAAGATCTTCGACAAGGCGAAGATGGGCGACGAGGGCACCAGCCTGATCATCGCCTCGCGCAAGGAAGCGTCGGATTTGATGAACAAGGGCGTGCTGTTGTGGAAGACGGACAAGCTCAACGAAGCGGTGGCCTGGATGCGTACGGCGCGCGAAAAGCTGCCGAACAACCTGCGCATCCTGTTCAATTCCGCGCAAATCATCGTCTCGTTCCTGGAGCAGCGCGGCTACCAGGCGGAATTGGCGGCCGAAGCCATGGAAGTGTTGTTGTATGTGGACAAAATTGCACCAGGCCAGCAGCGCTTCGCGCAATTGATGGAGCAACTGGTGCAGCTGACGCCGCCGCCCGGGCCGGAAGAGGCCGTCGTGGTAGCGGAAAAAGCGCCGCCGGTGCCGGAAAAAGGGGGAAAAGTCGTGCGTGAGCGTGCCGGATGATAAACTAGGGGCCAGCGTGGGTTCGCCTGCGCTTGAGTTGCTCTACAACAATAAGGAAGAAACTATGCGTGATGTGGTCAATGAAGTATACAAAAAAATGAAAGTCGGCGCCGTTGCCTGGGTACGCCCGGTCGCCGCCAAGGGAGACACGCTGGAAACATTCCAGTCTTCGTACGAGCACGCCAAGGCGCTGGCCGACGAAGGCCTGATCACGATCGGTGACGTAAAACGCCAAGCCGACAATCAGATCGAGGCGATCCGCATTCATCGTATCGCCTGATCATATCGCCAGCTTGAAACATCAGGCCTTGCCTGGTGCTTTCGACTTGGGTGCCGCGCGCTTTGCCGGCGCCTTGCGCAGCGGGGCCTTGGCCTTGGCTGCCGTGCCTGCTTCTGCCGGCTTGGCGGATTTGCCGGCCGCCGGCTTGGCCGCCGCTCCAGCCGCTCCACCGCCAAAACTGGCAGCATCGGGCGACATCGCTGTCGACACGGCCTGCTTGAACTGATCTTGTAACAAATTCCACCAGGCACTTGGATTGGCCAGCTGGGCTGCCGCCTGGCTGCCGGCATCGTTGGGCGCTGCTGCGGCCGGTTCCGGCGCGGGTGCAGGTGCAGGCGCCGGTTTCGGTTCAGGCGCTGGCGCCGCAGCTGGTGCCGCTTGCTGGAAAAACGCGGAAGCGTAGGGCACGGATTCAAACACGGATTTCTCGCTGGCGCCGGGCTGGGTGATGGCCGCCGCCAGGGAAGCACCCATCGATTTCAGGGTGGCGATGGTGCCGCGCTGCACTTCCAGTGCCTGGATACTGCCGCGCAGCATGCTGGTATTGAGGTTCAGCCAGGCTTCGACGGCTTTCAAGTCATTGATTTTCTTGTCCAGCTCTTCCACCGACATGGTGGGCGCCGTGATGCCGGGCACGCCCATGCCGGGCACGCTCATGCTGCCCCACAGGTTCTTGACGAAGTCGAGGGTGTCGGTCACAACTGCTGCGCCCGGCATTTGGGGCATTTGCGGGTTTGCCATGCGAAATCTCCTGGTAGGTGGATGTGCCTAGCGTAGCAGATATCAGCTTGCTACTGACGCAAAGCCGCCAACATTTTCTTACATAAAACAGTAGGAGTTGAGCACGGGCAAGAAGCAGGAAGTGGGGCGAAGGCGGTACACTACGGCCTATGATGCCTGACTCCTTCTTTTCACCACCGCGCCGCCGCACCGTCATTTTTGTCGCGATCATCGGCGCATTGCACTACGTGGCGCTGGAATGGCTCACCTCGCGTGCCAGCATGGTGCCGCTGGGGCAGGATCATGCGCAGGTGGTCAGCATGGCGCTGATCGCCGAGCCACCCAAACCCGTGCCGGTGGCGCCGCCTCCGCCGCCGCCGAAGCTGCAGCCCTTGCCCGAGCCCCGCTTGCCGGCACCGCCGCCGCCACCGACGGAACTGCCGTCGAGCGAAGCGCCGCAGTTGGCTGCGCCCGCCAGCGACGTGCCGGAAGGACCTGCCACGACCGAGCCTGCCGCCGTGGCTGCCCCGGTCGTCACGGCGCCAGCACCGGCTGTGGCGGCCGCGCCCGTGCCGGCCAGCGCGCCGCCACCACCGCCCGTCGAGCAGGCGCGGCGCTACAAGACGAATGCGCCTGCCTCGGCCCAGTTCGACCTGCACGTGGACCGGCGCGATGCGGACGGCACCAAGTGGCAGGGCGTGGCCGCCATGGCGTGGGACAACCGCGGCGACACGTACCAGCTGAAACTGGAAGTGGGCTTGAGCATGCTGATCACGCGCATCAACCTGCTGGTGCTGACCAGCGAGGGCCTGATTGATGACGGCAGCATCGTGCCCGTCACGGCCACGGAAAAACGCAAGGGCCGCGCGCAAACGGCCACGCATTTCAACCGCGACGCCAAGGCCATCACGTTTTCGGCCACGACGGCCACAGTGCCATGGCAGGAGGGGACGCAAGACAAGGCCACCGTGCCATTCCAGCTGGCCGCCATCGGCCGCGCGGACGTCAACCAGCTGGCGGGCAATATCGATATCCTCGTCGGCGAGGAAAAGGAAGCGACCGTCTTCCGTTTCCAGCTGGTGGGCGAGGAAGAACTGGAGACCAAGATGGGCCGCCTGGTGACCTGGCATTTGCGCCGGCCACCGAAGCCCGGCACGTATTCGTCGCAGCTCGATATCTGGCTGGCGCCGTCCATGCAATGGTATCCGGTACAAATACGCAATACCGAAGCAAACGGGGCGCTGACCACGCAAACCGTGACCCAAATTCGCGTCAATGACGCTACAGGAAAATAGATGACTACTTTGATAAATTTGAAACGCCTTCTGATCGCCAGTCTGCTGGCCGCCACCCTGAGCCCCGCCATGGCGGCGGACGAGCCCGTGGACCACCCCGTCATCAAGCGCCCTTACAAGCTGGCGCCGTCGGCCGACCTCGTGTATTCGATCAAGGCCAGGCAGCGCGGCATTGCGCTGTCCGGCGAATCGGTCAGCAACTGGCGCGCCGGCGATGGCAAGTACTCGCTGCTGGCTGAAACCAAGGCCGCCCTGTTCGGCAAGATCCTCGAGCAGCGCAGCGAAGGCGCGATCGACGATTTCGGCCTGGCACCGGCCCAGTTCGTGGAAAAACGTTTCCGGAAGGAAGCGGCCACGACCACCTTCAAGCGCGACAGCAAGACCATCGTCTTCAGCGAAGGCGATGACAGCTATCCGCTGAAAGGCGGCGAGCAGGACCGCAACAGCACCGTCTGGCAACTGGTCAGCATCGCGCGCGCCACGCCCGAGAAATTTACGCCCGGTTCGGAATGGAGCTTTTTCGTTGCCGGCCGCCGCGACGCCGAGCCATGGACCTTCAAGGTCGTCAAGCAGGAGACCGTCGCCACAGGCCAGGGTCTGGTGGAGGCCGTGCACCTGACCAAGGCGCCGCCGCCGGACAAGAAAGGCCAGCAAGTGGACCTGTGGCTGGCGCCGTCGCTGGAATGGTATCCCGTGAAGGTGACGTTCGCCGATGAAGACGGTGATTACGTGGAGCAAACCTTGCAAAAGGTCGTGCAGAAGTAGGTTTCCACGCTTGTTGCATTCGTTTTTGTTGCCCCAAAGCAAGTGCTGGGGTCAGACCCGCCGGGTCTGACCCCGGATTTCCGCCGCTGGCCATCAGTCAAATTGCATGTCAGAACTGATATACTGACGCCCCCGCCCCGCAGCGCTGCGTTAGCCCGCTGCGCCGCCCGCTGAACACTCATCCGGAAAAGAATGATTGATATAATGGCAAGTGCAGCCGTGGCTACGGATGCAAATCAGACAGAGCAAGAGCATCACGATTCCTTGCAGGCGCATTTCCAGCCCAATATTTCGGCCGATGAAATTGAGCAAGTTTTTCACTTGAAGCGGGCGCAGCCCCTGCTGCAAGTGTTTACGGCCCTGTTCCACGGCGGTTTCGATGGCGTGCTGGTGCGTCTGCTCGTGTTGCGCGAACTCGCGTCCGATGCGGCCACGTCCGCCTATACGCGCGCCGATATCAATACGAAACTGGCCTATCTGTTGCCGGAAAGTCTGGAAACGGTCTTGCTGCGTCTGCGTTCGAACCAGTTGCTGGCCTGGGATGCGCAGCAGGGCGTGTACCGCGTCACGCCGATGGCGCGCAACGTGCTGTCCGCCATCGACAGCTTGCTGGGCCTGGGCCAGACGGAAGACGAAGCGGAAATGGGTTTTCTGCTGTCGCAGGTGGCCGGTGCGCAAGCCGTCGGCGGCGTGTCGGTTGAACAACTCCAGCATTTGCTGGGGCGCCTGGTGGATTTGACGGAGGAGTTCTCCGATGCCATCGCGTCCGGTTCCGAATTCCGTTTGCGCACGGCGCAAGCGAAGTGGAACATGGCGTGCGACTGGGTCGAGAAGGGTTCCGAGATTCTCGTGGCCATCACGTCCGATGAAAACGCGGACAGCGCCACGCACAAGGCGGCGCAGGCGATCGGCCGCGCGCAAAGCAAATTGCTCAACATGCAAGGCATGTTTTCGCGCGCGCTGAACCAGATCGAGCGCCAGCGCGTGCACCTGGGCCAGTCGGGCCTGTCGACCACGGACATCAAGCGCTGGCTCTTGCTGCACGAAGACCTGGCCAGCCTGGCCGAAGGCGCCATCGATCAGCCCGTCGTGCCGCTGTTCTCCACGCCGGCCGAGATGATCGACGTTGCCGAAACGGAACTGCTGTCCGAACGGGCGGCAGGCATTACCAACACGGGCCTGCCCAGCGGAGAGGATGCGCCCACCACCATCAGCGACGGACCCGCCATGCAGCTTGAACTCGATGACCTGTTGGACCGCCTGTCGAACTTCGCCAGTCTGGGCAATTTCCCCAGCATCGGCGAAGAGGGGCCGAAATCGGTGCCCGTGCAGGATTCCTTGCTGCCGGCCAGCTTTGCCGTCGCGTCATACCGCGCCTCGATGCTGCCGCTGCTGGGCGACGTCTCCGAAGCGAGCTTGCAAGGCTCGACGGCCGAACTGGCCCGCCTGCCGATTACCTTTACACCGACCGACGAGATGGTCCAACTGACCGACCCCCACGTGGCGGCCATGTCGATCGCCTCGCTTTCACTGAATGTTTCACTTGATTTAGATAGCGGCACAGCCGATGAATGACGATTCCCAAATCCTGATTGCGCGCCTGCTCACGCATCAAACCCTGCGCCGCGACGACAAGCTCGTCAAACGCGTGCTGTCCGACGAGCTGTTCCGCGCCGAGATCGATGCGCGACTGCTGGCCTGCGGCTTGAAGCTGCTCGACAACGTGTATGCCGACCACGTGACTTTGGCACTGACGCGCACCATCGAGCCGAAGATTTTCGGCGCGCGCGACGTGTGGCAAAACAATAATTTCGGTTTGGCCCGCGATGGCGTGGCCTTGCTGGTGGTGCTGTGGGCGCAGATCATCCTGCCCAAGCGCGAACGCCAGGAAACGCACCAGCACGCGGACGATGACCAGAACGATATGTTCGGCACGGAAAAGCCGCTGCCGCGCGCGGAAGACGCGTCGATCGGCATTTCCTACAAGGCGCTGCTGTCCGACTTCGGCGACAAGCTGGGCAAGAAGACGCGCATGGACATGAATCTGGGCACCCTGGCCAAGCTGGGCTTTATCGAGCGGCGCGGCGATTTCATCCTGGAAGGTCCGCTGCTGGACCTGATGATGGACACGGACGTGTTGAAAGAGCGCATCATTAACGGTGCCCTGGCCGATGTGTTCAAGCGGGCGCCGGCGCGCCTGGTGGCCGTCAGCGATGATCCACTGCTTGACGCCGACCTGACAGACGACCTGTCCGCCGACATCGGCGACCTGCCTGACGCTGGCGACGAGCCCGCGTCCGACCTTCCTCACTGAAAGCGCCCATGTTTCATATCAAATCACTTGAACTGGTGCACTGGGATTACTGGCAGCGCATCAAGAATATTCCTCTCGACGCGAAGATCATCACCATCGCGGGGCAGAACGGCTCGGGCAAGACCACCTTGCTTGACGCCTTGCGCACCCTGTTCGGCCTCGACTGTTCGATGGGGCGCACGTACAAGCACTATGCGCGCCACTCGGGCCAGCAGACGGCCTGGCTGCGCGCGGTGGTCGACAACAAGAACGTGGGCAAGCAGCTGTCGAACCGGCCATTCCGCAGTTCCGGCTTCTTCAGCGACGATGAAGTGACCCTGTTTTGCCAGATCCAGAAAAATGGCGGCGACTGGAAGCGCCAGTATCTGATGCGTCCGGGCAATGTACAGATCGAAGACATCACGGATGCCAACGACTGGCTCGGCGTGGAAAACTACCGCAAGCGCCTGGCCAATGCGGGCTTGTCGCCGGCCATGTCGAAAGTGCTGGCGCTGGAGCAGGGCGAGACGGACAAATTGTGCGAATATGCGCCGCGCCAGCTGCTCGACCTCGTATTCCAGGTGTTTGGCGACAAGGAAGTGCTGGACGCCTACGACGAAGCCAAGCGCCACCAGCGCGACACGGAAGTGGAGCTGAAACGCTTCGAGACGGAACTGGAAGCGTCGAAAACCAACCTGGAAGGCTTGCGCCTGCGCGTGGCCAATTACCACCAGTGGGAAGGGCTGCATAAAGAGCGCCGCAACCTGCTGGAAGAAGTGCTGCCCAGCCTGCAATACCACGAGGCGCGCGAAAAAGCGGCCATCGCGAGCCGGCAATTGCGCGATGCGCGCAAGCCGATGGCGCAGGCGGACCAGCAGCTGACCGACAAGCGCAATGCGCTGGCCGCGCAAGCCAAAGCCCTGTCCGACGCGCAGATGAACGAGACCCTGCTGGAGCAGGAATCGATCGGCCTGCAGAGCCGCTTGTCACTGATCAATGCCAAGCTGAAACCGCTGGACAGCCTGCTGGAACAGAAGGACCGCCTGCAGAAGCTGGCGGCGGACTCGGGCAGCGACATCGCCGAAGTGGCGGCCCAGCTGGAACATAAGGAAGCGGAACTGCTGCGCCAGCGCCAGCAGCGCGACGCCCTGTCGGCGCGCATCGCGGGCGAGCAGGCGACGATTGCAGCATTGCAAGGCAAGACGGCCATGCCGGAGCCGGACAATGTGCGCGGCATGCGCCGCGCGCTGCGCGACGCGGGCATTCCCCACGCGATGCTGTCCGATATCGTCGAAGTGACGGACAGCCGCTGGCAGGGCGCCGTCGAAGGCGTGCTGGGCGGTTACGCCTCGGTTGTCTTGCTCGACAAGGCCAAGGATGCGGCCGCCGCTTACCGTCTGGCCGAGAAGGAACGCTACCGCCACTTCATCGTGCCCGACTTGGTCACGGCGCCCGTGGCGAAAGACGAGAGCCTGCTGGCAGTGGTGAAATTTTCCGCGCCCGTACCAAGCTGGCTGATCGAGCAATTGTCGCGCATTTCGCGCGTCGATTCCGTCGAAGCAGGCTTTAAATTGGGCAATCACGAAGAGTGGATCACGCCCGAGGCTTACCACCGCGAACGCCGAGGCGGACGCTCGCTATTCGTCGAAGCATCGCGCTACCGCTTCGGCCAGGCTGGCCGCAGCGGCCGTCTGGAAGCGCTGTTGCGCTCCTTGCCGGGCCTGGAAGGCCAGGAAGACACGCTCACCCTGGCGATCTCGAAGCTGGCGGCCGAAGTGGGCGCCTTGAAGGCGCGCATCGCCGGCGTCGACGCGGCCAAGGAACTCAGTGCACGCCAGGAAGAATTCGCCGAAGCGCTGCGCAATTCGAAGCCGCTCAAGGAAGAGCGCCTGGAAGTGGGCGGCCGCCTGGGCGAGCTGCAAAACCTGACGAAGAACGCCACCGTGGCGCGCACGCGTGCCGATACGGTGTGGCAAAACGCGCGCCTGGCCTTGTCCGAAGCGGAAGCCGGTTCGCGCCTCGGCTACAAGAAGCAGATTGAACAGCGCGCCGAGCATGCGCGCGCCTTGCTGGCCCTGCGCCATGCGTGGCGCCACTTGCCGAAAAGCTGGCGCCGCCCCGCCCGCCGCGCCGCGCTGGTGGCCGAACACCAGAATGCGCACCAGGTCGATCTGCGCGTGGCCAGCCTGCAAAACAGCCTGGCGCGCGACGACTGGGAACTGGACGCGACCGTCATCGACCAGCACCACCGCCTGTCGGACCAGCTGCATGGCCGCCAGTCGGAAACGGACGAGCGCCGCTACCAGAACAACCGCGCCATCGAAGCGACGGGCAATGCCCGCGGTGCCTACATGGAGCGCTTGCGCTACACCATCAAGACGTACAGCAAGAACATCAAGGAGCTGGGCGAACTGGCCGGCATCGAAGTCCATGCCGACCCCGTGCGCCTGGAAAACGACGACGTGCAACTGTCGCAGGCGGGCTTGCACGTGCGCTTCAAGTTCGATGGCAAGGGCGTCATCGGCATGAACGATGGCGAAGCGTCGGGCGGCCAGCAGGTGATGAAGTCGCTGGTGTTGTTGATCGGCCTGCTGAAATCGGAAGACGGTTCCGGCGGCTTCGTCTTCATCGACGAACCGTTTGCCCATTTGGATATCCGCAACATTCAGCTGGTCGGCGAGTTCCTGAAGAACACGGAAGCGCAATACCTGATGACGACGCCACTGACGCACAACACGGACGTCTACGATCCGTCGGAGCTCACTTTGATCACCAGCAAGAAGAAAAAGGATACCCAATGGGCGCAACCGATTTTCGTGCTGCAACGCCGGGTCGATCCGGCATCGGGCAAGGTGGCGTGATGATCGTGCGCAAGCTTGTTCTGGCCACGGCCCTGTCGCTGGCATTGGCAGCCACGGCCGTGGCCAACGACGGCATCGGTTCCGTCAGCGCAGGCGGCATCCTGTTCGGCAAGACAGATGCCGTGGCCATGAAAAAGGAAGTGCTCAGCGTGAGCACGGACTTGATCAAGGTCGAGTATGAATTCCTCAATGAATCGGCCAAGGATGTGGAAGAGACGATCTTCTTCCCGCTGCCCGAATACTCGTCCGGCTACCATGGCTCGCCCACGTATTATGGCCAGCCGCAGCAGTTCACCGTCGACGTCGATGGCAAGCGCAAGGACTATCAAACGACCTTCGTCGCCAAGCTCGACGCCGAGGACGTGACGGCCCGCTTGCGCCAGCTGGGTCTGTCGGATGCGCAAATTGCCTATTTCCCCTCGCACACGCCGTTCGACAAGAAGGTGGCGCCGCTGACGGCCGCGCAGAGCAAGATCATGATACGCGAAGGCTTGCTGGCCCAGCTGTATGACGAAGAATGGGTGCCGGCCTGGACCGTCAAAGTCATCTACCTGTGGCAGCAGAAATTCCCCGCTGGCAAAGTCGTGCGCGTGCGCCATCAATATGCGCCCTTCGTCGCGGCCGGTCCGGGCGCGTCCTACCTGGGTGATGACGATACATTTGAAAAGAAATACTGCGGCGACAAAGCCTTCTACAAGACGTGGAACCGCCTGGCGGCCAAGCAGGGCGAGAGCGGCTTCGTCAATGCTGTCTGGGTGTCGTACATTCTGACGACCGGCAACACGTGGAAGAATGGCATCGAAGACTTTACCTTGAACCTGATCAAGGGCAAGCCGGACGAGCTGATCAGCCTGTGCTTCCCCGGCACGTTCACGAAAATCAACCCCACCACCTTGCAAGTCAAGCTGCGCAACTTCCATCCGAAGCAGGATCTCGACGTGTACTTCGGCAATGTCGAAAGCGCGGGCGACCACGACGGCGTGGCGCCACGGATCCGGCCATAGGAATGAGCACGCAGGAAGCGCTGGCCGCGCGCCTGCGCGCCATCGCCCGCGCCACGCCGTGGTGCATGCAAGCCCTGCGCGCCGTGGCGCAGCTGGGCTTGCCCCACTGCTGCATCGGTGCCGGCGCCGTGCGCAACCTCGTGTGGGACGCCTTGTACGGCTATGCGCAACCATCGGCATTGAGCGACATCGACGTGGCGTATTTTGATGCGCACGATGTGCATCGGGAAAGTGAAACGCAGTTGCGCCAGCGCCTGGAAACGGTGCTGCCCGGTGTGCCGTGGGAAGTGTGCAACCAGGCCCGGGTGCACCTGTGGTTTGAAGATTACTTTGGCTACGCCGTGCCACCGCTGTTGTCGCTCGACGACGCCATCGCTTCCTGGCCCGAGTTTGCCACTTCGGTTGGCATCTATCTGCAGCCTGACGGCGAGATCGGCATCATCGCGCCGCATGGCCTCGATGACCTGTTCGCCATGGTGGTGCGGCGCAACCCCGCGCGCATCAGCGAAGACGGCTATGCGCAGCGCCTGGCCAGCAAAAATTATGCGGTGCGCTGGCCGCGCGTCACCATCATCGCTTAAGAAATACTGGCGTAAAAGCAATTAAATGCACTGTGGATACAGATTGCCTATAATTGGCAGCTATCCAATAGTGTTTTCCTGATCTCATGTCCCTGTCCCTGTCCATTTCCATGCCGCTGCGCCGCCTCGGCCGTTTGTTCTGCCTTTCCTCCGCCCTCGTGGCACCCGCCGCCTGGGCCGACAGCTACAGCGATTTCCAGCAAGCAAGCGGCCAGCTGGAAGCGCTGATGGCCAAGGCCACGCCGCAAAGCGGCTTGCCGCGCCTGGACGACCCTGGCGTGGCGCAGCTGTTTGCCCATATCGCCGATGGCCCGCGTCTGTTCCGGGCGCCCGTCGCGGCGCTGCAGGACGTCAACCAGAGCGTGGCCCTGTGCGAACGGAGCACCAATCTGGGCAAGTCCTATTACCAATTTGGCCTCACGCGGCCGCTGCCGTTGTCCGGCGCCGAATTGCAGCAGGCGCGCAGGGAACAGGTGACGCGGAACCTGGCCGATTACGGCGATGAAATGGCCGCCTTGTTCGCCTTTGGCATGCATTGCCATGCGCACTTGATTGGCTTGATGGAAAAGGAGTTCAGCAGCCAGCCCTTGCCCGAGGTGAGCAGTGCGGAGCGTATGCGCGCCCGCGCCTTCAGCAAGGGATCGAGCACCATGTTTGTGAACGTGGTGCAGTTCGTGCAAGTGCCGTTCTGGAACGTGGCGCAAAAGAAGCGGATGCTGGAAGCGGCGGCGCAGCACGCTGCGGCGAATGCCAATTTGATGGCGCCGCCCTTGCGCGAGCGTTTGCTGACCAGCCTGGCCGATGCGGACAAGGATCTCGATCCTGCCCTGGCGCCGGCGCTGGCGGCGATACGCCAGGCGCTGTCGGTGACGACGTGTACTGGCCTGTGCCAGTACTACTGACCGATGTGACTTACTCGGATGCCTGCAGCGGCTTGTTGCGCTGGCGCCAGCGCACGAGGCCCCACGCATACACGGCGTAGTAGCCGATGACGAGGCCGTAGGCGGCCATGGTCAGCGGACTCTGGCCGAATGGCGGCGGTGGCACGGGCACGTCCAGGCGCGTGTTCAGGTAGATTTCCATGCCGCGGTACAGCAGGCGGGCGATGAACAGCATCGTGACGGCCAGGCCCAGGTAGCGGTGCTGGGTAAAGAAGAAATCTTTGCCGACCTGTTCGAAGCGCGTCAGCTTCAGGCCCAGCACGCCGAGCCAGCCGCCGGCCAGCGCGCCTGCGCCCAGGCTGGACAGGGGCAACAGCTCGAATTTCGTCGTCGTCGCCAGGAACAGCAGCAGCGCGGGAAAGGCGATCGCCACGCTCCAGTGACGCCACAGCTGCGACTTCTGGCGCGCCACCAGTTTCTTCAGGCGCGAATAAATGCGCCAGACCAGCAGCGGGACCAGGAACAGCAGGGCGAGGGTAGTGGTTTCCATGTAGGCAATCGGGTGCGGGTAAAACAGCGATTGTAAGCCAGATGGGGACGGGCGGCGATGCTTGTCAAACAGCAAAAGTTGCTGGTTGACATTTACATGGCATGAACGCACTATGCCCTGTTACATCATGCTGTGGCCGCGGACGCGAGGCCGGCAGGCAAATATGGGCAGCGGCGCGCATCTCGTGGTATGGTCTTCCTTTGCCCGCAGGGAGGCCAGCCATGTCAGTCATCCATAGCCACCGCGCGCCCGACCCGGCGCCCGTCGATGAACCCATGCCGGCGCCGGAGCCGCAAGAAGCGCCCGGGCGCCAGCCGGGGCCCGTGCACCCGGTGCCGCAGGACGATCCCGTGCCGCACCCGCACCCCAGTTAATCTCTTCAAGAAAGGCTGTTTTAGATGGCAATTGTCAAGGAAGTCTACACACGCAAAGTCAGCGGAGAATCGTTCGACTATGAACTCGACTACACCCAGGGCGCGGACGTGGCCTGGATTGCGCGCGTGTACCACGACGGCGTGCTGAAAGGCTCGCCGCACGGCGCGCTGACGGCCAACGTGCTGTCCGGCCCCGCGCTGGAACAATACCTGCGCGCCTACGTCGAAGGCATGATCGAGCGGGGGCTCGACGTGGCTGAGTAAGCTGTTTGCAGCAGTCAAACAAAAGGGCGCCCAGGCGCCCTTTGTTTTTTGTTGATGCTGTGTTTGAGACCTTGGCCAACAATGTTGTCGGATTAGCGGGGCAACGCCCCGCGTAATCCGACAACATCGTTGGCACCCGGGCCGCTGGCCACGACCAATCTAATCAAACGCCCACGTATACAACACGTCCAGCGCATTGTTCGTGCCCGTCTGGAATTGCAGGGTGATGCGGCGGTTCAGTTTATAACGGAGCTTGACCAGGCTTGTCGCCGTGCTCGTGCCTTGCTCGAACGTCAGGTAGGCGCGCGAGGACAGGCGCTTGCCGACGGTGACGACCGTGCTTTCCAGCCCTTGTGCCTGCGACAGGCCCACTTCGTCAAGGCCCAGCGAATTGGCCAGCTTGCCTTGCAAACCGCCGCCGGAGCCGCCGAAGAGGGCGCCGGCCGCCGTCGTCAGGAGGGCCATTTCATCGCCGGCCGCCGTTTCCGCACCGTGACCGAGGATCAGCCAGGCCAGCTTGTCGCTGTCCGACACGCTCGGCGTGGACACCAGCTTGGCCGTCGGCGCCTGCGCCGTACCGCGCACTTCCACGCCCGCTTCCACGTTCGTTTCCGACAAGGCTTCGCCTTCGGGACGCTTGCGCACGGCCAGGATATTGAGCGACGGGTTATCGTAGGCGCCCGTGAAGGCGATCAAGCCCCGTTCGATCGACAGCTTCTGCCCGTAGGCTGCGTACTGGCCGCTGGTGACCTTGATGCTGCCCGTCACGCGCGGTGCGGCGCGGTTGATGACTCTGGCGCGCACATTGCCGGCCAGATCCGCGTCGATGCCCATGCCGCGCAGGTGGAAGGCATTGCCCAGGTCGAACTCGAGGTCGATATTCAGGGGCAGCGACGGCGCTTCCTTGCTGCCCTTGACTTCCTTGCCCAGCACCACCACGTCGCTGCTTTGCGTCGGCGTGTCTTGCGGCGCCAGTTCGATCAGCGCGCGGTTGGCCCTGAACTTGCCCTCGAAGCTGAAGCGTTTGTCGTTGCGCACCAGGGTGCTGTTGCCCGACAAGACCAGGGTACGGTCGGGCCGCGACAGCGCCTGCAGGCGGTCGGCCAGCAGTTTCAGTTCCAGGCTTGCCTCGCCATTCGCAAAGCGTACCCAGCCATCGGCCTGCACCTTGCCATCGCCGCCGTCAAAACTCAGGCGCTGCAGTTGCAGTTGATCGCCGGCCAGCTTGGCTTGCAGCACGCCATTGCGCAATTTCAAGCCCTGGTCGGCCCAGTTGACCAGCAGCTTGCTGCCGTTGATGTCGCCATTCAATTGCGGTGCGCCGATGGTGCCGCTGCCGGACAGTGCCACCTTCAGGGCGCCGCCCAGTTCCAGGCCCGGCTGGCCCGTCAGCGGCGCCAGCCACGCCAGCGAATCGATATTGGTGGTGCCCGTCAGGGAGAGGGCGCTGTCGTTGCTGATGCGCCCGCCCAGCATTTGCACGGTGGCATTGATGTCGCTCTGGCCCGCGCGCGCGCCATCGAGTTTCACGGCCAGGCGCAGCTGCTGGTTGGCCACGTCGACTCTCGCATCGAGGGTGCGCAAGCCCAGCGCCAGCGGCTGTTCCACGCCCACCGTCACGTCGCCTTTTTCGCGGTAGATGTGGAGCATGCCAGCCAAAGAGGGATCTTTCTGCTTGGCCGTCGGCACCTGCATGTCGAGCGACCATTGCGCGCCCAGGGTCAGGTCGCTGCGTGCATTGGCTTGCAGCGCGGGAATCACTTGCGCCAGGTAGGTCAGCGCCACGCCGGCCGCCTGGCCGGAACTGGTCCAGCGGGGGCCGTTCTTGACGAGGCTTTGCATGGTGATGCTGCCTGCCGGCAGCTTGATGACAGTGTTGCCCACGCTGATCTGCTCGGGCTGGCCCAGGCCCGCCACGCCGCTGTTGGCAGGGCCTGCCACTTTCACGGGCACGGGCGCTTGCAGCACGAGCGCATAGCGGCCCTTGTTTTGCAGGCTGTCGATGGTGCCCGTCCAGCTGGCGCCGCTCTGGCTGCCGCGCACTTGCACGGTGGCGTCGAAATCGTCATTGCGCGCCGCCAGGCTCACCGTATGGCTGCCGCGCGTGCCCGTCGTGCCCAGGCGGGCGCTGGCCAGTTTGAAGGTGGGCGTGCTGTAGCCCGTGATCTCCAGGCTGCTGACCATGGGGTCGAGCGCGCCCTGGCCGGCGCCCACGCTGGCGCTGCCTTTCACGGCTTTCAATTGCTGGTCGCCAAAGAAGGTCAGGTCCTTGCCATCCAGGGTCAGCTGGGCTGCGGGCGCATCCATCTTGCCCGAGACGGAGCCGGCCGCATGCAGCACGCCGGCAAAGCGCGGGCCCAGGGTCGACAGTTGCGGCGCATCGAGTTTCCACGTCAGCTGGTCCGTGGCGCCCCCCAGCGCGCCCTTGGCCAGCAGGCTGTTCGGTCCCAGGCGCAATTCCGTATCGACGCTGTCGATGCGTTTTGCATTGGCCGACAGCTTGGCGTAGCCGGCCAGCGGCGCGTTTTGCAAGGTCGATTCGCGCAGGGCCAGGTTGAGGGCCACTTGCCAGTCGCTCGTCAGGCGGCCGTTGCCGTTGAAATCCGCATTGACATTGCCGTTCGGCAGCGATGCGCCAAACGCGGCCGGGTTGATCTTTTGCAGGGAACCCGTCATTTTCAATTCCGCTTGCTGCTTCGGTCCCGTCAAGCCCACTTCGCCGCTGGCGTGGATGGCGCTGTCGGGTGCAGGGCGCTTGCCGCTGGTCAGGCCCAGGCCCTTCGCATCGGCAACAAAGCTCGTGCGCGGCTGCTGCATCGTGCCCTGCACCACGCCGCTGGCCAGCACCGTGCCCAGCAAGTCGCCTTGCAGGGCGGACAGCTGGCGCGCATCGACGTTCCAGTTCAGCTTTTCACCGGCGCCGCCAAAGTTGCCCTTGGCCGTCACGTTGTTCTTGCCCAGCGCCAATTGCACGTCGATGCCGCTGAAATGGGCCGCGTCGGCCGTCAGCTTGCCCTTGCCGGACAGGGGCTGGTCGAGCAGCTTGCTGGGGCGCACGGTGAAGTCCGCATTCGCCAGCCATGTTGGTGCCACGTGGCCATTCGCGCGCACGTCGAGGTTCAGGTCGGCTACGGGGAAGGCGCCGAAGTCGGCGGGATTGAGACGGCTGGTGCTGGCCACGGCCTTGAACGGTTGCTCGTCCTTCAGGCTGATCTGGCCCGTCGCATTGACGCTGCTTTTGCCCGCTTGCAAGGTCGCCTTGCGCAATTGCACGAGCGAGTCGGCCAGGGTCGCTTCCACGTCCAGGCGCAGCTTGGCTTCACCGAGTTTGGCACGCAGGGTCTGCGTCTTGCCGTCGCTGTCGAGCACGATGTCGCCGACGATCTTCGTGCTGTTGATGCTGCTGTAAATGTGCTGCAAGTCGATCTTGTCCGTGTGCAAGGTCAGCTGCGCATTGCCGATGGGCGCGTCGGCCGCGTCGCGGTTAAGCTTGCCGCTACCCGTGAATTTGCCCGCGTTGCCGAAATCGATGATGGCCGATTCGAGCGTCGTGGCCGTCAGGGTGCCGCCCAGGCGCGCCTCGAACTGGCGCAGCGGCAGCTTTTGCTGGTCGATGGGGCCCGGCGTGGCGTGGTTGAGGATGGCAAGCTTGCCCGACACGGTTTGCGCGTTGGGGCGCGTGTCGATGGTGGCATCGAGTTCCAGGCTCAGGTCCGCCTGTGGCAAGGTGGCGTCAAACTTGCCCGGATTGATGTTGCGGCCTTTGATGCTGGCCGAGCGCAGGATGATGACGGGATCGAACGGCGCCAGCGCCAGCCGGGCGTCGGCCGTGGCCGCGCCCGCGTTGCCCTTGGCCGTGACGTTCAGCACGTTCAAGTCGCCGCCCAGCTGCAAGGCGAGCGCGGCCGGTTTTTCGCCGGCGGCGGGGTTGAGCTGCGTCAAGCCTGCCTTGCCTGACAGTTTGAATGGCTGCGTGGCGGCTATCGTCGCGCTGGCCGTGGCCTGGCCGAACGGCGTCAGGGCAGACGCGTCTTCCAGCTGCCATTGCGACTTGTCGCCCGACAGGGTGAAATGGATTTTTTCAAACACCGTGTTGCCGCCTGGGCTGACCAGGGTCACCTTGTCCAGGCGCGCGTCGGCAATGCCGATCTTGAACGGCGCGGCCAGGCTGGTGGGCATGGTCGACGGTTCCTCGGACGGCGCCGTGCTTTCGACGGACAGGCTGGCCACATGCAGTTCGCTGATGGCAATGCCTTCCGAGAAGAACTGGAACGGCGACCAGTTGATGTCGATATTGTCGGCCGTGATGTGCTGCGTCTTGCTGCGGTAGCTGACGTGGCCCAGGTGCATGCGGTTGTACAGCGAGCCGGAGACGCCCGACACTTCGATGTCGCCACCGCTGGCGCTGGCCACTTTTTGCACCAGCATCTGCAAGGTCGATTCGCGGCCCAGGAACCAGAAGGCGCCGCCCAGCAGCACGGCCAGGCTGGCGACGGCGATCAGTACGTAGCGCACCCAGCGGCGCGGTTTTTTGGCCGGCGGCGGAGGGATGGCGCCGGGGGATTCGGTAGTCATATCGGACATCAGAAAGTGAATCCCAGAGAGAAGTGCAAACGGTAAGCGTGGACGGCGTGGCCATATGCCACGTCGACATTGATGGGACCGACGGGGCTCTTGTAGCGCCCGCCCAGGCCGTAGCCCGATTTCGGCGTCATGGCCTCTTTCACGGTGTCGGCCGCGTTGCCGGCGTCATAGAAGGCGGCGATGGCCCACTTCGGCTTGAACCAGTACTGGTATTCGGCGCTGCCGGTGAGCATGTAGCGCCCGCCGACGGTGGCGTCGCCTTCCTTGACGCCCAGTTCCTGGTAGGCATAGCCGCGCACCGACTGGTCGCCGCCAGCGCGGAACAGGTAGACGGCCGGCACGCCGCGTTTTTCCTTCGAGCCCAGCGCGCCCATTTCGCCGCGCACGATCAGCTCGCCCTTTTCACCGAGCGGGCGGTAATACACGGCCTTGCCGGCCACGCGCACGAAGCGCTCGTCCGTCAGCACGGGCAGCAGGGCGCCGCCCACCTGGGCGTTGATGACATAGCCCTTGGTGGGGAACAGCAGGCTGTCGAGGCTGCGCTTGGTGATCGCATAGGTCAGCGGCAAGCTCTTGCTGCGCGTCTGTTCCAGGCCCACGACGGTTTTGTTTTCGCTGAGGAACTCGAACGTCAGGCTGCGCTCGAGGTTGGTGCCGCCCCAGTTGCGCTTGGCCGAGATGGTCGTCACGGCCGTGATTTCGTTGGAAATGTCGCTGCGCTCGAACGAGGCACCCGCGCTGTCGTTGTAGCCGCGTTCGGTCGTTGGAAAGTAAAAATTGGCGTGCGCCGCCTGCTTCTTCGTTTCCATGGTGAGAGCGCTCTTGAAGCGCGTGCCCCACACGTTCAGGTTGTCATAGTTGAGCTGGGCGCGGTTACCCGTGTTCGTACTGAAACCGAGACCGGCGCTGACGTTCTGTTGCTTGTTTTCCGTCACGCGCACGACCAGCGGCAGCTGCGGCGCGGGGCCGCGGTTGGCGGGCTTGGCGTCGGGCGCGGCGCCGGCGGCATCGGCTTGCTGGCTTTCCTGGCCCGCCTCGATCTGCTCGCTGAGGATGCTGCTCATGTCGGCGCTCACTTCCACGCTGGCAAAGTAACCGGTGTCCTGCAGGCGTGCCTGGAACGATTGCAGCGCCGATTCGCTGTAGTACTCGCCCGGACGTATCTTGTCGAGGTTGCGGATGATGCTGGCATCGTAGCGCTTCAAGCCTTCGATGCGCAGTTCGCCAAAGCGCAGCTCGGGGCCGCTGTCGAGCACCACCAGCAAGGAAACCTTGTGCGTTTCCGGGTCGACCACGGCTTGCGTATCGACCAGCTGGGCGCGCGGGTAGCGTGTTTGCACCACTTCGCGCAGCAGCGCGCGCTTGGCCGCTTCCCAGTCGGACTGGCGAAACACGCTGCCCGTCTTCAGGGCCCAGCTGCGTTTCAGCGCTTCCGTATCGTAAGGCTCGCTGGCGGCCAGCGGCGGCGTGGGGTCGAAGCCGCGCAATTCCAGCTCGACCTTGTCGATGGTCGCGGGCTGGCCCGGGTCGACGTCGACGATGACGACGGGTTTGGCGCCCGTCGTATCGACGCGTACCGTGACGACGGGCGTATAGTAGCCGGCCGTGGCGATGAGGTTTTTGGCTTCCTCGGGCGTAGCGCGCACGAGGCGGCGCAATTGCTCGCGGTCCATGCGCGGGTTGCCGCGGAAGCGTTCCAGGTCCAGGTTTTTTTCGAGCAACTCATCAAGGTCGCCGGGCGCGTTGACCTTGACCTCGTACTGCAGCGGGGCAGGCGCCGCTTCCGTGGCGCTGGCGCTCTCTGGAGCAGCATCTTGCGTGGCCTCTTGTGCGGCAGCATGGGCGGCAGCATGGGCGGCAGGAAACAGCAATATGGCGCCGCCGGCGGCCGCCAGTGTCAGTTGACCCATTACTTTTGCCACTACTTGTGCCAAAATTCGTGGTCGTATCGCCTTGCCGGCAGCCGTATGCCGTATGGGTCGTGCAGAAAACATGGTGCTCCAGATAAGTAAATGCTGACTGCATGTTACCGGAATAGGTAAACTGATGGCGGACGAATAAGTATTTTTTGCGCAGGGAATCATGTTTTCCCGCGCACTCGGACAGAATAAAACTGAAAAGAAAGAAATTATGCTAGCAACGGACTCCGCACTGGTGCTCTTTAGCGGTGGACAAGATTCCACCACCTGCCTGGCCTGGGCCCTCAAGCACTATAGCCGCGTCGAAACCATCGGCTTTGATTATGGCCAGCGCCACGCGATCGAACTGACCGTGCGTCCCGGCGTGCTGGAACAGATGCGCCAGCAGTCGCCCGAGTGGGACAGCCGCCTGGGCCAGGATCACATGATCGACCTGTCGCTCATTTCCGCCATTTCCGATACGGCCATGACGCAGAACGTCGAGATCGTCATGCAGGAAAACGGCTTGCCGAATACTTTTGTTCCTGGACGCAACTTGCTGTTCATGACCGTGGCCGCCACCGTGGCCTACCGCCGCGGTTTGACGGTGTTAGTGGGCGGCATGTGCGAGACGGATTTCTCCGGCTATCCGGATTGCCGCGATGACACGATGAAGGCGCTGCAAGTGGCCCTGAACCTGGGCATGGACACGCGCTTGAAGCTGGAAACGCCGCTGATGTGGCTGGACAAGGCGCAAAGCTGGGACCTGGCGGAAGACCTTGGCGGGCAGCCGCTGGTCGACCTGATCCGCAGCGGCACGCATACGTGCTACCTGGGCGAACGTGGTGAATTGCACGACTGGGGCTATGGCTGCGGCACTTGCCCTGCCTGCGCCCTGCGCGCGAATGGCTACCAGCAATATGCTGCGAGAAAAGGCCTGAAGTAACAGGTTGCGCCGTTTCTTCAAGCGGCGCGGCGGAAAGACCAGCCATGCTGTGGTTTTTGCCACAGGAGCGTCTTGCCATGAAATCCCTCTTTGCCGCGCTGTACGGCCCCGTGTTCTGGGCCGGCTTCATCGGCGCCGCCGCTTGCCTGATCGCGGCGTGCCACTATTCTCTGTGGGTCTTGCCGCCCTTGCTGCTGCTGGCCCTGCTCACTTCCTTTCTTGCCGAACGCTATCTGCCGTATGACGGCGCGTGGAACGACGGTCACGGCGACGGCTGGCGCGACAGCCTGCATGCGCTCGTCAATGAAGCGCTCTACCTGCTGGGCCTGGCGGCCTTTCCCCTGCTGGCCGGGCATTTGGCGCTAGGCCCATTCTGGCCAGTCCAGTTGCCGTTCTGGGCGCAGCTGCTGCTGGCGATCCTGATTGCCGATTGCGGCATCACGCTCGTGCATTACCTGAGCCACCGCTATTATTTTCTGTGGAAACTGCATGCCGTGCACCACAGCGTGCAGCGCATGTACGGTTTCAACGGCTGGATGAAACATCCGCTGCATCTGCTGCTCGAAGCGGCGGGCGGCATGCTGCCCTTGCTGTTGCTGGGCATACCGGAGAAGGTCATGGCCGTGCTGGCGTTTGCCGTGGCGATCCAGCTGTTGCTGCAGCACGCGAATGTCGACATGCGCATGGGGCCTCTGCGCCACGTGTTCGCCTGGGCGCCCTTGCACCGTTTTCACCACATGAAGTACGGCACGGCCGGCGACGTGAATTTCGGCCTGTTTTTTACGTGCTGGGACCGTCTGCTGGGCACGGCCTTCGACGCGCCCGGCTACCGCATGCGGGGCGAGGACCTGGGCATCGGCAGCCGTCCCGATTATCCCGTTGCTTATGGACCGCAGCTGCTGGAACCGTTCCGCTCGGAAGAGGGCGTGCGCGCGCCCGAGCTGCCGGCCGGCTTGCAGCAGGCGCTCAATCGTGCCGTCAATCGAGCAGCTTGACGTCGAGCTGGCGCAAGCTGCGGTCGGCGCGCACGCCGAACAGGCTGCGCATGGTGCGCGAAAAATGCGCGGCATCGGCAAAGCCGGCGCCGTGGGCCGCCTGTGTCAGGGTACTGCCGAGCAAGACGAAACGGATGGCCAGGCGCAGGCGGCGCCACAGCACCAGGCGCCGCACGGGCAAGCCCAGCTGGGCGCTGAACAGGCGCTCCAGCTGGCTTAGCGACAAATGCGCGGCCTCGGCCACTTCCGCCGCGCTGACCTTGCCGGACAATAGCGCATCGACCTTGTCCAGCGCCCGCAGCAAGCGGGGATCGGGCAAGCGCTCGCGCGGCTGCGCCTGCAGCGCGGCAGCCAGGCTGTCGAGGCTGGGCACGCCTGCGCTGGCGGCCGCCGCCAGCAGGGCCGCGCCACCCAGGCGCTGCGGCTCCGCATAGATGGTCAGCATGGGGTCCGGCGCGGCGATGATGGCGTGCGGGCGCAGGCTGTCGACGAGCAAGTGCCGCGCCGTGTGGACGATGCCGTCGAGCTCGGCCGTGAAGGGCGCTCCCGTGCTCAGCATCAGCTGGTGCGCATAGTGGGCGTGACTGTCCGTGGCGCCCGCTGCGCCATGCAAGATGGCAAAGTCCGGCGCCAGCCAGAGTGTTCCCTGCCAGCTATCTTGCTGCAAACGCGGCTCCTCGGTGATGGATTGCGGGGCGATCATACCAGTGTCGGGCGATGGTTTTCATGGCATCGAATTTTCCTGGAGTACACATCATTGCGTTCACGAAATATGTGCTCTTTTTAATACAATATTCAGCATTGCAAGGGCGCCCGCTGTAACGTACTATCATTCTCATCGACTACCGATGGTAGTTGTACAGCCCGCTGCCAGCCATGTTGCTGGCCGTGAAATGGTTTGATGTCCTTCCTGCCTGCCTGTCAGCCCGTCATGTCTACACGCGCGTCTTCGTCGTGGTTTGCCAAGCCAGTGTCGCACTGGGTGGGACCGCGCGCGTTGGCCGCGCTGGTGCTGGCGCTGTGCCTGGGGTTGACGTACGGCGCCTGGCGCAACGCCCATGATGCCAGCGAACAGCAGGTGCAGGCCGATTTTGATTTCCGCGTGCGCGAACTGGTGGGCAACATCGCCGGCCGCATGCAGACCTATATCCAGGTGCTGCACGGGGTGCAGGGACTGTATGCCAGTTCGCAGGAAGTCACGCGCCGCGAATTCCATGCCTATCTGTCGGTGCAGCAGGTGGACCGTCACTTTCCCGGCATCCACGGCATCGGCTTCCTGCCGCTGTTGCCCGGCGCCGCCCTGGCGCGGCACGAGGCCAGCGTGCGCGCGGAAGGCTATCCCGGCTATGCCGTGCGTCCGCACGGCCAGCGTGCCTGGCATGCGCCCATCACCTATCTGGAACCTTTAAGCGACAGCAACCTGCTGGCCTTCGGCTATGACCTCTGGTCCGAACCCGTGCGCCGCGCCGCGCTCGAGCAGGCGCGCGATACGGGGCGGGCCGCCATGACGGGCAAGATTCACCTGGTGCAAGATAGCGGCAGCGCCCAGGCGCATGGCTTCCTCGTCGTGCTGCCCGTTTACGAGAATGGTGTGCCGCATGGCACGGTGGAACAGCGGCGCGCCGCCTTGCGCGCCTGGGTGTTTGCGCCGTTCCGCATGGGTGACCTGATGGCGGGCGTGGGCGGTGAGGCGGCGCGCCAGCTGGACCTGGAAATCTATGACGGCGCGCAACTGGCCGAGGCGGCCCTGATGTATGACAGCTTGCCGGGCGGCTTTTCCTCTGCCGCGTCGGACAGCCTCGTGTCGCGGCAAGTGATCACCATCGCCGGCCGCCCCTGGACCTTGCGCGTGCGCGCCATGCCGGGTTTCGATGGCGAGCTGCTGGCGCGGCCCCGTCTGGTGGCCTGGACCGGTGTGCTGGCCAGCATCGTGCTGGCGCTGGCCGCCTGGCTGCTGGCGGCGGGCCGTGCCCGCGCCCAGGCGGCGCTGGCGCGCTCGAGCGAGCTGACCGGCCAGCTGGAGCAGGGGCAGGCGAGCGTGCTGGCGATGGCCGAGGCGGCGCAGCGCAGCCAGGCCATGCTGCGCAGCATCCTCGATTCGACCATCGACGGCATTCTGGTCGACAATATCAACGGCCGCATCTTCACGTCGAACCGGCGCTTCCGCGACCTGTGGCAAGTACCCGACGCGCTCGACTGGCAAGCCGATGGCACGGCGCTCGTGCGCCACGTGGAAAGCCAGCTCGAGCAGGCGGCGCCTTTCCTCGGAGCACGCACCCACGCGCCGCACGGCCACCGCGAGCGACGCGACGTGCTGCACCTGCGCGATGGACGGGTGGTCGAACAATATGTGCGCAGCATGCAGTTGGGCAATGAGCAGGCGCGCTTGTGGACTTTCCGCGATATCAGCGAGCGCAGCCAGATGGAACGGCGCGAGCATACGCGGCGGCAAGTGCTGGAAATGCTGGCCACGGGCGCGCCGCTGGAACGGGTGCTGGAAAGCGTGGTGCTGAGCGTGCAAGCCGACCATCCCGCCATGCTGTGCAGCATCTTGCTGCTCGATGAAAGCCGCCACCGCCTGGTGCTGGGCGCGGCGCCGAGCTTGCCCGCGTTTTTCAACCTGTCCAGCCATGGCCATGACCTCGACACTCTGCAGGGCGTGCACGGCATCGCCGCGCAAGCCGTGCGCGACGGCCAGCGCGTGATCGTCGGCGACTTGCATGCCGCTGCGCAGGAAACGATGGAACTGGCGTGCCGGGCCCAGCTGCAATCGTGCTGGGCCGAACCCGTGCGTGGCGGCTCGGGCAAGCTGCTCGGTGTGCTGATGGCGTATCACCGCCAGCCGACCCTGCCGGGCGCGGCCCATCTGGCGCGGCTGAGCGAGGCGGCGCACCTGGCCGGCATGGCCATCGAGCAGGCGCAGGTGGCGCTGGCCCTGCGCGCCGGCGAAGCGCGTTTCCGCAGCCTGTACGACCATGCGCCCGTGGCCTTGTGGGAACAGGACTGGTCGGCTGTGCGCGCCGCGCTCGATGCTATCGAGCAAGCGGGCGTACGCGACCTGGGCGCCCACTTCCAGGCCAATCCGGATGTGCTGCGGCGGCTGGCGGGGCTGGTGCGCATCATCGACGCGAACGGCGCCGCGCTGGCGCAAGTGCGGGCCAACGAGGACGACCAGCGCCGCGGCGCGCTGAGCCTGGCGCAGAATTTCGACGACAGCGCCTTGCCCCGTTTCGGCGATGCGCTGCTGGCGCTGGCTGGCGGCGCCCACCTGTACGAGTGCGAGAGCAGCTTCGTGCGTCTCGATGGCGCGGCGCGGCAAAATGAATTGAGCTTGCTGGTGATGCCTGGCCATGCGGATAGCCTCGATTTCGTCATGGTGTCTTCGCTCGACATCACCGAGCGCAAGCGCATGAACGCGGAACTGCTGCAGCTGGCCACCACGGATTTCCTGACCGGCTTGCCGAACCGGCGCCACTTCATGGCGTCGCTGGAAAACGAGCATGCCCGCTTGCAGCGCGAACTGGCCAGCTCCGCCAGCGTGCTGATGCTCGACATCGATCACTTCAAGCGCGTCAACGACGAGTATGGCCATGCCGTCGGCGATGCCGTGCTGCGCCACCTGGGGGCGCTGATGTGCCAGGCGCTGCGCAAGGTCGACGTGCCGGGCCGCGTGGGCGGCGAGGAATTTGCCATCTTGCTGCCGGGCACGGATCTGGGCGCCGCCGCCGTGTTTGCCGAACGGCTGCGTCGGCGCGTGGCGGAAAGTTCGCTGACCATCGATGGCGGCACGGTGATCACCATCACGGTGAGCATCGGCATGGCCGCCATGGCCGGTACCGATGCCGATTGCGACGCCGTGCTGGCGCGCGCCGACGAGGCGCTGTACCGGGCCAAGCGGGGCGGGCGCAACCGCATCGAACAGAATGATGGCGGCGGCGACGGCGTGCTCAGCAAGTTCATGGCGCAGTGATTACAGGCTGTGCTGACGCGCTTGCGTCTGCTTGCGGTTGCGGCTGACGATCAGCCAGACGATGGCGACGGGTATCAGCAGCGGCAGCAGCACGGGCGTGCTCAGCGCGAGCGCCAGCACGACGCACAGGGCCACGGCGGCGATCAGCACCACGCTCACGCCGGCCAGCACCACGCCCGCCACGATGGCGGCGCACACCACCGCAATGGCGGCGATCAGCAAGCCGCCGCCGGCAAACACGAGGCCGAACAGCCACTCGAGCGGACCGTCGACATCGTCGCCGTTGAACTGCATGTGCATGTCGCTGCCGCCGACCTTGTCGAGGAACAGGCAGGCGAGCATGACGATGAGGACGAAGGTGAGCAGTTTTTTCATGGTAGGCCTCGCAGTGTGGGTGATCGGGTATTGCATGGTCACACTGTAGGGGCGCGCCCGGTTTGCCGCCAGCGGCGTGCGACAGGCCGTCATTTTCACGGTATGGAAGGCGCTGGAGGCCAGAAAACGCTGATCTGGAGCAAGATTTCTTTTCTTGTAATGTGCGCAAGCCGTCCTATACTGAATACCTCACTCTCGCAAGGAGGGCAACATGCTTTTGTTTGCAGATACCGGGGATCAATCGCTATCCCCCCCTGACCATCGAATCACGCGCCAGCGTAGCGCCACGCAGTCCTGCGCCGAGCCCGTCGGTGCGCCATCGGCGATACCGCCGATCATCATCAATCCGTTTAATTACCATGCGCCGCTGCCGGCCATCGACCCGCGCTGGGTGCCGCCGGGCCCGCCGCTGACCTGGCCCAACCGGCCTGCCATGTCCATGTGCTGACAGTCGCCTGGGAAGATGCCGGACGGAAGTGTTAAACGTTCACCCATGCCGCCGGGAACGCGGCACGGGCGGGCGTTTTCGACTATCATGCTAGCCCCGACCTTCCATCACGAGCACCGCCATGAGTACCGATTTCCCCGACTTTTCCGACGAAGCAGCCGAGCAGGACAATGACGCCCCGATCCAGGAGCCGCGCCTGTGGGTAGGCAATGGCTGGACGGCGAGGGTGATCAAGAACGAGGAAGATGAAGGCTGGGCCGTGGCCATGATCAAGGATGGCGAACCGGAGCCGGCGCTGGTGGGCCCGTGGACCATGGGCCGCGACAAGAAAAATCCGAAGCCGCTCGACGTCAACGCCTTCAATACCCTGGTCAAGACGGCGTCGGAAGTGCTGCGCCGCCACGAGCAGCAGCTGCATGCGCAATTGCACAAGAACCTGTTCGTCGCCACGGACGAGGGGCAAGTCAAGGTGATGTTCGACATCGTCCCCGACGAAGACCACCCGTACGCGGAACTGAGCGCCTACGACGCCGACGGCGAACAGATCGCCAAGGTGCGCACGTCGGCCGCGTTCAAGTTCAATGCGACGTCAGCGGCGAACTGGATTGAGGGTGGCTACCGCCGGCCGTAATCCGACGCCACCACCGGCGTCAACAATGTGTCGGATTACGCGCTTGCGCGCTAATCCGACCTACCTCTTGCGGCATACGCGAGCCGGTACAACAGCGGCAGCACCAGCAAGGTCAAGGCCGTCGACGATAAAATGCCGCCGATCACCACGGTGGCCAGCGGACGCTGCACTTCGGCGCCCGTGCCCGTGGCGATCGCCATCGGCACGAAACCCAGCGACGCCACCAGCGCCGTCATCAAGACGGGCCGCAGCCGCGTGATCGCGCCTTCCCTTATGGCATCGTGCAAGGGCATGCCCTGTTCGCGCAGCTGGCGGATGTAGGCGATCATCACGAGACCGTTCAGCACGGCCACGCCGGACAGGGCGATGAAGCCGACGGCCGCCGAGATCGACATGGGGATGTCACGCAGCCACAGGGCCACGATGCCGCCTGTCAAGGCGAACGGGATGCCGCTGAACACCAGTAAACCATCCTTCACATTGCCGAACATGGCGAACAGCAAGACGAACACGAGGGCCAGCGCCACGGGCACCACCAGTTCCAGGCGTTTCGTGGCCGACTGCAGCTGCTCGAACTGGCCGCCCCAGCTGGTCCAGTAGCCGGCGGGAATGGCCACTTGCGCTTGCAATTGCTGCGTGGCGTCGGCCACAAACGAGCCGATATCGCGCCCGCGCACGTTGGCGCTGATGACGATGCGGCGCTTGCCGTCTTCGCGGCTGATCTGGTTCGGTCCCGGCGCCACTTGCAGGCTGGCCACTTCACCGAGCGGAATGAAGCGGGCACGGCCTTCCGCCGCTGCACCCTGGGGCAGGGCGATGGGCAGGCGTTTCAGCTGCTCGAGGTCGCTGCGCAGACTGTCGGGCAGGCGCACGACGATGTCGAAGCGGCGGTCGCCCTGGAACAGGGTGCCCGCCTCTTGCCCGCCGATGGCCGTGGCAATCGCCGCTTGCACGTCGGCAATATTGAGGCCATAGCGGGCCGTCTGCTCGCGGTCGATCTGCACCGTCAGCATGGGCAGGCCCGTCGTCTGCTCGACCTTCACTTCCGTCGCGCCGGGAATCTTGCCCAGTACGCCGGCGATCTTCGCGGCCGTGCTGTCGAGCACGGCCATGTCGTCACCGAACAGTTTCACGGCCACGTCGCTGCGCACGCCGGAAATCAGTTCATTGAAGCGCAGCTGGATCGGCTGCGAAAACTCGTAGTTGTTGCCGGGCAAGCTGGTGGCCGTCGCTTCGATTTCCGCCAGCAATTGCTCGCGCGATTTTCCCGGTTCCGGCCATTCGTCGCGGGGTTTGAGCATGATGTAGCCATCGGAAATATTCGGCGGCATGGGGTCGGATGCGATCTCGGCCGTACCCGTGCGGGCGAACACGCGCGCGATTTCCTTGTGGTTTGCCATGAGCTTGCTTTCCAGCTGCTGCTGCATGGCCAGCGACTGGCTCAAACTGGTGCCGGGGATGCGCAGGGCCTGGATGGCGATGTCGCCCTCGTTCAGGCTGGGCACGAATTCGCTGCCCATGCGTGTTGCCAGCAAGCCTGACAGCACGACAGCCACGGCCGCGCCCGTCAGCACGACGGGCGTGTTGCGCATGACCTTGTCCAGCAGCGGCGCATACCAGCGCTTGGCCGCGCGCATGATGGCGTTTTCCTTTTCCGCCACCTTGTCGCCGATGAACAGCGCCACGGCGGCCGGGATAAAGGTGATCGACAGCAGCATGGCGCCCAGCAGGGCGATGACCACCGTCAGGGCCATCGGCGTAAACATGCGGCCTTCCACGCCCGTGAGCGCGAAGATGGGCAAGTACACGACCATGATGATCAGCTGGCCGTACAGCAAGGGGCGGCGCGCTTCTTGCGAGGCGGCAAACACTTCCTGAAAACGCTCCTGCAAGGTCAGCGGCCGTCCCAGTTTCTGCTGCGCATGGGCCAGGCGGCGCACGCAGTTTTCCACGATCACGACGGCGCCATCGATGATGATGCCGAAGTCCAGCGCGCCCAGGCTCATCAGGTTGGCGCTCACATGGTATTGCACCATGCCCGTAAACGTGAACAGCATGGCCAGCGGAATCACCATGGCCGTGATGACGGCCGCGCGGATATTGCCGAGGAACAGGAACAAAATGGCGATCACCAATACCGCGCCTTCCAGCAGGTTTTTCTTCACCGTATTGATGGCTTTGTCGACGAGCACCGTGCGGTCATACACGGTGACGGCGTGCACGCCTTTCGGCAGGCTGCGGTTGATCTCCACCATCTTTTTGTCGACGGCTTGCGAGACGGCGCGGCTGTTCTGCCCGATCAGCATGAAGACGGTGCCGAGCACCACTTCGCGGCCGTTTTCCGTGGCCGCGCCCGTGCGCAGCTCGCGTCCCAGCACCACGTCGGCCACGTCGCGGATGCGGATCGCCACGCCTTGCACATTGGCGACGACGATGTTGCCGATGTCGCTTTTGGACGCCACCTGGCCCGGCGCGCGTATCAGCAGCTGCTCGCCCTGTTTTTCGATATACCCGGCGCCCACGTTGCTGTTGTTGCGCTCGAGCGCCGTCACCACGTCTTGCAGGCTGATGCCGTAGGCGGCCAGTTTTTCCGGGTAGGGCGCCACCTGGTATTGCTTGGCGTAGCCGCCGATGGCGTTGATTTCCGTCACGCCCGTGACGTTGCGCAACTGCGGCTTGATGATCCAGTCCTGGATTTCGCGCAAGTCCGTCGGCGTGTACGGCGTGCCGTCCGGCTTTTTCGCACCGTCCTGCGTTTCCACCGTCCACAGGTAGATTTCGCCGAGGCCCGTGGAGACGGGGCCCATCTTGGGCGTGATGCCGGACGGCAGGCTTTCCTTGGCTTCCTGCAAGCGCTCGTTGATCATCTGGCGCGCGAAATAAATGTCCGTGCCATCCTTGAAGATCACGGTCACTTGCGACAGGCCATAGCGCGACAGCGAGCGCGTCTGTTCCAGGTTCGGCAAGCCGGCCATGGCCGTCTCGATGGGGAAGGTCACGCGCTGCTCGGTTTCCAGCGGCGAATAGCCGGCGGACTGGGTATTGATTTGCACCTGCACATTGGTGATGTCGGGCACGGCGTCGATGGGCAGCTTTTGATAGCTGTAGATGCCGAGGCCGGCCATGGCGGCCACGGCCAGCATCACCAGCCAGCGCTGGTCGATGGCGAAGCGGATCAAGCGTTCAAACATGATGGTTTCCTTTAGTTTGACGTGATCAGTGTTCGTGGCCGGCGGAGTCTTTGCCCAGCTCGGACTTCAGAACAAAACTGCCTTGCGCCGCGTACGGCGTGCCGGCTGCCAGGCCCTGCTTGATGTGCGTCAATGTGCCATCGCTGCGGCCCAGCACCACGGGCGTGGCCTGGTAGCCATCTTTTACCTGCACGAAGACGACGGGCTTGTCTTCCACCGTCTGGATGGCCGTGCTGTGCACGGTGACGGGCGCGTCCGCTTCCCCGGACACCACTTCCACCGTGACGAACAGGCCCGGGCGCCACGCCATGTCCGGGTTCTGCAAGCTGATGCGTGCCTTGGCCGTGCGCGTCTGTTCGCCCAGCAGCGCGCCCACGTAGGTGATCGTGCCTTGCGCGCTGGCGTCAAACGCGGACGCTTTCACTTCCGCCTTGCCTCCCATGCGCACGGTGGCCAGGTCTTTGGCCGGCACGGCGATTTCCGCCCACACGGTCGACAGGTCGGAAATGACGAAGATGTTCGCGTCTTCCTTGACGGCTTCGCCCAGGGTGATGTGTTTTTCCAGCACCATGCCGTCGAACGGCGCGCGGATGTCATAGCGGTTCAGCGGGCCTTTGCTGGTACTCGTGGCGCCCAGGGCGCTGAGCTTTTGCTGCGCATTCTGCACGGCGATTTCCGCTTCGCGCCATGCCTGCTGCGCCTGCAGATAATCCTGTTCGGCCGAAATTTTCTCGCGCCACAGTTTTTCCTCGCGCTCATACGTGGAGCGGGCCAGCGACAAGCGCCGCTGCGCCGACAGCAGCGCGCTGCGCTGTTCCGACAATTCCGTGCTGGCGATGACGGCCAGCACTTGCCCTTTTTTCACCAGCTGGCCCAGGTTCGCCTGCACGGCTTCGACCACGCCGGCCAGGCGCGGCACGACATGGGCCGTGCGGTCTTCATTGAACCGGATTTCACCGGGCAGGGCGACCGTCGTCTTGATGCGGCCGGGCGCGGCCGTGGCGATGACGACGCCGGCGGCCTTGCTTTGCGCGGCCGTCAATTCCAGCTTGCCTTCCACTTCTTCGTGGCCATGTTCGTCTTTCTTTTCAGCATGTGCTTCCGCCTTGACGGCAGGAACCGAAGGGGGGCTGGACTTGCCCGTGCCGAGGATGAGGATTGCCAGGACGATGCCGGCGGCCGCGATGGAAGCGATGGCGATCGTCTGCTTTTTGTTGAGTGTGATGTTCATGGATGGTGTTCCTTACAGGGGAGCTGGTGTGCCCAGCAGGCGCTCGATGTCGGCGGCGGCGTGCTGCGCTTCCGTCAGCGCGCGCAGGTATTGGTTTTTGGCTTGCAGCAAGGTGCGCTGGGCATCGAGCACGTCGAGGAAGGCGAACTTGCCGAACTCGAAACCTTTGCTGGCCGCGTCATAGGCGCTTTGCGCGCCAGGCAAGATGTCCTGGCGCAAGCTTTCCACGTCGAGCCGGGCCGTGGCCAGGCGTTCGGTGGCGGCGGCCACGTCCGTTTGCACGGCGATGCGGGCGGCGGCCAGCTCGTCGCTAGCCTTGTCGCTGCGGCGCAGGGCGTCGAGTTTGTTGCCGGCGTTGCGGTCGAACAGGGGCAGCGGCAGGGCCAGGCCGATGATGGCCTGGTTGCGTCCCAGCTCTTCCGAGCGCTTCATGCCGATGCTGACTGTGACGTCGGGCGTGGCGCGCCGCTGTTCCACGTCCAGCATGGCTTGCCGCTGGGCCAGCGCGCTTTGCGCCTGGCGCACGGCCGGCGCCTGGGCCAGGCGCGCCGCCAGTTCGCTGGCCGGTGGCAGCTCGGGCAAGGTTTCCAGGCGTCCCTCGGCGACGCTGAAGCGTGGCGTGGCGTTGCCCCACAGGGCGGCCAGGCGCTTGCGGGCGCTGGCCAGGGTGCTGCGGGCCAGGTTCAGCTCCAGCCGCACGCTCGCTTCCGCGACCCTGGCGCGGGTTTCCTCGACGGGCGAGGCCTTGCCGGCCGTTACCCTGCGCGCCGTGATGTCGCTGGCGCGCGCGGCCAGGGCCTGTGCGCTGTCGGCCAGGCGCAAGCCTTCCTGCGCTGCCAGCACGTCGACAAAGGCGGAAGTGACGGCGGCGCGCGTGTCGGCTTGCTGCATTGACAGGCCCGCTTGCGCCAGGTCTGCGCCGCGCTGGGCGACGGCGGCGCGCGCACCGCGTTTGCCGCCCAGTTCGATGAGCTGGTTCAGTTGCACGGTGGTGCTGCGCGTGGCGCGCCGCGTGTCTTCCAGCACGGTTTGCAGTTCCGGATTGGGCAGGGCGCGCGCCTGTTGCAAGGCGCCGCTCTGCGCCGCCAGTTCGTGGCGGGCTGCCGACAGGGTGGCGTTGCCGCCCTCGGCCAGGGCCAGCGCGGCGGGCAGGGTCAACGGTGCGGCGGCTTCCACGCTGGATTGTGCGTGGGCAAGGTTGCCGGCCAGCAGGCCAGCGGATAGTAACAAGATGGATCGGTACATCGAATTCTCCAAAAGTATGGAAAAGAATTCGACGGGACGCGCAGGCTTGCGCCTGACTTACTGCGATAAGTAATTGAAACGTCCCGTCGGCCTAGATGGCCGACGACCAGTCAGGGCGCTTGGGAGCGTCCGGGATGTGGGAAGCGTAAAAGAAGGGGGAAGTGTCCGCGTTGACAGACGCCGTGTCGCCGACGGGGAGGCTGGAGCCGGCCGGCAGCCATGCATGGCCGATGCCATGGCAGACGTTGCAGTCGCTGTGCGGCTGGCCTTTTTTCTGCTGGTCCGCCACTTTTTTGTCGCCGGCATGCTGCTTGTCCGCATCGGACTCGGCCTTGTGCTGGTGGCTGTGGTGACCCAGGTGCTGCGCCGCCTTGCCTTCCTCGTGCAGGCAATACGCGCTCGCCGCGGCCCAGGACATCTGGAGCGGAAGCACGAACAGCAGAAAAATGAGGAAGAATCGGCGCATGGTGACGGCTATTGTACAGAAAGAAAGAAGGCCGTGCCCATGTCAGCGCGGCTGGGCGCGCCACGCCTTCAGCTGCGCGGCGATGGCCTTGCCCTGGAACAGCTGCGGCTCGGAATGCTCTTCCGTCTCCATGCCGCCTTCGCGGAAATCGGCCGCCTCGCGCGCCTGCACCAGCACTTTGGCCTTGTCGAAGGCCTCCGCAAAGCCGGCGCTCTTTGGCAGCGCTTCCTTGAAATACGCTTCGCTGAAGTAGGTAAAATCGTTCTGGTCGTCGCAGCCGAACGAGGTGCGGTCGCTGCGGGCGGCCGTGATGATGAGGGTGTTGTCATCTTTTAAGGGCGCAATGAAGCCGCCCGCATAGCAGGCGGAAACGACGATGACTTTCCAGCGGATGCCGCTGTGCTTGAGCATGCTGGCCAGCTCTTGCGCGGGCAGGCTGTGCAGATCCATGCCGTTTTGCGCCAGCGCCAGTTCGTGCTCGGGCGAGCCGTGGCTGGTGAGAAACAGGAACAGGATGTCGTTCTGCTTGTCCATCTTCGCGCCCAGCGCGTCGAGGCTGGCCGCTATGCTGGTGCGCGTGGCCATCGGCTGCTGGGCCACCGTGTTGCGGCTGTTGACGAGCATCAATGAACGGCCCACGGTGCCGTAATCGCGGTCGAACTGGCGCTGCACGAAGGCCGTTTCGCGGTGGAACACTTCCTGCGCACCATCGCCGGCCACGCCCAGCAGGTACAGATTGATTTTCTTTGCCGCATCGCGCGGTGCGATGCGGGCCAGGGCGCCGTCGAGCAGGGTGCGCTGGTTGTACAGCGCCAGTTCGATATTGTCGCGCGTGAGCTTGTCCAGGGCAGGGTCGTCCAGCTGGCCTTCCGTCCAGTTGCCGCTGTCTTCGCGCCGGCCGTCCGCCTGCGCCACGGCGTAGCGCAACACGCCCTTGCCGTCGAACTGGCCATTCTTGAAGCCGCCCCGGTATTCGTCGCCGTCGGCCGTGCGCAGCACGCCTTCGCCTTCGAATTTCCAGTCTTTCAGCTCGCCTTCGTAATGGATGCCGTCGCTGGTGGTGACCTTGGCCTTGCCCTGCACCTGGCCCTGGACGAATTCTCCTTCGAAGACGGTGCCGTCCGTGTCGGTCAGTTTGCCGGCGCCGTGCGGGCGCCAGTGCTTGAAATGGCCTTCGAAGGTGGCGCCATCGACGCCCTGGAAGCGGCCTTGTCCCTCGAAGCTGCCTTTGACGAAGCTGCCCGCATAAATCTCGCCCTTGGGCGAAGTGTAGCGGCCGATGCCATCGAAGGCGCCCTGGCGGAAGGCGCCCGTGTATTCGACGCCGGACGCCTGGCGCAGCTTGCCCTGGCCGGAAAACACGCCGCGCGCGAAACCGCCTTCGTAAAACGCGCCGCTCGCATACTCGAGCCGGCCCTGGCCATGCATCTTGCCCGCGACGAGGGGGCCGAAATAGCGTCCGCCATCGGCCGTTTCCGCCGCCGGCGCCTTGGCTGGCGCGGCGCACAGCGGCGGCATGCCCAGCGCGGCAAAGGCCAGCAGGCCGGCGAGGGTGTAGGGACGAAGCGAGGCGCGTAGCGTGGCGGTCATGAGGACGGTCTGGTCTGTAGGAAGGGGCCTAGTCTGCCACTGTATTGCCAGCGTGGCAAATGTGCGCGTGGCGTGTGTTGCTCTGCCTCAAGGCAAGATTCTCCGTTTTATGCCGTGCCAAGGCCGGGCTGAACTGATAATATTGATTTTCAGAACATATACTTGCACAAGGTACATAGTCACCCATGGAAAGCCGCCTCAGCCGTCTGGAAGCCGTTCAAACCGTGTTGCTGGAGATCGGGCAGCGCTCGAGCACCTGCAGCGATATCAGCGAATTCCTGCAGGCGGTGCATGCGGCGCTGGGACGCATCATGTATGCGGCGAACTTTTACGTGGCGCTCAGCGACCATGACGACGGTCTTGTGCGCTTTCCCTATTTTGTCGATGAATTCGACGCCGCGCCCGACCCGGACGAGGGCGTGCGCCTGGCCAGCGCCGCGCAGTCGCCCACGGCGTGGGTCATCGTCAACCGCAAGCAGCTGGTGATGACGGCCGACGACGACGCCATGCGCGCCATCGGCGGCGGCGCCTGGGGCGGCGGCACGGCGGCCGAGCACTGGATCGGCTGTCCGCTGCTGGACCAGCAGCATCAGGTGCTGGGCGCCATCGTCATCCAGAGCTATGACGCGCAGCACCGCTTCAGCCTGGAAGACCAGGCCCTGTTCGCGCTGATCGCCACGCACGTGTCGAGCGCCCTGCAAGGCATGCAAAGCATGGACCGGCTGGAAAAGGCGGTGCAGGAGCGCACGGCCCTGCTGGCGCACGAGGTGGCCGAGCGGCGCCGCGCGGAAAACCTCCAGCATGCGCTGTATGAAATCGCCAACCTGTCGGCGCAGGCGGCCGACGCGACGACCCTGTATGCGCGCCTGCACGCCATCATCAGCGAACTGGTGACGGCCAAGAATTTCCTCATCGCCCTGTACCACCCGGACAACAAGGACATCACGATCCCGTATTTCGTCGACGAGAAGGATGCGCAGGCGCCCGTGAAACGCTTTCATTACGGCATCGGCATGAGTTCGTACGTGCTGGCGCGGCGCAAGGCTTGCCTGCTCGATGCCAGCAGCTATGCGGCGCTGGTGGCCAGTGGCGAGATGGACGAGCCGCTGGGCAATGTCGGCATCGCCAGCTGGATGGGTGCGCCCATGCTGCTGGGCGAGCGCAAATATGGCGTGATCATCGTGCAAAGCTATGACGAATCCGTCGTGTATGGCCAGGCGGAACTCGATGTGCTGGCTTTCATGGCCAGCCACGTGGCCGTGGCGATGGCCCGCATCCAGGCAGACAGCGCCATGCGCCAGGCCAAGGAAGCGCTGGAAGAGCAGAACGCGGCCCTGAACAGCGCCCTGAGCGCCTTGCAGGAAGCGCAGTCGGAACTGGTGCGCCAGGAAAAGCTGGCATCGCTGGGGCGCCTGGTGGCGGGCGTGGCGCATGAAATCAATACGCCGCTGGGCATATGCGTGACGGCCACCAGCCACCTGGTGCAGGAATTGAAACTCACGCGCGAAGACCTCGAAGGCGGCCAGCTCGACGAGGACGGCTTGCGGCAATTTTTCGACATCATCGACCAGACCCTGCGCATCATGACGACGAACACGCAGCGCGCCGCGGCGCTGGTGCGCAGCTTCAAGCAGGTGGCCGTGGACCAGTCGTCGGATGAATTGCGCAGCTTTAACTTGCGCAAATACCTCGATGAAATCCTGCTGTCGCTGCAGCCCAAGCTGAAAGGCAAGCCGGTGAAAGTGGAGATCGACTGCGCGCCCGAGGTGCAGCTGCGCAGCTATCCAGGCGCCGTCTCGCAGATCGTCACGAACATGGTGGTCAATTCACTGGTGCACGGCTTTGCCGAAGGCGAGCCGGGCAAGATCAAGCTGTCCGCCCGGACGGTGGGCGATATGCTGGAACTTGACTACAGCGACGACGGCATGGGCATGGACAGCGCCACCCTGGCACAGCTGTTTGACCCCTTCTTCACGACGAAGCGGGGTTCCGGCGGCAGCGGACTTGGCGCGCATATCCTGTATAACCTGGTGACGGGACCGCTGGGAGGGACGGTGAAGGTGGTTAGTGCGCCCGGCATGGGATTGCATTACAAGATACGCTTCCCTCTCGGTTTCAATGATGTGTCCTTGAAAACCTGAAAACGGCGGGCCGGATTGGCCCGGAACGCCCGTGTTTGGGGCTTGGGCCGAAGCGTATTTTGCCGGCGTGCGTATCGCCCGGGGCACTTGGCTCTGACCTGCTAATCCGGGAAACGCTGATTCAACGCCAGCGCTTCATCCAGATTCTCAATCAGCAACTCCACATACTGCGGGTCGAGGTGGCTGCCGCTCACTTCGCGCAGGTAGCTGACCACGCGTTCCAATGGCCAGGCGTCCTTGTAGCAGCGCTTGTGCATGAGGGCGTCGAAGACGTCGGCGACGGCGGCGATGCGTGCGTATTTGTGGATGTTTTCGCCGACGAGACCTTGCGGGTAGCCGCTGCCGTCGAATTTTTCATGGTGCTGGTGGGCGATCACGGCCGCTGCCTTCAAGAGCGGGCGCTGCGAGCCGTCGAGGATGGACATGCCTACCGCCGGATGCTGCTTCATGATTTCCCATTCGGCCGCATCGAGCTTGCCCGGTTTGAGCAGCACGGCGTCGGGCGTGGAAATCTTGCCGATGTCGTGCATGGGTGCCGCGTGGCGTAGCACCATGGTTTCCTCTTCCGACATGCCGGACGCCTGCGCCAGCAGCTGGCACACTTCGGCCATGCGGCGCACGTGGTTGCCGCCTTCGTGCGAGCGCGATTCGACCACGTCGCCCAGGCGCAGGATCAGCTCGGCCTGGGTATCGGTGATTTCCTGCGTCAGCAGGATGTTGTCGAAGGCGATCGCCACGCCCGAGCAGAATACTTCCAGCAATTGCGCGTCGAGGTCGGAGATTTCTTCCACGCCTTTCAAGACCAGCAGCGAGGCCTTGCCGCTGCTGTTCGGAAAATAGCCGACATAGGTGTCGCCATGCAGGCGCGAAATCTTGTTGCTCTTGGCATCGTCCAGTTGCGACAGCAGGGACGGGCTGAGAATGCCATCGTCGGTGTCGCCGATCTGCGCGAGGATTTCATAGTCCTGCTCGCCCGAGATGGCGCTGGCGCCGCGCAGGCGCAGCAGCATGCTCGTTTCCAAACGCAGCAGGGCGACGACTTGCTGCAGCAGGCCGCTGGCAAAGTCGCGCAAGTTGCGCTGCTTGAAGATGTGCGCCGAGGCGGCGATGACGCGCTCGAGGCCTTCGCGGTAATGGAGCTGGGCCTGGCGCGCTTCTTCCACCTTCATGATGTCGCGGTAGGCGCGCAGGGCGGCAAAGGTGGTGGTGAACAGCTTGGTGCGGTCCAGTTCCGTCTTTTCCTTGTAGTCGTTGATGTCGTAGTTGACGATCACGCGTTCTTCCGGCGCCTGTCCCGGCTGCCCAGTGCGCAGCACGATGCGCGTAAACTGGTTGCCCAGGTCTTCGCGCATCCAGCGCGCCACTTCCAGGCCGCTGTCTTCGCGTTCCATCACCACGTCGAGGAAGACGAGCGCGATACCTTCTTCGCGCGCCAGCACCTGCTTGGCTTCGGCGCCGCTGTACGCGTGCACGAAGCTCAGTGCGCGGCCTTCGAGGCGGAAACGGCTCAGCGTCAGTTTGGTGATGTCGTGGATGTCGGGTTCATCATCGACGAGCAGGACTTTCCAGGGAGGTAACTTGGGCGATGCTGAAGACAAAAATGACATAAGGGCAAGTTCCGCTAAAAGGCATAACTGACGCAATGCTGAGACGCCCGCGCCAGGAATTCCTGTGCGCCACTACCGGCGTTGCGCGTTTTTCGGGCGCATTTTGTCGATTGTAGACTGACAGCTAAGTATTAACAATAAGCAAGAACAATTGACTAAAATCATGCAACACACGTGCTAAAAAAGCACTTTAAATCCGCTCTGCCGACACTATCTATACTTTATCGCTTAGGCAACTATATTTTCAAGACAATACTTTGTTTTAATTAATATTGCCAATGAATCTGCAAAAAAGTCTGCACCTGGTCTTGTCAAAGTTGCCGTAGGAAAAGGTAACAAGGTATGAATTTCGCTTTGAACGGCGGCGCATGGGGGTATAGTGAAGCGGATCCAAAGTGGCTCATGCGCCACCCACATTTTTCCTGAAAGGATTACATCATGAAAAAGAAGACAACGCGCGCCCTGATTGCCGGCCTGGCCTTGCTGGCCAGCAGCGCGGCCTGGGCAGGAACCGAAGTGCATTTCAGCAAACCGGATCAATTCACGGATGTGCCGTTCGACCCACAAGAACGGGAAGACGTACTGAAGGAGCTGACCCGGCATTTCGAGAAGCTGGGTACGGCGCTGCCGCCCGGGCGGACCTTGAAAATCGACGTCACGGACGTGGATCTGGCGGGACGTGAAAATCCCTCCCTGCGTGCCGGCCATGATATCCGCGTCATGAATGGCCGGGTCGACTGGCCGCGCATGCGCTTGCAGTATGTGCTGGAACAGGATGGCAAGGTCATCAGCAGCGGCAATGCGGCCCTGTCCGATATGTCGTACCTGAGCCGTATCAATCCTTACTTCAGCAATGAAAAGTTGCGCTATGAAAAGCTGATGATCGACGACTGGTTTTCCGATACCTTCGGCGTCAAGCTGAAGCGCCACGCGCGCAAGTAGTGAGTCAGCGCAAGTAAGCCCCTTCGATGCGCGCCTGCTCGCCATTTTGCCGCATGGCGAGCAGGGCGGCATTCATCTTCTCGATGAACCCGTGTTGACGCCGATGGTCAGACCCGCAAAGTCGGTCGGGAAGTGCGTGCGCGGCGTGCGCATGACGGCGTCATGGCAACACAGCACCATCAAAATGACGGTTTGCGGCGCGGCCAGGGCGCACGGCAAGACGCCCAACAACGCCAGAGTGAGGCACAGTCCTGCCCTTATCGGTAATTGCATGCCGCTCCGGAATTAATTATCTTCCTGGAGCAGGGCGGCCTTGAGCTGCTGTCAATCGATCCAGTTCACCTGCGGGAACTTGCTGCCGAACTCTTCCGGCATGGGCACGACCTGGCTGCGCTTGTAGTTGAAGAAGACAAAGCCGGACTTGGCCATCGCGATCAGGGTGTTGTCGCGCGGGCGCGTGATGCGGAAGGTGATGTCGCCGCCATACTTGTTGAAATCCATGACCCCCACTTCGAACAGCAGCTGGTCGCGCGCATGGGCTTCGGCGCGGTAGGTCGTGGCCAGGTCGGTGACGATGATGCCGGTGCCGTCCGCTTCGATGTCGCGCACGCCATATTCGAACAGGAAGCGGGCGCGCGCCTCGGAAATCATGGAAATCATGGAATCGTTGCCGAGATGGTTGCCGGCGTTGATGTCCGTCGTGCGTACCGTCAGTTGCGAGGAATAGCAGTACTGGTCTTCGGGAAATTCAAGTTTCAAACGGGCCATGGTGTTCTCTTGGGCTGGTGCGCAGGGCGCGGCGGAAATGCCAATTCTAGCCGGTTCCCCGCGCTCCGTCGAAAAACGCCGCCTCAGGCGTGCGCCGCCATGACTGCTTGCGCATGCTTACTGGTGTACGCTTATTTACGTACAATCTTGTACACCTTGCCCGTGCCGCTCAGCATGTACAGCTCGTTTTGCGCATCCTGACCGAACGACAGGATGTTGCCCACGTTCGTGATGCCCCAGTCTTTCACGGCCGATGCCGTGCCATTGCTGTAGCTGAAACTCTTCAGCCAGGCGCTGCAGTAATCCGAATACAGATATTGCCCCGCCAGTTCCGGCAAGGCCGCTCCCCGGTACACATAGCCGCCCGTGATCGAACAGCCGTTGGCCGTATCGTTGTTGTACGTGATGGCGGGCAATACCAGCCCCGCCTGGTTGCAGCTGGTGCTGTTGTAGCACTGCGTGCCTTCCATGATGTTCCAGCCATAGTTGTTGCCCGCCTGGCCCACGGGGCGCACGTCGACTTCTTCCAGGTTGGCCTGGCCCACATCGGCGATGTACAGCAACTGGGCCGGCACGTCGAAGGCATAGCGCCATGGGTTGCGCAAGCCGTAGGCCCAGATTTCAGGACGCCCGCCTGCCGTGGCAAACGGGTTGCCCGGCGGAATGGCGTACGGCTGGGCGGCGCTGCTGGCGTTGACGTCCAGGCGCAGCAGCTTGCCCAGCAGTACATTCGTGTTTTGCGCATTGCGTGGCGGGTCGCCCGCGCCGCCGCCATCGCCCGTGCCCGCATACAGATAGCCGTCCGGCCCAAAGCTGAGCAGGCCGCCATAGTGGTTGCTGAACATGGGGTGGGGAATCGTCAGGATGGTCAGCGCGGACAGGGGATCGGCCACGTTGGCGTTGCCGGCCGACACCTGCCGGCGCTCGATGACGATATCACCGGCCAGGTTGGTGTAATACAGGAAGAAATAGCCATTGCTGGCGTACTGCGGATGGAAGGCCATCGACAGCAAACCCCGCTCGCCGCTGGTGGTGGTCAGGGCGCTGATGTCGAGGTAGGGCGTAGCCAGCAGATTGCCATTTTGTACCACGCGGATGCGGCCGGCCCGTTCGAGGATGAACAAACGGCTGTCGCCGGGCGGCGCCGTGAGGAAGATGGGCATGCTCAAGCCGCTGGCCACCTCCTGCAGTCCCAAGGCCAGCGACGTGGCTGCCGCATACTGGATGCCGGCGCTGGCCGTCGCCCCCGCATTGACTTGTACCTGCTGCGTGACGGGCGTGGGCGCCAAGGTCCCCGTGCCTTGCGCCACGCTGGCGGCGTTGAGCGTATAGGCGCCAGGCGCCAGGTCCGTCAAGGCGGTGCTTGCCGTCAATGTCTTGCTGTAGGACGCAGGTCCCGTGACCGTGACGGCACCGGCCACGCCGGCCGGCAAGCCGCCGATGCTGACCGCCAGGCTGCCCGTGGTGGGGCCGGGCGCGGGGTCGTCGTCGCCACCGCCGCCACAGGCGGCCAGCAGGGCCAGGCAGCATGCCAGCAGCAGGGCCAGCCAGGGCCGGGGGAAGCGGGGAAGGAAATCGCGCATGTCAGTCTCCTGCGGGAACGGCGCAACGGTGGCTCAATCGGGTAGCCTGTGCCAAGAATGCGCGTCTTTGCAATGGGTAGGTTGAGCTGGCGCAAACAGACATCGCACTGGCGCCAGCATACGCCCCGCGCGCGCCGCGCTTCCGTGCGCTGCTGCACCGTGCGGCACCATCGGACAAATGCGCCGCGTTTTCAGACAAGCGCGGGGCCCGCTGTGCCGCCGCGCCCGCCGGCGCCCGATAATGGCGCATCTGAAACCGAGCAGGAAGACACACCATGAAAACCAAAGCCGCGATTGCCTGGAAGGCGGGCGCCCCGCTGACGATCGAAGAAGTCGACCTGGCCGGCCCGCGCGCCGGCGAAGTGCTGGTCGAGCTGAAAGCCACGGGCATTTGCCATACCGATTACTACACCCTGTCCGGCGCCGATCCGGAAGGCATTTTTCCTGCCATCCTCGGCCATGAAGGCGCCGGCGTCGTCGTCGACGTGGGCCCTGGCGTGACGACCCTGAAAAAGGACGATCACGTCATTCCCCTGTACACGCCGGAATGCCGCCAGTGCAAGTTCTGCCTGTCGCAAAAGACGAATCTGTGCCAGGCCATCCGTTCCACGCAGGGCCGCGGTCTGATGCCGGACGCCACCAGCCGCTTCTCGCTCAATGGCCAGCCGCTGTTCCACTACATGGGCACGTCCACGTTCTCGAACTACATCGTCGTGCCGGAAATTGCTCTCGCAAAGATCCGTTCCGACGCGCCATTCGACAAGGTGTGCTACATCGGCTGCGGCGTGACGACGGGCGTGGGCGCCGTCCTGTTCTCGGCCAAGGTGGAAGCGGGCGCCAACGTGGCCGTGTTCGGCCTGGGCGGCATCGGCCTGAACGTGATCCAGGCGGCGAAAATGGTCGGCGCCGACAAGATCATCGGCATCGACATCAACCCGGCGCGCCAGGCCATCGCGCGCAAGTTCGGCATGACGCATTTCATCAACCCGAACGAAGTGGAAAACGTCGTCGATGCCATCGTGCAGCTGACGGACGGCGGCGCCGATTATTCGTTCGAATGCGTGGGCAACACGACCTTGATGCGCCAGGCGCTCGAGTGCACGCACAAGGGCTGGGGGAAATCGTTCATCATCGGTGTCGCGGCGGCGGGCCAGGAAATTTCCACCCGTCCATTCCAGCTGGTGACGGGGCGCGAATGGCGCGGTTCGGCCTTCGGTGGCGCGCGGGGACGCACGGACGTGCCGAAGATCGTCGACTGGTATATGGAAGGCAAGCTCAA